>Ga0209100_1000751_pt1 | contig 25446 bp, 19 predicted proteins | sample lystaG_FD_185480 | JGI IMG/M metagenome (GOLD analysis project Ga0209100, IMG submission 185480) | Glacier valley bacterial and archeal communities from Borup Fiord, Nunavut, Canada, to study Microbial Dark Matter (Phase II) -... | ecosystem: Environmental > Aquatic > Freshwater > Ice > Glacier ... | reverse complement strand
CATTGTGCTCGTTGAAACTGTCGGCGCGGGTCAAAGCGAAGTCGATATTGCAGGCGCGGCGCAAACCACGCTGGTACTTGAAGCGCCCGGCGCAGGCGATGATATTCAGGCGATCAAAGCGGGCATCCTCGAAATTGCGGATATTCTGGTCGTCAACAAAGCCGATCGCGCAGGGGTTGAAAGTACCGTCAAAGCATTACGCGCCATGCTCGATCTCGGCCATCGCGCCGAACCGATCGTACATCATACGCTGCGCATGGAGAGTATCAACAGTGCCAGACCACACGATCAAGCCGAGGCCGTCGAAATGACGATTTCGGGCTGGCAACCGCCGATCCTGCAAACGGTCGCCACTGAAGCGCGCGGTATCCCGGAGTTGGCCGATCAGATCGCGGCGCATCGCGCGTACTTGCGGCAGGGCGGCGTCCTTGAACAGCGTGAGCGGGCGCGCCTTTCTGCGGAAATTGCCGAGCGGCTGCGCGAAAGATTACTGGCGCAGCTGCTGGCACATATCGACACGCGCGATTTTGAAGCGCTGCTGGATCGGGTGCTCGCGCGCGAGATTGATCCGCTATTTGCAGTGCGCGTGCTAATGAGTGACAATTCTCACAAACACCCAATCGAAAATAAATAGGAAACGTGCGATTTATGACTCAACCGCACCGCTCAAAAGTACCTGGTACCAAATATGTTTACGATCCGGCTGACCGTCGGGAAGTGCCAGGGCAATATGGCAAAGTTAAACTGTTCTGTGGGTCGTCGTACCCCGACCTGGGACGTGAAGTGGCCGAACATCTCGGTGTTGAACTCAGCGGACGCGATATTAATAAATTCCCCAACGAAAATATCTTCGTTCGCTTGCATCGCAGCGCACGCGGCCAGGATGTCTACCTGATTCAAGGCATGACCTCACCCGTCAATGATAACATTATGGAACTGCTGATCACGATCGATACGCTCAAACGCGACTCGGCAGGGCGTATCACCGTCGTCATTCCGTATTTCGCATACGGTCGCAGCGACAAGAAAGATCAACCGCGCGTGCCTATTACGGCGCGTCTGCTGGCCGACATGATCCAGGTAGCAGGCGCTGATCGGTATGTGACGGTGGATTTGCACGCCGGACAAATTCAGGGCTTTTTCAGCGTCCCTGGCGATGTACTGAGCGCTTTTCACCTGTTAGGCGATTATTTCATCGAAAAAAATCTGAGCAACGCGGTCGTCGTTACTGCTGATCTGGGATTTGCCAAAAAAGGCCGCAACTATGCTGCCAAGATCAACGTACCGCTGGCCTTTGTCGAGAAGCGGCGGCGCAGCAACCTGGGCATCAGCGAAGTCGTGACGGTTATTGGCGATGTGGAAGGTAAAGACGTGATCCTGGTCGATGATGAATGCGACACCGGCGGCAGCATCAGCAATGCCGTGCGCGCGGTGAAAGAACACGGCGCAAATGATGTGTACGTAGCCTTTACACACGCCGTGCTGAGCGGTAATGCGGTCGATACGTTGGGGGTGCTGCCCGTCAAAGAGTTTGTCACAACTAACACGCTGCCGATTCCGGCCAAAAAGCTGGCACTGCTGCCAAACATGACGGTGCTCAGCATTGCGCCGCTGCTCGGTGAAGTGATCATACGCGCACATGAAGGGCGCAGCGTGGGCGAACTCTTCAACGAGTGAGGTATTCGCGGCGATGTAGTTTACTAAGGAGTCTTCATGACAGAGTCTGTTTTGCGCGCCGGGATCATTGGTGGCGGCGTTGGGCGCTCGCACGCCAAAGGCTATCAAAGCAATGCCAATGCCCAGTTGGTCGCGTTTTGCGACGTTGACGAAGAAAAGATCAAAACGTTCAGCAGTGAGTACCATGTCCCGCCTGAAGGTGGCTATACCGATTATCGGCACATGTTAGCCGATGCGCATCTCGACATTGTGAGCGTGTGCCTGCCAAATTATCTGCACGCCGAAGTGACCATTGCAGCATTGGAAGCGGGTGTTCACGTGATCTGCGAAAAGCCGATGGCGACCAGCGCCGCTGAAGCGCAGCATATGATCGATGCCGCGCAAAAAGCTGATCGGCGGCTGGTGATCTGCTACAACTATCGCTATCGCGAGGATGTGCAGTGGGTTCAACGCGTGATCAAGGCGGGTACGATCGGCGCGGTGCATCACATCAGCGCGACCTGGCGACGCGAAACGGGTATTCCGGGGCGCGGCTGGTTCGTCAGCAAGAAAATGGCGGGTGGCGGCGCGTTGATCGATCTGGGCGTGCATGTGCTCGATCTGGCGCAATGGCTGATGGATTTCCCCGAAGTGCAAACGGTCAGCGGTGCCACCCGTTCGTTGTTCGGAGCGCATGGCCTCAAAACGTGGGGACGCAAACCGGGTCCAATGGGCGAAACGCAGTTCGATGTGGAAGACGGCGCAATCGGTTTCATCCGCTTTGCGAACGGCGCGAATGCTGTTTTGCAAGCGACCTGGGCAGAGCATCGGCAGCCGCAGGATGACCTGATCCATATAGAGATTCAGGGCGCACAAGGCACGATCGTTTTATCGATCGAAAATTATACGATCGAAAACACGCTGCGTTTGTACACCGAAATCGAAGGCGAACCTGTGACGATCATCCCTGGTTTACGAGCATCGGGCAAAGCGTGGGGACACGATAAGTTTGTCAGCGCCACGGTGGACGCTATCCACAACGGGACGCCGCCACCCTCGGATGGCGAGCAGGGATTGGCCGATGTGCGCGTCCTTGAAGCGATGTATCAATCGGCGTTGAGTGGTCACGAAGTATCGTTGAGTGCTGTGATTGCACCTGAGCACACGTAAGACACAGCGGGGTTGACCTATCTAATCGCCATGAATGTTGAAATCACTTCCCAACTGCAACGTACTATTTTCGGTTGGCTGCAAAAGAGCTATCCGAACGAAGGTGGCGGCTTTTTGCTTGGTAAGCGTGACGCTGATCACCTGACGATTAGCGAAGTGCGACCGATCACCAACGTCTTTGCCGCTGAAGAACAATTCCATCGCTATGCCATGACGCCGATCGATTGGGCACGCCTTGAGGATGAAGCGGACGCCGCCGGACTCGCGCTGGTAGGCTATTACCACTCGCATCCTGATTCGCCTGCCGTGCCCTCAGAGTACGATCGAGTGTATGCGCTGCCGTTCTTTTGTTATCTGATCACGTCGGTACAGCATGGGCAAGCGGCAGAGTGTCGCGCCTGGCAGCTCACTGAAGATCGCGCACAATTCCTTGAACTTGCGCTGTCCGTTTCACCCTGAAGCCGCCTGAAAGTGATCGTTTTTTAGCATAGGAGACTCGTTATCGTGACGACCATTAAAATCCCGACGCCCTTACGCGCTTATACGGGCGGCAATGCCGAGATCACTGTACAGGGCGCGACTGTCGGCGCGGCGCTGGATGATCTCTTGCGCCAGCATCCCGACTTGAAAGCGCAAATCTACGAAGGCGACCGCCTCCGCAACTTCGTCAATGTTTTTATCGGCGATGAAGACGTGCGTTACCGCGACGGCATGGACACCGATATATCCGCAAGCGACAATCTGCGCATTATTCCGAGCATTGCGGGTGGCGCAGAACACATCGCGGATCGGCAGCCTATGGAGCGGATCGCGCCGGAAGATGTGACGCTTTCGCACGACGAGATCAGCCGTTACAGCCGCCATTTGATCATGCCTGAAGTGGGTATTCAGGGTCAGCGCAAATTGAAAGCCGCCAGTGTGCTGTTGATCGGTACTGGCGGGCTAGGCAGTCCGTTGGCGCTGTATCTGGCGGCGGCGGGTATTGGTCGCATTGGTCTGGTCGATTACGATGTGGTCGATGAAACGAATTTGCAGCGGCAAGTGATCCACTATACCAGCGATGTTGGCAAGCTCAAGCTGGACAGTGCCGCCGCCAAAATGTCGGACATCAATCCCTATCTGGTGATCGATAAGCACAATGTGCCGCTCACTTCTGAGAATGCGCTGGACATCCTCAAGGATTACGACGTGATCATCGACGGCACGGATAACTTTCCGACGCGCTATCTGGTGAATGATGCGTGCGTATTGCTCGGCAAGCCGAACGTGTACGGCAGCATCTTCCGCTTTGAAGGCCAGCTCTCAGTGTTTGACGCCAAGCGCGGGCCGTGCTACCGCTGCTTATTCCCGGAGCCACCGCCGCCCGGATTGGTGCCAAGCTGCGCAGAAGGCGGCGTACTCGGCATTTTGCCCGGTACGATCGGCACTTTACAAGCGACTGAGGCGATCAAGCTCATTTTGGGGATCGGCAAGCCACTGATCGGACGCATGGTATTGTACGATGCGCTCGAAATGACGTTCGACACGATCAAGCTGCGCAAGAACCCGGAATGCCCGGTATGTGGCGAACATCCGACGATCCACGAACTGATCGATTATGAGCAGTTTTGCGGTGTGCCTGCCCACGATCGCAGCGATTACAAAGTGAAATCGGCGGAGCAAGGGATCAAGTCGATCACCGTTCACGATTTGAAAGCGCGCATGGACGCGGGCGATCAACCGATCATTCTGGATGTGCGCGATCCGCACGAGTGGGAGATCAGCGCAATCGACGGCAGCCTGCGCATCCCGAAGGGGCAAGTGGTGGTACGCGCTGCTGAGATTCCGCGCGACCATGAAGTGATCGTTCACTGCAAAACGGGCATTCGCAGCCGCGACTCGATCATCCTGTTGCAGGAGCAAGGCTTCACAAATTTGGTGAACCTGAAAGGCGGCATCAACGCCTGGGCACGCGAGATCGATCCGAGTCAACCGACGTATTAAGCTGCTCAGAATTCGCTAAAGGAGTCTGCCAATGATCAAGAATATCAGCCCGAAAGAACTCAAAACGCGCCTGGATGCGGGCGAAACGCTCGACGTGATCGACGTGCGCGAAGATTGGGAGCGCGACATCAGCAAGGTTGCCTTTGCCAAAGCGATCCCGATGAACGAGATTCCGCAGCGCACCGCCGAAATTCCTAAAGATACGCCAGTAGTGGTGATGTGCCGCAGTGGTGGGCGCAGTTCGCAGGTTGCCACTTTCCTGGAGTCGGAAGGCTACACGAATGTGCTGAACCTTGAAGGTGGTATTTTACGTTGGGCGTTGGATGTTGATCCATCGCTGCCCAAGTCGTACTGAATTCGCTTAAAAGCCCTCATCCCAACCTGATTGCTGACTCCTGATCTTCCTATGGGCTGACAGGGGCATAGTATCAGGCGAACGCGGCTTGGCACGCTCGGTAGGGATGAGGGCTTTCTCGTCAACGTGCGTAAACAAACGGCATTAGCTTTCAGCTGCCTACAGCGCGATCGATACCATCTTCGTTTCCAGATATTTGTGCAAGCCTTCGCTGCCTTGTTCGCGCTCCACGCCGCTTTGTTTCATGCCGCCAAAGGGCGCTTCAGTTGCTGTCGGCAGCATATCGTTGACGCCTACAATGCCAAACTCCAACCCCTCATACATGCGAATTGATGTGTTCAGATCGTGCGTCATGACATACGCCGCCAGCCCGTATTCGGTATCGTTCGCCAGCGCCAATGCTTCTTCCACGCTGTGAAAGGGCACTACCGGCATCACGGGTCCGAACACTTCTTCACGCGCGATCCGCATATCGGGTCCGATTCCGGTAAGCACCGTTGGCTCGAAGAAATAGCCGTGTGCGCGTTCAGATGGTCGCGACCCGCCAACAACGACGGTAGCACCTTTGGCAACTGCATCGACCGTCAGCGCCTCGACTTTATCACGCTGCATGGCGGTCACCAGCGGGCCGAGATTCGTCTCTTTGTCCAGACCGTTGCCAACTTTAAGCGCACTGACCAGATCGTGAACCTTGTCCAAGAACTGCTCATGCACATCGTTATGCACATAAAAACGCTGCGGCGCAACGCATACCTGCCCGTTATTACGAAACTTCGAGGCGACGGATTGTTTCGCTGCCCAATCCAGATCAACGTCCGGGAAGACCAGCACCGGCGCACTGCCACCCAATTCCAGCGATAGGCGCGTGATATTTTGTGAAGCGCCCTGCATCAGCAGCCGACCTACCCGCGTGCTGCCTGTGAAGCTGATCTTGCGGCAGATCGGGTTACGCAGAAATTCCGCGCCCATCGTTTCCGGGTCACCATTGACCAGATTCAACACGCCGGGCGGTAAGCCAGCATCAATTAATACGTTGGTCAAGGCCATTGCGCTCATGGGCGTGAGTTCGGATGGGCGGCCTACTACCGTGCAGCCCGCCGCCAACGCTGCGCCCCATGCGCGCGCCAACAGCCACGCTGGAAAGTTCCAGGCGGTGATCGTCGCGATCACGCCGACGGGTTGATGCAGCACGATCACGCGCTTATTCGCTCGCCGCGACGGAATGGTGCGCCCATAAACACGCTTGCCCTCCTCCGCGAACCATTCCAACAGATCGGCGCTTGCCATCCATTCGCCGCGCGACTCGATCAGCGGCTTGCCACATTCGCGCGTCATGATCGGCGCGAACTCATCGGCACGCTCACGCAGCATATTAGCGGCTTTGATCAGGATCGCGCCACGTTCGTAAGGTGGCTTCGCAGACCAGCTCGGAAAGGCGGCTTTAGCGGCTTCCAAAGCGGCGCGCGCGTCGGTCGTATCACCAAAGGGTACCGTCGCGATCACATCTTCGGTGGCCGGATTGCGCACATCCCAGGTATGACCATTGGACGCGTTGACCCATTCGCCCGCGATATATTGCTGTAAATGCAATGCTTGTTGCATGGGAAAGTTACTTTCTCGCATCGTAAAATAAATTGGTTCGATTATAACGTGATTCTATGTACAGGGTGCAGCTCCCCTTATAGTCCGCTACACTGAATTTCGAGGGTTGCGGACACGGCCTGCCGTGTCCCTACCGACAATCCGGCGCGCGGTAGGGACGTGGCCTGCTACGTCCGGCGTCCCGTCGTATTCCTGAAATCTGCTGTGGTGACCCACTAGTACACGGGAAAATGGGGTTAGGGGTGAAGCGGACAACGTCAGGCTGTTGTTGTTTTCACCAAAAAGCTGGCATAATAGGCGTTATGTATCGACAAATTCCTTCCCCCACATGACTACTCTACCAACATCCAGCACCACCCAACAACGGCTCGGTCACCTGCAACGCACGCTGGTTCATCTTGATCGCCGCCTGAGCACCTTGCAACGCTTATCGGAACGGATCGGCTGGTTACGGCTAGCGGTGTTCGTGATCGGCGCAGCGATCGCTTTGCTGTTATACGCCAGTGACGCGACCAACTCAAGCGCCGCCGGAACGCTCGCTATCGTGCTCACCTTGATCGGCTTTGGCGTGGCAGTCGCTCAGCACCGCCGAATCACGCGCGGAATAGGGCGGCTGCGAGCGTGGCGCGTGGTTAAAAGTACGCACATCGCGCGCATTCAGCGAGAATGGGATGGCTTGCCGCGTCCGTTGTTCACCGCCGCGCCGCCGCCGATCGCCGTCGATCTGGATTTGGTGGGCGAGCGTTCCGTGCAACGCCTGCTGAATACGGCCACCTCGCGCGAAGGCAGTCAGCGCTTGCTCGATTGGTTATGCAGCGCGCCGCCAACATTAGACACGATTCAGCAGCGGCAAGCGCTCGTCAAGGAGCTGACCGCGCGCCCCTTGTTTTTCGATAAGCTGACGCTCAACGGACGGCTCGCGGCGGGTCGCGAGCCGTATTGGGAAGCGAGCAGCTTGTTAGCCTGGATCGCGCCGAAGCCCGAACAACGCGCGCTCCTGCCCGATCTGCGTATCCTGAGCGCATTAGCCGCCGTGACGATCAGCCTGTTCGCCTTGTCCGCCGTGGCACAGCTTCCGGCATTCTGGTTGATCTCGCTGATCGTTTACGCAGGCTTTTATTTTCGACGCACGCGCGATATTGGCGAAGTGTTCGATCAGGCGCTGGATACGCAGGACGCGTTGCAGCGGTTGGGCGCGGTCGTGCTCTTTTTGGAGCGCTACCCCTATCCACCCGGTAGCCAACTCGCTGAAGTTTGCGCGCCGTTCAGCCAACCTCAGCAGCGCCTATCGGACTTTTTGCGACAGGTTGGTAACATCGCAGCAGGCGCGAGCATCACCCATAACGCGTTTTTGTGGCTGCCGATCAACGCGATTGTGCCGTGGGACATGTTCTTTGCGTGGCGGCTCAACATCGCACGCGCGCAGTTAGCCGAACGGCTGCCCACGCTGTTGGACATCGTGTTCGATCTGGAAGCGCTCGGCGGGTTGGCGAGTTTCGGCTGGCTGCAACCCGAATACAGTACGCCCACATTCAGCCCTGCAAAAAATGCAGGACAGCGATCGCCGCATATTCAAGCTGTTGGTTTGGGTCACCCATTGATTCGCGCCGATCGGCAGGTCACCAACGATTTTACGCTCGGCCAAACTGATCAGATTGCGTTGCTCACCGGATCGAACATGGCGGGCAAAAGCACCTTTTTACGCGCTGTTGGGATCGGCTTGTGCATGGCGTATGCAGGCGGCGTGGTCAATGCCAGCGCGTTCGAGGCGTCCGTGATGCGCGTTTTTACGTGTATTCGGGTGAGCGACTCGGTAGCTGACGGCTACTCGTATTTTTACGCGGAAGTACGGCGGTTATCGGCATTGTTGAGCGCATTCGATAGCGATGAGCGCGCGCCGTTATTCTTTCTGATCGATGAAATGTTCCGAGGCACCAACAGCCGCGAGCGCTTCATCGGCAGCCGCGCCTACATTCGATCGCTGGTGGGACGGCGCGGCATCGGCATTCTGGCGACACACGATCTGGAATTGGTGCATCTGGCCGATGAAGGCACGGCGATCGTCAACTATCACTTTCAGGATCACGTTGTGGACGGCAATTTATCGTTCGATTACACGCTGCGCAGCGGCCCGTGCCCATCTACCAACGCGCTGATGATCATGAAACTGGCCGGGTTGCCCACCGATGAATTGCAAATGGAACAACCGGCTAGCTGACTCCCGTCCCGCCTACTGGACTCTAAACGGTGTGCTGCTCACCAAAAATGTAGGTGTCCAGAAATGCGTTGCGAAATTTCCCTTGTGGATCGTAGGTGTTGAGCAAGCGTTGAAAATCCGGCATCTTTTCGTAAAGGGTTTGCACGCGTGCTGCTGGCATCGTGAATACTTTTCCCCAATGGGGGCGCGCGTTGAATGCTGCAAGCGCTTCTTCAATGATGGGCAGCACTTGCTTGACTGCTGGTTCGTTTTTTTGCCAGGTCAGATGGATCGCCATGCACGGCTGCTGATAAAATGGACTCATCCACAGCGTATCAGCGGCGATCGTCCGTACTTCGGAAATCTGTAGCAGCGGAGTCACAACATCGCGCAAACGATCGATCGTCTGCAGGGCGGCGATTGCGTGTTCGCGCGGCACGATGTATTCGCTTTGCAATTCATCGCCACTGCTAGGCGTGAACTCCAGCCGAAAATGTGGCAGGCGCTCGTACCATGCGCCCGGAATGCCCATTTGTTCCGTGCAAGTGACCGCTGAGATCCCGCGAATCGGATGTAATGGGGTAAGCGCACGTGTCGCGCCGAAAAACTCAGGATCAGCCTCAAATGGGCTTCCTTCCACCACGCGGCGCTTCAACCAGACTTGATTGAACATTGCGCTGCGCCAATCGGTGAACAGACTGACACTATACGCGCTCGCCATGATCTCATCGAAGTGCGCTTCTACCTGCGCCAGTGACAGATTTTCATAGACATTCTGGCGCATCTGAAAGCTCGGCAGCAAATCGAGCGTAAGATGGGTGACCACGCCAAGCCCACCTAAACCCACGATCGCCCCTTGCAACTGATCCGGCTGTTGATCGCGCGATAAAACGACGACTTCGCCGTCCGCTGTGACCAGTTCAAGCGCAGATACCGACGTGGCAAGGCTGCCATTATGATCGCCTGAGCCGTGTGTGGCTGTGGCACAAGCGCCCGCGATCGAAATGTGCGGAAGCGACGCCATATTGGGCAGCGCATAGCCTTCACGCTGCAATTGTTCGCAGAGCTGCCCATAGCGAACGCCGCCTGCCACGGTCACCGTATGACGCTCATGATCGATCACTCCCACCGGATCGAATCGTTCGAGCGAAACAAGGTCTTCGGTCGAGTCCGCGATGCTGTTGAAGGAATGACGTGAGCCAAGCACGCGCAGCTTATGGCTGGCACGGACGAGCGCCTGCACTTGCGCGACCGTTTCGGGGTAATGCAAGCGGGCGGCACTGTATGTGTAATTGCCCGCCCAATTGTGCTGTTTTTCAAGCATTGCGACTGTGTTCAATCCTGCTGTGTTCAGTTTTTCCGTGTTCAATTTTACACCCTCAACTTTTCAGTCATTTATAATCGTTAACAACCTGTTCGAAAATCGCCGTGAAAGCGCGCTGCACAGCCTCGATCGACAAATGCGCTTCGGCATAGGCACGCCCCGCCGCTGACATGTGCTGCCGCCGTTCGGGTTGTTCGGCCAATCGGCGCAAAGTCTCGATCGCGGCGGCGGAGTCATTCAGCGCGATCACGATGCCTGCGCCTGTTTCGCTGAGCAACTGCTGCGCCTCACCTCGAATAGCCGCCACGATCGGCACTCCCGCCGCCAGCGCTTCGACCAGTTTGGCGGGCACTGTGCCTTCAAACAGTGGATGCGTATTCAGCGCGATCAGGCACACATCAGAGGCCGCCCAAATGCCCGGCATGGCGTCATGAGACACGATCCCCGTCAGCGTCACATTTGATAAATTGCGCGCCGCTACCTGTCCGCTGATGTACTCAGCTTGCGAACCACCGCCCGCGATCAAGAATTGAATGGTGGGCAGTGCCGCCGCCGCATTCAGCATCACGTCAAAATTATATTGTAAACTCAGATTGCCGGGGAAGGCCACCACAAAAGCATCGGCGGCAAAGCCAAGTTGAGCGCGCATCGCGGCACGTTCGGCAGCCATGCCGGGGCGAAAGCGTTGCAGATCGACCGGAAAGCGGAGCATCGTGACGTTGGCGGGAGGCAGTGCCGCAGACTGCTGCATGATGCGCACAATGCCCACGCGCACGCCTTCCGTCATGCCCACCACATACGCCGCATCGTGATACGCCCAACGCTCGACCCGCTCAGCTATTTTGACGATCGGGCTGTTCGCTTTCAACATGCCTACCGCGATCGCTGACTCCGGCCACAAATCGGACACATTGAGCACGACCGGCGCGCGTTTGATCCGGCGCAGCCAGCCTCCGCTGAGACACACGAACAGTGGATGCGACTCGACCAGGATCACATCCGGGCGGGGCAGCATCGTTCCGCGCAGCATCGCCATGAGCATGAAGCTGATCTGATTCGCCATCCGTGCGCGTGCTCGTTTATTGGGTGAAGCATATGCCCACACGCGCTCCACCTGCACACCATCGCACACTTCAGCATAGAATGCATGACCCTTGTAGGGTGGCGCAATAATCCCTGTCGGATAATTCGGCAAACTGGTTAATACGGTCACGCACTGCCCGCTGATCACCAGACGGCGCGCAAGTTGACTCATGGTCAGCGCCGATCCGCCAAATTCGGGCGGATAATATTGCGTCAGAATCCAGATGTTCACGCGCGCATCGTGATGTTAATCATTCGCTTAGAAGCCGCCCATAACGCTCACCGGATCGACTGGCACTTGATTTTCGCGAATCTCGAAATGCAAATGGGGTCCACTGCTGTTACCCGTGCTGCCCACCGCCCCAATGTACGCGGCGCGCGCTACGACCTGCCCGCATGAGACTGCGATCTGGCTTAGGTGACCGTACAGCGTCATGAGCTTCGGCGTATGCGCAATGACAATCGCGTAGCCATAGCCCCAATCGCTCCAACCCGCGAAAATGACCGTTCCCGCCCCTGCCGCTACCACAGGCGATCCGGTCGGTTTGGCAAGATCGACGCCGCTGTGATAGGACGTGAAGCCACGGATGAATGTATAATTCTGAACGGGATAGCCAAGGCTTCCATCGCCGCCGCCGTTGCTCTGATAGCCGCATGAGCCAGCGCCACCACCGAAAGAAATCTGGCCGCCACCCTTAGCGCCAGCAGCAGCAGGGAGCGTGTTGATCGTCGGCTTCCAATAGATCGCCACTTTTTTGCTGACGCCGCCTGGAATCATGATCCTGAGCGAATTGGCGGGCAGCAGCAAACTCGGCGTTGCGGATTGCAATTTGTTGTACTCCGAGTCGATGATCGAATAGGCCGACACTTTGAACTTATCCGCGATCTGCTGGATCGTCTCATCGCTGGACGGCGTATACAGAATCCCATCGATCGGTAAGATAGTCAGCGGTGTGCCGACTTCCAAACGATTGATATAACCGACATCGTTATTCCAAACGATAGTATCCTGTGTAATGTTGAACTTGGCGGCGATCTTTTCGATGGTATCGCCCACCTGAATCTTATAGTCGATCGGTGCGCTGCGTGGACCGGGCGGCGCGATCGTGAAGGCGGTCTGCTGGCGATACAGCACCTTGTTACTGGCAGTCGTATCGATCGGCTGCGCCATGAGTTCAGCCAGCACATCTGGCGCGGGCGGCTGATTGAGGTCTTGTGGCGCGCTAGTTGGCGGCGCTTGTGTCGGGATCGCAGTGGGTGCACGGGTGGCGATAATCACGGTGGGCGGCGGTGGGGTAGGCGCGGGGGTGCTGCTCTGCTGAAAATAGAGCACAGCAGCGGCAGCCGTCAGCAGCACCGCTCCGGCGGACAGCGCAAAACCAAGTGCGCGGCTCAATGGACTGATGGGCGGGCGACTGCCGCCGATGGGACGGATGCCACTCGGATTAGTATCGTCGTCACTGATGGGCGGCTCACTGATCGGTAGCTGATTGTTCTGATTCTGCTGCATTCGTAACTTCCTTAGTAGGCCCCCCCTACCTCGAAACGCCGAAATACTAGCGCGATTAGCTGAACTGTGCAATCATGTACGCTCGTCAAGTCTGTTTTGAAGTGCTGCTTTGAGCCTTTTTGTTAGGAAAGATAGTTGTAGATGCAAACATTCTCCGCCGCCAACAACCTGACCATCGAGGCCGATAATGGCCTATGGCGGCTTTTCAACCGACAAAGTACCGAGTCAGTGCCGCTGGTCGAGGCTACGCGCAGCGGTTTGACCTATCAAGCCGCCTTTGCGCGCGCCCGCAATCTTCCGGAAGGGATGCTCGCCGCGCCGTTGATCGACCGCGTGATCGTCGGTTGGGCTGTCGAGGATAAAAGCTGGCACTTAGGGCTGCTGCTCACCGCCGATTATGCACAGGAGCGCGGCGGACGTTGGTGTGGGCTGCTGCGCTGGTTCGACGCCGAGGCACAGCTTGAAGGGACGACCGCCGAAGCGTCCGGCAAAGCGCTGGCCGAAGCGCTCGATAAGCCTTTCCGTTTTGTGCCTGCCGAACTACCAACGCTTGAACCCGTTGATCCAATGCTGCAAGTGCCGGATGTAGTAGACGCTATCGGCACTACGGTAGATGCAAATGCTGAAAGTCTCGTCACGTTACCAGACGTTCAGCGCTTATCACCCCCCATCGCGATCGGTGAATGGGCGCTGACCGAAGGGCGCAACGGTTTGAATTGGGAACGTTCGCGCGCGTGGCGACTTGAAACGCTCAGCCGAACCGTCTTTTTTGGCGTGTTGGCGATCATTTTCGGGCTGCTCGCGGCGGGTGAACTGCGCACCAATTACGCATCCGTGCAACCCGATTGGCTGCCATTAGTGGGCGTAATCGTGGCTGTACTGATGGCGCTTAACGCGTTGTATCACCTGGCCGCGCTGTTACTAACCAGTGCCGTTCAATTCGATCGGCGCAATCGGATGATTCGTTTTGTGCGGCGTCCGATGGGTGTCACCAAACAAGTGCCTTTTGAAAAAGTGGACTATGTGCTGGTGAGTCACGCGATCAGCCGCCGCGAGCCGCTCAAAATCAATGGAGTTAGTGCTAACGGGCTGAATGGAGCGGCTGTGCTTGAGCGGATTTATTCCGAAGTGTGGATTCACGTTGCGCGTGATAAAGGCGACTTTCTGGAAGTCGGCCATTTGACGCAGACCGAAGGGCGCGCCGTTCATATGGAAGCGTCGTCCGTACGCCGTCCGCTTGACACCGATCAGGTGGATACGCCCGGCCATCAAGCGGCGCATTTGCTGGCCGAAGTCATGGAAGTTCAGGTATTCGTAGAGGATCGCACGTAGCGCAAATATACGAAAGTTTTGCGACGCTTGCGGCGTTCTAGAGATGGGAGTGGTTAAGCTCCGGTGAGCTTCGCGATCTTCAAAATCGCTGACGGGTCGTTACGAGCCGTGGTAGGTTCGACTCCTATGCATTCCCGCTCTGCGTACGCCACCACCAAGGGAAAGCGTACGCAAATAATACATCCCGTCTGAGCGCTTACTCTGTTTTTTGCAGCGTCAGATAGCTCAGCACGTCAATTTTGGTCAGAATGCTCATCGCCTGACGGCTGGTTGACTCGATCACGACCGCGACGGGGCTGGTTGAAAAGACGCTCAACAGAGTTTCGACCGACGTATCCAGCGTGACGGTAGCGACACTGCGCTCCACCACTTCCAGACTGCCGATCGGCTGCTGTGCGCCGTCAGTGCCCATGCTGTTGAGCAGATATTTGAGCAAGCTGACTTCGTTCACCAGCCCGACCAGTTGACCATCATCGCTGACCACCGGAAGCTGTGAAACGCTGTACTGCTTCATCTGCGCGACCACTTCGTCAACCGTGCTGTTCTGATGGACGGTGATCAATGCCTGACGCGGCTTGCTGCCGAGCACATCTTGCACGCGCGCATCGCTCATAGCCGTGTCCAGGAAGCGATTTTGGCGCATCCACTCGTCATCGAATACTTTGCCCAGATTGCGAGTACCAGAATCCGGCAGCAGCACGACGACCAGGTTGCCGCTCTCCAAATTCTTTTCGATTGCATAATGCATCGCCCCGACCAGCGCGCTTCCTGATGATCCGCCGCAGAAAATGCCTTCCTCGCGCACCAGCCGCCGCGCCATCAGGAACGATTCTTTGTCAGTGACCTTCACCATATCATCGATCACGCTGAAATCGTAAATCGACGGCACAAAGTCCTCGCCAATGCCCTCGATCTTGTAGGAGTGCGCTTCAGTCATTTTGCCCGTTTTGAAGTAATCAGCGAGAATCGAACCCACCGGATCGACGCCTACGATCTGCACTTTTGGGTTTTGCTCTTTCAGGTAGCGCCCGACGCCTGTAATGGTGCCACCGGTGCCGACGCCGCACACGAATACATCGATCTTGCCCGCCGTTTGCTGCCAGATTTCCGGGCCGGTGGTCTGATAGTGGGTGGCCGGGTTGACCGGATTATGATACTGATTAGCGAGGATCGCGTTGGGGGTGTCCGCAACGATCTGGCGCGCCACGCTGTAGTAGCTGCGCGGATCGTCGGCATCCACGTCGGTTGGCGTAACCACTACACGCGCCCCGAATGCGCGTAACTGTTTGATTTTTTCGGGCGACTGCTTATCCGCCAGCACGAACACGCATTTGTAACCCTTGATCGCAGCGGCAATCGCCAGCCCGATTCCGGTGTTGCCAGAGGTGGACTCGACGATCGTACCACCGGGGCGCAAACGACCTGTGCGTTCGGCGTCTTCGATGATCTGAATGCCGATGCGATCCTTCACAGAACCGCCGGGATTGAAAAATTCGACTTTCGCCACGATATCGGCAGCGATCCCGCGCGTGACTCGGTTCAGCCGGACGAGCGGCGTATTGCCCATCGTCTCCAGAATGGTATTGTGGATTTTCGGTTCGCGCGGCATTTCACCGGGTATCGCGCTCATGGGCGCAGCGTTCAATGTTTCAGTTAGCATGTTTCAATCTTTCTACGTCACTACTTACGCTGTCACTACTGGATTTCCAGGCTAAGGCGCTAGACTAAAGCCACAGCGCTCATACAGAAAAAATACGTTTTTTCTTCTATATGAGACGCGCTCTTTAGGCCGGGGCAATCCAAATTTATACTGATTGTAGGCGGTTTAGCTACCCTGCTGAACATGCTCCAACGCGCCCAATGCGGTTTCGATCTCGTCCAATTCGGCACTGCTCAATCGAAACTCTGCCGCGCCAATGATCCCGTTGACTTGCTCGGCACTGCGCCCGCCCACGATCGCGGCGGTCACGGCGGATTGTCGCAACGTCCAGGCGATCGCGACTTCACCCGGTGAGCGCCCATGTTTCGCACCAATTGCGCGCAGCCGCTCTACAAATTCCAGATTATGGGACAGGCGCGGCTCTTGGAACTGTTTGGCGCGGCTGCGGAAATCATCTTTCGGGAAGTTTGCCACCCGTTCGCGCGTCATGCCACCGCTCAGCAAGCCCGACTCCATCGGTGAGTAAGCGATCACGCCGATATTGTGTTCAGCGCAATACGGCAAAATGTCCGGCTCGATCCCGCGATTGAACATCGAATAAGGCGGCTGCAACGATGTGATCGGCGCGATGGCCTGCGCACGCTGCATCTGCACAACGTTGAAGTTCGAGACGCCGATCCAGCGCAGTTTGCCTTCGGCTTTGAGCGCTGCCAGCGTTTGCCAACCTTCTTCAATATCTGGGTCAGGGTTCGGCCAGTGGATTTGATACAGGTCGATCGTTTCGACGCGCAAGCGCTTCAAGCTGGCTTCTACTTCGTGGCGGATCGAGTCGGCGTGCAGATTATTATGCACCTGACGCTTATCATCCCACACCAGCGAACATTTGGTGAACACGTAAGGCCGCTCGTGAATACCGTCCAGCGCTCGTGCTACCACTTCTTCGGAATGGCCGAGGCCATACACAGCGGCGGTATCAATCCAGTTCATGCCGAGATCGAGCGCACGATGAATTGCGCTGATCGAGTCATTATCGTCCTGCGCACCCCAGGCGAACGCCCAATCGCCGCCGCCGATCGCCCAGGCACCGAAGCCAATCGGCGTAATGTGCATGTCGCTGTTGCCAAACTGTCGTTTATCCACGAGAAGCCCCTTATGTGAAATATGAAATGCGAAATACGAAGCGCGAGCTGATGTATCTGGTATTGATCGTACTGCGATCCAGCATCTTACGTGCGCGCCGTCACGTTCATCTTGATCCCGTTCAGCGGCGCGGTGACCACGCCACCGCCGTTGATGAGCTGTTGACCGGGCGTGATCGCCAACTGATAGTGGCGAACGATGTGCGATACCAGCGCCTTCATCTCAACCGTGGCAAAATTCATGCCGATGCACACGCGCGGTCCGCCACCAAAGCCAACCAGCGCGTAGGGCGTCTTGTCTTCTTCACGCGGCGGCGCAAAGCGATCCGGGTCAAACTTTTCCGGGTCGTGAAAGATGCTGCCAATACGGTGACTGGCGGCAATGCTGTAATTGACCATCGTACCCGCCGGGATCACGTAGCCGTTGAACTCGAAATCTTCCACGACACCGCGCGGTCCAAATGACACGGGCGGATACAACCGTTCGGCTTCGCTGAGTGCGTTATCCAGCACCCGCATCCGCTTGATTGCGTCCAAGGTGGGTTCGGCGTCCGGCGCGAGCAAGGCGGCCTGCTCATCCAGCACGCGCTGTAAATAATCCTGGTGCTCGACCAACAAGTACAGCAGCCATGAAATCAAAGTGGTAGAGGTTTCATGTCCGGCCAACAGTAAAATATTGGAATGCGCGATGATTTGCGCATCAGCCATACCCTTGCCGCTGTCGTCGCGTGCCTGGATCATCATGCTCAGCAGATCGTCGGTGGGGGCAGCACGTCGTTCGGCAAGGCGCGGAAGCATCATCTGCGTAAGCTGTCCGCTGAGCGCTTCCTGACGGCGGCCATAATCGCCGTAATCAACGGCTACCGCGTCGAGATTCATAAGCTGCAAAAATACATCGCGAAAGGTATCCACGTCCGCGCCAACATGTAAGCCCATGAGCGCTTCGGCAGCCACATCAAAAGCGATCTTGCGCGCTTCGATATAGACATCGACCGTGCCGCGCGCCACCCAATCGGCGGTACGCTCACGAATGATGCGATTCATCAGTGGCAGATAGCGATCCATGTACGCGATCGTGAAGGCCGGATTCATGGTCTTGCGATGCTGATCGTGCTCTGCGCCGTCCATCGTCAGCAGGCCATTGCCGAGCATGAAGGCCACGCCCATCGCAATGCCCCACCCCTGATAATGCGAAAACTTGAGACGGCTGCTGGACAGCACAAAGCGATTAGCTTCCGGCCCGACCATGAACACCCACTCATTGCCAAAAATGTTGCCCCGAAAGATGGGTCCGTGTTTAGCGTACATGTCGGCCAGAAATGGGCCTTGGGTGGTCGCATAATCTGCCGGAAAATCCGTGATCAGTGGCACATCCTGTAATGTGCGGAGCGTTTGATTGGTTTGCATCGTGTCCTTGTAATCCTCAACAGTAATGCTTGAAAAGCGTATTGTCACGCCTTTCTATACGCAGGGCGTTCGTTTTTGTCGCGACAGTGATCGATTATTCAGGTTGCCGAGCGTGGCCTGCTGCATTATGATCTTGCTGACAGTTGGTCAATGTAACCACAAAATAGAGGACTCGATTCATGCGTGAGCAAGACATCCAATTTCCGGCAAATGGTGGGCAAGGCACTGGTTATCTGGTGCGCCCTGATGGTGACGAGCCAGCGCCCGGCGTGGTGCTGATTCAAGAATGGTGGGGACTGAACGATCACATCCGTGACATTGCACGGCGGCTAGCAAGTGCGGGTTTCGTCACGTTAGCGCCCGACTTGTATCATGGGCACATCGCGCTGGAGCCGAACGACGCGCAAAAGCAGGCGATGGAGCTCGATCGCCCGCACGCCGTCAAAGAGATCGTCGGCGCGCTCACTTATCTTAAAGCGCAGTCGTTCGTGATGCCCAAAAAGATCGGCGTGACGGGCTACTGCATGGGCGGCGGGTTAGCGTTGGCAACTGCTGCGGCAAGCGCTGATGTGGGTGCGGTCGTCGCTTATTATGGGGTGGGTGCGCCACAAGCGGACGCATTCGCCACCAACACTGCGCCGATCTTGAACATCGTGGGTGACAAGGATCGCGTAACGCCCACCATTCAGAAGCTGAACGATGATTTCAAGCAGTACGCCTTTCCGCATGAGATCATCATTTACCCCGGCGCAGATCACGCTTTCTTCAATGATACGCGCACCGAAGTACACGATAAAGAAGCCGCCGACGACGCTTGGCAGCACGAATTGGCCTGGTTTCGGCGCTACCTGACCAACGCCTAATTTTGTTTATTGGCTAATAACGCGAAAGTTCCTCGCTTGTTCCTTGCGATCAGGTGAGGGGCATTAACAATGAGGTTGATTGATCGATACATGGATAACTTTAGAACCGTACAATCCCTGCTGCCGTCACTGACACGTTCTGAAAAAGCACAGCTTCTGCAACAAATCGCTGGTGATCTTGGGGATGCTTTTCCAGGAATCGAAAGCATTCCTGATGTAAATGGCGGCGATCCGTGTATTGTGCGAACCCGGATTCCGGTTTGGTTGCTTGCGCAAGCACGCCAAATGGGTGAAAGTGAAGCCGATCTGCTCTACAATTATCCAACTTTGCGGGCAGATGATCTGGCAAACGCCTGGTCATACTATCGGGTGCACAAAGCAGAGATCGACGCCCAAATCCGCGAAAATGTGGAAGCCTGAACTTGGCGCGGCTTCAGTTTACCCCATCAGGCGCGGGCGCAAGCCGCTGTAACGTTCGGCCACCTTGTCATTGTTCACGGCCATTGCCAGCGCTCTTTTTGTGCCGACCAGCACGACTAGCTTCTTGGCGCGGGTGATCGCCGTATAGACCAGATTGCGTTGCAGCATCATGTAGTGCTGCGTCATGAGTGGCAGCACAATCACCGGATACTCTGCGCCCTGACTTTTGTGCGTGGAGATGCAAAAGGCGTGCGTCAGTTCGTCGCATTCATCCCAGTTGTAATCGATGAAACGATTATCGACCACGATCTGTAATGTTTGTTCGGCGGGATCGATCGTGTGAATACGCCCAATGTCACCGTTGTACACTTCTTTATCGTAGTTGTTGCGCGTCTGCATCACCCGATCACCGACGCGATAAGTCAGGCCGAACATGCGATGTTCCGCCGCGCGTCCTGCCGGATTGAGCGCTGCCTGCAACTGCTCATTGAGTGCACGCACGCCCACACTGCCCCGATACATGGGTGAGATCACCTGAATTTCACCATCCGAGCGGAAGCCGAACTTTTGCGGAATGCGATTCTTGACCAGATCGACCACCAACTCGGCGGCGGCGTCCGGGTCTTCTTCGCTGAACAAATAAAAGTCGGTGTCCTTATTGGTGATCTGCGGCATTTTGCCCATGTTGATGCGGTGCGCGTTGGCAACGATCAAGCTCGTTTCGGACTGCCGAAAGATCGCGTTGAGCCGCGTCACATGCGCTACTTCGCTGTTGATTACATCGCGCAGCACATCACCTGCGCCCACGCTCGGCAGCTGATCGACATCGCCTACTAATAGCAAATGCGTCTCAGGCTTGATCGCTTTGAGCACGTTGTAAAACAGCACGAGATCGAGCATCGACGTTTCATCGATAATGAGCATATCCACGTCAAGCGGACTGTCTTCGCTGAAACCAAACCCATCTTGCGGCGAATAGGCCAGCAAGCGGTGAATGGTTTGCGCGGGGCGACCTGTTGCTTCACCGAGCCGTTTGGCAGCGCGTCCGGTGGGGCTGGCGAGCGCACACTTTTTGCCCAAATATTCCAGCAGTCGGATCACGGCGCGCAAGGTAGTCGTCTTACCCGTGCCAGGGCCACCTGTCAAAACGCTGATCTTATTCGTCAAGACTGCTTTCACGGCGTCTTGCTGCTGTTCAGTCAGCGTAACGTGATCTTCGTTTTGCAGCACCTTAAAAAATTGATCCCAATTGAGTGTGCGTGCGCTTTTCAGGCTGCTGCGCGCGTTGTTCGCCATTGCGCGAATGCGTTTCGCTACGCCAACTTCGCTATGATGCATAGTGGGCAGATACACCGCTTCCAGCCTATCCTCACCGCGTGGCATTTGCTCTATAACAACGTCACCAGATTGTTTGAGCCGCTCGATAGCACTTTCGATCGGCGCTATATCGGCTTCAAGCAGTTCAGCAGCATGTGTGATCAGCTCACCGCGCGGCGCATAGGTATGGCCGTTGCTGACGTGTTGATTCAAGGCATACACCACGCCCGCCGCCAATCGACTCGGCGCATCAGCGGGCAAGCCCAAATCGCGCGCGATCTTGTCCGCCGTCCGAAAGCCAATGCCCATAATATCTTTGGCAAGTTGATAGGGGTCGGCAACGACTTTGGAAATCGAGGCGTTGCCATACGCTTTGTAGATTTTGACGGCTAATCCGGTGCTGATGTTGTGGCTCTGCAAAAAGATCATCACGTCTTTGATCGCGCGCTGTTCGCTCCACGCTTTGATGATCCGATCCACGGCGTCATTGCGCACGTTCGGCACATCACGCAAGCGATCAGGATCGCGATCGAGAATATCGAGCGTGTTTTCACCAAAGAAATCAACAATGCGTTCAGCAGTACGCGGCCCCACGCCTTTGATCAAGCCGCCACCTAAATAGCGCTTGATTCCTTCTACCGTGGTGGGCGCTACCGGGGTCACGACCTCGGCTTTGAACTGCCGTCCGTAGTCCGAATGCGTCGTCCATTGGCCGCTGAGTTTGAGCGCTTCGCCGGGCTGCAATTCGGGCATGACGCCGACAACGGTCACTAACCCGTCTTCATCGTCATAATTGCGCGCCGCGATCTTCTTCGCAGGGCGTAAGCGCATCACGCAATAATTGCTGTCGGGGCTGTAATAGGTAATGCGCTCGACAGTCCCCTCCAGAATTTCAGGAACTGCGGAGAACGCGCTAAGGCCATTCAATTCGTTTCGCGCTCTGCCCAGACCGCGTCGGCGGCGTGCTCACGTAAGCTCAAACCCAACCGCCGCGCCTGACCATCGATGTTCAAAATGCGCGCATAGACGCGATCGCCTTCCTGAACGACGTTGCGCGGATGCAGAAAGTGACCTTCCGCCAGTTCGGAAACGTGGATCAAACCTTCCAGCCCTTCTTCAACGCACGCGAACGCGCCAAAATCCACGATGTTCGTGATGACGCCTTCCACGATTTGCCCGATCTGGTAGCGTCGATCAACCGTTTCCCACGGATCAGGTTGCAGCCGCTTGATACTGAGCGCCACCCGTCCCTGATCGCGATTGATGTCCATCACGTACACATCGATTTCATCACCGCGATTCAATACATCGCGCGGGTGGCCGACCCGTCCCCAACTCAGTTCGCTGATGTGGATCAAGCCTTCCAACCCGCCCAAATCGATGAACGCACCGAAGTCGCACAGATTCGTGACGCGCCCTTTGAGCACATCGGCTGCGCGCAGGTTGTCGAGCACATCGGCGCGCGTGCCGGGGCGTACCTGCGCCGCCCGCTCGGATAAGATCAAGCGATTTTGCACGCGATCCAGTTCAATAATGCGCAGCGTCAAGGTCTGATCAACGCGCGCCGCCAACTGCTGACGGCGAAGCTGTCCATCGCTGATGGTCGGAAAATCGACCAGTTGGCTGGCAGGCACGAAGCCGCGTAAGTGATTCCATTCGACCAGCAAGCCGCCGCGATTTGAGCCGATCACGACCAGATCGACTGTCTTATCGTCCTCAAGCAGCTGCTGCGCCATTTCCCAATCGTGCTGTTCCTGGCTGGCATCGGCGGGTTTGCTGGCCTCATAGGGCGTTTCTGAGTCGTCCCAGGTGGGTTCACCATAGCGCAATCCGAGCGTTTCGCCCTCATGCAGCAGCGCCGCCCAATAGGATTCGTCCGGCGGAGGCGGCGGCACCACTTCGGAGCGCGCATTATCGATCGAAAATTGAGAAGTCTTCCGTGCGTTTACGGGGCCATTGATCCTGCCGAGCCTATTCATAGTTAGTCCACCAGATTTTTGTAAAATTCTTACGTTATAACCGTGGTCATTATACGAAAGTGCAAAAATCTTGTCAAACAACGGTGCTGGCAAACCAGGACACGTGCAAAGTCATTGACCCCTAACCCCAGCCCTTCCCCCGATTACAAGGGGAAGGGAGTCAGACGTGATTTATAAGGCGTGAGGCACGGGGCAGGGACGTTAGCCGTCGTAATTGGGCGCAGGCGACACCTTTGCTGCGAAGGTGGGCGCAAACGTCGGCGTGATCGGTGCAGGCGTACCTGGCATGATCAGGTTGATCGGCGGCTGATGCGCTGCGCCGACGGCGATCCAGTGTCCGGCTACTGGCATATCACCTGCCACGCCGAGCACAAAGTCAATATTTGCAAAGCCTGAAGTGAGCGCATTTTTCAGATAGATCTGGCCGTCGGTCGGGCGGAACACGCCTACGCCTGCATGACCTTGCGCGATCCAATCACCCGCGATCGGCTGATCGCCCAGAATGCCGAGCTGTACCTGATAGTCACCAAATACACCGCCGTTGGTAACTTGATTGCTCAGGTAGAAAGTCTGCTGAGACGGACGGTACACGCCGGGGCTGTCGTAGCCTTTGCCGTTCCAATCCGCCGCGACTGCCGTATCACCCGGAATGCCGAGCACCATCGTGTAATCGGCAAAGCCCGATACCAGATCGTTTTTCAGGTAGATCAAACCGTTGCTCGGACGGAACACGCCGATCCCGTCATGCAGCGCGCTCACTGTCCAGCGTCCGGCCATTGGCACATCGCCTGCAATGCCAAGCACAGGCTGCTCATCTGCCGGGCCGCTGGTGTTGGTGTTGCGCAGCGCAAAAGTGCCATCGTTGCGATTATACAAACCGATCGTATCAGCACCGCTGCCCGTCCAGTCGCCCACCACTGGATACACGTTGGTTGTGCCGGGAATAGTGTACGGGATGTACAGATCGGCAAAGCCCGTGACGTTTGTGTTTTTCAGGAAGAACTCGCCCGCCGATGGCCGATAAATGCCAACCGTGTCGGTGATAGTGGGTGGCGTTGGCGTATTGGTAGTGGTGGCTGTGTTCGTCAGCGTGAGCGTTGGCGATGGCGTAATCGTTGCCGTGCTGGTAAGCGTTGCGGTTGCGCTCGGCGTGACCGTGTTGGTAGGCGTCGGTGTTGGCGGAGTGTTATATTCATACGCGCCAATATCGCACTGTGCGCCGAACGGACGCGCCATCCCGCGCTGATCTTTGGTGGCGTCGAAAATGGTTGCAGTGAAAGCGGCTGGATAGGCACAAGTGGCTGCTGCATCGATCGCGTTACTGCCCGTCATCAGCGCAAGCGTTTGCGTGAGTCCGCCGTTGTTGGCAAGTGTCGTGCTGAGTCCAGTGGCTGCGCCTAACGTGCCAGGGCAACCCGTGCCAAGGTTATGATCACCCGTCGTGCCCGATCCGGTACAGCCGCCGTTGACAATCGAGTTTTGTATGACGGCTACCCCTGACGTATCTTCGTAGAGGTCACCGCCGTTACCAGTCAAAGTCGAAGCTGACAAATTCAACGTTTGATTGTTGTAGATGGCACTAGAATATTGCGAAGTGGGATTATTCGCAATCGTGCTGGCAGCGATATTCATTATGCCTTGATTGCCGATCGCTGCACCGGTTTTCATGGCCGAATTGTTACTGAATGTGCTGCGTGAGATGTTCATCGTGCCAATGTTGTTGTTAGAAAGGTTGAATATCGCTCCACCACCACTATTGGGATCAGACAATGTATTACTTGTGAATGTGCTGGTTGTGATGTTGACCAGACCGGCAGAGTTAAAAATCGCGCCAGCGACAATTACTGACTTATTAGCTGTAAAGGTGCTGCTTATCACATTCAACGTACCTTGTTGATTATTAATAGCGCCACCAGCAAACGCTTTGTTACCCGTAAAAGTACAAGCCGTAATGGTTAGTGTGCCTTGGTTAACAATGCCACCTCCTTCACCACCACTGCTAGTTTCTATATACCCGTTCGCAATGGTCACACCAGACAAGCTGGCAGTCACTCCCGAAAGGAAATAGAACGCCCTGTAAAGCGTAGCACCGTCGATCGTCAACAAAGACGCGCCGGGTCCAGTAATCGTCACATTCTGGCCGATCTGTGGTAAGGCACTACCCAGCAAAATCGTACCGGTCACGCTGAACGTGATGGTATCACCGCCCGCACCACCGTTCACCTGCGTAATCGCGTCGCGCAAACTTCCGCTGCCAGTATCGTTCAGGCTGCTGACCACATAGTTGTTTGCGGCGTATGCAGGCCGCACAGACCCGTTGAGTGTTGATGCGAATAAGCTCAGGGTGACCAGCACGCTGAGCACAATGGAGATAAGAACGTTTCGGTTGAGTGATCGCATAAACTCGTATGCTCCAGGTAAATGAACAGCCATTGAAGAGTGCGTACTT
>Ga0209100_1000750_pt1 | contig 25514 bp, 19 predicted proteins | sample lystaG_FD_185480 | JGI IMG/M metagenome (GOLD analysis project Ga0209100, IMG submission 185480) | Glacier valley bacterial and archeal communities from Borup Fiord, Nunavut, Canada, to study Microbial Dark Matter (Phase II) -... | ecosystem: Environmental > Aquatic > Freshwater > Ice > Glacier ... | reverse complement strand
ACCTACAACCACCATATCCCGCAACGTGCGCTGAACCACCAGACGCCCATTCAGGCGTTGCAAAAATGGCGCGCAGAAAAACCTGATTTATTCGTCAAGCGTGTTTACAAACAGGCGGGACTTGACACCTACCACCTGGGCCACCACCTCACCACCTCTAATGGCCACCGTGCTGTCGCTCTGGGCCAGTTGGTTGCCCTGTTTGGCGTTGTCTGCGTTTTGCTTGACGGTGGAACTGAGCTCTTCCATGGAGGCAGCCGTTTCTTCCAGCGCGCTAGCTTGCTGCTCGGTGCGGGCAGATAAGTCATTGTTGCCTTGGGCAATTTCTGCACTGCTCTGGCCTACGCTCATGGCTCGCTCGCTCACATCATCCACCAAGGCACGCAGATTCAGACCCGATTGATTAATGGCGCGCAACAGCATGCCGATTTCGTCTACCCGGTCAAGATTGATGTTGCGGCCAGCTTGGCCGCTGGCAACCGTCTGGGCTTGCGCCAGAATGGCGGTCAGCGGGGAAGCCACTTGCATTTCCAGCATCAAGGTTCCCAGCAAGGCACCCGCCATCAACCCCAGCCCCACCACGGCCAGGGGAACGGCGGACACCCCTGCCGCCAACGCAGCCACAAACGGCACCGTCGCCATCAGCGCGGCGGCCAGCCGTACACGCCAGCGTATGGGCATCACCTGAAACAGCGAAGTCCAGCCCATGAACCCGGTGCGAACAATGACACCTTTGTGGAAAGCCATGCCATTGGCGCGTCCTTCGCGGAACCGACGGTACAAGTCTTCGGCGGCAGCCACTTCCTGCGCTTCGGGTTTGGTGCGCACTGACATGTAGCCGGTCACCACACCACCGCGCTGGATAGGGCTAGCGTTCGCACGCACCCAATAGTGGTCTCCGTTCTTGCGGCAATTCTTAACCAGCGCAGTCCAGGATTGGCCTGCCTTCAAGGTCGCCCACATGTCGGCAAACGCTTGCGGGGGCATGTCAGGGTGGCGGACCATGTTGTGCTGCTGACCGATGATCTCTTCACGGCTGAAGCCGCTGACCTCAATGAACGCCTCGTTGGCGTAGGTAATGTGGCTTTGTGTATCCGTCGTGGACATCAGCGTCACACTGTCCGGGAACTGGTAATCACGTTGCGTAACGGGTTGGTTGTTTCTCATAATCAGATTTCTTAGGTCAGGGCTAGAAGTTATATTTAAAAAGTGTGAAGTTGCAGATAACTTTTCAATGGGCGTCCGCAGTGACCAGCCCCATCTCGGCGCCGATCATGAGTTTCTCGATGTCGAGCAGGATCAGCATGCGGTCAGCAACGGCGCCGATGGCCAAGGAGAACTCTGGCACCGAGGCGCAGTTCGTCGGCAGCCAGCGAAATCACGGTTGAGTCACTGTCTGCGGATTCATGTGTCCTGTTCACTTTAAAAACTTTCCCAGTCGCCGCCACCCGCCTTGGCTGTTGGCAAGGCGGCAACAGGGGCGGCAAGCGAGGCAGGTTTGGCGCGGAGGGCGAATTTCGTGGTGGTGCTGCCCAGTTTCCTGGACGCTGGCACGGGTGCAGGGTGGACACTGATCTTTTGCTGCGGGGCGCTGCTGTGCAACAGGCCCCCGCCATGCGCCTGCGACAACTGGAACACGGCCACCGTACCGACCAGTTCTTGCGCCTGGGATTTGAGGCTGGAAGCAGCTGCCGCCATTTCTTCGACCAGCGCCGCATTTTGTTGCGTGGCCTGGTCCATCTGCGTCACGGCTTCGCCCACTTGCGCCACGCCCAGACTTTGCTCATTGCTGGCCGCGCTGATCTCGCCCATCAGGTCGGTGACACGCCGGATCGAGCCCACAACTTCGGTCATCGTGACACCGGCCTGATCGACCAGCGCCGAGCCCTGCTCGACACGTTCCACGCTGGCGCTGATCAGGTTCTTGATTTCTTTCGCCGCATCGGCGGAACGCCCGGCCAGACTGCGCACTTCGCTTGCTACCACCGCAAAGCCGCGGCCCTGCTCACCCGCTCTGGCGGCTTCCACGGCGGCGTTCAAGGCCAGGATGTTGGTCTGGAACGCAATGCCGTCAATGACGCTGATGATGTCGGATATCTTCTTTGAAGAATCGTTGATGCCCTTCATGGTGTCGACCACCTGGGCCACCACTTCACCGCCCTTGATCGCCACGCTGCTGGCGCTTTGTGCCAGCTGGTTCGCCTGTTTGGCGTTGTCGGCGTTCTGCCTGACAGTGGAGCTGAGTTGCTCCATGGAAGCGGCGGTTTCTTCCAGGGCGCTGGCTTGGCTCTCGGTGCGGGCTGAAAGATCATGATTGCCTTGGGCAATTTCTGCGGAAGCGGTGGAAACGTTTTCGGAGCCTTGACGCACCGTCGCAACGACTCGCGTGAGCGAGCTTTGCATACGCTCCATGGCGGCCATCACACTGGTGGCATCACCGCTGCGCACGTGCAGCTGCGTCGTCAAATCGCCCTCTGCCACGCGGCTGGCCGCGTCGCTCAATTCGGCAGGCTCGGCACCGAGTGCCCGCGTCAGGCTCCTGGTGATGAGCACACCTGCGACCACTGCAGCGACAAGCGCAAGGAGGCATCCAGCGATCAGGTAGTTCCGTTGCGCCGCGTAGTCTGCGGCGGCAACCTCTACCAATATGGCAGCACGCCCACTGGTGTAGTTTGAGAATTCAATCGATACCTTCACCAAGGATGCCAGCAATGGCCGACATTCGCTGTTCATTTTGGCAATGGCTTCCTCGTTTTTCTTATTCAGCGCGAGATCGACAATCCCAAGGGCCACTGGCGCATAGGCCTGCTCGATCTTGTCGATCTCGCCGATCATGCGGCGCGCTTCATCTGTGACGTCCGGCAAATCAGCCAGCTTTTTCAACTTGCTCAAGTTGACTCCAACGTCGGCATGGGCCTTAGTTACCACTTCTTTCTCGACGGCCACATCTTCGGACTTGGTGACCAAAACCAGATTGCGCGCAGCGATGGCGCGCAGATCAATGGCCTCCCGAACAAAGTGGGCCGTGTTAGCTCGCGCATTGATACCGCCGACATAATTCTCAAATCGTTCGTTAGCGTCCCCTAGCGTTTTAATGGCAAGTCCTGCAATCAGCAAAACCATCAACGAAAGACCACCAAATGCCCATGCCAGTTTGGTGCGCACCGTCATATTATTCATGTTGTTTTCCGAGCTAGTTGTTAGCTTATTGAATAGTTGAAGAAATTAAACCCATGTCGGCACTGGACATAAGTTTTTCGATATCGAGCAGAATCAGCATGCGGTCAGCGACCGAGCCAATGGCCAACAGGTGCTCGCTACCGATGGTCGAGGAGAACTCGGGCACCGGGCGCAGTTGCGCTGGTGTCAGGGTGATAACGTCAGAGACCCCGTCAACAACCATACCGACGACCTGCATGCCGATGTTCAGCACGATCACGACGGTGAAGCTGTCATAGTTCACCTGACTCAGGTTGAACTTCATGCGCAAGTCGAGGATGGGCACGATCACGCCGCGCAGATTGATTACGCCCAAGATGTAGGCCGGCGCATTGACCATACGGGTGGATTCTTCGTAGGAGCGAATTTCCTGCACGCGCAGGATGTCGATGCCGTATTCCTCTGTGCCTAGCTTAAAAGCCAGAAATTCGCGGATATTCGTGACGGCCGCACTCATGGTTGCGTTGCGGGACACGGCTGCTGAGCCCACTTGGGATGCAGGTAGGTTATTCATTGGTGTTGCTTTTTTTGGTAGGGATCGTTGAATTCAATGCGGCTTGCTTCCGAACCACATCAAGCAGGTTTTCAAATTCGATTGACTTGTCAAAAAACCAGTTGGCACCGGCCTCCTGAGACTTTTTGCGATTGAACTCGTTCACATCGTTGGTGAACATGGCAATCTTCATGCCGGGTGCCAGTTGCTTTAGGGTGCGGATGCTCTGGATGGAATTGCCATCAGGCAAATGAAGATCCAGAATGAGCAGCGTTGGCAATATGCGCCGTACGCTTTCCAAGGCAGCGGCCAACGTGGCGGCGGTGTGGATGGCGATGCCCTGGACAGGTTCGAGCAAGCCCGCCAGACTGGTGCGGATCAGTTCTGAGTCCTCAACAATTAACACGTTTAATGTCATGGACTGATCATGCCCAGACCGGTCTGCCGACACCATCGGACGGTGCTGATTTGGTTGTCAGAAACAGATGAGGTGGGGTAGGAAACGCCCTACCCCTGACACGGCGAAGCCAGGCCGGAAGTTAGCTCAGGAGACTGTGGTGCATGGCATAGCGCATCAGGTCGGCCATGCTGGGGAGATTCATTTTTTCCATCAACCGAACCTTGTGGGTGCTGACGGTTTTGTTGCTGATGGCAAGTTGTAGGGCGATTTCATTCACACCCTTGCCTGTGGTCAACAGGCGAAACACTTCGAGCTCCCGCTCGGACAGCAGGCTGTGGGCAGGCCGCTGCGCTGCGGATGTCACATCGAACACCATTTTTTCGGCCAGGTCGGGGTCTATGTACTTGCCGTTGGTAGCGACCTTGCGAATGGCCGCCAGCAGAATGTCGGGCTCACAGTCTTTGGTGATATATCCGGATGCACCCGCCTTGAGCATGCGCGCGGCCACCTGCGGCTCGTTGTGCATGCTGAGGACAAGAATAGGCAAATCTGGCCGATGCGCCTTGACACGTTGGATCAAATCCGCTCCGCTGATGCCGGGCATGTTGAGATCCAGCAGCAGAAGATCGAATGGGGCGTGACGCAGACACTCCAGCACCTCACCGCCATTGACGGCCACGCCCACCACTTCGAAATCTGGTACCAACGCAAAGATCTGCTTCAAACCACCGCGCACAATGGCATGATCATCGGCGATGACGAGTCGTATCATGAGGTCTCCTTTGCTATTTCAAGGTCGATCGGAATCGTCACCGCAACCACGGTGCCCTTCCCGGGCGCGCTAACAATGTCCACCTGGCCGCCCAAAGCAAGGGCCCGTTCGCGCATGCCAAGCAAGCCAAAGGATTTCCTTTTGGCCGCAGCCACCAGATCGAAGCCGCGGCCATTGTCGCGCACCTCCAAACCCAGCTCATTGCCACGGCGGCCGAGGGAGATGTCCACCTGGCTTGCTTCAGCATAACGGGTGATGTTGGTAAGCGATTCCTGCACGATGCGAAATATCACCACCGCCCGCGCGTTGCCCAGGTCAATATCTTCTTCCTCAGCGATGAGCAAGCACGCAATCGTGGTTTGCCTGGTGAACTCGTTACACAGCCACTCGATGGCAGACACAAGTCCCATGTCAAGCGCGGCCGGGCGCAGATTGACCGCAACATTGCGCACCCCCAGGATCGCCCGGTCCACCAATCGCTTCATATCCTTTACTTTGTCGTTCACGGCAGGATCAAGCGAACCAAAACGCATGCCCACCAGTGCAATATCCATGCGCAATGCAGTCAGAACCTGGCCCAGTTCGTCATGCACTTCCCGTGCGATATGTTTTCTATCTTCCTCCAACGCGGCGTCGTTGAACCTAACCAATTCACGCAAACGTTGACGTGAAGCGGAAACCTCCGCGTCCACGGCATGCGCAAGCTGCGCCGCCTGCAGCCGACTATGTTCGGTGATGTCCCTGAATACCGATAAATAGCGCGCTGATTCGTCGTTCGAGCCGGGCAGCCTTGTGATCGACTGCCATTCCAGAAACAGCTCACCATCCTTGCGGCGATTCCAAATTTCACCCTGCCACTGCCCCGTGTCCATGACTTGCTGCCATAGGGCGACATGGAATTCCTGTTCATGGTGGTTGGAGCGGAGCAGGCGCGGCGTCTGCCCGATAGCCTCTAGGGCGGTGTAGCCGGTAATCTGCGTGAAGGCCGGGTTGACCGACAGAATGATGCCTTGGGCATCGGCGACCATGATGGCCTCTGCGGTGTTTTGGTACACAGCTGAGGCCAACTGGAGTTCGGCTTGGGCCTGCTTGAGCGGCGTCACGTCGGTAACCAGGACGTGGAAGCCAGCAACGATGCCATGAGCATCGATGTCCGGAACGTAGTTGGCCAGGGTGTAGCCGATGCTGCCATCAGCCTTGGTCAGGGTGCGCTCGAACTGCTGTTTTTCGCCGGCCAGGGCTGCTCGAATATAGGGTTCATTGAGGGCGAATAGAGCCCCACCCATCAATTCCATCATCGTGCTACCGATGATTTCCTCGGGCGCCTTGCCGAACCACGCCAGATAAGGTTGATTGGCAAAGCGGCAACGCAGGTCCTTATCCCAATAGCCCACCATGCCCGGCATCGCATCCGTGATGGTTCTGATGAAGCGTTCACTGGTGGCGATTGACTCGGCCTGTTTACGCTCGGTGATGTCCTGCGTAATGCCCAAGGCACGTAGCACAGTGCCGTCCGCAGCGAACTCGAGTTCGGCCTTTTGACGGACCCAGCGGATCGCGTCACCAACCATGATGCGGTGCTCTCGATCAAAGGGGTCACCTTTGAGAGCCCCTTGCCAAGCCCAGTTCACAGCACTGCGGTCTTCCGCATGGACGCGCGCCAGACAGTATTCACGACTTTCAGTGGTGCCTTCAGGCAAGTCGAAGATACGACAGGTTTCGGCCGACAAGCGCACTATGTCGGTCGCGATGTCGTAAGCCCAGCTGCCGACTCTTGCGACCGCTTGCGCACGGTTCAGCTCGTCTTTACTGGCTTCCAGGTCGCGCGAGTGGCTGGCTAGGTCCCTGTCGATTTGGCCCAGTTCCTTGAGACGGTTCTGATAAATGCGTACGAGAAAGATGATGATCAACGTCGCAAGCACGACCAGGCTCACCTGCACCACGCCATGCAGTGCTGGCGGACTGGGCGGTGCATACGGCAGAAAACCCCATGACTCGGACATGACCAAGCCGATAATCGCCGCCACGGTCAGAGCAGCCACGGCCAACGCCGCACGCTGGCTGATCAGCCAACCGAACATCAAAATCATGAGCGGATAGGCGACGATGAGCGGTGCGCGCACGCCGCCATTGAAGGCAGAAGCCCCTGTAATGACCATCCATACCCCAATTGCCAGCATATTGACGGCGGACTGCATCCGGCGGCGTGACAGGAAATACCAGGCGGTCATTGCAACCAGCGCAAGTAGTACCGCTGCAACAAGGCGTGCGGGCTGATCCGGTGCGACGAATCGGGCGACGATCAGGAAAATGACAGAACCGACCAGGTTGGTGGCAATGGCGTACTTGAGCAAAGCCAGTGATGGCGCCCACAAAATCGGGTTGCTGACATCGTCATGGGGATGCGGAGCAGGCTCGTATTTCTTATTCAATACAGGCTCCCAATTCCTGCAAATAGCCGTCTTACCTGAACCGGCGTCATACTGCTATTTGAAAATTCATTTGCCGCGCGGTTTTAAAACCGAGAGCCTCAAAACCCGGGATGAAGGTTGTACCAAACTGAATACTCATGGCCGTGGCATCTCTCATCAAATCCTGCGGTGCAGAAATATCCGCAGGAATGAGCGACTTAATCAGGTCCGCTTTTTCGTAGCCCAATAAGTGGCATGCGCCAACATTGAAATTCTGAACAACGCCATTCGCGTCAGTGGCAATACTTGAAAAATTGGCACAATTGGAAATAGCACTCTGCAGTGTTTCCGCTGTGAGTGCCGCACCCTGTATCTGCTTACCGACAGGAAGTGCAATGGATTGAGATTGATGAAACACGTTTGCCAAGGCCTTGCTCAATGACATAACTAACCGCAATGCGGCGAGTCATTCATTCCATGTTTGCAAGGCAGGTTCTTGGCCTTAATGTCCTGTAACCGGGAGCAAGGGTTAGCGGGATGTCTGTGCGTATAGCAGACCCCATGTTAATCCGCTGAACGCATCAATGGGAGATAGGGAAAACAAGGGGCGAAATATGGCTTATAAATAAACGGGGTCGTCGGACAGGTCTCGAGAAATTTAGTTACCCAAACTGCGCAGACTCTGCCAGCGCCCGCAAGCGCTGATGCGCGGCGTCTTCCAAATCCGGTGGCACGGACTGTTTGGCATTCAGGTAATGGTTGGTGAAGACATCCAAATAGGTTTCCAGGGTTTCGGCTGCCTGCGGCTCACCCGCCAGGGCCAGGCACAGGGCAGCCACCTCCGAGGTGCACAGGTGGTCATCGCGGGTCGAGCGGCGCAGGCGGTAGCGCGAGAGTTGTTCGGGCTGCAGGCTGAGCACCGGCAGGTGGTTGAGATAGGGGCTCTTGCGAAACATCTTGCGCGCCTCCGGCCAGGTGGCATCAAGCAAGACAAACAGCGGCCGTTTGCCGGGGACCACCGGCACCTCGGTGACGACGCGCTCGGCCTCGACAAACTCACCGGGAAACACCAGATAAGGCGCCCACTGCGGGTCGGCCAGCAGGGTCAGCAAGGCCGGGTCGACCTCGGTGCGCGCCCAGCCAAAGGCGGCGGTGTCCTGCACCACGTCGGCGATCAACCAGCCGGTATTGCTGGGCTTGAGCGGCTCGATGTCGCACATGATCAAGCACATACCGGCCCGGGTCGGCACCTGCGGGCGCAAGGCACACAGACAGTGGCTGAACATCACCCGGCAACCAGGGCAGCGCGGTGCACGCGAACCACGGGCGACAAAGGGCTTGTCAAGGCGCGCCATGCGCACCGCGCGCAGGCGGGCGACCGCATGGCTCATGCCGCTCCCCGCAGGTAAAAAAAGACGCCGGACATAGGTGGGCCAATGGGTTGAAGAAGCGCCAAGTATGGCGCCGTCTGCGCCAGCTTCCTCAAACAGACATGTTGCATCTTGCGTACGCAATCACACAGACTGTTACACAAGCTCTGATTAAGCTGAGATAGCGCGCAAATAGCGTGTTAGTCACTCCCGAAATCAAATCAAGGTAAAAACTCACCATGAAAAAAACCTCTCCCACCCTCACCCGCCTGCTCATCGCTGCCGCAGTTTGCACGGTTGCCATGGGTGCACAAGCCCAAAGCAGCGTGTCCACCGTCTCTGCAGCCGGCAACTCCTATGTTGAGATGGGCTTGGGCCAATCTGATTACTCGCTGGGTAACGGCATTGGCGTGTTTGGCTCTGACCAGGGCAACACCGCGTACAGTGTCCGCGGCGGCACCTACTTCAACAACAACTTGGGCCTGGAATTAGGCTATACGGACTTTGGCTCCATCAACCGCGCGGGTGGTACGACCAAGGCCAATGGCCTCAACCTCAGCCTGGTCGGCAAGCTGCCGCTCAATCCCAGCTTCAATCTGCTGGGCAAGGTCGGCACCACTTACAGCCGCACCGACGTGTCATCCAATCCGGCTTCGGGCATCGTGGCGGGTTCCAAGAACGACTTTGGCCTCTCCTACGGCATTGGTGCTGAATACCTGTTCTCGCCGCAATGGTCAGCCGTACTGCAATACGAATCTCAAGACATGAAATTTGCCGGCGACCGCACTGACCGCGTCGGCGTCACCAGCTTGTCTGCGCGCTACCATTTCTAAATAGAACCCGGATTCTGGCGTGGGGACGCTTCGCCCCCACGTCAACCCGGTCCACTCACACAGCCGCCCGGCGCCGCCGCATCGCCGGCCGCGCCATTGATCAACGGCATCAGCTTGGGCGCCAGCACCTTCAGCAATTGCACCGGCAAGCCGCTGGTGAAGTCGTAGTTGGCGGCCTGGCCGCCCGGCACATAGGCAATCAGGGTGCCGAAGAAACGCTCGTCAATATTGAACACAAAGGTGGCGGACCGGTTCACCACCCGCGATGACACCAGGCGGCCACCGGCCCCATAAGTGTCAAAGCGCTGGTCGCCGGTGCCGGTCTTGCCGCCGACCGGAATGATGCTGCCATCCGGCCGCACAAAGGCCTGCTTGACGCGCTTGGCAGTGCCCTCTTCCACCACCCGCCGGATGGCGCCGCGCATGGCTTGCGCCACTTCGGGCGCCAGCACGCGCTCTGCCTTGCCGGCCTTGTAGTGCAGCTGGGTTTCATAGGGCGTGGCGGCGGCGAAATGCAGCGACTGGATGCGCGTGTTCGGTTTGCGCACGCCGTCGTTGACCAGAATGCCCATCAGTTCGGCCAAGGCGGCCGGCCGGTCCGCCGAGGCGCCGAGCGCGGTCGCATAGGAGGGCACCAGCGAATCAAAGGGGTAACCCATCTGCGCCCATTGGCGGTGGATTTCCAGAAAACCTTCGCCTTCGAGCAGGCCCAGAATCCGCTTGTCCTGCGCCTGCTTGCGGTGGGTGGAAAACAGCCAGGCATAAACCGCCTGCCGCTCGGCGACGCTGGCCTGCATCACCTGCGTCTGGCTGGCGCCCGGATGGTTGCGCAGGTAGCCGACCAGCCACAACTCCAGCGGATGCACGCCGGCCAGATAGCCCCGATCGGCCAGCGACATCGTGTCGGGGGCGTCCTGCTCGTAAAGCTTGGCCAGCTTGGGTTCGGCCGGATCGATACCGTCCGGCAGGTTGTCCTTGACCAAGGCCGAGAATTCCGCCAGCGATGCTTGCGGCACCAGCGTGCGGAAGATGGCCGCCAGCCGCGTGGTGGTTGGTCGCACATTGCCCAACAGCAACTCCTGCGCTTCTTCCGCCGTCTTGCCCTGGTATTTCACCAGGAAGCGGCGCATAAAGACCTGCCCTTCGCGGTCGGCGAAACGTGCCAGATAGTCGGCACGGCGCGGGTCATCGGCATCCTGCAGCAGCTTGGCCGAAGAGCCGGGGGTCAGGAACATGTAGTGGTGCACGATGTCGCGCATCAGCCGGATGAACACCAGATTGACCGAGTTGCGCAGGCCGTCCCGCACCGACATCACCCGGCTGTCGTCATCGTGGGTGAAATTGTCAAAGTGGTGCAGGCCACCGCCGGTCATGAAGCCCTCACCCGGGCTGGCGGAATAGCGCCGCTCCAGCGCCGCATCCAGCATGGCGCTCAGGCTCTTGTCTTCGGCACGGGCCAGGTAGTCGGCGGCCCAGCGCGTCAGCACGTCTTTGCGATCAATTTCCAGCGCGCGCAGTTGGGCGGCATCCAGCGTGGAGAGCCGCTGATGCAGCTTGTCCATGATGTCGAGATACGTCACCAGCGTGCGCAGTTTGGCGGTCGAGCCGAGGTCGAGCTTGGTGCCCTCGTTGATGTTCAGCGGCTGGTCAAAGTTATCGGTTTGCACCCGCAGGTAATTGGTGTCCGCGCCGCGTTCATAGAGCGTGAAGCTGTACACCACCTTGGACGGGTCGCCGCGCTCCAGCAACTGGCGGGCGTTGAGGCCGGCCGCCTTGGCGCTGGCCGGGTCGCGCAACTCGCGCAAAAGGGTGGTCACGGCGGTCTGCGCCGGCGCATCCAGCGTGCTGGCGACCGTGAGATCGAGGCGATCCAGATCGTACAAGCGGCTGCCACCGAACAGGCCCGCCAGATGGGTGCGCACCGCATTGGCCGCCTTCTGCGAGACAAAAGAAACCGCGGTCACCGGCACCTTGCTGGTCCGCCGATTCAGCTTGGCCTTGAGCGCCGCATCGCGCAGCGCGGGCGTGATCACGCCGGCGCTGCCGAGCAAACGCAGATGGCTGTCGGTGACTTGTTCCAGCTCGGCTTCCTTGGTGTCGAAATAATAGGACGGCCGGCGCTGCGAGATCAACAGGCTGAGCGACTGTTTGTACAACAGCGCCTGCGCGTCGAGCTCGCCCGCGGCGGCGGCCGGAGTCTGCAGGATGCGGTTGACTTCGGTGAAATCACGGCCGTACCAGGCCCACAGCCCGTCGCCCAGGCCGTGCACTTCGCCAAAGCCGGCCTTGGCCGACAGCGGCATGGTGTTCATGTAACTCAGCACGATCTGGCGCCGCACCGCGCTGGTGTCTTCGCCCTGCTGGTAAGCGCGCAAGGCGGCCGACACCATTTGCTGCAGTTTTTCCTGGATCGAGGAGGTGCGGCCTTCGGGGGAATGGCGGTATTTTTCGATCTGGGTCGCCAGCGTGCTGCCGCCGGGCGATCGGCTGTCGCCGGTGAGGCTGTTTTTGGTCTTGATCAGCACCGCGTTGGCCAACCGGTCCCATTCCACCGCCGGGTTGCGCTGCGGATAGGTCGCGTCGAGCAATTCGCGGTTCTCGATGAACAGCAGGCTCTGCACCAGCATCGGCGCGATGTCGTCAAAGCGTTCAAACACCCGTTTCGGATAACGCTCCTGAAACAGGCTCTCGTTGTGGCAGTCCAGAATGCGCAGCCCGCCCTGGGTCTTTTCACGGTAGGGCGCGAAATAACCGTCGTCGACGATCTTCGCCAGGCCGGTTGAGATCCGCGCCTGCTGGTCAATCTCGAAATCGCGGGTTTTGAGCGTCGCCAAAAACACCGGCAACTGCGCATAACCCAAACGGTCGTCATACGGCGCACTCTGCGGAAAGCGAATGGCCGGACTCGGCCCGGCACCCACCGTGTAGGTCGCCTTGCTGGCCAGTTCGGCAAAGAACCGCGCCTGATAGGTCGACGAGCGCATCTCCTGGACGATCACCAAGCCGGCCACCACCAGCAAAACCAACCCCGCAACGGCCAATTTAAACCGCAACCAGAACAACCATGAAACCAACTTTTTCCACATACGCATCAGCCTGAATCTCATTGTTGGCTCATTAATCGGATGAGGCGACAACGCCATCATCCCCTGAAAGGTTGAAATTATGCGGCGCAATAAAGTCGCCCTTGAGAAGCATCAGCATTCAGATACGAATCGATGCAAAGTTGCGCCAATGCCACATCAAAACGGGGACAAACCCCTAGTTACAGCGTGGCACATGTATTGCTAGCATTCATTTTATAAGCTGACTAAACGATCAGCTTTCAGGTTTTGGGCTGTTATTAGCCCCCCTACGCAAGGAGTTGCCAGCGTGTCCAGTCCCGTTTCTCCTCCCCCCTCGCCCGATGTTCGTCCCGGCCGTCTGCCGGCCCTGGCGTACGCCCAGCACTTTGCCGATGCGTCGCCACGTCTGACCCCGGCACAAGCGGTGCTGGAAGCCGAGCGTTGCCTGTATTGCTTTGATGCGCCCTGCGCCACCGCCTGCCCGACCCACATCGAGGTGCCGTCGTTCATCAAGCGCATCGCCGACGGCAACTTGCGCGGCGCGGCCCGCGCCATTCTGGAAGCCAACCCGCTGGGCGGCATGTGCGCGCGGGTCTGCCCGACCGAGAACCTGTGCGAGGCGGTCTGCGTGCGCCATACGCAAGAGGGCACGCCGGTCGCCATTGGCCGCCTGCAGCGCCACGCGGTGGACGCGCTGCTGGAAAGCGCGCGCCCGCAACTGTTCACCCGCGCCACCACCACCGGCAAAAAGGTGGCGGTGCTGGGGGCCGGCCCGGCTGGCCTGGCCTGTGCCCACACGCTGGCGCGCCTCGGCCATGACGTGGTGCTGTTCGACGCCCACGCCAAAGCCGGCGGCCTCAATGAATACGGTCTGGCCAGTTACAAGACGCCGGACAACTTTGCCCAACGCGAGGTGCTGTGGCTGCTGGACATTGGCGGCATCGAGATCCGTACTGGCTGGACGCTGGAGAGCGTGGCCCAGCTTGACGCACTGCGTCAGGGCTACGATGCCCTGTTTCTGGGCATGGGCCTGCGCAGCACGCACCAGCTCGGCGTGCCGGGTGAGCAACTGGACGGCGTGATGGATGCGATTGCCTTCATCGCCACGCTGCGCCAGACCAAGGACCTGGCCACCCTGCCCGTGGGCCGTCGCGTGGTGGTGATTGGCGGCGGCATGACGGCGGTGGACGCCGCCGTGCAGGCCAAACTGCTGGGGGCGGAAAGCGTTCAACTCGTTTACCGGCGCGGGCCGGCGGCGATGTCGGCCTCGGTCGCGGAACAGGAATGGGCACAAACCCATGGCGTCACGATTCACCACTGGCTGGCACCGGTCGACATTCTTGCGCATCAAGATCGCAGCGGTCACGCCAGCGCCGTGCGTTTTGCCCGGCAGTCCCTGGTCGCAGGCAAGCTCACCGCCACCGGCGAAATCGAAGTCATGCCCGCCGACATGGTGCTGAAAGCCATCGGCCAGCAACTCGGCAACCCGGTGCTGGTCCAAGCCGGCCTGGCGCTGGACGGTGGCCGCCTTGCCACCGACGCCGCCGGCGCCACCAACCTGAGCGGCGTCTGGGCCGGTGGCGACTGCCGCGCCGGCGGGCTGGACCTGACGGTGGAAGCGGTGGAACACGGCAAGCAGTCGGCGCTGGCCATTCACGCCCAGCTCACCGGCGCCTGAACCCGCGCCACACCTCGCCCCCGCGCGCACCCTCTATCCCCAGATCCGGAGAATTCCATGGCCAACCTGCACACCAACTTTGCCGGCATCCCCAGCCCCAACCCGTTCTGGCTGGCCTCGGCGCCGCCGACCGACAAGGCCTACAACGTGAACCGCGCTTTTGAGGCTGGCTGGGGCGGCGTGGTCTGGAAAACACTGGGCGAAGCCGGGCCGCCGGTGGTCAATGTCAACGGTCCGCGCTATGGCGCCCTGCTGACGCCGGACCGGCGCTTGCTGGGTTTCAACAACATCGAACTGATCACCGACCGCGACCTGGAACTGAACCTGCGCGAGATCACCGAGGTCAAGCGCAACTGGCCGGACCGCGCCATGGTGGTGTCGCTGATGGTGCCGTGTGAAGAGGCGTCCTGGAAAGCGATTCTGCCGCGCGTGGCAGACACCGGCGCCGACGGCATCGAGCTCAACTTTGGCTGCCCGCACGGCATGAGCGAGCGTGGCATGGGCGCGGCGGTCGGCCAGGTGCCTGAATACATTGAGATGGTCACCGCCTGGTGCAAGCAGTACAGCAAGTTGCCGGTGATCGTGAAGCTGACGCCCAACATCACCGATGTGCGCCTGCCGGCGCGCGCGGCCAAAAAAGGCGGTGCCGACGCGGTATCGCTCATCAACACCCTCAACTCCATCATGGGCGTGGACCCCTACACCCTGACCATGAGCCCGGCCACGGCTGGCCGGGGTTCGCACGGCGGCTACTGCGGCCCGGCGGTGAAACCGATCGCGCTGAACATGGTGGCCGAGATTGCGCGCGACCCGCTCACCGCCGGGCTGCCGATCTCGGGCATCGGCGGCGTCGGCAACTGGCGCGATGCACTGGACTTCATCGCGCTCGGCGCTGGCAACGTGCAGGTCTGCACCGCCGCCATGGTCTATGGCTTCAAAATCGTGCAAGAAATGAGCGACGGCCTGTCCAACTACATGGACGAGATGGGTTTCCGCTCGCTCGACGCTATTCGCGGCCAGGCCCTGCCCAGCGTGACCGACTGGCGCTACCTGAATCTGAACCACGTCAGCAAAGCCGTCATTGACCAGGACAGCTGCATCCAGTGCGGGCGCTGCCACATTGCCTGCGAAGACACCTCGCACCAGGCCATCACCGCCAGCAAGGACGGCAAACGACATTTCGAAGTCAAAGAGGACGAATGCGTCGGCTGCAACCTGTGCGTGCTGGTGTGCCCGGTGCCGGAGTGCATTAGTTTGCGCGATCTCAAGCCCGGTGAAAAAGACTTGCGCACCAATCGGGTGGTCAGCGATCAACAGGTGGACTGGACGACACACCCGAACAACCCGCTGCGGATCGCCCAAACGCTCTGAATTTATATGAAAACAGCCTCTAGCCCCCGCGCTTATTGCGCAACCAGCTATTAATTCAGGAGTACTCATGCGCCACATTTTGATCAAAGGCGGCACCGTGGTGAACGCCGACCGCGCTTATCCGGCCGATGTGCTGACGCAGGACGGCCAGATCATCGCCGTCGGCGAGAACCTGGCAGCCCCGGCCGGCGCCACCCTCGTGGACGCTGGCGGCCAGTATGTGATGCCGGGCGGCATTGACCCGCACACCCACATGCAGCTGCCTTTCATGGGCACCACCACCATGGACGACTTCTTCAGCGGCACGGCGGCCGGGCTGGCGGGCGGCACCACCAGCATCATCGATTTCGTCATCCCGAATCCGCAACAGTCGCTGATCGAGGCCTACCAGATCTGGCGCGAATGGGCGCGCAAGTCGGCGTCCGATTATTCGTTTCACATGGCCATTACCTGGTGGGATGAAACCGTGAAACGCGACATGGGCACGCTGGTGCAGCAAGAGGGCATCAACAGCTTCAAGCACTTCATGGCCTACAAAAACGCCATCATGTGCGACGACGAAACACTGGTGAACAGCTTCAAGCGCGCGCTCGAACTCGGCGCCATGCCGACCGTGCATGCCGAGAACGGCGAGCTGGTGTTTTTGCTGCAAAAAGAGGTGGCGGCGATGGGCATCACCGGGCCGGAAGGGCACCCGTTGTCGCGCCCGCCAACGGTGGAAGGCGAAGCGGCGAACCGTGCCATCGCCATTGCCGAGGTGCTGGGTGTGCCGATCTATGTGGTGCATGTCTCCTGCATGGAAGCGGCGGAGGCGATTGCCCGCGCCCGCGCCCGCGGCCAGCGTGTTTATGGCGAGGTGCTGGCCGGCCATCTGGTGCTGGACGACAGTGTCTACCGCCACCCGGACTTTGCCACCGCCGCCGCCCATGTGATGAGTCCGCCGTTTCGCCCCAAGGGCCATCAGGAAGCGCTGTGGCGAGGTCTGCAGTCGGGCAACCTGCACACCACCGCCACCGATCACTGCACTTTTTGCGCGGCGCAGAAAGCGGCGGGCAAGGATGATTTTTCCAAAATCCCGAACGGCACCGGCGGCGTGGAAGAACGGCTGGCGGTGATCTGGGACGCCGGCGTCAACAGCGGGCGCCTGACGCCCTCCGAGTTTGTCGCCATCACCTCGGCCAACGCGGCCAAGCTGTTCAACATTTACCCGCAAAAGGGCTGTGTGGCGGTGGGGGCTGATGCCGATCTGGTGGTGTGGGACCCGGCGGGCACAAAAACGCTGTCGGCCAAGACGCAGCACAGCAAGGGCGACTTCAATATCTTTGAGGGCCGCACGGTGCGTGGCATTCCGAGCCACACGGTGAGTCAGGGTGAGCTGGTGTTTGTGCAGGGCGAGTTGCGGGCGGTGCTGGGCAAGGGGCGCTATATCAAGCGGCCGGCATTTGGTCCAAATTTTGTGGCGAACAAACTGCGTGCAGAAACGCTGGCACCTGTTGCTGTTCATCGCTGATGGGTTGCGGGCCTGTCGGAGCGGGGATGGCCGGGGGCCTCATCAGTCCTGCTGGCCAGCAAATCGGCCCCCGGCCATCCCCGCTCCGGCGACAAGTTGCGTTGTTGTACGCGTACTAAAAACTCGGTCCATTCTTCATTTTCAGGAGGCATTCATGAGCACTTCAACACCCCTCGATCTCGACAAGCTGCGCATCAACGGTCCCCGCCTGTGGGACACCCTGATGGAGCTGGCCAAAATTGGCGCCACGCCGAAAGGCGGCGTCTGTCGCCTGACGCTGACCGACCTGGACCGACAAGGCCGCGACCTGGTGCTGGCGTGGGCGAAGCAGGCCGACCTGACTATCACCATCGACAAGATCGGCAACGTCTTCATGCGCCGCGCCGGACGCAACAACGCGCTGCCGCCGATCATGACCGGCAGCCACATCGACACCCAACCGACCGGCGGCAAGTTCGATGGCAACTACGGCGTGCTGGCCGGCATCGAGGTGGTGCGCACGCTGAACGAGCACGCCATTGAGACAGAAGCCCCGATCGAGGTCGCCTTCTGGACCAACGAAGAGGGCTCGCGCTTTGTGCCGGTGATGATGGGCTCGGGCGTGTTCGCCAAAGCCTTCACGCTGGAGCACGCCTACGCCGCGAAAGACGTGGACGGCAAGTCGGTGAAAGACGAACTGACCCGCATCGGCTACGTCGGCCAGCAGGAGCCGGGCGACCATCCGATCGGCGCTTACTTTGAGACCCACATTGAGCAAGGCCCGGTGCTGGAAGACAACGACACCACCATTGGCGTGGTGCAAGGCGTGCTCGGCATCCGCTGGTTTGACTGCACCGTCACCGGCATGGAGGCGCACGCCGGCCCGACGCCGATGGCGCTGCGCCGCGACGCGCTGCAAGTCGCCACCCATCTGATGCAGGAAGTGGTGGCCACCGCCCTGCGCCATGCGCCGCATGGCCGTGGCACCGTCGGCATGGTGCAGGTGCACCCGAACAGCCGCAACGTGATTCCGGGCTCGGTCAAGTTCTCGATCGATTTGCGCAACGCCACCGATGCGCTGGTGGACCAGATGGCCGATGAGGTCAAGGCCTACGCCGCCCAGCGCGCCAAAAAAACGGGCTTGGGCGTTCAGATTGAGCTGGTGTCGAGCTACCCGGCGCAGGTCTTTCATGCCGACTGCATCGACGCCGTGGCACGCGCGGCGAACAAGCTCGGTTACTCCAACATGCCGGCGGTCTCCGGGGCCGGGCACGACGCGGTCTACATGGCGCAACTGGCGCCCAGCGGCATGATCTTCATCCCGTGCAAGGACGGCATCAGCCACAACGAGATCGAAGACGCCCAGCCCGAACACATCACCGCCGGCTGCAATGTGCTGCTGCACGCGATGCTGGAGCGGGCGGGTACCTGAAACACAATTTTTATATATAAAATCCACCGCTAGCCCCCGTAGAATATGCGCAAGCAGCTACTTATTTAGTAGCATATTTCACCTTCCTGGGCCCCCCTGATGCTTGACTTGCTGCTCCAAAACGCCACGCTGCCGGATGGTCGCGTCGGCATGTCCCTTGCGGTGCGCGATGGCAAAATTATTGAAGTCAGCGCCGGGCTCTATGTGGCGGCGCGCGAAGTCATCGACGCCCAGGGCTTTTTGCTCAGCCCGCCGTTTGTCGACCCCCACTTTCACATGGACGCCACGCTCAGTTACGGCCTGCCGCGCGTCAACCAGTCCGGCACCTTGCTGGAAGGCATTGCGTTGTGGGGTGAGCTCAAGCCGCTGCTGACGCAGGAGGCACTGATGGAACGCGCCCTCACTTACTGCGACTGGGCGGTGGCCAAAGGCCTGCTGGCGATCCGCACCCATGTCGACGTCTGCGACCCGCGCCTGCTGGCGGTGGAGGCCCTGCTGGAAGTCAAACGCCGGGTGGCGCCGTATCTGGATTTGCAGCTGGTGGCGTTTCCGCAAGACGGCGTACTGCGCGGCCCGCTGGGACCGGACCAGCACATGGACAACCTGACGCGCGCACTCGCCATGGGCGTGGACGTGGTCGGCGGCATTCCGCATTTCGAGAGGACCATGGCCGATGGTGCGTTGAGCATCAAGCTGTTGTGCGAACTGGCCGCCGAGCTGGGCAAACCGGTGGACCTGCACTGCGACGAGTCCGACGACCCGCTGTCGCGCCACGTCGAAACGCTGGCCTTCGAGACCCAGCGCCTCGGGCTGCACGGCCGCGTCACCGGCTCGCACCTGACCTCCATGCACAGCATGGACAACTACTACGTCAGCAAGCTGCTGCCCTTGATGGCCGAGGCGCAGTTGCAGGTGGTCGCCAATCCACTGATCAACATCACCCTGCAGGGGCGGCACGACACTTACCCGAAACGCCGCGGCATGACGCGCGTGCCCGAGTTGCTGGCGGCCGGCATCAACGTGGCCTTTGGCCATGACTGCGTGATGGACCCCTGGTATTCGCTGGGCAGCGGCGACATGCTGGAGGTGGCGCACATGGGCCTGCATGTGGCGCAGATGACCAGCCAGGCCGCCATGCGCCAGTGCTTCGACGCGGTGACGACCAACGCAGCGAAGGTGATGCAGCTGCAAGGTTATGGGCTGGAGCCGGGCTGCGATGCGAGTTTTGTGCTGCTGCAGGCGCGGGACCCGGTGGAGGCGATCCGGCTGCGGGCGAATCGGCTGAAGGTGTGGAAGAAGGGGAAGCTGGTGGCGCAGACGCCGGAGGTGGTGGCGAGCTTGCAGTTGGCGGGACGGCCGAACGCGGTTGACTTTTCACAGCCGTGAAACCAGCTGAAGATTCAGCCAATCGGTTGCACTCACCGGTTGAATCCGCAACCTGACGTTGGCATTGACAGGCCGACGGTCAGCAATGTGGCGATGATTTAGGCAACCCCACCAGCACAGTACGTTCAGACTGGCGGCTTAGGGTCGTCACTCGCAAAGGAATAGCCGGACTTGTTTTGCTTGGCCCGGTACATTGCCGCGTCGGCACTTTTGATCATGGCCTCTACCGTGGTGCCATCTCTCGGAAAGATCGAGATGCCAATACTGGTGCTAACCGTTAGTTCACCGACGCTGACATCACACGGCATTTGAACTGCTTTGATGATTTTTTTCGCAATGATGGCGGCGTCCTGATCGTCATTTATTTCCATGAGCAGATACAAAAATTCGTCGCCGCCATGGCGGCTGACCGTATCGTCGGTGCGTGTGGTTTCTTTAAGTCGCTTGGCAATCGTCAGCAGAACAGCATCGCCTGCGTCGTGGCCATAGGAGTCATTGATAGTTTTGAATTTATCAAGGTCCATGAACATCACGGCCAAAGTCCAGCCATGCCGTTTGGCTTGCTCCATTCCATGTTCCAGCCGATCATTAAAGAGCACGCGATTGGGTAAACCGGTTAAAGCATCATGGAGGGCGGCATGAAGGGTCTGCTTTTGCTCGTCCATGACCTTGGCCAGCTCCTGTTCAATGACGTGACGTTCCTTAACCTCTTTTTCCAGCGCTTGATTCACCCCTGACAGTTTTTCCGACGCTTCTTGCACTTTGATTTCAACGGCTTCGCTTTTTTCAAGGGCCATTTCCAATTCAGGCAGACGGTTCCGATTCAAAAACTCTTCTTGGAGGACCAAGTTGACCGACGCCAATTCATCCGCAGACTCTTTGACCATGCCCCTGACCAGCTCGCTCTCTTTCAACACTTGAGACAAAGACTTGGCTGGCTGGGTGCCTTCAGGCAATTTGGAAGTCGGTTTCTTTTTCATGAAGGGGCGCTTTTTAGCAGTTCAATACGTCGCGTTGCGCGACCTCTGTTCAAATTATGGCCGAATCACGGCAAATAGTCTTGCGGTAGCGAACGAGGCCGTGTCCGAGCTGCAAAAACGCCTCGTGCGGCCTGGTGCCTCGCTCGGTGGCGCCCGCCGGGGCGATTCGCAGCCACAAGCCAGTTGCACCTGCCAGGACTTGGCGGCAACGGCTGATACGCTCCATCTTTCATCTATGCCACACTGCCCCCTGGCGCGCACCATCACGCGATGGGTGGCCGCAATGAACCCGCGTGGTTACATTGGCTATATTTTTTCTTGATGATTAGGAGACAGACACATGAATATGACAAAACTTATCGGCATCATTCTGATTGCGGGCGGTGGCCTGGGCCTGGCGTATGGCGGCTTCAGTTACACCAAAGAAACCACCGGCCTGAAAGTGGGCCCGCTGGAGCTCAAGGTTGAAGAAAAACAACGCGTCAACGTGCCGCTGATCGTCAGCGCCGGTGCCATCGTCCTCGGCGTGTTCCTGCTGGTCATCGCCCGCAAATAAACGCTGACCGGGCCCGGTCAGCGCCGCTCTTTTAAAGCAAGCGCGCCCACAGGGTCGCGAGCCATTCCTTGACGCGAAAATGCAGCGGCCGGTTTTCCCAGTGCGCCAGATCAATCGGCTGCGAAGCGGCCAGGTCATCGGCAAACATGGCCTGCATTTTCTGGGCAAATTCGTGCCCGAGGATCACGGCATTGATTTCATCGTTGTCGAGGAAGCTGCGCCAATCCAGATTGGTCGAGCCCACCGTGGACCAGACGCCGTCAATCACGGCGGTCTTGGCATGCAGGAGCGCACCACCACGCTCGTAAATCTTGACGCCGCCTTTGAGCAGACTGGTGTAATGCGCCCGCCCGGCGTGAAACACCAGCGTCGAATCCGAGTAGCTCGGCAAGATCAGCTGCACCGCCACGCCGCGCCCGGCCGCCTCGGTCAGGGCCTTCAGCAACTGGGGGTCGGGCACGAAGTAGGCGTTGGTTAACGACACCTGCTTTTCCGCGTTGCCGATCGCCGAGATCAGGGTCAGGTAGATCAGGCTGTAGGGGTCATCGGGCGTGCTGCCGATGGCGCGCACGATGTCTTTGCCCTGCGCCGGCAAGGCGGGATAGTAGTTCTTCGCGGCCAGCGGCTGGCCGCGCTGCTTGTCCCAGGTTTGCATGAACAACTGCTGTAACTCACCGACCACCGGGCCTTCAAGCTGCAGGTCGGTGTCGCGCCAAGCCGAGGTGCTGGTGGCCGCTTTTTTGCTGCGCCGCACGAACGAGCCCGACGAGTAAACACTGCTGATATTGATACCGCCGATGAAGGCGATGCGCCCGTCGACCACCAGCAGTTTGCGGTGATCGCGGTTATTGATCAGCCAGGGCGTACGGGTGGCAAACGGGTTGACCGGATTGAACTCAAGCACCTTGATGCCGCCCTGTTTCAGTCGCTCGAAAAAAGCTTTCGGCGTGCTCAAGGCCCCGACGCTGTCATAGATCAGGTTGACCTGCACGCCGCGGCTTTGCTGCGCCAGCAACAGGTCCGCAAACTGCCGGCCGATCTCGTCGTCCTCCATGATGTAGGTTTCCATGTTGATATGGTCCCGGGCATTGCGGATGGCCGCAAACATGGCCGCATAAGTCGCCGCCCCATCTTGTAGCAGGGTGACTTTGTTGCCCAGGATGAGCGGACTGCCGACGATCGCCTGCTCCAGCACGATCTGTTTTTCCAGAATATCGATGTCCCCCGATTTGCGCTGCAGCGCGGCGAGAATGGCCGCGTTTTTCTGGGTAGAGAGCGCACCGCGTGCCGTCTCAAACCGGGCGGCCTGTCCAGTGTGCCGCTCGATGAGTTCCTCGGTGTCCGGCAAGGTCGCGCAGCCGGATGCGGCCAGCAGACAGAACGCCAACGCGGCCGCCTGCTGGAGGGTACGCATCAGGATCGGGGTCATTGGCGGGCTCCTGCTCTCTTTCTGTCGACATGCGGCAACGCCCGGGCTTCACGCACCAGTTGCCGGCAATCACTGTCCGCCCCCGGACCGGCGTCAATCAGCGGCAACAGCGTGAGCAAGGGATTGATCATGCCCAAGGCTACCGCACCCAGAGCACGCGCCGCGACGCGCGTCTTGTCGACCTGAACATCGGGCTGGCCAAAGCTGCCGCGGACATAGATCGGACTGCGCAGGGCCAGGGGACTGGTGTTTTTGGTCTTCTGGTTGAGCGTCAGGTTCAAGCGCTCCTGGCCCAGATCGATATTGCCAGTCACGATGAGGGTGGTGACCTCGGTGTCAAAAATCAGCGCGTCGGCGTTCATGACGCCTTGGCGCACATCAAAATCAGCCACCGCGCAGCGCAGCTTGACTTGCTTGTCGCCGGTCGCTTTCAGCGCCAGTATTTCCCATAGATGCAGGCCGACTTGTTCCATCATCAGTTTGCTGATCTTGCCACCCGTCACGACCAGCCCGACCTTGCCGTTGGAACTGGCCAGCATGCGCCCGACCGAGTTGCCCTGCCCGGTCAGATCAAACTCCCCGTTGACCTGGCCGATGCTGGTCTTGCTCATATCGAAGGTTGGAAACAGCTGGCCGAGCTGAATTTTCCGGACCTTCACCCGGGCCCGAGCGTGGATCGGGTCCTGCCGCCCGTCCAGCGAAATTACCGCCGTGAGCTCGCCACCGGCCAGGCCAAAATTGAGCGGCTCAAGCTTCAGCACGGCATCGCGCAGGCTCAGATGGGCCACCAGGTCTTCCAGCGGCAACTCCTTGGCACGGCGAATGGTTTTGGCGCGCAAGCTCACCTCGGCGTCGACGGTGTCCCAGCGATCGGTCTTGAACGGCAGGTCGGGCAGCACGCGGCCAGGCGTGCGCGTCGCCCCGGGGCTGGTGGCTTTTGCCACGCTTCCCGGCCGCGAGCCGATCATCGGCCCGAGGTCCTCCAGATCAAGCAACTTGGACACCAAATCGGCGCTCAGCGTCGGGCGTTTGCCGTTGGTATGAACCTCCACCGTGCCAGCCAGATCGCTGTCGCCCACCCGGCCAGAAAATTCCTCGTAGCGCCACAGCGTGCCGCTGTGGCGCAAGTGTCCTTCGGTGGCATAAGCGCGCGTTGCTGGCAACGCGATGCCGAGCAAGGGAAAGAGCTGTTCCAGACTGCCACCCTTCAGGGCCAGCCGCATGTCGATGGCGGAAAATTTGAGCAAGCTGGTGATGCTGCCCTGCGCCTTGACGCCGGTGTGGCCAATGGTCGCGTCGATGGTCAGCGCATACGGCGTGCTTTCATCGCGGATCGCCAGCACCGGCCCGCCACGGCCCTGCGCCTTCAAGGGAAGACCCTTGTACTGTCCCGAGGCACTGAAGGCGACCCCGACCTCGTTCGTGTCGCCGGCGGGCTGTTGCGCGGTCGAGAGCTCGGCCCGAAGGCTGGTCTTGTTGGCGGCATCGTCATAGCCGAGCGTGCCGTGATCGAGCCGCAGGCGGTCAATCTGGATGCGTGCGCCTTCGTCTTGCTGGTTCAGGTCCAGCAGCCAACTCTTGCGCCCGAGGCTGCCCTGCTCCAGAAAAACCACCGGCCGCGTCAAATGCACATCGGGGAACACCAATTTTTGGCGCAGCAGTTGCGGCAAATCGACCGTGATCTCCACCGCGTCGGCACTGACCATCTGCTTCTCTTTGGCCCAGGCCGGATTGGCGAAGGTCACGCCGTTGGCATAGATACGCGGCCACGGCCAGCCGAACTTCACCTGAAGGTCACCCTGAATGACCAGCGCCCGGCCGGTTTTCTCCGTCGCCATGCGTTCGATCGGGCCGCGCAGCCAGTTCCAGTTAAAGAAGGCGACGAACAACAGCGCCAGCACGGTGGGCACGAGCAACACGCCGGCGATCCATTTAAGTGAACGTGGCAGCTTCATGGCGAGGTGGCAGACAAAAGGGACATGTTTTTTCCAAATGCACGGACCCGGGAACGTCCAGGATGATCCTCCCTCTATCCGTACCCGCCAAGCATACGCAAAGACCGTGAAGAAGGGGAAGCGGTTGCGGCCGAGACCGCTGCGCCGACGGGGCTAAAGGACCGCGCACTCGCCGTTACAGATGTTTAAGTTATTTAGAACCAAGAAAACAGTAGTTCCAGTTTTAAGCATTGACTCCCAGAATCCATTCCATCGCAGTTTTGCAATGAATTCAAGTAGTCGAAGCATGAGCACCCGCCGTCGTATTTTCAATTTCACCCTGGCCGCCGTGTTGGCGAGCGCCGCGCTGGGCGCCAGCGCCCAAGCCCCCGTTTCGCTGCTGAATGTGTCTTACGACCCGACGCGCGAACTGTATGTCGAGTTCAATGCCGCCTTTGCCAAACACTGGAAAGCCAAAACCGGGCAGGACGTCACCATCAAGCAGTCGCATGGCGGCTCGGGCAAGCAGGCGCGCTCGGTGATCGACGGGCTGGATGCCGACGTGGTGACGCTGGCGCTGGCCGGTGACGTGGACGCTTTGTCCAGGAACGGCCAATGGCTTCCCGCTGACTGGCAAAAACGCCTGCCGCACAACTCGGCCCCCTACACCTCGACCATCGTGCTGGTGGTGCGCCA
>Ga0209100_1000749_pt1 | contig 25516 bp, 19 predicted proteins | sample lystaG_FD_185480 | JGI IMG/M metagenome (GOLD analysis project Ga0209100, IMG submission 185480) | Glacier valley bacterial and archeal communities from Borup Fiord, Nunavut, Canada, to study Microbial Dark Matter (Phase II) -... | ecosystem: Environmental > Aquatic > Freshwater > Ice > Glacier ... | reverse complement strand
CAGATGTATGGTGAATCCCTGGAATTGCCGGAACTCGACGAAATCGTGCAGTCGGCAATGCTGATCACCACTCTCTCCAAAGACTGCATGATCCGGCTCAATAAGCTGCTTGATCACAGCCACCAGCTTTTTACGCATCTGGATCAGGTCATTCAGTCCACCGATGAAGAGACTCTCAATAGTGTCGACTTCGATCCGACCCACGAGACACTTTGTATCATGCAGTCCGTCATCAATGATCTCCAACAAATCGACGCCTTTCTTCTTCACTCCTATTCCAAAAACATCAAGCATCAGATCGCCAAGTTGATCGAGAAGATCCGTATCTTCCAGTTTCGAAAAGATGCCTACGTCTATTGCATCCGAAGAAACGAACGCGAAAACCGACTTTCTCTGGAAGCTATGCCCTATGACGTCAGTCAACACCTTTCTTCCGATCTCTGGAACAGTCAGGTCCCCTATATCCTGACTTCCGGAACTTTGGCCATCCGGGGCGATTTCCAACGAACACAAAATGTCCTTGGCCTGCAGACCGGATCCGGATCGCGAAGACTAAGTACATCCTCTGTCCCCTCTTCTTTTGATTATGAAAATAACTGTCTTCTATATCTTCCTGCAGAGATCCATCTTCCAGACCTCGATAGTTCAGAATACCTTGCCGGAATAACCGATCAGATCCAGAAGCTAGTCTTGGCCACACATGGCCACACGCTTGTGCTTTTCAATTCATACCGGCTGATGGGAAAAGTACGGGACACCCTCCAATCCGATACTCTTCCCTTTCCTATCCTGGTTGGTGACAAAGATCTGCAGATGGTCATCCAAAAATTCAAGAGTGCTCCCAACGCTATTCTCTTTGCGACCGGTGCCTGCTGGGAAGGAATGGATTTTCCCGGAGATATGGTCTCCTCTCTGATCATCGTCACGCTGCCCTTCAGTGTTCCGGACCAGATCCGCCGCCAAGAACAGTTGAAATACCCAACTCTTACGGACTACATTCTATCTTCCGTCGTTCCGGACATGCAGCAGAAGCTCCGCCAAGGCTTTGGAAGAGCCATCCGGACAGAGACCGATACCTGCGTCATCAGCATCCTCGATGCACGCGGCATCAAAGGCGGCCGGTATTATCACCATGTACTCGACGCACTTCCCGCAATGCCTGTCACGGATCGAACAGAAATCGTATCCGAATTTATTCACGCGGTTAAAAAGCCATCCTATTTTTCCTGATTCACACATTTCAATTACTTAATCAGACCATCAACAAACAATAATAATTTTTCGAAGGAGATTTTTATGAAAAGAATGAGAACCATTAAAGGCGCACTGGCCGAAATCAAGCAGGAAGATCCATATACATGCATTACGGAACATTTTTTGCGGCAATTAATCTGGCAGGGCAAGTTACAGCCATGCAAAGCAGGAAACAAAAACCTCATTGATATGGATGCGTTGATGGATCTTCTGGAAAATCATACAGCCTCAGAGGTAAGCTTGCCATCGGTTGAACCAGAAAAATCCACGCCCATTCTCACAGCCAAGCCAATGTATTTACAAGTGCAAAACCAACCCACTCGCAGGGTAAGACCGGTACTGGATTATTCGAGATAGGAGGCGAAATCGCATGGCAAGCGCTTTAAAAAGAGGCAACTCTTATCAGATTCGAGTAAGCGTCGGAAGAGATTCAACAGGTAAATACGTCTATGAGGTTACTACTTGGACGCCTCCTATTGGACTTACCGTAAAGAAAGAAAAAGCCGCTCTTGAAGCTGCCATACTAGATTTTGAGCGTCAGGTGAAATCAGGACGATACCTGTCAGGCGAAAAAACAACGCTCCTTGAATTTGCGAATACGCAGTGGCTGCCATATGCTAAATCAAATCTTAAGCCAAAAACATTAGCAGACTATTGCGAGTTCTTGGAAAAACGAATCCTTCCTGTATTTGGAAGACTTCCGCTAGCACAAATCCAGCCAATCCAAATCATTAATTGGTTACGAGATCTGGATCAGAAAGGCATGCGGAATACAGCTCGGTATCGCTTGCTGCCGCATGTCCTTCATCTACTCAAAACCAACAACATAACCGCTGAAAAACTTGATATCGCCTCCAATACAAATACCAGACTTCGCAGCGGTCATGTTGTCTCATTCGAGATAGCGTGTAAAGTCGCATCAGTCTTGAATTCTCCCATTGATGAGGTATTCGAGGCATTGGGAATGGACGACAAGCTGTCAGACAATACAAAGGGCAACTATTTTCGCTGTCTGTCTTCCGTCCTTTCGACAGCCGTACAATGGCAGATGATTGTAGAGAACCCCTGCAAGCGCGTAAAAGCACCTTCTCAAAGAGGCCATGAAATATCACACATGAATATCGATGAGGCGCAAAAAGCATACCAGGCCGCCCTAAACTATCACGATATCAGAGTCGGCACCGCCATTATCACATTGCTGCAGACAGGCATTCGCGAAGGTGAGCTGGCAGGACTCGAGTGGAAAGATATAGATTTTGATAAAAGCGAAATCCACATCCAGCGCAACTCCCAGTACATCCGCAGAATCGGAATCGTCACCGGCACCACCAAAACCAGAAGCGGCAACAGAGCAATCGCCATTGCTCCCGATTTAATCGTACTATTGGAAAAATACCGATGCTGGCAAAATACAGAAAAGACCCGAATCGGCGATCTTTGGCAGAACACAGATCGCCTTTACACCCAATGGGATGGCTCCCCCATCCACAATCAGACCATCACAAAATGGAACAAAAAATTCCTGGCAGACTCCGGATTCAAATATACAACCGTCCACGGACTCCGCCACTCCTTTGCCACCCTGCAAATAGCCGCAGGCACGGACCTAAGAACCGTCTCACAGCTTCTCGGGCATGCTGATGTATCCACCACCATGAATATATACGCTCATTCTTTGAAGACATCTGAAACTGCGGCGGCGAGTAAGATTTCTAAGATGCTGAGGGGGGAGGAAAGGTGATGGATTAGAAACTAGACAGAACATACAGTCGACGTTGTGCAGTGGTAAGCTAAAACTGGACACGGAGGGGGTAGAAATTGGACACGGTGAGGCAGTAATATAAACAAAAGGATTTCACAGTTGGACAAATCTACGCCCGGAGTAAACAGGAGACTTACCATGAAATACACAAAAGAAGAAAGACTGGACTCAGACGTCGAATCTACGACGGTGAGTTTAGCCGCTATACAGCAGCCGAGGAATACTACATAAGCGACCAAACGGCGAGAGATTACATGCGTATGTATCGAGATGTAAATAATTTTCCTCCCAAGCACGATGCACGGGGCATTGATCGCAGAGTCGCGCCGCCTAAGCCGCCTGCCCGAATGGAAGACTATGAGACGATGACCAAAGAGGAACTTATTCATGAGTTGCTCAAGGCTAGAATTTCGGAGGCGCGAATAAAAAAGGATACGAAGTGAAGGGAGTTGGTGCGGACAAGGAATATATTCGCTTCGACAACAAGAATACCAAGTGATTCTAGAGCTTTCCGGGGAATTCCCGGTAAACCTTCTTTGCAAAACGATAGAGATTCAGAGAAGTAGCTTTTACAACTGGAAGAAGCGGCTTTCCAATCCGGCAACACATACCAAAAATCTCGTCAGTAACATCCTTTTGTTCCAGAAATATCACTTGAAATATCCTTCTCATGGGTACCGGTGTCTCAATGCCAAGATCCGGCTGGATACAGGACTTGTCCTGTCGGATCCGTACGCACACAAATGCTGCAAAGTCGCAGGGATCAAAAGCAAATCGAAACATTACCGGTATAAGAAGCCGGGAGAACCTGATAGGACGTATCCCAACTTACTGATGAGCGAGGTTCAGGTAGACAGACCGCTTCAGTGCATTGTGAGTGACATGACGGCGTTTTATGTGAAAGGTATGTACTATGAACTGACGCTCTATATGGATCTCTGGAACAATGAAATCGTCAGCCATGCTCTTTCATCCAGACGCGGCGATCGTATGACGTTCATGAGCGGCCTTATCGATTTGATCGCGATGAAGTCGCAGTACCCGGAGTATAAAATGGTGCTTCATTCGGACCAAGGATCAGTATACGCCTCAAAGAATTTCAACGAGTTGCTCCCGATGTACAACATCGTCCGTTCGATGTCTCGAGCCGGAACCCCGACAGATAACGCGGCAATGGAGGCAATCAACGGCTGGATCCAAAGCAGAACTCTTTGTTGACCTTCACATAACAGAAAATGGTGACACGACACAGGAAATTACAGACTATATTTGTTTCTTCAATGAACAGCGTCCTGCGTATTCTCTCAATTACATGACGCCCAACAATACAGGGAGTCCTACTTGAAGAATACGTACGCACTATTCTTGGTTTCTGCAAGTACATAATTCATGATTCTTGTGTCCAGTTTTTATTGACTACTGCATTGAGGAGTAGGATTATATCCGCCCCCCCTGGTAAAAAATAATCCGTCGTTTACAGAAATACATATTCCAATTAATTTTTTAAAATACTGCTCACAAAATGCGATAAAGTGAGCTCAAAATATGTTTTTACCCCCATACATTTTAAGAAACTCAGTCAATTTTTCATTCGCTTTTGTGTTACTAAAATCGCAGCCCTGAACAAAGAGCCCATTTACATTCTCTAAGATCTGCAGACACTCAAATGTCCGTGCATCCCATACCTTGATGGTACTATCATATGAATTGGAATCGGGGGCAGACCACTTGTCCGTTTAAATATGATACGCCCGCCTAATATATCATATCTCTATCCCTGTCGCATCAATAAAAATTTGGGCGTCAATTTCACATTTAACAATTTCTTGCTGTAATTTATGTTATAACTAGCATCATTTTATTGTTTTTATTTAATAACAATAAAATTTATCCCCAAAGACCGGCAATAGCTGTCCCAATTAGGGTTGCTCTTTCAACCTTGATAAATTCGCAGTACAGCCCCAATTGGTCATTCATGAAAGTCCTCACATAATAATCTAATTTGCTTCGAAATAGCTTTGCTTTATAAAAAGTTGTACCCTCTGCTGCTATAAGAATTGGAGCACAGGGATTAGTTCCTTTCCCTGATTGGTGGATTACTGCCGCTAAGTTAACTGCTACCATACGTGCTGCTCTTTCAAAAATAGAATCAATAACATAATAGACCATTATTCGGTCATCATTTGCCTGAGAATTTTCAGCCAAATGACGGGAATCAGCATTCCCATTCACACAAAGGCCGAGTGGATTTGTATTACTATAAGGATAATAACAAAAATCATCAACTTCTTTAGCCGATAGATCCTGCAACATTCTGATACCTGATGCACATGAATCGCTAAACAAACCATCTTTCGCTGCCTGATGTAACGTCTCAAGTATTACTCTGCCAATGTATGCCCCTGATACCATTTTTTCAAATTGCTGGTTGTCAGGATCAGAAGTCATCTTATCTAAGCGTCTGTCAAATTCACCGCGTACGAATCTGCCATATCCTCCCGACTCAATGTTGATAATGGTTGACCCTTGACTCCTGACAATATCAACATACTTGTGAATTTTGGAATTGTTCTCAATATAGCAGGTATTGGTACCAGTTCCAAGAATAAATCCTATAAACGAGTCATACACGCGGTCAGGGCATGCAGCTTTCCCTCCCAACAATGTCGCTACCGTGTCGTTGATAAGAATAATGGACTTTTCCTCAGAAACACCATTATTTTTCAGTGCTTGTTTAAGGCCGGCTCCTATCAACTCATTATTCATGCCACATACCCTGACCTCCTTATTGAAGCTAAGTAATATGCCATCGCGATCTGGTGTTATCGACATTGGAAACGAAAAACAGAAACCAATTTTATTGCTTTTATCGATAATTGGCATCAGATATTTCACAATCGTTTCATAAAATTCATCACGTGAGATTTCTCCATTTGTACCAGGCATTGGATACAGCACCAAGTCTTTAATCAGTGGTTTTCTTTCTCGATTGAAAATAACCACAGCAACGCGAAAATTGGTTCCTCCAGCATCAATTACGATAACCGGTTCACCAAAAGGGATTTCCCGATCGGCCTCAATAAAGGTAGGCAACATCTTCAGCGTTCCTGCATGTTCTGTAAGCCCGCTTTGCATTTCGCATACAAATATTTGGTATTCAGCGAGGAGATCTATGTTTTCAGGTAGCATATCATATTGATTTAAAAAATCATTAATTTTCTTTGAAACGAATATCATCTTTATACCTCTATTATTTTATTTGTCTGTTTATGCAGTTTTCGGTATTTACCTGGACTGTTCCCAATAAATTTCTTAAAAAGTGTATTAAAATAATTCGGATTATCATAACCTACATCAAGAGCTATTTTTTCTATCGACAAACTGCTATTCGCAAGCATTTTTTTTGCATATTCCAAACGACAGTTAATAACATACTTCATTGGAGGTATACCCGTTTCCTCTTTAAATGCATGGGACAAATAATACATATTGACATTTGCGTAATTAGCCAAACCGTCAAGTGTAAGGTTTTCTTTACAATGACTTTCTATGTATTTTTTGATCGTCCCGACAAAATCGACAACCATATTTTCACCTGTCAGCATAAATTGATAACACATTGACAAAACAGATTCTAATAGGCTGCTAACCAACTCATCCGAAGCACGTTCTTTACTTTTTTCAAATAGCAATTGTTCAAAAAGTATATGGCAAAAGTCTATTTCATCCGCCAAATCAAAAATCAGCTGCTGCTCCAGTCGAATATTGCTCTCTTTAAATTTGCGAATAAGAGCAATCGGAACCTCACAGGAAACTTTAGCAAAATAACATTCTTCATCCATCTGCATAATCCGATATGACATCATTGATGAAAACATTAATATTTGACCATTTTGAATAGACACAATCTGATTTCCCAATAATGCTTTCATAATTCCCTTATAAGCAAAACAAAGAACGTAATTATCAATGGCTGTAATCTTGTTATTATGAAGATCGGAACTATCAGAATGAGATTTGTAAATCATATGAAGCGTTGGATGTTCAATAAAAAATGAGCTTCCCAGATAATCACCACCTCATTATAATATAATTATTTTGTATTATTTATTGATTGTTTTTCCGCAAATTTATATAGTTTCAAATTTACTTTTTACTCAATTCTAAATTGTCATGAAGTCGGCCATTATCTAAGGTTAGAATGCGTGTGCAAACTGGTCTTAGTTCTTCAATGTCACTTGAACAAATAATAAATGATGTTCCTTCATTAGCCCTTTCGAAAATCAGATTATACATCTCGTTTTTTGCAGCAATATCAACACCTTGTGTTGGTTCATCAAGCAACAATATTCTTGAGGAAAAAACTATCCAACGGAAAAAAATCGCTTTTTGTTGATTTCCGCTGCTCAAATATATGATTGGTTTATTGGGATCAGATAAGAACCATCCATTATTTACAATGCAATCAATGAAAATCTCAGTTTCTTTCTTCTTATTTATTAGTAGGGATTTGTTTTTTTTTCGATCTGGAAGTATAACATTTTCTAGGATTGTCATGTTAGGCAGGATACCAGCGTTCAATCTATCATCCGGTAAATAGCCAATCCCATTCATGATTGCATTTTGAATGCTGTATCTATCAACTTTCTTGCGATACAGATAAATATCACCTGAATCTGGCTTGATAGCACCGAATATTGTTTTCAGCAAAGTTGAACGTCCTGATCCTTTGACACCAAGTATTCCAAGAATTTCTCCTCTGCACAAAGTAAAGTTTATATCTTGGTAAATGTTCCCCTTACAAAGTTTTCTTGCCTCTAAAATTTTTTCAGCAGCAGGATAGGAATTTGTAATATAATTCACATCACCAACTTCCATCATTTTAAGCATGTATTCGTCTGTAATAACAGCAAGACTATCTGTTGCTGCAATTTGTCCATCTCTCATAAATGTCAAGCTGTCACAGACCTCTCTGATCTCTTCAAGTCTGTGTGTGATAAATATTACACTTGTGCCTTGTGATTTAATTTGTCGAATTAAATTTAAAACTACACCTCTTTCTGGTGCAGATAAACTGGTCGTGGGCTCATCAAGAACAAGTATTTTTGCCTCATTTAAAAATGCTCGCGAGACCGCAACTATGTATTTTTCGCTCTGAGATAAATTTCGCACCTTCGTATCCGGAGATAAATTACATCCAAATAATCGTAAAATTTCATGTGTTTTTTGTTTCATTGCTTTCGCATCGGCAAAAATCTTCATTTTTTTTCTATATGTTCCAATAAATATGTTGTCTGTAATTGTCATATCTGGCAATAGATATAGCTCCTGATACAAAGTTACAATTCCTCTATTTAGAACTGAGGTTGGAGAAGAGTTATCTAAAAGTGTTCCCTCCAAGTAGATCTCACCCGAAACCTGAGTAAACGCACCTGATAATATTTTAATAATTGTTGACTTTCCAGAGCCATTAGGTCCAATCAGACCACGAACCTCACCTGAATTAAGATCAAAATTGATATTGTATAATACCTGACTGCCCCAAAATGACATATTGATATTTTTCATTTCCAAAAGCACGGCAATTTCCCCTTTAGTCAAAAAAATTCATAGATATAAGTTGGGTGCGCCCTAGCTAAAAGGCTATTGAAAAAGCCATAAGCATATTCTTTGTATTTGCATATAGTGATATCCTTTAAGTCAATATTACAGGCAAACGCTTCAATGTATAATTGATTTTTTTTGATTAGTTAAACCCAATAGCAGTTATATAGAAATGCACTTTTGCTTGGGTCTTTTACGTACAATCCTGTTCACGTTCCAGATATATAATTATGTGTATACTTTACCACATTATTACACATGCTGCGAAGTGTGTGGAGGTGTATGTAGTTAGGCATTTACCTTATATCTTACCTTTGTTTGATACAAGTGCCGGAGAAGTTTCCAGTTAGGAGACTTCTCCGACACAACCAAGAAAATAGAGAGTCTGGAGTTTGCTGCTTAATCAACCAACAATTCCTTTTTCCAATGTCTTCATAAAATTAATTGCCTGCTCCGCATAGTTGTCCATCAATTTTGACTGTGTTTCCATATCACCTGAAGCATAAGGATTCGCAAGCCGAGGCATAAATTCCATGGTCAGTGGACCTTTATAATTGATGTCTCTGAGTACATAAAACATTTCTTTAAAATCGGTGTTTCCAAGACCTGCTGCTTCTCGTGTGTTATCAGCAATATGAACATGCATTAATTGGTCCGAAATCATACGCAAGCTGGCACCTATATTGTTTTCTTCTAAGCTCATGTGAAACATGTCAGCCATAATCCCAACAGCCGGATGATTGATCTCTTTTACAAGCTTGTAAGCCTTAGTGAGAGTATTTACAAAATATGTCTCATATCTGTTGATGGCTTCAATGCATAGACGAACACCTTTACTCTGAGCATAGTCTGATGCTTCTCTAATGTTCTTAACTGCATTATTCCACATTTCTTCATAGGAATGACCAGACGGAAGATTTGTACGGCCAACCGGAGAAGGAACAACGATCATATATGACGCTCCTACCTTAACCGCAAAGTCAACATTGTCACGAATATACTGAATTGCCTTATCGGCAACAGCTGGATTTCCTGAAGTAAGATCTCTTTCTTCAGGAAAAATTCCACAGAGAGAAGTGCAGGATATCTTATATTTGTCCATCAGTTCAACCATTTTATTCTGATCAGTGGTATATGGCTCAGCAGCAAATTCAATACTATCATAACCAAAATTTTTAAGGCGTTGGAAACTATATTCAATATCTTCATTACCTACAATCCATTGTGTCATGCTATAACGGTACATAATATTCACACTCCTTTTATTTTTTATTAATTAGTCTTCAATGCAGAATCAAAATCAATTTGAGATGGAGAAAAATTCATCTTGCGAACATATTTGCAGGCTTCCATCGCACCAAACTCGCGTTCCATTCCGGAATCCTCCCATTCAACAGACAACGGTCCTTCATAATCCATCAAATTGAGTTCTCGAATAATACCGTCGAAGTCAACATCACCATGCCCTACAGAAACAAAATTCCAGCCACGGCGGGTATCACCAAATTCAATATGTGAACCCAGAATTCCAGCTTTTTCATTTTGGGTAAGTTTAACATCCTTCATGTGAACATGATAAATTCGATTTGCAAAGTCCCTGACAAAAGTCAATTCATTAACTCCTTGCCATACGAGGTGGCTGGGATCAAAGTTGATCCCTAAGGTCTTACGGTAATTGAATATGCTGAGTAGATGTTGGGTGGAATAATAATCAAAAGCGATCTCCGTGGGATGGACTTCCAGTGCAAATTTCACACCACACTCGTCAAACACATCAAAAATAGGAGTCCACAATTCATGTATTTTCTGATACCCATTATCAACCATTTCCCGTGTAGTTTGAGGGAAGGAATACCAATACGCCCAGATAGGAGATCCCATGAAACACGTGACGACTGATACTCCCAATTTTTGTGCTGCTCTTGCTGTTCGCTTCATCTCTTCAATTGCCCAGTCTCTTATTGCTTCTGGTTTACCGGACAACGATGCTGGAGCAAAATTGTCAAGTCTGGGATCCCAGTTATCACCTACACACTGACCTACTAGATGCGCCGAAATAGCAAAGCATTTCAGCCCATTTTTCGCGAGAGTTCCCTTAACATATTCAACATAGCCCGCTTCACGAAGGGCGCGGTCAATATCAAAATGTGCATGTGTTGCCAACTCCAAGCCATCATAACCCATTTTTTTTGCAAGGACACATAAATCTTCCAATCCCAAATCGCCAAACTGGCCAGATGCCAATGTTACAGGTCTCATGTCATCATCCTCCTAAATTTTGATAGTTTTGCCTTCTCTGGCTGACTGCATAGCTCCGAAAATAGCCTTCATAGAATTCAAGGCATCTTCACCAGATATTTCAGGTGGGGTATTGGTTTTTAGGCAATTAACCCATAAATCGATCACACCAGACTTTGTTTGATTATCATTAGTCTGAATTCTATCAAGTTCATAGAATATTTTTTCACCAGTTTTTCTTTCAACAACAATAGAATATTTATCATCGTCATAGACATACATTATTCCTTTAGTACCATACAACACAGTCGAATTGTCTTCTGAGCCATAATAGGTCCAGCTTACCGACATTGTCCCGACTGTGCCGCCTGACATCTTGTAAATGCAAATTGTATTGTCATCAACACAAATTAGATCACCCTTCTTGTCCTTTTTATCCAACGTTCCAACATAAGCGGTTACTTCCTCAACATTCTGTCCGGTCAAGAACTGGATTAAATCCGTCTTATGGATTCCCAAATCAGCTATTGCACCAAAAGTTGCCAGTTTCTTATCAAAAAACCAATTGACATTTGTGTCAATTGTCCAAGTCTCGGGGCCACCGTGCCCAAAGTTTGTCTTAAACGTTATGATCCTACCAATTTCACCATTTTCAATCAACTTACGAGCCGCTGCATGAGCTTTTGCCAAGCGCTGATTATGACCAATCATCAGAAATTTTTCTGTCTCCTTGGCAGTCTTTACCATTAGCTCGCATTCTTCCATTGTTGTTGCCATTGGCTTCTCACAGAGAACATTTTTTCCAGCTTTTAATGCATTGACTGTAATTTCACAATGTGCATTATTTGCAACACATATGCTAACAGCATCAATCTCTTTCTGTTCAAGCAGTTCTTCATAGGAAGCGTATGCCTTTGCACCATATTTATCTGCCATTTCTTTTGCGCGCTCAGTATTCATATCAAAAACTGCAACAATCTTGCAGTCATGATTGTCAGCATATTCAGGAAGATGCCGAACCTGAGCTATTTTTCCGCATCCAATTACACCAATTTTAATCATGTTCGCATCCTTTCAAAAACCCATTATCTTAGCTATCAATATTTGCAAATTTCTCATAGTATTGAGGGTCTAACATCTGAGTCACTTCAACTGTTTCGCCAGTTTTTGCAGCATACTTTGCTCCGAGCACCATAGCAAGGCTATACAGGTTATCACGACCATTTGTCTGAGGTTGACGATTTTCAAATATTGAAGATGCAAATTCAGCAATTGTGGCCATTCTTTCCTCATTCTTCATTTCAATTAGTGCGAAATCCAATTTTCCCTCTTTCTCAATAGCGCCATCTTGGAATACAGATACAAAGAGATCACTGGGGTTCAGTATTACTTTGTTGTTAGCCCAATGAATTTCACCGTTTTCACCCTGAATTCTCCAATCACCGTCCCATGATGTTTCCCATCCTTTCGAAACCCAACTACCGTTGTAAGATATTACAGAGCCATTTTCCATTTCAAAGATAACAGCGGCAATTGGGTTACCCTTGAACCAACTCCACTTTGTATTCCAAGAAGTGGCCTTGATTCGGACAGGGTTTAAACCAAGAACACCACGAATTTGATCGAAATGATGTATGCTCATATCGGTGATCAATGGCTCAAACATTTCGGTTCGAAAACCAGTAAACGGCGGACTCTTCTGAAAGTTAATGAATACCGAACCAATTTCGCCAATAAAATTTTTCTTAATAATTTCTTTTACAGTCTGTGGTGCTCTCTTAAAACGATAATTCTGACTGACCATAATTGTTTTACCAACTTTTTCTGCAGTTTCAACCATTTCAATAGCATCAGCCATTTCCTCTGCTAACGGCTTCTCAACTAGGCAATGCAAGCCATGATTCAATGCCTCTATAGTCACATCCTTATGGAATGCCGGTGGGACTATAATAAATGCCGCGTCTGCCTCAACATTTTTAACTGCTTCAGCAAGTGACTTAAAGCACATTGACGGATCAAGCTTATAATTTGAAACAGCGTAGTCCAGCATTTCTTGTTTCATATCAACGACACCAACTAATTCAATATCTTTAGAAACAAGAGCTTTTTCAATCCAACTAAATCCCCAACTCCCAGTACCAATTTGAATAACACGTAATTTTCTCATTTTTGATACGACCCTTTCATGTTTTAACTGGAAGGAAGTGTAAACACACTTCCTTCCAGTTAATTGTTTCAAAATTATTATTTGACCTGATTTCCCCAATTTGCAGCATCTTCGACATTTTCTATTGTAATAACTCTTGGATTTACGAACTGATGATACTCAGGAGTTGTGTTTACACCAGTCAAATATTCATAAGCAATTTTTACAGCCAACGCTCCCATATCAAAAGGATTCTGTTCAATGCAAGCATCTACATAACCATCACGGATATAATCGAGCTCATTTGGAGTTCCATCAATAGAAACAACAGTTACATGATTTGCATCACCAACTGGATATAACCTTCCAATTTGCTTCAGACCAGCAACAACACCACGAACCATTTCACCGTTATGTGTAAAAACAGACTTAACATCGCTATTTGAAGTTAGAACATCTGCAGTTGCATTCTGTGCAACTTCTGCATCCCATTTACAGTCATTAGAAATAACAGTATACGCATTGTTTGTCGCCATTTCCTCGTCAAAACCTGCTCCACGTCTTATAGAATGATAAGCTCCACTAGCACCTGCGCATTCTAACACACTACCACCTTTTACCAAGCTCATAAGCGTATCAGCTGCCGTCTTACCGCCATTTTTATTATCAAACGTCACAGCAGAAATAATTGTTGCGCCTTGGCCAAGTTCACCATCAAGGGTAATAACAGGGATACCAGCACTATTTGCTTTTTTTACGCCTGCAACAAGTTCTTCTGAGTTGTTTGGAGCAAGCAAAATTACATCAAAACCTTTGGTAATACAGTCTTCGATTTGTGTGGTCTGTAATGCACTATCGGAATTTGCATCAAGAACAGTAATTTCAATACCATATTTAGCACACTGCTCTTGAATGCCGGTATCTAAAGCCACCATAAATCCAAATGCTCGACTGTATAATAGAGCAGCAACTTTAATTGGGCCTTTCTTTCCAGTAGTTTCTGTTGCTTGATTTGAAGATTGAGTTGAAGTTACATTTATTGCTGCCGCTTCAGTAGTAGTTTCTGATGAAGAATTTGTACAACCAGTAAAACCCAAGAGTAGACAAGTTACAACAAGAATACTTAATACTTTTTTCATCTTTCTCCTCCAAATTTGTTTTTTAACCTTCAATGTACGCGCTTTCCACTTCTATTCCGATAAACATCCAGCAAGCAAGCAATAGCAATTACAACTCCTTTCACAATCTTGTCCCATGCTGGCGGGACCCCCAAAAGATTTACCGCATTCGAGATAAGTGAAATTAATATCACACCTATTACAGTGCCAGGAATTGTGCCACGACCGCCAAACAAACTAGTACCACCAATGACAACAGCAGCAATAACGTTCATTTCAACACCATCACCAGCGTTTGCGCCAGCAGACTCTAAGCGAATTGTAAGCAATATGCCTGCAAGAGCTGCTGTAAACCCTGATATCATATAAGCAATTATCACAATAAGCTTTGTTCGGATACCAGCTAACCTTGCGGCTAATTCACTACCGCCAACTGCATAGATCGATCTTCCAAATGTCGTTCTAGATAGAACAATCCAAGCAATCACAATAAATATAACGACTAACCATACAATTAGTGGTAGACCAAGAAAATAGTGAGAAGTTAATGATGTAAAAGAGGGAGGGGCATATACGTTAGCACTGTTTGTATAAACCAGAACAATTCCTCTGGCAATACTCAAAGTAGCAAGAGTTGCAATCATCGGAGGAACACCAAATTGAGCTACAAAAATACCATTTAATAATCCAAATATTAATCCAATTGCTAATATGATAAATAGACCTACTACAATAGGCACGTTATGATTAACAATCATATCAAGTCCTATTGCAGCGGATAGTGCCTCAATAGCACCAACAGATAAGTCTATACCACCGGTAATGATTACAAATGTAACTCCAAGTGACAACGTAACAAGAACAGTAGACTGAATCAATAAATTACGAATATTGTTCCAGGATGCAAAACTAGGTGACAAAAAAGTCATTAAAACAATAAAGACGATAAGGACAAGAAGTAGGCCCATCTTATTAAATATTTGATTTATATTTATTTTTTTTACTTTTTCATTAAGCTGTAGCAAGTCTAATCACCTCTTCTTTCGAAATTTCATCACTTGAGTACTCATCAATAATTCTTCCTTTTCTAAGTACTACAACACGATCACTAATATCCAACAATTCCGAGATATCCGAAGACACAACCAATACTGCAAGATTCTGGTTTACTGCAGCATCTATCAATTTATGAATTTCTTCTCTTGCGCCAATATCGACACCACGAGTGGGCTCATCTAACATTAAAATTTTGGGATTCATTACAAGACTTCTTGCTAAAACAACTTTCTGCTGATTTCCTCCGCTTAAAGTGTTAACTAATGCATTAATAGATTCCATTTTAATGGAAAGTTTCTGGCAAAATAGTTTACTAATTTCATTAACAGATTTCTCAATGACAAATCCAGCTCTGCTTACTCGCTTTAAATTACCTAGAACGATATTGTTTTTAACCGATTGGCCCAAAACCAACCCCTGCATCTTCCTATCTTCAGGTACTAATGATATTCCATTCTGAATTGCTTTGAGTGGATGATGAAATTTTTTCTTTTGACCATATATAAAAATTTCACCAGAATCGTAATGATCGGTGCCATAAATAGCGCGCAAAATTTCTGATCTCCCTGCACCTACCAGGCCTGCAATGCCTAGTACTTCTCCCTCATGGAGTTCAAAATTTATATTTGAAAATACTCTCTCACACGTTAAATTTTTAACTACTAACGCAACTTTCCCGAAATTATGTTCTGCATGATGAAATTGTTCATTAAGTACTGCATGTCCAACCATCATTTTTACGATTTCATCCTTTGTGACATCTGCATTATTCTTACTTCCAACATATTTACCGTCACGAAAGACTGTAATTTTATCAGCAATAGAAAAAACTTCTTCGAGTCTATGTGAAACATACAATATTGCAATATTATGATCCCGCAAATTTTTTATGATGTTCAAGAGGTGGTTTGCATCTACCTCGGACAGGGAAGCAGTGGGTTCATCAAGTACCAATAATTCAACTTTTTTAGAAAGTGCCTTAACAATTTCAACTAGCTGTTGTTCTCCAGTTGATAGAGAAGATACGAGTTGGGTTGGTTGAATCTTTGCACCAAGTCGAGCAAGCAACTCAGTTGCTTTTTTATTCATAATTTTTCTGTTGACCAATCTTGTTTTAGCAAGAGGCCAGTCACCTAAGAAAATATTTTCTGCGACCGAAAGTTCAGGTACGAGCATTAGTTCCTGATGAATAACAGCAATTTTATTTTTTTGAGAATCTCTTGGATTTTTAAAGATAACGCTTGTACCATCAATAATAATTTCACCGCTATCTGGCTCATGAAAACCTGCTAAAACCTTAATAATCGTTGATTTTCCTGCACCATTTTCGCCAACAAGGCAGTTGATTTCACCACTATTCAACATTAGCTGAACATCATCCAACGCTTTTGAACCATAAAATGTTTTAGTAATGTGTTGTAATTCAACTTTCATAAAATCCTCTCTGATTACAAAATAAATCACAAGTTCATCACGCATGCAGTGCTTAATCATAACGATATTTGTTGATGTCTCAATTGCTGCATGCATGATGAACTTCAAATTTAAATTATATGAAAATAATAGAATTAAAGAGTATTTTCAATGGACTTGATGTGGTTGATAGCCAGTTCAGTGTATTTATCGAAGAATTCCTGACCACCACCTGCTTTTAACGTTGCAAAAGGATCAGCACCAGCAGGCAAGAGTTCAAATGTAATATATCCTTTGTAGTCAATATCTTTTAACGCCTTCATAATTGGCTTGAAGTCTAAATGCCCCATTGAAGGAGCAGCTCTGTTAGAATCGGCAAAATGCATGTGTGTTAATGAAGCGCCAGTATTCCGGATTGCTTGTGCAATATCACCTTCATCAATATTCATGTGAAACAAATCACCCATAACGCCAACATTATCCATGTTGACTTTCTTTAGCATCTCAACCGCTTGATCCAAGCGATTAAGCATGTACGTTTCATAACGGTTCCAACACTCAAGGCAAAGGTTTACACCTAAAGGTTTTGCATATTCAGCACCTTTAATAATACCTTCAACCCCCCATTTGTATTCATCTTTAAAGTTTGTTAAAGATGCTGTTTTACAAACCGCCGTCGGACCAGCGATTATCATATGACAATCGACTGCTGCTGCAAAATCAGCAACTCTCTTGACATAGTCGAGAGCCTGTTCGCGTTTTTTGGGGTCAGGATGAGCCAAATCGCGATCTGCATTATATACGGAACAGATAGAGGAAACAACGATTCCGTTGTCTTTGCAAAGTTGATTTATCTCTTTTATATCATAATAATCGGGTTCACCGACTAGTTCGATTGCGTCATAACCAAACTTCGCGCAACGTTCAATACTCTTTTTGGGTGCCTCACCATAATAAACCAATGCATCATAACTATACTTAAACATCTTCTTTTCTCCTTAGCGTTTATTTTTCTTTTTTGGTTAATCAATCAATTAATATGCTTTCATTATAAATAGGATTTATTTTGTAAACTATTAACTATTTTGTTGCAAAATTATACTTATTTGCTATACATATTTCGGATTTGTACTTTTCTTTTATATATAATCACAATAATTAACATTTTTTGCACCTGTAGAAAGCATTGCCAATGATCAAGTATTAGGGTCTGCGTAGTAATTGAACAGAAAATCGGAATAAGCAATCCATTTTATACCAACAGTATAATTACACTCGCGAGAATGACATTAATCATTCAGATAGCGTTCTTATTCTACTTTTTTTTGTCGGCGGATAAATGTGATCTCAGTCCGCGGTTCTTAATCTCTTTCAGAAACATATATATATATATATCTTCCAACAATTATAATGTGTTCATATCCGAGAGGTGAAAACCGTTGAATATCTGAGTTGGGAACCATTTCTTCAGTTTGCTTAATGGCATCGAGAGCTAATTCCATATATTTCACGTTCCTAATTCCAGCAGCATTAACTATGTTGTGGCACGCTAAAGTTGTAACACCTTGTCCTAATATGGGTCAGTGTTATAATCTCGGACAGTTTGATAAGATATTGGGGTTAAAGCTTCTCAGACAATACAGATTCTGAGAAATGACTGAAAGAAACCTGCTCAAAGCACAAGTCGAAAATCGCAATCGCTACTTTGTTATGTTCGCGGAAAAAATTATCAAAATATTGCTGCAATCCTCAGTAAATCAACGAATCCTTCCTCCCTGCTCTCAAACAATTGGCTTGAACATAATTTGAACATAATTTATGTTCAAACCCACAAATAACCACCAAAAGATATTGCGCCCCAAACCCCGCAAACGCCCTATTTGCAGCCCTTTACAGCAAACCACCAAACAGCCCAAAGACCCCTTCCTATTTTTTGTAATCAGCAGGTCAACGGTTCGAATCCGTTAATCGGCTCCAAACGATAAGCCTACAGCCCGTAAGGGATGCGGGCTTTTTGTTTGTCTCAAACATACTGCATTCATGATATTTTTTCTTAAATGACGGAATTTTGACGGAATTTTATTCGAATCTAATCACTCTTTACCTATAATCCTCACCGATTTTTTGCATAAAAAACACAGCACCACACAACATGTAATTGCTAATTTACACATTCAATTATTTAGAATTTTATTTATACTAATTTTTTACGTTAATCCCTTTTGATCATATCTACATAATTCAATGGTTTGATAAGCACTTGCACACCATTCGGTGTTTCACTCGTCCGGAAAATAGTTTCCCAATAACCATAATTCTGTTTACCAGAAAAAATAGTACTAGACAAACTCTTGTCCTTCCAAAGCGGAAGGTCCCGCAGATTTCTAAGAAATCCGGTAATATTAATCCATAATTGGTCTGGGAATTCTTGCTGAAACTCTGCATCTTTGTTATACATTTTACCGGTATTAATAAAATAGTTTACAATAACCATCTTCACATACTGCAACCAGTTATACATTATTTCCTCTTTTGCCATTCTATAAGCTACTAAATGGTCGTCTGTAATATCGCTATCCTTTTGGTCAATTATCCTCTGTTCAATTCTAAATACGCCAACCTCTGGGTTAAACCGATCAATATAGATTTCTTCGGCAATAATATTTAATAGATGAATTAACTGTTTCTGCTCTAATTCTCTCGGGTTTTTTCCTTCATCAATCTTGTCATTGATATCTGATGATAGAATCAATTTTGAATCTAAAAATTTAGCCAAAAATGTTTTTTCATATGAACTATATGAAATAGGTAACTCTTTTGCTTTACCCTCAAAATCAATATAGTCTTTCAATTTATTTTCGCTTGAATATGTAATTTGGTGTTTAGTGCTATCAATGATGTATTTTTTTATATTTGCCTCTCCTCTAAAATGTTCAACTACTTGTACTTCCGAAAAATTATAATCGTCTTCACATAAATGATGATCTTCCTGGTATTGTCTAATTCTCTCAGCATAAAGCGTATTATGCAGTTGCCTCATAATTGATTTATCAAATGCTATTTGTCTCAATTTACTACCCGCATTAGTATTTGTCTCAATTAATCTATCAACATTTGGGGCAACAAATACCCTAACTGGTATTTTCTTGATACCTAAAAGAATCTGTGCAACAGCCTTGTGTTGTCCATCAAATATCTTAATTCTTCCACCATCAATTCTTGCCAGACTTAAGTGTAATTGAGGATTACCCTTAAAAAATTCTTTCACAAGTAAATTAATACTACTATTAATACCTCTTGGGTTGATTAATTCATCGTGAAAGATGTATTCAATTGGGACTTCAATAAATGCATATTTTTCTTTAGATAAGGCATCCTCCATTAAAGGAAATGAGAGAATGTTACTATTTCCTAATTGTGGAAATGAGTATTTAATAACACCAGATTCAATTTTATATTGGAAGTCAAACTTACTACCATCAAATTTTTCCAACACATGTTTCAAAGACGCAGTTCTATTCCCATTATCCGGATGCCTATCTATCTCTTCTTGAACATCCTTAAGAACTGCCAAAACTCTCGCAACACGCAGATCTGCGTCTTGCTTAGACTTATTACAACTTTCATGTGTCAAGGCAAAATTAACATTTTGGTCTTTCCCGCCATTCGCAAGTGGCTCTATATGGTCAATATTTGTATGGCCTTTATGAATATCTAGATCTATCTCTTTCTGACAAATATAACATTTTCCATTCTGTATTTTATGTAGTGTAGTAGTAAGGTTATCATAATCATTTTGATTTAATGACGATAAATATTTTGATGACATACATTATTTGCCTCCCTATTTTTTATAGTCTGCATTCATTTGATCGCAATCATTCGCGTTTTTCATTTCAAGATATTACAAAGCCTTAGTGAACAAATAAGCCAGTCATACTAGCTTGATATATTACAGCAGCTTATCTCTTAATTCCTTGATATACCTCGATTCAATCTGTCCCTTTTTCCCCCAAGGAGTATCCTTTACAATTGGGTATGTTAAATAACAAAGCCTTTTTGAACGAGTGATTGCGACAAACATATTGTGGCGCTCTTCATCAAGCTGTTTATTGTCATGACCAAAATTAGAAGCATTCACAGCTCTATAATCAGGAAAAACACCCTCGTTTAATCCCATAATAAATACCACATCATATTCCAGTCCCTTCGTCATATGCACTGTTGATAAAACAACCCCTTTATCTTGCGGAATGTATGCACTTCCTAATGACACTGTTCTAACAAAATTACCTAAAGATCTTTCTCCGGGCATCGATTTTTTTACATAACTATCCCAGTTATCTTTCCAGACTTTAATGTCTCCATCAATTAGAACCTTTTCGAATTCATCCGCATTTTCATCTAAATCGTCCGCAAATTTCTGGATGATCTCTAAGGATTTAAAAAAACGTATATTCTCATCGTATTTTGTCAAAATATCCCAGGCAACATTTAATGTTTTAATGCACGTTTTCCAATGATTCGAAATACACTTATCTGCTCGCAATTCATTAAATGAACTACCTTCGCAATGACTTCCAACTAACTTCGATAATTCATCAAGATGAATTTTATCCCGTGAATTTACGAGTAGGCGCATACCAAGTTCGAATGCTTTCATCATGTCAGATTCGCTCGAAAATGAGCCTTTAGCTGATACTCTCAAAGTGTATTCAATCTTATTGTCAGTCAATATTTTTTCTAATTTTGTAAATACATACCTGTTACGAGCGATTACAGCGCATTGATTTAGCGAAATAGAGTTATTTTCTATGTCAGAATGACCTGTTATTTGCAAATCACAGATTCTTTTGTAGATAAACTCAGCCTCTTCTGTATCATTGGGAAATGAGAATATTTTACATTCGCCTTCTATGGGATAAACACCCCTCAGTTCAAACGATTTTTCAATAATATTTGCGGCTTGTAATACTTTTCTAGAAGAGCGATAATTTTCATCCAATTCAATTTTTTCTGCTTTATAATCTGCAAGAAATTCCTTTTCAAAATAATCACTTGAAGATCCATTAAATCCATATATGGATTGTTTTGGATCACCTACAATAGTGATGCCCATTTCATCACCCGCTAGTGCCTTTATTGCTTCATATTGTGCTTTATTTAAATCCTGACCCTCATCAATGCACACAAATTTGTATATTTTTCTGTAAATATTTGCAACACTTATTCTCTCTGTTAAAATCTGGAATGCATAACAAAGAATATCATCAAAATCAATAATTCCCTGTTGAAGTAAAAGAGAATCATATTCCTCAAATACTTTCTTTTTGTTATCCTCTTCTATATTTCTATAGAAAGCTAAATTCCTCTTTTCCATACTAAGTTCTTCCAATAAGCTTCGGATGTTTTTAAGGTTTTCTTTTGGATCAGAAGTCAAATATTGATTTTTAAATTGAGGAATGTTCTCGATAGCTTCCTTTAATATTTGAAGTCTGTCATCATAAGCCTCACATATGTGTAAATCATCAGGCAGGCCAATAAGATTACCTCGAGATGTGACAATATCTAAAAAAAACTTATGTGTAGTTCCAATATATGAACTCGCCTCAAGATTATCTTCTCCAATGGAAGAAACAAGACGTTCTCTGAGTTCATCGCTTGCTTTGTTACTAAATGTTATTGCCAATACCTTTTCACCTTTTTTAAGTGACTTAATGAGTCTCTTTATTCTTTCTGTAAGAACACGAGTCTTTCCACTTCCAGCACCAGCAATAACTAAAAGATTTTTTCCATTATAATCAACAACTTTTTGTTGTTGATTTGATAACAAAATTTTCATTAATTCCCTTCTTTCATTACATGCAAATCCTTCTTGATCAAATCAAAAAGACTTTTTATTTTTGGGGGAATCCTTTTTGATTTTGGTTTTACCTGACAGATTTCGTGTGCAATAGCAGCTGCATATCTTGTTTTTCTACTTAAAATACAATCTAACGTAGCCCTAGAATACCCCCCGTCTAAATCCGCAGTGTAATTTCTTATTTTTCCACCTTTGGATTTATTATCATTATTTGTAGGAATGTACTCCTTTTTTATATACATTTTAGTATCTTCATACAAATCTATAGCCTTATTAATTTCTTTTATGTATCCATTTTTAAGATAGTATGATTCAATACATCCTCCATCTTCAATATAGAAAACATTATTAATATTGCTTAATTCAATCGGCTCTGGCAAAGATAGTACGTCCTTCACTGCGCACTTCACATGTCCTAAAGGCTGAGTCTCTCCATCACTAAAGATATACCACTTAATACCTAATCGATCTAGAATTCGCATATAAGGCTGATAATTTGATCCATCGACAGCTACAACATTTATTCCAAGCTCAAACGGTTCTTTATCAAAATATTCACGTAAAAAACAAGGTAATGCTTGCTCTTCTGTTTCGCCTTCAACAAGTATCACTGCATTCGAATATAGGATTTCTCCACGGGTATTCATGACAGTTCTTTCAATTTTTTTAATTTCATCCTTTGTTAGGTCATCAACCATTAACGGAACTACAGATGTCTTTGCTGCATCCTTTTTTACATATCTTACTTTTGATAAATCAATTTGAGACAACACATATGGCGAATGTGTTGTAATAATCTTTTGCCCAACTATTTCTGATATTGCAGAATATATTTGCCTTTGTGCTTGTGGATGGATATGTGCTTCGGGCTCTTCTACAAGAATAAACGGATGATATGCTTGTTCTTCTCTTTCTTCCTTAGCTGTTCGAAATATTGTTTCTGCCTTAACAGTTGAAAATACAGCCCAACTCCGGACACCAAGACCCAAATTATCAACTGAAATTGGAAGCGAATCTGAGTCAGTATAATAAATATCCATACCCTTATAAAGAGATTCAATGTTTTTCGTAATTGGATTGATTTCAACAATACTTTTTCTTTCTCCTGTTGTTTCCTTTAGTTGCACATTAATCCCTTGTAGAATTTCACTTTCACTTACAATTTTCTTGTTGAGTTTTGTCAATTGAGTCTGAATAATATTTGCCGACTCATCCGATACTTTTATTTTTGATGCCATTTTTCCCCACACTGATCTCTTGTCCTTAAGATCGAGTGAAATGTCTCGTTGCGCGTCAACAAATATTGCATCAATTCCATCCAGAACATCTCTGCTAATTTTAGATCCCCTTTTTGATTCACCTAATTTCGACCATGCGTCTATTTTATACTTGCTATTTTGAAAGATTTCCTTGTCTTCATCAAATGCAATTTCAGTCCTAAATGCAAAAAATTCCATATCAGACTCCGCATCAAGATTTACTGCTCCGCCAAAGCTCCGACTCCAAGTATTGTTAAAGACTTTCTGAATAACACCATTATTATTTATTGGGTTAATTTTTATATCAATCTGTATAACATTGTGAATATCAAATGGTTCTTCTGCCGAAACGTAGTAATCTTCTCTGCTCCCGTTTGAAAAATTGAATGCCAGTTTGATTGCTTGCATAATATTTGATTTTCCACAATTGTTTTTCCCAACCAAAACCGTGCAGTCGTCAAACCATAATGATACGTCTTTTAAGGAACGGTAATTTCTGATTCTAATTTCACTTAAAATAATATTCATGCAAATTCCTCTTCTCACTATTGCGGGATCAAGTCATTTGACCTTCTATTCTTCACTCCCCAAACCCACCAGAATCTCCCTGAAGCTATCCATGGCTGTCGCAAGGTTGTCCATTATTTCCAATGCAAGTACATCCGGATCAGGAAGGTTATCGAGATCCGTAAGAGATTTGTCTTTAACCCAGAATATATCAAGGCTTGTCTTATCACGTGCTATTATTTCATCAATTTGATACCTTCTGAATTGTCCTTCCGGATTTTCGGATGAATATGTCTCGTGACGTTCATGACGGTTTTCCGGATGGTAGCAATCAATAAAGTCCTGAAGATCAGATCGCTTCAACGGATCCTTTTTAAGGGTGAAATGTATGTTCGTGCGAAAATCATAAATCCAAACTTCTTTAGTTTGTGTTTCTGGACTTGCAGGTCGCTTGTCGAAAAAGATGACATTAGCTTTGACGCCCTGTTTATAGAAGACACCGGTCGGTAAACGAAGAATGGTATGAAGGTCAGTTGTCTGGAGCAATTTTTTGCGAACGATTTCTCCTGCCCCACCTTCAAACAAAACATTGTCAGGAACGACAACGGCGGCTTTTCCGGTTGACTTAAGGATGGTATTAATGTGCTGAACAAAGTTGAGCTGCTTATTAGATCCTGTTGCCCAGAAGTCCTGACGACTATATACCAGATCTTCTTTTTCCTGTTCCCCTTCTGCATTCGTAAATGTCATAGACGATTTCTTCCCAAAAGGTGGATTCGTGAGTACATAGTCAAAACGCTCTCCTGGGTCAGAAAGCAGAGCATCATTCCTTGTTACAGGAACAGATCCGTAAATATCACCGATATTGTGTAAAAAAAGATTCATCAGACTTAATCGATAGGTATTGCGAACAATTTCCCAACCACGGAATGTCTCATTTTTTAAGAACTCCTTCTGATCGCGGTCGAGAGGATATTTCTTAGAAATATAGTGTTGAGCTGCAAGAAAAAATCCACCTGTGCCACAAGCCGGATCCACAATTGTTTTCATCGGTTCAGGACGCAAGCATTCTACCATAGCCTGAATCAGTGCTCGAGGGGTAAAGTACTGCCCAGCTCCACTTTTGGTATCCTCTGCATTCTTCTCCAACAAGCCTTCGTAGATGTCGCCCTTAACATCGGTAGACATTGAAACCCAATTCTCATCATCAATCATCTTCACTATGCGAGCGAGTTTGGCGGCTTCGCTAATTCTGTTTTGGGAACCAACAAATATTTCTCCGAGAAAACAGGTATT
>Ga0209100_1000746_pt1 | contig 25568 bp, 26 predicted proteins | sample lystaG_FD_185480 | JGI IMG/M metagenome (GOLD analysis project Ga0209100, IMG submission 185480) | Glacier valley bacterial and archeal communities from Borup Fiord, Nunavut, Canada, to study Microbial Dark Matter (Phase II) -... | ecosystem: Environmental > Aquatic > Freshwater > Ice > Glacier ... | reverse complement strand
CCGCTCTCCGCACGCGTCACAGCCGAGAGGTCCTCGGAGAGGCGCGTCAACCGCTCGCCCTGCGCGCGCAGCAGCGCGACCGTCTCGGCATCGAGCACCGCGACTCCGTCCTCAAGAGCTTCAAGGTAGGCGGTCATCGTCGCCACAGGAGTGCGCAACTCGTGAGCGACGTCGGAGAGTAGTCGCGTGCGCAGCGCTTCGCTCGCGTCGAGCCGGGAGGCCATGAGGTTGAAGGACGCGACGAACTCGTCGAACTCGCGCCCTATGCCCGGCGAGTGAACCCGCGTGCCAAGCTCGCCGTCTGCCACGCGCCGCGCGGCCACGGACAGCGACAACAGCGAGGACCCGACGCGACGCGCGATGACCAGGCTCACCACGAACGCGGCGACGATCGCCACCGCGAGAGCGACGGACAGCGCGACCGTGCCCGCGGAGCGGAACGCGATCTCGGCGTGTGCGGCCAGCTCCTCCGGCGTGCGCTGGCCGTTGCCTACGAGGTGCTGATGGAACATACGGGGGCCCACGACCCCCGCCACCAACCAGGCGGTGGCGCCCACAAGTGCGAGCAGTAAGGCAAGCACGGCGAGCAAGCGCGCGCCGAGGCCAAGGCGGGCGACACCTCCGTCGAGCGCCTCGTCACGGCCGGAGGCGACCGCACCGTCGGCCGTCACACGCCCGTACCAATCCTGTAGCCGATGCCGCGCACCGTCCGCACGTATTGCTGGCGCTCGGCGCTGTCGCCAATCTTCTGGCGCAGGTGAAGGATGTGTACGTCCACGAGGTGCTCGTCGCCGCCCCAGCCCCCGCCCCACACCGCCTCAAGCAGCGCGGCGCGGCTCAGCACCGCGTGCGGCCTGCCCGCGAGCACCGCCAACAGGTCAAACTCCGTGCGAGTGAGCGCCACGGACTCACCCGCGAGCGCCGCCTCGCGCGCGGGGACATCCACCACCAGGTCGCCGATGATGATCGGCTTGGCGCCGCGGGGCGCGTCGGCAGCGGCGGCCCGGGGGCGCCGCATCATCGTCCTGACCCTCGCCACGAGCTCGCGCGGGCTGAAGGGCTTGGTCATGTAGTCATCGGCGCCCACCGTGAGGCCAACGAGCGTGTCCACCTCCTCCGCGCGCGCCGTGAGCATCACCACATAGCAATCGGAGAAAGTGCGCAGCTTTCGGCACACCTCGATGCCATCGATACCTGGCAATCCAAGGTCAAGAACCACAACATCCGGATCGAGGATTCTCGCGCGCCGGACGGCGTCCTCACCGTCGCGAGCGACCTCGACCTCGAAGCCGTCGCGAGTGAGGTAGTCCGCGACAAGATCCGCGAGCGCGGGCTCGTCTTCCACAACGAGAGCGCGCAGCGCGGGCGGAAGTAGGGCATCGGTCATTCCCCCATTGTCGATCATTTCGCAAATGCCCCGCGGGACGTCGGCCTGCTGACTCCATTCTTCATCGAACCTTCATCGGACCATGATCGAGGCTGCAGGGTAGCCCCGCGACACTCGACAAGTCCGCAGCCGGAACAGGAGCCAACCGTGTATGACCCCACAGCACCACCAGCCGTCCCCGTGACACTGGTCCATAGCGCCGCATGTCACTTCTGCGACGACGCCCGGTCGGCGCTTGAGGCGATCGCACGTGACTTCGCGCTCAAGGTGACCGAGATTGACTTGGAATCGGCCGACGGAGCGGCGCTCGTTACCCTCCACCGTCCCGCCATGAACCCCTTGGTACTGGTGGACGGGGAGTACTTCTCCGCCGGGAGACTCCCGCGACGCAAACTGGTGAAGCTTCTCGGCCAACGCGGCGCCGCATTGGCCACCCCCACGGGCAGCCGCTGACATGGGCGCCGAACTTCTCACCACCGGCTCGATCATCGCCGCATTCTTCGCGGGCGGCGTTGCCCTGTTCGCTCCGTGCTGCATCGTGTTCCTCGCACCGAGCTACCTCGCAAGCGCGGTCAAGAACAGCCGCTGGCGCCTTCTACCACTCACCTTCGTATTCGCGGGCGGGCTCGCACTCGTGCTAGTCCCCATCACGCTCGGAATGAGTTTGCTGGCGGGCGCGATCGCCCAGTATCACCAGCCCATTTACTACGCGGGCGGGATTCTCATGATTGCCCTCGCGGCGCTCGCACTGTCGGGCCGCATGTGGTCCCTCCCTTCAGTGCTGCGAGCCCCCGACACGAGCCGCGGCGATACCGCGAGCTTCTTCTCGCTCGGGGTGTTCTCCGGTGTGGCGTCAAGCTGCTGCGCGCCGGTGCTCGCGGGAGTCATGACGTTGTCCGCCCTATCCGGATCGGCGGTAGGCGGAATCACGCTTGGCATTGCGTACGTGTTCGGGATGTCGTTCCCGCTGTTCGTGATGGCCCTGATCTGGGACAAGGCCAGATTGGGAGAGCGAGGCATCTTTCGCGCCAAGGCCGTCACCCTGCGCCTCGGCACGCGCAGCCTCACCACCAGCACAGTCAACCTCGCAGTCGCCGTGGCCTTTGTGATCATGGGCGTGCTGGTCACGGTGCTGGCGGGGTCCAAGAGCATGACCGGCGGCACCGCCGGCCAGGCCTGGGCGAGCGACGTCTTGGCGACCACCTTTGTACGCATTCAGGCGTTCATCTCCCCCGTGCCCGAGTGGATACAAGGCGCGGGGCTGCTGGCCGTGGTGGTCGTCTTCATCTGGGCCATGCTGCGTGACCGCACACCGCGCGCCTCCACTGTCGAGGCCCAATCCTGCTGCAGTCCAGACGACGGCGACGGCGCCGACCACGACGCACAACCAGCCATCAACACCAAGGAGCAACGATGACCTCGACCAAGGGCGCTAAAGTCCCCGCCGCGGTTGGCTTTGACCTGCCTCACGCAGGCGCAGCTACCGCACGCCACAACATTATTCGCGGTCGCGTCGCGTGGATAGCCGCGCTCGTCATCGCGGGAGGGCTCGTGACCTACGCGCTCGTGTCCTCCAAGGCCGAGACTCAAACCACCGCGACGCTCGCCACCGCCTTCACGCTGCCAACGAGCGACGGCGGTTCGGTATCGCTGTCCGACTACGCGGGCGAGCCCGTCATCCTCTACTTCAATGAGGGCGCTGGCTGCGACTCCTGCCTGCTCCAGATGGCGGCGATCGAGGCTAATCCCGCATTTGCTGCGCAAGGTATCGCCGTGCTCCCCATCGTGATGAACTCGGCGGACCAGATCAACTCTGAACGGGAGCGTCTCGGCGTCCAGGCCCCGTTTGCCCTCGACGATGGCGCGGTCTCCGAGGAGTACGGGACGCTCGGCACGGGAATGCACGCCGGGCTACCTGGCCACGGTTTCATCCTGATCGACGCCGACGGCGTGCAGCGCTGGTACGGGAACTACCCGTCCATGTGGCTGGACCCCACGGAGCTCCTCGACATCGTCGATTCCAAGCTCTGACCCGCGGTCACGAGGCCTCGAGCACGCCCATCATGCCGAGGTCCTCGTGGTCGAGAGTGCCGCAACACCCCTTCGACCACACCATCCATTTGACGGCTTGTCTCGTCAACCGATCGCGAGAATTACGGGTCGCGGCCTAGGCAGTGGTCGTCGCGGTCGGCGGCTCCGCGGACAGCAAATAGGACGTGCTCAGATTCGAGCACGGAGCCTCCGAGTCAGGAAAGCTCTGCGCCACCATCAGGCGCTCCCTCTGGCCCCGCGGTCTCTCCGATGTGGAGCTGGTGATCTCCGACGTTCACAACGGCCCGATCACAGCAATCGGAACAGTTCACCAAAGCCACATAAAGGAATGGACCGCCGCGGTGCGCAGATGCACTAGTCTCGCTTTCATGCACGCAACGCACACGATCGCGCCCCACGGGTGCTGCACGTCTTCGTGTCGTCGGGCGTCCTCGCTCAGCTGTTGAACGTGAGCCCCGCTTTCTAGCGGTAGCCCTCAATAGCCCAGTGGCCCTGCCGCCGCGTGCCTATGCCGCGTGCCTATGCCGCGAGCGTTTCGGGCGCCCAGTCCTCGCAGATCGCTTTCCGGCCACCACCCCGTGGCGGTTCCTCTGTCGGCGCTCGCTCCGACACCCATCAAGAAAGGCATCAGCCATGAATACCCGCATCGCCCTCCCCATCACGCTCCTCGTCACCTCCCTGATCCTCACGGCCTGCTCCGCAGTCACGGGAGGCGCGACAGTCGAGTCTCCTGCAGGCGCGACCGACGCTGCACCAGCGCTGGACACCTCCCTCGCCGACGTTCAGAAGGCGGGCGAACTCGTTGTTGGCACAGAAGGCACGTACCGCCCTTTCAGTTATCACGTGGACGGCTCGGGAGACCTCACGGGCTACGACGTCGAGGTGGCTCGCGCCGTTGCCGAGGAAATGGGTGTCGATATCCGTTTTGAAGAAACCCAATGGGACGCCCTTTTCGCCGGCCTCGAGGCAGGTCGCTTCGACGCCATTGCGAACCAGGTTTCGATCACCACGGAACGTGAGGCTTCGTACACATTTTCCGAGCCGTACACCTATTCCACGGGCGTGGTCGTTGTAGCAGAAGGCACCAGCGACATCACATCCTTCGACGACCTCGCTGGCAAGACTGCCGCGCAGTCGCTGGCATCCAATTGGTACACGCTTGCAGAACAATCCGGGGCGAGCATTGAGGCAGTCGAAGGCTGGGCGCAGGCTGCTGCGCTGGTCCTGCAGGGGCGTGTCGACGTCACCATCAACGACAAGTTGACGTTCCTGGACTACCAGAAGCAGGAGGGTGACACGAAACTAGTGATCGCCGCCGAGACTGACGATTTCTCTCGCAGTGCGTTCGCTCTCGCCTCAGGTAGCGACTCGCTCGCGCAGGCGGTCGACGACGCGTTGGCCGTGTTGGCGCAGAACGGGACCCTCGCGACGATCTCCCAGAAGTACTTTGGCGACGACGTGTCGGTGGCGCCGGTTTCGTGACCGCTATCGATTGGGATCTCGCCCTCGAATCGCTCGGACCCCTCGTGGGCGGGGCGATCAGGGGCACTATCCCGTTAGCGCTCGCCTCCTTCGCTGTTGGTATGGTGCTGGCGGTGGCGGTGGCGCTCATGCGGCTGTACGGCAACCGCGTTGTCAAGACCGGTGCGCGGCTATACGTATCCGTGGTTCGCGGCACACCGCTACTGGTGCAGTTGTTCGTTGTCTTCTACGGCCTACCATCCTTGGGTCTCACGATCAACCCTTGGCCAAGTGCCATCATCGCGTTCTCCCTGAATGTGGGCGGATACGCGGCCGAGGTGGTGCGAGCCGCGATTCTCTCGGTGCCAAAGGGTCAGTGGGAAGCGGCCTACATGATCGGTATGTCGCGGCGCGTCTCGCTGACCAGGGTGATCCTCCCGCAGGCGTCACGGGTGGCTTTGCCGCCACTGTCGAACACCTTCATATCGCTTGTGAAGGACACCTCGTTGGCATCACTGATACTCGTGACGGAACTTTTCCGTGAAGCGCAACAAGTCGCGGCATTCAGCCAAGAGTTCATGGCGCTCTACGTCGAAGCGGCGATCGTCTATTGGGTGGTGTGCCTCGCGCTGTCGAGCGGCCAAAGTGCCCTGGAACGGAGACTGGACCAATATGTTGCCCACTGAACCCACCGAAGCGTCGCCCCTGCTCAGCATTCACGGCGTTTCCAAGAGCTTTGGCGAGACTGAGGTCTTGCGGTCAGTTGACCTGCAAGTAAACCGCGGCGAGGTGCTCGCGGTGATCGGGGCGTCCGGCTCGGGGAAGACCACCTTGTTACGTTGCCTCAATGGTCTCGAGGTACCGGACGCCGGAAGCGTGACCATCGCCGAGACCACTGTCGACTTTTCCGCCCGTCCCTCGTCGCGTGAACTTCGCGCGTTGCGGGACCGGTCAGCCATGGTGTTTCAGAATTACCACTTGTTTCCGCACCGGACGGTGCTGGAGAACATCGCCGAAGGCCCCGTGGTTGTACAACGGCGCCCTCGCGATCAGGTGCACGGCGAGGCGCTCGCGTTGCTCGAAAGCGTCGGTATGGCACATCGCGCCGGCGCCTACCCGCACGAGTTGTCCGGCGGACAGCAACAGCGTGTGGGAATCCTGCGCGCGCTCGCGCTGCGGCCTGAGCTCCTGCTGTTCGACGAACCCACCTCGGCGCTCGACCCAGAACTCGTTGGGGATGTCCTCGCGCTCATGCGAGACCTCGCGGCCGAAGGCTGGACCATGGTGGTCGTGACGCACGAGTTGCAGTTCGCTCGAGAGGTGGCGCAACAAGTGGCGTTCGTGGACCAAGGTCGAGTGCTCGAGCAGGGAGTGCCTGCAGAAGTGCTACGCGCACCGCGAGAAGAACGCACACGCCAGTTCGTGCACCGCCTTTTGCACCCGCTCTAGCAATGCCATTCTCAAAACCGCCCAGATAGCACTCCGAACAGGCGCGGGTCGCTAGTGCGAGTGTCCGGCGTGAGCGTCAGGCGCCTTCTCCAGTGCGCAAGTCGTCGATATTGCGCCCTTGACGTTATACCTAGGTGCAAGGTTTATGGTGACTCGCATGGACGTGACGCTGCTCTACTTCGAAGGATGCCCCCACTGGACGATTGCGGACGAGCGCTTGCGCCTGGTCGCGGTCGATCGTCCCGACATCACCGTGAGACACCAGCTGGTCGAAACACCCGAGCAAGCCGCACGGGTCGGATTCCTCGGTTCGCCGAGCATTCAGGTCGACGGTGTCGACCCGTTTGCTGGACCCGGTGCACAGGTAGGCCTGATGTGCCGCCTGTACCCGACACCGGACGGATTCCAGGGTGTGCCGACGCTCGACCAGATCCGCGCGGCACTCGCCGATGCGTAATTTGAGTGCGAGCATGGCGGGCATCGCCGCCGCGAATTAACACGCACGTCGGCTGTAGCAGCGTCCCCGTGCGCGCAGTCCACGGGTTCCACTCGAATACGATGTCTGCACATCCGTCTAGATATGCAGGCATCATGACGCAGCCCGCACCTTCCGAGTCGTGCGAGATCGTCGCGGTAGACCCTGAGAAGGTCGCAATCGCGCGGCGGGGAATTCCCTTACCCTCCGAGGCGGCGGCGCTCGCGCGGGTGTTCAAACTCCTCGGCGATCCCAACCGGACCCGCATCCTCTATGCCCTGCTCGAGGCGGGCGAGTTGTGCGTGTGCGACCTTGCCGCCGTAGTCGACCTACAGGAGACGGCCGTCTCCCAGGCCCTGCGGCTATTGCGGGCGGCCGGTGTGGTCGACAACCGCCGGTCGGGTCGGATGATCTTCTACCGACTCGCCGACGCCCACGTGCGCATGCTGCTGGACCTGTCGCGTGAGCACACCCGCCACGAGGGGGTCGACTGATGGGCGCCGGGCACAGCCACGGCCCCACACCCGAGCACTCCGGGAGTAGGTATCGCACGCGCCTGGCAGCGGCCTTCGCGCTCACCGCGGCGTTCTTCGCCGTGGAGCTCAGCGTGGGGCTGGTCTCCGGGTCGCTCGCGCTAGTCTCCGACGCCGGGCACATGGCCGCCGACGTCGTCGCTCAGGGCGCAAGCCTGGTGGCGACACGCATCGCCACCCGTCCGGACCGGTCCGGACGGCGCACCTACGGGTCCTACCGCGCGGAGGTCTTCGCCTCCGGCCTGACCGTGCTGATCATGCTTGGGGTGGGTGGCTACGTGCTCTTCGAGGGCATCAGCCGGATCGGGCGGGCACCGGAGGTAGCGTCCGGGGCGATGCTCGTGGTGGGGTTCCTCGGCCTCGCAATCAACGTCGTGTCCCTCTTGCTACTGCGCAGTGGGTCGAAGGAGAGCCTGAACGTGCGCGGGGCGTACTTCGAGGTGGTCGCCGACGCCGCCGGTTCCGTGGGCGTCATGGTCGCCGGCGTCCTGATCGTCATCACCGGGCGACCGGTGTGGGACGTCGTGGTCGCCGTCGCGATCGCGGTCTTCGTCATGGTCCGCGCCGTCGTGCTCGGCCGGCAGGTGTTGGCGGTCCTGGGCCAGCACGCCCCCGAGGGCACCGACCCCGAGGCGGTCGCCGCCTGCCTCGACAACATCGACGGCGTCGCACACGTGCACGACGTGCACCTGTGGGCCCTGACGTCCGGCATGAACGTGGCCACCGCACACCTAGTGGCAGCTCCGCAAGTGGACCACCACGAGATCCTGGACAGCGCTCGAGACCTCTTGCGGGACCGATTCGGAATCGCCCACGCCACGTTGCAGGTCGAGCCCGCGGACCACGAAGGATGCCAGGACCTCATCTGGTAGGGCCATCGCCACCGCAGAGTGCTCAGCCGTCCGCGGCGTTGGCGTTTTGCACTTGTATCGCCGGATGGCAATGACACTCGCCGACAGCGATGCAAGGTGCGGGGACGTACCGGCCGGAGGGACAGTAGCGCTCGCGCCAACAGCGGCGTCGTTCCACTCTCTGTACGACACTGCGCGGCTTGCCGCCCTCGAGCACCTGACCCACTGGGAGCACCTGGTGTGGGACCCGACCGATAGTGCTTAGCAGTCGAACTCCGACCGGGCAAGGCTGAGGCAGCGCGGTTGCACAGCAGTCACGAGGCCTCGAGCACTCCCATCATGCCCAGGTCCTCGTGGTCAAGGATGTGGCAGTGGTAGACGGTCTTGCCAGGGAATCGATCGAACGCAATTCTCACCGTGACCGACTCCCCCGCAGGCACATTAACCACGTCGCGCACGTCGACGCCCTTGGCCTCCACCAGCTGCATCGGCCATACATGCAGATGGAACGGGTGTTCCATCATCGACGAGTTGACGAGCGTCCACTCCTCGACGGCGCCAATGCTCACGCTCTGATCGATGCGGGCGGGGTCGAAGGAACGGCCATCGATGACGTAAGTCATCCCGTCCCCCATCGACTCCCCATCGCCCATCGCCATTCCGCCGCCCATCGCCGTTCCCAGCGTGACGGTCCGCGAACGGTCAACCGTGAGTTCCCGAAGGTCGCGCGGAACGGTCACCGCCGGCGCCGATACCCCAGTCACCGCAGCGGCATCGGGCACGAGCGTCAGGATGGTCGCATCGGATTCCTCGACTCCCCCAGACATGCTCATCATGCCCATCTCGCCGGCGCCGCGGTTGTAGGCGCGAGCCATCAGAGCCGTCGACTTCGCCGGCGCCTCGATCACAATGTCGGCACGATTGCCAGGCATGAGCAGGAGCCGGTCGGTAGCCCGCGGCGGGTCGAACGCCCCTGAGTCGATGCCGCGCACGCCCATCGGCACGCCACCCAGGTCAAGGTAGCGGCTCACGCACGCGTTGACGATCAGCAGCCGCCCCGTCGCGCCTGGCGCGATCGACAGAAGCGGCGCGGCCAAGCCGTTGGTCAACACCTGCTCGCCCACGCGGCCGTGCAGGCGCTCGCCGTCGGAGACGGAGGCGACGGCGCCGCCGGCAAGAGTGACATCCGAGACAACGACCACGCGGGGAGCGCCAGCCGACCAGTCGTCGGCGTCCACCACGATCGCGCCGTAGAGGCCGGCGAAAACCTGATCGGCGACAAAGCCGTGATGGTGCGGGTGGTACCAGAATGCGCCGTGCGGGTGGTCGTCCGGCAGGGTGATCTCGTAGTCGAAGGACTCGCCTGGACCCACCTCAACGAAGGGGTTGTCCGAGTTACCCTCCGCGCTCACCACAAGGCCGTGAGTGTGCAGGTTGGTGGGCTGGTCCAGATCGTTGATCAAGCGCACGCGGAGCGTGTCCCCAGGCCGCACGTGAAGCGTGGGGCCAGGAACGGTGCCGTTGTAGGTCAGCATCCGCGCCGTGTTGCCAGCGACCGCGACGGTCGCCTCGGCGACCCGCAAGTCAAGCTCGAGCACGCCGCCCGATGACGAGAGTACTTTGGGCTCGGCGAAAGCCGCGCCGGAGCCGGCACCCGACGACCCGGCATCGGATCCGGTCGAATTGCGCCAGGGCAGGATGCCTCCCGATGAGGTGAGGCCCGCGATCCCGATGCCAAGCGAACCGACACCCACCAACCCCAGGACGAGCGCCTCGCGGCGCGAGACCGGCTTGCTCACCGGGTCTCGATGACGCTGATCAGCTCGCGGAACTCGTCGGCGGAAATTTCGCCGCGTGCTAGCCGCTCCTCAAGGATCACCCGGGCACCGGATACCTGAGTACGGCTTGAGATGTCACCTCCTGCGGTCGCGGGGCCGGCAGGCATAGGCGCTTCGGCCTTGCCCATCGAACTTCTCATCGCGAGGTAGACGAGCAGCCCGATTCCGACCACGACGAACAACCACCACACGCCCATCCAGGCAATCATTCCCCCGCCGTCGCCCCACATATTCATGCCATGACTCCAGCCGCCCATAATGACCTCTCCCGGCACCCGGCGTTCGCGGGGCCTATACAGGTCCATCGTCGCTCGCGAAACCGAAAGCTAGCCCATGAATCCCGTGAAGATCCGATGAAGATCGGGGGCGCATGCGCCTGCCGCGCGGGGTTCTCCAGCGCCGAGAGTACGGACTAGCCCCCCAGCACGTCCCACAGCATCAACCAAGCCCCACCCACGGCACACGCCACAGTCGTCAGCCAGAACAGCGCGACCCACACCACACCGGGCACGTGCGTCAACCTGGCGAGGGCATCGGCATCAGACCCGCCGCCCCCAGCACCCCGCCGCGAACCATGCAGCTCCACCACCGCGCGCACCGCGCCCAGCAGTAGCAGCCACGCCACGCCGTAGGCCACGCCCACGCGCCACGAGTCTGGTGCCGCCCAAGCGAGCCACCCAAAGCCTCCAAGGGCGAGCACCAGCACCACAAACCCGTAGACGTTGCGGATCTGCACCAGGACCACCACGAGCAGCAACACCACGGCCCAGAGCAGCGCGAAGGCCCTGCCGTAGTGCAGCAACACGGCCGCACCCACGCCCACCACCGCGGGTGCCGTGTAGCCGGCGAACGCCGTGAGCGCCAAGGGGAAACGCTTCTGCGACCCGGCGTGCGTCGTCAGCCCCGACGTATCGGCGTGGAGGCGGATGCCGCGCACCTCGCGACCGAGCATCGTCGCGACGCCGGCATGGCCTGCCTCGTGCACGATGGTGACGACGTGGCGCACCACGTGCCACAGCTGCGGCACCGCAAGCAGGACCACGACCGCGGCCAGGGGCCACAACGCCGTGGACGGGGCGGCAACCACCTGAGACGTCACGTCGGCCCACAACTTGTCAATGATGTCGCTCATCAAGCGAGCATAAGCGCTGCGGCGCATCCACATGCAGGCGCCCTCGGCGTGACCCGCCGCGCGAGATCGCATCTCGGCACGCCCGCGCGGTCCGAACTTGGCTATTGGTCAGTACTCGATGTAATGTCAGCACATGCTGACCATTGCCTCACGAATAGACGTGATGAACCGACTCGGCCGCGCGATGGCGGATCCGACAAGGTCCAGGATCCTTCTCTCACTCCTCGACGGCCCCGGCCATCCCGGAGAGTTGGCTCGCGGGCTCAAACTCACGCGCTCGAACGTGTCGAATCACCTCTCATGCCTGCGCGGCTGCGGGATCGTGGCGGCCGTTTCCGAAGGGCGGTCGACCAGATATGAGATCGCGGATCCGCATCTCACGAGGGCGCTGCTGCTTCTCGTGGACACCGTGCTCGCCGTCGACGACGGGCTGGAATGCGCCGACGATGCATGCGATGTGCCGTTGTGCTGCGCGCCCCTGGATCGCGGGACCGGCGCGTGAGCGCACCCGCCGCAGGCGGAATCCTCGGCCTCGGCCAGCATCGCAAGCAGATCCTCCGCCGACGAATCCGGTGGATCGTCGCCGCGACGATCACCTACAACATCTTCGAGGCGATCATCGCGATCGCGGCGGGCACCGCCGCTTCATCGGCCGCGCTGATCGGCTTCGGCTTGGACTCGATCGTCGAGGTGCTCTCTGCCGCTGCCGTTGCCTGGCAGTTCGCCTCCCCGGATCCGGAGCGCCGGGAGAAGACCGCACTGCGCGTCATCGCGTGGTCGTTCTTCGCGCTGGCCGCCTATGTGACCGTCGACGCGGGACTCTCCCTCGCGGGACTGCGCGAAGCGGAACACAGCACGGCAGGCATCGCGCTCGCCTCGGCGAGCCTTGCGATCATGCCCGTCCTGAGCTTCGCCGAGCGTCGCGCCGGCCGAGAGTTGGGGTCGGCCACCGCGGTTGCAGACTCGAAGCAGACCTTGATCTGCTCCTATCTTTCCGCGGCTCTTCTGGTCGGGCTGTTGCTGAACAGCCTGCTCGGGTGGGCGTGGGCGGATTCCGTCGCCGCCGTGGTGATCGTGGTCTTCGCCGTCCGTGAAGGCCTCGAGGCATGGCGCGGTGACGCGTGCAAGTCGCCGCTCGACGCGCTCACAGGGGAGCGCGAAGCGGAAGCCTGCGCCTGCCGCTGACGCAGTCGGGGAGCTCGCACAGCGGCGTTTAGGCGACCCGCTGCATCCAGCCGAAGGCATCCTCGGCTCGGCCATATCGAAAGCCGGTGGGTCCCCTGCAGAAGTCCACGGTAAAGGCGCAGGCCCCTTCCCCGTCGATCGTGACAGCACGTCGACACACCCCTCACCATCGCGCCCGCCCCACCCGCAGTCACAGCCTCGAACTCGCCCAATGAGCGGCGTCAGCGACTCCGCCGCTCGGTCCGAGCGGGACGTATGCGAGGCACCTCCGTCATTCACACCATGCCCGTTGTTACCAAAACGATAGCAAACATCCCCGGATTGGGTCAGTTTGGGGGTTGACCGGACCAACCGCAGGCTTTAGGGTCCTTTCATAACGAAAGTTAATCGGAGGTGATCCGAGTGGCAAAGATGCCCCTCACCGCGAGCCAAGGCCGCACCGCAAAGGGTTCACGGCGGTATGGCCAACTCGCTCCTGCAGTCCTGTTCCTCCTCCCCGCGCTCGTCGGCTTCCTCGTGTTCTTTGCATGGCCAGCCGTGCGCGGTTTGTACCTGAGTTTCACCGACTACAACCTGCTCAGTTCCCCCGAGTTCATCGGCATCAAGAACTACCAGGACATCGTCTCCGACACGGTGTTCTGGCGCTCGATGGCTGTCACGCTCCAATACGTGGCCATCAACATCGTCTTCCAGACGGTTGCGGCGCTGTTCTTGGCCGTCATGCTGCACAAGTTCACGCAGTCAATGCTGATTCGCGGCATCGTCATGCTTCCCTACCTCATCGCCAACGTCGTCGTTGCGCTGGTCTGGTACTGGCTCGCCGACTACAACCTGGGTCTCATCAACTCCTCACTCGACGCAATCGGCCTGGACCGTATCGGGTTTTTTGGGGACGACCAGTGGGCCATGATCACCATCGCCATGGTGAATGTATGGCGACACCTCGGCTACACCAGCCTCCTCATATTCGCGGGCTTGCAGGCCATCCCTGAAGACGTCTACGAGGCCGCGGCGGTCGACGGCGCGGGCGCATGGAGGGCGTTCCGCAGCATCACCTTGCCGCTCTTGCGCCCCGTACTTGCCTTCGTGCTCGTCATCACCGTCGTCGGGTCCTTCCAGATCTTCGACACCATTGCCGTGACCACCCAAGGCGGGCCCGTCGATGCCACGAATGCGATCACGTATTACATCTATAGCAGGGCCTTCACTCGATTCGACTTCGGGTACGCGAGCGCGCTCTCGGTCATCCTCATGCTCATCCTTGCCGCAATCGCCCTGATCCAGATGCGCGTGCTTCGCGCCGGACAGTCTGACCTGGAGCGTTGACATGAGCCTTATCAACCACACGCCCGCCATGCGCCGCGCCAACGAGTCGCGGTTCCGGACCGCACTACGCGGGATTCCGCGGGTTCTCGGTTGGACCTCCATCGCCGTGGTCATCTTCGGGACGCTCTTCCCGTTCTACTGGATGATTCGCACCGCGCTCAGCAACAACCGGGCCATGTTCTCCGACCCCCTCAGCCTGCTGGCCGTAGACCCCACCCTCGGAGCTATCAAGCGCGTGCTCGGGTTGTCGTCCACCGCCGACGCCTTGGCCGAGGGCGGTTCGGTCGGCAGTATCAACTTCACCCAATTCCTCATCAACTCGCTCATCGTCTGCACACTCATCACCGTCTTCCAGGTGATGCTCAGCTCGATGGCCGCCTATGCCTTCGCGCTGCTCAAGTGGCGTGGGCGGGACACCGTGTTCGCCATCTTCTTGGTGGCACTGCTCGTGCCAGGCATGTTCACGCTGCTGCCAAACTTCCTCCTGGTACGCGACCTCGGACTCCTCGACTCGTATCTAGGGATCGCACTCCCCTCGATGTTCTTCTCACCATTCGTCGTGTTCTTCCTGCGGCAATTCTTCTTGGGAGTGAACAGGCAATTCATCGAGGCCGCCACGATCGACGGAGCGGGTCAGTGGCGAATCTTTTCCCGTATTGCGCTACCGATCGTCTGGCCGCAGATCATCACGATCAGCGTCCTCCAGTTCATCTTTTACTGGAATGACTACCTGTGGCCGCTGCTCGTCGCCCAAAGCGACAACTCGACACTCCTCACCGTCGGATTGGGCATCTTCCGCTCGCAGACTCCACAAGGAAGCCCTGACTGGGCAGGCTTAATGGCAGGTTCGGTCATCGCCGCGATTCCCGTGTTCATCTTGATCCTCGTCTTCGGCCGCCGCATCGTCGGCTCGATCCAATCTTCCGGGGTGAAGTGATGGTGCTCACTGGCGCCATACCCATCGCGGAGGCGCCCTGGAGGCGCATCTCATGTACGACCACCCATGACACAAGGAGGAGGACCTCAATGAAGAAGTCCCTCATCACCACCACCACTGCGCTCGCGGTCGCCGTTGGCGCCCTGGCCGGATGCTCCAACTCGAACTCGGACACACCCTCCAGCGACGGCGCCGCCGCCGCAGGAGGGGTCACCACCATCAGCTACGGCCTGTGGGATTCGAACCAGCTGCCCGCGTACCAACAGTGCGCGACTGACTTCGCGGCTGCCAACCCGCAGTACAAGGTCGACGTTGAGCAGATCGGCTGGGACGACTACTGGAGCAAGATCACCACCGGCTTTGTCTCGGGCGACAACTATGACGTGTTTACCAGTCACGTCGCGTTCTACCCGGAATTCCAGAAGAACGGCCAAGTCCTCCCGCTCGATGACTACATCGCACGCGACAACGTCGACATGTCCATCTACCAGGACGGGCTCGTCAACCTGTGGAAGGGGCCTGACGGCCTGCAATACGGGCTACCCAAGGACTTCGACACCGTCGCGCTGTTCTACAACGCCCAGATGACCGACGCCGCGGGATACACCAAGGAGGACCTCAGCAAACTCACGTGGAACCCCGAAGACGGGGGCACCTACGAGAAGCTCATCGCTCACCTGACGATCGACAAGAGCGGCGTGCGCGGCGACGAGGCCGGCTTCGACAAGGAGAATGTCGACACGTACGGCCTGTGGATGGAAAACGCCGGCGGGGCAGACGGTCAGACGCAGTGGACGTTCCTCACGGCATCGCTTGGCTGGACTCAGACGGACGGCGCCTGGGCGACGACCTACAACTACGACGACCCGAGCTTCGCCGAGACCATCGGCTGGTGGTACGGATTGGTGGAGAAGGGGTACATGCCGAGCTTCGCCGCACAGGAAGGCGTGAGCTGGGCAGACCAGCTCATCGCAGGCAAGGCGGCACTGGTTCCCAATGGTTCGTGGATGACCGGATATGTCTTCGGCGCCGTGAGCGATACCTTCACGCCTGGGGTCGCCGCGACGCCTGCTGGACCCGACGGCGAGAGCTGGTCGATGTTCAACGGGCTCGCCGACAACATCTCCGTGACCACCAAACACCCCGACGCTTCGTGGGAGTGGGTCAAGTACCTCGGTTCCGCCGCTTGCCAGGATGTTGTTGCCGATGCCGCAGTGGTGTTCCCCGCCATCTCCACGTCGACTGACAAGGCCGTAGCTGCCTTCGAGGCGAAGGGCGTCGATGTCACCGCGTTCACCCAGCATGTCGACAACGGCACCACGGTCCTATACCCGATCACCGACTACAAGTCCGACGTCAACGCGATCATGAGCCCTGCCATGGAAGCGATCATGTCGGGTTCTGCAGGCACGGACTCCTTGAAGAAGGCGAACGAGCAGGTCAACCAGCTTTTCCAGTAACACCCCTCCTGGCCTTCCTCCGGGACGTTCAGCGTCCCGGAGGAAGGCCCACTGACTTTGAAAGGCTCTCATGGCCACGCCAGCCCCAGACATGATCGACGACGGATGCGTCACTTTGCGATCCGACGGCATCGAGTTCGTTCTAGACCTGACGTCGGGCCATCCGGTCGTTCTGCACTGGGGCGCCGCGCTCGGCGACATCACGCCCGCCACGCTTCGAGCGATCACCGACGGCGGAGTCCCGCACAGTGACCTCGACCAACCCTCTGATCCAGGCATGCTCCGCGAGTCGGCACGCGGATTCACCGGTCGCCCCGCGATGCGCGGTCATCGATCCGACGCGGGCTTCTCCCCCCTCTTCGCCATTGAACAAATAGAGAGCGGCGCCCGCGAATGCCGCATCGCTCTCATCGATGCCGCACTTGAGCTTCGCCTCGATCAGACGTTCACCCTGACCGAAGAGGGCGTCTTGCTCATCGACGTCGCTCTCCACAACGAGGGATCAAGTGTCTATAGCCTCGACGAGCTTGCCGTCTGGTTGCCATTGCCCGACCACGCCACGGAGACTCTCGACTTCACGGGCCGCTGGCTGCGCGAGCGCCAGCCCCAAAGACTGCCGCTGGCTCCCGGCCTACGCCTGAGGGAAAGTCGCGAGGGTCGCTCAGGTCACGACTACACGATCGTCCAATGCGCGCTGACAGCGGAAGCCACCACAGAGACGGGCGAGGTCTGGGGTCTGGGTCTGCTATGGAGCGGCAACTCCCGCCACCTCGCTGAACGTGCCGTCACCGGTCGCGCGGCCTTGGGGGCGGGTGAACTCATCGAACCAGGCGAGGCCGAGCTCGCGCCAGGTGACACCTACACAGCACCCACCGTCGCGGCGTTCTATTCCAAGGACGGACTCGACGGCATCGGCTCCGTCGCGCACACGTGGCTCCGTAACCGGACAGAACACCCCTCAAGCCCGCGCCCCCTCACCCTCAACGTGTGGGAGGCCGTCTACTTCGACCACAACCTCGACACGCTCACGCGCCTGGCGGAGTGCGCGGCCTCGGTCGGCGTTGAACGCTTCGTGCTCGACGACGGTTGGTTTGGAAGCCGGCGAGACGACTGGTCAGGTCTTGGAGACTGGGTCACGTCGAGCGATGTGTGGCCCAACGGCTTGAGTCCCCTCGTGGAACGCGTCCGCGCACTCGGAATGCAGTTCGGTCTGTGGTTCGAGGGCGAGATGGTCAACCCGGACTCCGACCTGTTCCGCGCCCACCCCGACTGGATTCTTCAGGTTCCAGGACGACTGCCACCGCTCGCGAGGCACCAACTCGTCCTCGACCTCACAAATCCCGCAGCTTTCTCCCACGTCCTCGAGCAGGTGCACGCGGTGATCGCCGAACACGCTATCGACTTCATCAAGTGGGACCACAACCGCTTCCTCACAGACCCAGGACACGAGGGCCATCCCGTGGTCCGCCGACAAACTGAGGCCCTCTACTCCCTGTTCGACGAGTTGCGCCGACGCAACCAGGGACTCGAGATCGAGTCGTGCGCGTCTGGCGGGGGAAGGATCGACCTTGGCATGGCACTCCATGCCGACCGCTTCTGGACCTCGGATCAGAACGACGCGCTCGAGCGCCAGCAGATCCAGCGATGGACCAGTCTGATCATCCCTCCAGAGATGCTCGGCACGCACATCGGCCCCACGACATCGCATGGCACCGGCCGCACTCAGAGCATCCAACTGCGCGCCATCACCGCGCTCTTCGGCCACGCAGGCATCGAATGGAACCTGCTGGACGCCACGGAGGACGAACTCGCGGCGCTCACCGAGTGGAGCGCCTTCTACCGTGAGCACCGCGCGTTGCTTCACGGCGGCCGCACCGTTCGCGTCGAACACCCCGACCCAAGCGCGGTTGTGCACGGCGTCGTCGCCCACGACCGCTCAGGCGCGATCTTCGCGTACGTTCAGCGATCCACGACGGCGGGAACGCGACCGGCGGCGTTTCGGGTGCCTGGCCTCAATGCTTCCTCCACCTACCGGGTGCAGACGCAAACGTTCGGTGGCGCGGCGACCGTTCAACGGCGCGGGCCCTCCTGGATGGACGGAATCGAGGTCACTGGCGCCGCGCTCGCCACAGTGGGCTTGCGCGCGCCCATCCTGTGGCCGGAGCAGGCGATCTTGGTTGTGGTGCAGAGGGCGTAGGGTCCGACAAGACAACGCATGCGTTGTGGAATGCTGACTGGTCCAGGGCGTAGCAGGCGGGAGAGAAGCAAGCGATGGAGATGTCGACCATAGATTCGGTCGGGGTGCGCGGAGGAGACGTGGAACTCGCCGCGCTCGCAACAATTCTTGCTCGCGGCCCCATATCGCGCACAGAGCTCGCCGCGCGACTGTCCCTGTCGCAATCGACGATGACCCGAGCGGCCAAGCCTCTCCTTGAACGTGGCCTCGTGATGGAGACATCCGAACAGCTTGAGGGGCCAGGCCGCCCCTCGCGTCCACTCGTTGCCGCTCCTGGAAATCACCGATTCGTCGGGGTCAAACTCACAGGAGACGAGGTCTTCGCGGTCGTCACCGACATTGTTGCCACGGAAATCTCGTCGGGACAACGCTCGCTCGATTCACACGGACCCGCCGCCGTCGCGAAGGCGGTCGGCGAGGTGGTGCGAGAGCTGGCAGGCGAAAGTGACATTGTGCGAGTGGGAGTGTCCTTAGGCGGCTCGGCGGCGGACGGTCGCACCGTTGACAGGGCCCCCTTTCTGGGGTGGATCAACGTCCCCCTCGCGGACATCCTCGAGCGCGAACTCGGCGTGCCCGTCGTGGTCGATAACGACCTGTCAGCGCTCACCGCGGGCGAACACTGGTTCGGCCTCGGTCGGGGGCGTTCCGACTTCGCGGTCGTGACGGTCGGCGCCGGCGTCGGCCTTGGCCTGGTGCGCGACGACCAAGTGGTACGGATCCGCGACATGGGACTCGGGCTCGCCGGACACATTCCGCTCGATCCGACAGGTCCCCGCTGCCTGGCGGGTCACCGCGGCTGCTCGAGCGCGGTCCTCGCCATACCGAGCATCGAAGCTCAGGCGAGCGTCGCACTGCAACGCCCTGTGCGCTTCGCCGAGATCATCTCCCTCGCCAGCGCGGGAGACACCGCGTGCAAAGACATCGTTGAATCTGGCGCGCGGGGACTCGGCAGACTCCTTGCCTTGGTCGCGAACCTCGCCATGGTCGAGGAGATCGTGTTGGGCGGCGAGGGCCTCGCACTCCTGGACGTTGCGAGCGAGCACATGCGCCGACAACTCAGCGAGGATCGTGATCCCGATGCTCATAAACTTGATGTGAAGATCGACGACACGGGTTTCCCAGGGTGGGCAAAGGGCGCGGCCACCGTTGCGATCCAGTCCTCGCTGCGAGGCCTGATTCGCCCCATCTGACGGGAGCCAGCTCCCCGCCATACTGGGCCCTTCTAGACGACGCGCTGCATCCACCCGTAGGCATCGTCGGCGCGGCCGTACTGGATGTCCGTAAGACGCTCGCGCACCGCCACCGTCACGGGCCCAGGTTGGCCGTCGCCCACGGTGACCTCGAACTCGTCGGAGCCCATGCGGCCCACGGGCGTCACGATCGCGGCGGTTCCGCACGCGAACACCTCGGTGATCTCGCCCGAGTCGATGCCCTCGCGAAGTTCCACGAGCGTGATATCGCGCTCGACCACCTTGAGGTTCTGGTCCTCGATCAGCTGCATCACGGAGGAGCGGGTCACGCCCTCCAGGATGTTGCCGGTGAGCACGGGGGTGAGCACGGTGCCGTCGGCGCGCACGGCGAACACGTTCATGCCGCCCAGCTCCTCAAGCACGGAGCCGGTGGCGGCGTCCAGGTAAAGCACCTGGTCGTAACCGCGCGCGTTCGCCTCGATCTGGGGCCGCAGCGACGCGGCGTAGTTACCACCGCACTTGGCCTCACCAGTACCGCCAGGACCCGCGCGGTGATAGGTCTTCTCCACCCAGATCGACACGGGCTTCACGCCACCGGCGAAGTACGGGCCGGAGGGCGATGCGATGAGCAGGTAGTCGACCTTCTTGGGAGCACGCAGGCCCAGGAACACGTCGGTGCCGATGAGGAACGGGCGCAGGTACAGCGAGGACTCGGGAGCATCCGGCACCCAGTCCTGTTCCAAGGCGATGAGTTCCCTCACGGAGGCCAAGAAGTCCTCAGTGGGCAGCTCCGGCAGCGCCATGCGCCAGGCCGACTTTTGGAAACGACGAGCGTTCGCCTCGGGCCTGAACAGCCACACCGAGCCGTCGGCCCAGCGATAGGCCTTGAGACCTTCGAAGATTTCTTGGGCGTAGTGGAGCACCGACGCGGCTGGGTCCAGGGGGATCGGGCCATAGGGCTCGATGCGCTTGTCTTCCCAGCCCCCGTCGGACGTCCAGGAGATGCGCGCCATGTGGTCCGTGAAGTTCAAACCGAACTTCATGTCCCCCACTCGTTCGGCACGTTCCGCGGCCGTGGCCGGCGCGGGATGCGCGACGACTCGGAAGGCTCCAGCGTTCGACGGTGCCTGTGCCGAAGTGGCAGCGGCGGTGGAATCACCCATCGTAAAAACCTTCCTTGTCGTCATGTGCTCGACGCCCTACGAGTACATGAGTGCAGAACCAGATCAGATTCGAGCACTCATGTACTCACAGCACGCCGCGTGGTGGAGAGAGCGGGGTGGAGAGAGTGGGGTGGAGCGTGGGGTGGAGAGAGCAGGGGGCCGGGCTCGCGCCCGCCGTCCCTAACCCCGAATACGAGAGGCGAGCGCGTCGCCAATCTGGGCGGTGGTGCGCGTGGTGCCCAGGTGCTTTGCTGCGGCGTTGGCCGCGGCATCGTCCGCCACGGCACCCTCAACGCGAGCGGCAAGCTCCGGGTAGCCCAGGAAGTCGAGCATCATCGCGACCGACAGCACGGTGGCCGACGGGTCGGCCTTCTGCTGGCCGGCGATGTCGGGGGCCGAGCCGTGAACGGGCTCGAACATCGACGGCGCCGTCTTGTCCGCGTTGATATTCGCCGAGGCCGCCAGCCCAATTCCGCCCGAGATCGCGGCGGCCTGGTCGGTGAGGATGTCGCCGAACAGGTTGTCGGTCACGATCACGTCGAACTTGGCCGGGTTGGTGGTCATCACGATGGTCGCGGCATCGATGTGCAGGTAGTCCCACGTGACCGTGGGGAACTCCGCCGCCACAGCCTCGACGGTGCGACGCCACAGGTGACCGGCGTGCACGAGCACGTTGTGCTTGTGCACCAGCGTGAGCTGCTTGCGCTCACGCCCCGCGGCCACGCCAAACGCGTAGCGGACCACGCGCTCGACGCCGTGACGCGTGTTGATCGACACCTCGGTCGCGATCTCGTGAGGCGTATCGACGCGTAGCGCGCCGCCGTTGCCCACGTACGGACCCTCGGTGCCCTCGCGGACCACCACAAAGTCCACCTCGGTCACGTCGCGCAGCGGCGACACCTCGCCCGGGTACAGGCGCGAGGGACGCAGGTTGACGTACTGGTCGAGTGCAAAGCGCAGCGGCAGCAGCACTCCACGCTCAAGCACGCCCGACGGCACGGACGGGTCGCCGATGGCACCCAACAGGATGACGTCGTGGCCACGGATGGCCGCCAGGTCGGCATCGGTCAGGGTCTCCCCCGTCGCGTGCCAACGCTTGGCGCCCAGGTCGAATTCGGTGGGCTCGAACGCGATATCGGTGCCCTCGGTCGCGGCGGTGAGGCACTTAAGCCCCTCCGCTACAACCTCGGGTCCGATGCCGTCGCCCGCCACCACTGCAAGGCGGTAGGTCGTGGTCATGTGGAGTTACCGAGCCGTCTGACCGTCGACGTAGTCCGAGTCAGCCGCTGCGGTCCATGCGAACAGCTTGCGGAGCTCGCGGCCGGTGGTCTCGATCGGGTGGGCCTCGCCCTCGGCCCGGAGGGTCTTGAACTCGACCCCGCCGTTGTCCTGGTCGTCGATGAAGCGCTTGGCGAAGGCGCCGTTCTGGATGTCCGCGAGGACGTCCTTCATGCGGTCCTTGACCGAGGGGTCGATGATGCGGGGGCCGGAGACGTAGTCGCCGTATTCGGCAGTGTCAGACACGGACCAACGCTGCTTGGTGATGCCGCCCTCGTGGATCAGGTCCACGATCAGCTTGAGCTCGTGAAGCACCTCGAAGTAGGCGATCTCGGGCTGGTAGCCGGCCTCGGTGAGAACCTCGAAGCCGTACTGGATCAGGCGCGACGTGCCACCACACAGCACCGACTGCTCGCCAAAGAGGTCCGTCTCGGTCTCTTCGGTGAACGTGGTCTTGATGACGCCTGCACGGGTGCCGCCGATGCCCTTGGCGTACGCCTTGGCGACTTCCCATGCCTCGCCGGAAGCGTCCTGCTCCACGGCGATGATGTCGGGGATTCCGCGACCGGCGACGAACTCGCGGCGCACGGTGTGGCCGGGGGCCTTGGGGGCGATCAGGATGACGTCAACGCCCTCGGGAGGCGTGATGTAGCCGTAGCGGATGTTGAAGCCGTGCGCGAAGGCGAGCGTCTTGCCTGCCGTGAGGTGGGGCTCGATCTCGTTGGCGTAGATGCCACGCTGGTGCTGGTCGGGAGCCAGGACCATGATGAGGTCGGCCCATTCGGAGGCGTCGGCCACCGTCATGACCGTGAAGCCGTCGGCCTCGGCCTTAACGGCCGACGCTGAGCCGTCGCGCAGCGCCACGCGCACCTCGACGCCCGAGTCGCGCAGGTTCTGCGCGTGGGCATGGCCCTGCGAGCCATAGCCGACGATGGCGACCTTCTTGCCCTGGATGATCGAAAGGTCGGCGTCCTTCTCGTAGAACAGTTCAGCCATGATCCTGTGCCTTCTCCTTGAATTGCTGTCGGTGCCTTCGATGGCGCCCACGGGGTGTCGGCGTGAGGCAGTCTCACGCCCTCTGAAAAGAACCTTATGCCTGCTGAGAGACCCCTCGTTCGAGAGCCCTCTCGGTAATGGAACGTGCACCACGGCCGATCGCGACCGTGCCCGATTGGACGATCTCGCGGATGTCGTGGGGAGCGAGCGCGGCCAGCAACGCCTCGAGCTTCTCGGGCGTACCCACCGCCTCGACCACGAGGGAATCGGGCGACACGTCGACCACGTGCGCACGGAACAGGTCGACCACGTGGAGGACGTCCGCACGCTGGCGGATGTCGCAACGCACCTTGACCAACAGCAGGTCGCGCTGGACGGACCGTGCGTTGTCGAGCTCCACGATCTTGAGCACGTGGACCAGCTTGTTGAGCTGCTTGGTCACCTGCTCGAGCGGAAGATCCTCGACGTCAACCACCACGGTGATGCGGGAGATGTCGGGGTGCTCCGTCTGACCCACCGCAAGCGAGTGGATGTTGAAGGCTCGGCGTGAGAACAACCCCGCGACGCGCGCGAGCACGCCGGGCTTGTTTTCTACCAATACGGACAGGGTGTGCTTCTCGTTCATGGTCACGCCTCCTCGCGGTCCCACACGGGGGCAACGCCCCTGGCGTACTGAATCTCGTCGTTGCTCACGCCCGCGTTCACCATCGGCCACACCATCGCGTCCTTGGACACGGTGAAGTCGACCACCACGGGCTGATCGTTAATCTCGTTCGCCCGCTTGATCGTGGCGTCCACGTCGGCATCGGACTCGCACCGCAGGCCCACGCAACCCATCGCGTCGGCGAGCTTCACAAAGTCGGGGATCCGCGCGGTGCCGTGACCGGTATTGAGGTCGGTATTCGAGTACCGGCCGTCGTAGAACAGGGTCTGCCATTGGCGCACCATGCCCAGCGAGCTGTTGTTGATGATCGCGACCTTGATGGGGATGTTGTTGAGCGCGCAAGTGGTGAGTTCCTGATTGGTCATCTGGAAGCAGCCATCGCCGTCGATCGCCCACACCGTCTCGTCGGGCATACCGACCTTGGCGCCCATCGCCGCGGGAACCGAGAAGCCCATCGTGCCAAGGCCGCCCGAGTTGATCCACGTGTTGGGCCGTTCGTACTTGATGAACTGGCTGGCCCACATCTGGTGCTGGCCCACGCCCGACGTGAAGATGGTCGACTGGGGGTCGTTGAGCTCTCCCAGACGCTGGATCACGTGCTGGGGAATCGACAGGCCGTCGTGGGTGGGCGCGTAGCCCAAGGGGAACGTGGCGCGCCACTCGTCGAGCTGCGCCCACCAGGCGCCCAGGTCGGGCTTGCCGTGCTTGCGGTGCTCCTCGTGAAGCGCGGGCACCAGCTCGCTGAACACGTCCTTGAGGTCGCCCACGATCGGCACATCCGCGTGGCGGTTCTTGCCAATCTCAGCGGGGTCGATGTCGGCGTGCACGATCACGGCATTCTGGGCGAAGCTGTCGAGCTTTCCCGTCACGCGGTCGTCGAAGCGGGCACCCAGGGAGACCACGAGGTCCGCCTTCTGCAGCGCCGCCACCGCGGGCACCGTCCCGTGCATGCCCGGCATGCCCAGGTGCTGCGGGTGACTGTCGGGCAGCGCGCCTCTCGCCATCAGGGTGGTCACGACCGCGGCGCCCGACAGGTCCACGAGTTTGCGCAGGCCCTCCGCCGCGCCGGCCCGGATCACGCCGCCGCCCACGTAGAGCACGGGGCGCTTCGAGGTGGCGAGCAGGCGAGCCGCCTCCTGGATGGTCTTGGCGTGAGGCTTGGCGCCCGAGTTGAAGCCGGGGAGCTCGACGCGGTCGGGCCAGCGGAAGTTGGTCCTCTCCTGCAGCGCCGACTTGGCAATGTCGACCAGCACCGGGCCCGGACGTCCGTGGCTCGCGATGTAGAACGCCTGGGCGATCGCATTGGCGATCTCCGCGGGGTCCTTAATCAGCATGTTGTGCTTGGTGATGGGCGCCGTGATGCCCACGATGTCCGCCTCTTGGAAGGCATCGGTACCGATGAGCGAGGCGCCCACTTGACCCGTGATGGCCACCATGGGGATCGAGTCCATATTCGCGTCGGCGATGGGCGTGACCAGGTTGGTGGCGCCGGGGCCTGACGTCACGATGCAGGCGCCCGTGCGGCCGGTCGCGTGGGCGTAGCCCTGGGCGGCATGCCCCGCGCCCTGCTCGTGGCGCGTCAGGATGTGACGCAGCTGAGTCGAGTCGAGGATGGGGTCGTAGGCGGGAAGGATCGCGCCTCCCGGAATCCCGAAGATGTCGGTCACGCCTGCGAGTTCGAGCGCACGTACGAGCGCCTGGGCGCCCGTCATCTCTTCGCCTGCGCCGTGGCCTGCACGCGGGTCCGCCGGACGGGCCGTCGCCGTCGCCGCAGGCCGCGAGGGCGCATGAGGCTTGGCTGGTGGCTGAGTCATGTCACTCCCCTGTGTCTGTCGATATCGCTAGGCGGTTCGCAGTCCGCTTCGCATAAAAAAACCCCTCGGCCTGGGTGGCTTTCGGGGATGCGCGCGGACGATGCCTGGGCTTGGACTAGGAGTCCGCGCGCCCGGTAACTA
>Ga0209100_1000738_pt1 | contig 25744 bp, 28 predicted proteins | sample lystaG_FD_185480 | JGI IMG/M metagenome (GOLD analysis project Ga0209100, IMG submission 185480) | Glacier valley bacterial and archeal communities from Borup Fiord, Nunavut, Canada, to study Microbial Dark Matter (Phase II) -... | ecosystem: Environmental > Aquatic > Freshwater > Ice > Glacier ... | reverse complement strand
AACTAAATGCACTGAGTTTGTAAAGCAAAAAGAAAACAACCTTACGGTTGTTAAGCTCTTCCCGAATAAGAACCATCGGTTGTACTGATAAGAACTTGTTCGCCTTCTTCAATGAAAAGAGGAACTTTAATCTGTAAGCCGGTTTCAAGTATCGCATTTTTTTGCGCACTTGTAGCAGTATTGCCTTTTACAGCAGGTTCAGTTTCTTGAATCATCAAAGTCACTTTGTCCGGAAGAATAACACCCAATATTTCACCTTCATAGACAGTTAAATTCACATTGTCATTCGGTTTCAAGAAATTCATTTCCCATTTCAGATTTGATTTTTGAATTTCAATCTGATCATAAGTTGATGTATCCATGAAAGCCAATGCATCACCTGTATCGTACAGATACTGCATTTCTTTTTTTTCTATAAGTGCCGGCACCACTTTATCGCCACCGGTAAACGAAAGCTCCACGATTGTGCCAGAACGCAAATTACGTACTTTTGATTTTACGATCATCTGACGCATAGCGGTTTTGTTGTGCGATGTATCGATTACACTAAAGATATTTCCTTCATATTCAAACGTAATACCCGGTCTTAAATCATTTACAATTATCATATGTGTACCTCCTACCTCATATATTTTAATTCAATAATGGATTTTGTCAACATTTACCGCTTGTTTCGAGATATTACTTAGTCTTTATAGTAATAATCGCTAACACATTGGCAGATGTCGTCATAAATCAAAATACTCGTTGTTTCATACGGAAATCCAAAATGGATGGTTGCCGTAAGATCATTATACTCAACGTCCACACTTAACTCACCCGTCGTTATTTCGAAATTTTCCTCGCAAAAGCTTTTAAATTCGTTTCTGACACGGTTGAGAATCATGGCTTCGATGAAAGAGAATTTTTCAACTTTAAAGTATTCGTTTATTTCTTTATTGCGATGATACAAAAAAACACTGTAAGTTGAAATTAAATTCATAATGAGTAGAAAAATTAGCAGCGTTGGCAATAAAATGAAACCTCTATTTTTGATAAGCTATCACCCGCTTAATCAACCCTTGACCCTCATTAAAAGTGATTTCAACATTTTTTTCATTCATTGTAAAAGATATTGATGAAACATTGATTAAATATATTTCTGTACCGGGTGTTTTGATGAGTCGATCGGATTGCTCATAAAAACAACATGTATTACTATTATAAAGCATGCATAATTTGTTCTCAATGATTTCAATATTCTCACTTAAAGCCAGAAATTGGCGCAGTTGTAAAATTCCGATCACATTCTGCCGTTGATAAGTGGTCATATCAGTTTCAGTGAAATTCGCAAGAATAACGATTGAAAAATTCAAAATCATGGGAAAAAACAATAATGCGATCAATAACTCGATTAGGGTGAATCCTTTTGAAGTACGCAATTAAAGTCACACTCCTTTGTCAATTGTATCCAATATTTCTCTGAGATGAAATGTTTTTGAGAAGATGAATAGAATCGTATATATGAATACAAACTTGAACTCAAAACACCCATAATAATAAAGGCTATGAGTATTTCGATCATAATGAACCCTTTATTCACTGAACCTCCCGGCACCCAGTTGAATGGTGATTTTGTATGTTTTGCTTAGTCCGTATATCTTTAAAGTTTGCGCAGTATTCGCGGCTCCCCTTCCGTTAAAATAGATTTCTGAGAAAGATTCGATCCGCTTATCGATTTCAACAGTTCTATTCCGATGTTCTTTGAGTGCTAGGAATTGTGTGTGTACTAAAGTATCTAAAGTTTGTTTATGAAGAATAAATGAATTTAATCGATCTGCTTTCATCAAACCAGTTGATAAAGTTTGAAACATGATTAAAATAAATAATGCCAGAATCATTTCTATTAATGTATATCCCTTAGCTGATTTTAGCTTGACCGTCTTCAATAATGATTTCTTCATTTGTTTCACATTTTACCTGTTCTTCGGAAAGAAATCCCTCCTGAACTAGTTGATCCATTGAATCAGGAGTTACATCGAATTCGATCGAATATTCAAGAATTGCTGTATCGACAATTTTGAGTTGTGCATCACAGCCCTTCTTCCGGATGATCGACATGACTTTTTGTATATTCGGAATCGTAAGTAAAAACAAAAGAGATATAACAGCAATAACAACTATCATTTCAAGCAATGTGAAACCTTTCCTCATTTTATCCTCCTAAAGCTTTTGAATGATTGACAGCGGTATCATCAATATTTGATATAGCGACAGTAATAATAATATGATCATGACATAAGATGTTCCTAAAACAATACTACCGATTTTTTGTATTCTTTCCTGCATAAGAATCGTGGCGATTTGAATATATCGTTCGATTTCACGTTCTACTTCTGAATTCATCGAAGAACGTTGCATGGCTTGTTTGAGCAAAGGGTCAATAAAGTAAAGTGAATCTAAAAATAGGATTCCGTTGCTTAACTTAGATACAGCGATTTTCGAAATTTCAAAGATAACAACAGAATCAGTTTGAATGGAAAGTATGTCCATGATCTCATTGATACTTTTCCCTGCCCGATATAGATAAAGAAACAATATTGCAAATTCATAGGAGTGCCATCGTACCCATAATGATGTAGGATTGATCAAGCAGATACTTCGATAGATTTTGAAATACCGAGTACGTAAATTCATGAATACTAATATGGTAGATATGAAAACAATAAATCCCACGCAAATAAACGACCATTGAATAATCGGAATCAAAATTTCCACGGAATTGTCTGGCTGTTGAAAACTGAGAGTTTGGGACATTGAAGGTAGCAGTAAAAATCCGAAAATACCCAAGACACAAAAAGCACAAACAAATAATATAAACGGATATGCGAATACATGCTTCGCCCGATTGATTATTTCTTGTTTATAAGAAGATAATCGTACCATTATCGTCAAGGCAAAAATTCTCGGAAGATGTTTTTCAACCGTATGAAACATCGAATATTCCGCAGGTTTGAATAATTTTGACACATCTGTATCATTAGAAAAATTAATTCCGGTAAATTGATACAGTTCTTCAGATCCATAGCCGTAATTCAACACTTCTTCAATCATCTTCATTCGATAATAAGGTATTCTTCGTTGGTTTGTCAGTTTCGGAAAATATTTCTTTATCTGGCCGAACGAGTAAACGATATTCTGATTCATCTGATGATCGTGTGAGAATTTCATAAACGGCTGTCCTTTGTCCGCTTATCGGATGTATCGTTAATTTCTGATAGATAACTGCCTCAAGTACTTGAAGCAATTCATCTTCATTGATCCCTAGATTGATCAAACGTGATATTGTTTTTGTTGCACTAATAGCATGCAATGTCGAAATAACCAAGTGACCGCTCAACGCACAGCGGACTGCAGCCCTTGCTTCAAGTTCGTCTCTGATCTCACCGATGACCACAATATTCGGATCATGGCGCAGCACTTGTTTGATTGCTTCGTCGAAGCCGAATTTTTTCTGACGGTTGACCTGCAACTGAAGAATTTCCGGATAAATATGTTCGATCGGATCTTCGATCGTATATATTTTTTGATGAACACACTCCTGTAAGCAAGTAAACAATGTAGTTGATTTTCCACTTCCGGTAGAACCCGAAATAATCAATAGGCCCGTAGACAGATGCAACAAACGTTTGATTTCGGTTAATTCATAAGGTTTTACGAATAATGATTTGATTGACAGCGGATGAGTCGGGTTTAGTATTCGCAATACACCGCTTTCTGTATTTCCGGAAGAAAGACAGGCAAATCGTAAGAAATATTCTTTTTGATTCAACTTGAATATAAAACTTCCGGTTTGCGGTTGCAATGTATTCAATAGATCCATGTGAGACAAATATTTTAGATAATCCACCAACTTTACTGAAATTTCGGATCCACGGTATTTTTTCAGACCTTTGATGGTTCGAAATTCCACCGTCAGAAGATGATCCTTTACTGTTAAATGAATATCGCTCGATTTCTCTTTCAGAGCTTGAAGTAATAGTATTCTGAATTCATTTTCCATTTTTCACCCTACTCTTTAATATGTTTTACTCATTGAATTCCCTACAAAAAAAATCCCTCCTTTTGACTTTGCTTTATTAGCATTGTCTACTTTAGAGGGGTCTTATCATTACACAGGATTCCTTATTTCTTTAGATAGATATTTGTCTTGTGTTCTTCAGCCAGTGTCGTTATGTCACCATGACCCGGATAAACGATGAACGAAGGATCAAGTGTCTTGATCCAACGAAGGGTTTGTTTCATTTCTGAGTCGCTCCCGCCGGCAAGATCTGTTCTTCCGATACTTTGTTTGAATAATACATCGCCGGTAAATAAAAAGTTGTTGATTTCAATCAAAACCGATCCTTTACTATGTCCCGGTGCTGAGTGAACGGTAAATGTGAAACGTCCTAACTTGTTGATTCCGTATTTAAATGAAATACAAGGGGAGAATACTTTAACGTTACGTTTTTCGGAATAATTCAATTTTTCATCATTGAGAAACATTTTATCCTCTTCATCGATGAAAACTTTACAGCCATAACGATTAACAAGTGCATCTACGGCTCCGATATGATCAAAATGACCATGCGTAAGTAAAATTCCAATGACTTTTTCATCTTCACCGAGAAAAGTCTGGATTCGCTCCGGTCGAGCTCCCGGATCAATTACAAGTACGTCTTTCCCCTCTTTCACCAAATAACAATTGGCTTGATAAAGGCCTAACGGTATCTTGAGTATTTCCATAGCCTAAATAACAAAAAAGCCCTTCGGCTTTTTTATTTCTTTTCCTTGTGTGAAGTTTTCTTGTTACAACGCGGGCAATATTTATTTACTTGCATACGTTCGGGATGTTTCTTTTTGTTTCTTGTACTAATGTAGTTCTCTTCACCACATTCAGAGCACTTATACGTGATATTGTCTCTCATCTTTGTTTCCTCCTGGGTTTGCTTTGAAATTATATCATAACCTTTTTTATTATACCATCATTTTTTGAAATAATAACTAATAATTTCACCGGCGATCTGCTGACAGATATTCAATTGAGACACATCGTTCCAGGCATTCGGAACAGCACATGACAACGCAAATGTAGGATCTTCATAAGGTGCATAGGCAACCAGATTCGAATTAGGTGAACTGATGAGGTTTCCGCTCGCATCGGTAATCGTAGCCTGGGCAGTACCTGTTTTAGCAGCAACGGTGACTCCGGCATTCTTTAAATGTGTCTGACATAATCCGTCTGTCACACAAAGTCTGAAACCCATCTGAACACGTTTGAGGGCTGCTGCATCATCAAGAACCGAGAGTATAGTAACAGGATTTTGGTAAGTCACTACATTCGAGTTTGAAAGCATCGCCTGTAAAACTAAACGCGGTTTAACGCGCGTTCCGTTATTGGCGATCGTTGATACATATTGAGCTAACTGAAGCGGTGTATAAGTATCATACTGACCGATTGCAAAATCCAACAGATGACCTCCAAGCAGTGAAGTGCCCGTATATCCAGTCTGTTCGTTGGCTGCATCGATTCCCGTCAACGCTCCAAGTCCGAATTGACTGAAATAAGTACGCATTGTATCAAAAGCTTTCGTATCGATGATCAACGGTCCGTTGAACGTATACTTTGCACCTCCCAATCGCATCGCAATATTGAACATATACACGTTGCTGGATTTTGATAAAGACTGAAGATCATTGACCGGTCCCAAATTTTGATACGAAGATTTTTCCGGCGTATCTTTTATTTTGATCGGCGCATCCACAATGACTTCTCCGATCCCAACTACTTTTTCACTGAGACCCATGTAGAGCGTGGCACCTTTGATTGCGGATCCCGGAATAATGGACTCAGTATAGGTTGATACAGGATCATTATAGATTACTCCGTTGATTCGTTTCATGCCTGCCAATGAAAGTATATCGCCTGTTTTCGGGTTCATTGCGACAACATAAACTGTATTCAGAAATTTTCGATATTTATTATTGACTTCAGCGTTCATCACATTGGTAATGACTTGTTCGATTTTTTGTTGCAGGTCGGCATCGATGGATGTAGTTACATCTTGTCCTTTTGATCCTGCTTGAACTTCAGTGAAAACACCTAATCCCGTCGAATTATCGTAACCCATATCATAGATTGCGCTCTGCCCTTTCAAGATTTCTTCATATTGAAGTTCGATTCCGCTTTTTCCGATCACATCATTACGGGCATATCCAAGCGCCAGATAGTACAATAATTTGTCGGCCGGTAATCCTTGCTTGGAAGTAGAAACACTTCCCAGCAGGCCTTGCAAGAGTGCACCGAAAGGATAATCACGATCCCAATTGATTGCTACATCAAATCCCGGATATTGGTCACTGTGTTCAACCAAAAAAGCCACTTCGGTGGTAGACACATCATTCTTGATCAATTTGATCGTACCGCTCGGAGAAGCATCCATGGCTTGTTTAACTACGAATGCTTTGCGTGTCGCTGTATCCAGCGTAGCCAGCTCGGCATCGGTGATGCGATCTAATTTCAATTGATAAATATCATTATCCTTCAGTTTACCTGAACGATACTGTGCCCAATCTTCGGTTGTTATTTTAGCAGTCGCTTCATCTGGAAAAAGCATAATAAACAGATCTTTTAAATCTCGCGACTTCAATGTTGTTTCGTCGATTTCAAAATCATTGATAAATTTATAAGCTAATTCCCACTGGGAATCATTTGTAGCTTTTAAAGGTTTAAAATAGGTAATTGCGAGTCGTTCACGATTGGAGACAAGAACTTGACCCTTACGATCGAGTATTTCACCGCGCGGTGTCGAAACATACTGGTAAGCTTTTGTATATTCGGTGAGTTTATCTGTGTATTCGGTTTGACTCTTGACTTGAATCAAATATAAATTAACCCAAACGATACTCAGCAGCAAACAAATGATAACAACTAAAATCTGTAAACGTGAATTTACAGTTTTAGACATATCGAGCGAGTGCTTCATGACATCGCTGCTGCCTTGCCAATTGATCGATTTATTTTTTTTCTTGTTGACGTCAAAAAGAGGTTTGATTTTCATAACGCCCTCCATTTGCTTATTATAAACTATTTCACAGTACTTTTGTACTTGTGGTATAATTTTCCCGAGGTAAAAATTATGACCAAAAGAACTGAAACACGTGCCGTAAAAATAAAAGATCTTATCATCGGAGGACAAAACAAAGTTTTGATCCAATCGATGACCAATACAAAAACAAAAGACATCGATGCAACTGTCACTCAAATCCGTGCCCTTCAAACAGCCGGATGCGAAATCATCCGCATGGCTATCCTGGATGAAGAGGATGCTGTCGCTGTCCGTTCGATTGTTTCTCAAGTAAGCGCTCCGTTGGTAGCAGATATCCATTTCAATTATCGACTTGCCCTGCTTGCAGTCGAAAACGGAATCCATAAAATCAGATTGAATCCCGGAAATATCAATAATATGGATCATATTCGACAAGTCGTCGAAGCATGCCGATTACGTCAGGTTCCGATCCGTATCGGCATTAACTCAGGATCTTTGGAAAAAGACCTTTTACGAAAATACGGCAAACCGACTGCCGAAGCCATGGTTGAAAGTGCGATGCGTCATGTAGAGGTTCTTGAGAAATATGAATTCAAGGATATAGTTCTGTCATTTAAATCCTCCGATGTACCGCTGACAATCGATGCCTACCGTCTTGCATCACATCGATTCGAATATCCGTTACATTTAGGGGTCACTGAAGCCGGAACTATGTTGTCAAGCGCCATCAAGTCATCCGCAGCTTTAGGTGCCCTACTCTATGAAGGAATCGGTGATACGATTAGGATCTCAGTGAGCGATGAACCGGTCGAAGAGATGAAAATAGCCAAGCAATTATTAAAGAATTTCGGTTTATATGATAATGTCGCTAATTTGATTTCTTGTCCTACATGCGGAAGGATCCAATATGATATGCTTCCGATCGTCAAAGAAATCGAAGAGTATCTGAACACTGTCAATTCGGATATTACTGTCGCAGTTATGGGTTGTGCCGTCAACGGACCGCAAGAAGCAAGCCGGGCGGATATCGGTATCGCAGGCGGTGTCAATGAAGCATTACTGTTCAAAAAAGGAATCTTGGTTCGCCGCATTCCGCAAATCGAGATTGTTTCGGAATTAAAAAAAGAAATCCAATTATTCATAGAAAAAGGTGGTAAATAACCACCTTTTTACTTATTGTTGTTCGTTTTTTCCTTCGATTTGCTTCATCTTGGCGCGTGTTTTCTTTTGCTCCTTGATGCTGGCACGAATCATTTCGCGATGTTTCTTTTGTTTGATTTTAGCTACTTCGGCGATTCTTTTCTTTTTATATCCGGGTTTAACCGCATCGATTCGTTTAGTAACCAATTTCGTGATTTCAATATCTTCCTGTTTCGTTTTACGGATAAATGTCTGTCCGAATGGTTTTAGATCCTTCATCCCGTTCTCACCGATCGCTTGGTGTTCGAAATGTATGCCTGATTTGATAAGAGTACGAATATTGGGTTCATCCTTGACGGCATACAATGCGTAACATGTACCTTCACGTCCGGTTCTTCCGGTTCTTCCGGCCCGATGAACATAAAAGTCAAGATCGCTTGGGAAACCGACTGAAATGACATGCGAGATTTCCGGTATATCTAAACCACGTGCTGCAACGTCGGTAGCAATAACAAACACCGTCTTGTGATCCGTGATCAATGTCATCGCCTGTTTTCTGGCTCTGCCGCTCATGTCTCCGCGTAGTTCGATGAATTTCATCCCTGCTTCTTGGAACATTTCCGCAAGTTTAGCCACATCCTGACGTGAATTACAGATCAGCAGACAAAGCAGCGGGTTGATCGTTTGAGCCAACGTAAGTGCCATATCCAAATATTTTTTATGTTTGATCGGAACCAACACATGATGGATGCGCGGATTAAATTTCGGATCTTCCTGAATATTGAGTAATTGCGGGTTGTGCATGTATTTTTTCATGAACGGTCGCAGATTGAGCGGAATCGTCGCACTGAAAACCATCATTTGCAGGCGATTGTTCATTCGACCCGCTATTTCATCAAGATCTGGCAAATAACCGATTTCCAAAATCATATCGGCTTCGTCCACAACCAATATTTTAGCTTGATCCAATCGCAAAACTGCTTCGTCAACAAAGAAATCCTTGATACGGCCTACCGTACCTATGACCAAATGAGGCTGACGGATCAGTTTCTCACTTGCTTTCTGTCGGTCGGAACCCCCGGAAATCAATTGAATTCTCAGGTTAGGATTTACTTCTTGCATCACTTTCGCAAAATCATAGGTCTGTTGCGCTAATTCACGGGTCGGTGAAGCGATGACAGCTTGCACTTGATTGTGATCCGCATCCAAGACTTCCATCAACGGAATCAGATAAGCATGAGTCTTTCCGGTTCCTGTCTTTGAGATTCCAATTAAATCTCTACCTTTGATCGCATAAGGCAAAACCGCTTCCTGTATTTTGGAAAGCTCGGTAAATTTGTTTATTTCAATAAAATCAACCGTTTCTTTTTTTAATCGTAGTTCTTTATAATGCATAATGTACCTCCTCGGTATTATATCCGTTTTCTTCAATTAAAGCAAAATCTATGTTATAGTACCTGTGAACGGAGGGATTCCATGGAAATTATCAATGTTGTTCCGCGTGGTTTTTGTAAAGGTGTCGTCCGAGCAATCGAACTCGCCAAACAAACTGCACTCAAGTATCCTGATCGCCAAATCACTGTTTTAGGTGAGTTGGTCCACAATAAATATGTTGTAGAAGCTCTTCGCAACAATCGCATCCGGACAGTCGAAGACAAATCAAAATCACGGCTGCAATTGCTGGATGAGATCAATGAAGGTGTCGTTATCTTCTCTGCTCACGGTGTCAGCGATGAAGTCATTCGACGTGCCGAAGCTAAAGGGTTGATCTTAGTCAATGCTACCTGTGACGATGTCATTCATACGCAGAACCTGATTCGTGAGCATCTGCAAGAAGGTTTCGACATTTTGTACATCGGCCAACGCTCGCATCCGGAAGCTCAGGCAATCGCAGCGATGGATATCGAACACATTCATTTGATTTCTTCGATCCAAGATCTGAATGAACTTGAACTTGGTGGTTCGAAAGTGTTTGTCACGAACCAAACCACCATGAGTCAATATGATACGCAAGATCTGATGCTTGCGATCGCAAATAAATTCCCGCAAGCCGACATCTCAAATGAGATCTGCAGTGCTACTCGTCTTCGGCAGGATGCAGTCAAGAAACTTGAAGATGTCGACTGTTTGATCGTTGTCGGCGATGTCAATTCGAATAATACGACGATGCTTGCTAAGATCGGTCAAGAAAAAGGAATCCGACATGTCTTCAGAGTCGAAAGTGCCGAAGATTTACCGATTGAAATCGTCAAATCCTGTCACCGTGTGGCAATAACCGCGGGCGCTTCAACCCCTTACTTTTTGATCAAACAAGTCAATGATTTCTGCAGCGCCTTAGCCGAAGATCGTACACCGGATCTGCAGAAAATCGATTCATCATTGATTTTATAAATTATTCAACACCTTTTAGGGATTCAACCAATTGAATCCTTTTTATTTTCTGCTTGAGTACCAAATTCGTAATCATTGTGAAAAAGAATGTCATGCCAACTGCCGCAAATATAATCGGAATACTGACTTGCTCGCTCATCATGAAGTCTTTTGACGAAACCAGCTGAGCGATATACTTAAAGAGGAAGATACCGGCCGGTACCCCTCCGAGTGAGCCCAAAGTAGCCAGTACGACGTTTTCAACAAATACCAGTTTTTCAACTTCATTGACATAGTAACCCAATACACGCAGCGTTGCCAACTCGCGTTGACGTTCAAATATATTGATTGACGCAATATTGTAGATCACGGTCATACAAAGAATCGCTGCCGAAATAACGATCATCATAATGATCCCGCTCAGCATTTTAAGAATTTCACGACTTCTGTCAACGACATTACCGATCGTATCGACTGAGTTTACCCCTGCCGTTTTCAATAACATGGCCACTTCATCAGGATTCGTCTTTTTCGTTATGTTTTGAACCAGAACCGTATCCGATGCGGTTGAATAATTAAGTGTTTTGGCCAGATCATAAGAAATGTACATGGTTCGACCCAAATATTGATTATCGATATCGGTAATCGTAAGTGATTTTACGTCATCCCCTGTCTTGAGTTCGACAGTATCACCGATTTTTAATTTTTCTTGGATTGCCATACTGATCGGAATGACGACGGAACTCGATGAGATAGGGATTCGCTTGAGGTTTTCATCCAACAGAACGATCAACTTTTCATCCACTTCCAATAGGGTCAATACGACGCTTGTGTTACTTTCATCATTTAGTTTTGTAACGATATTTTTAGTTTGTTCAACCGTTTCGAATTCATAAGGAAAGACAAACCCATCCGCATTATCGACAGCTTCGCGCAAATGGATCGAATATTGATAATTATAACTCTTGATCGTATTGTTCATCATCGATGTGGCCGACTGATTCAGTGAAAGTCCGGTAATCAAAAGCGTCGTTGCTCCGAGTATTCCGATAGAACTTAATAATAACCGTATCTTACCCATCATCAAATTTCGCACGATGAGTTTCTGTGAATAAGCCAATCGTTTCCAAATAAACGGAATATGTTCAATGAATGAACGTTTGGAACTCTTCGGAGGTTTAGGTCTCATTGATTGTGCCGGCCGTTCTTTCAACACTCCGCGTAAAGCCATCAAAATCGCAGCTGTACTGAAGAACAGCGCTAAACCTAAAGTAACAAAAATATATTCCGGGTATATAAAGATTGGAATCGAAGGAATAGAGAATCGCGTTGTAAATATATTCAACAAGACGATCGGTAAGAATATATTACCTAAAAGTGCAAACACAATCGATCCAAAAATGGAGGCCCACCATCCGTAGAACAAATAACTTGATGCGATCGTCAATTTAGAGATTCCGAGACCTTGCATGATCGCAATCTGCATTCTGTCATTATCTACCGTTCTTGACATGGAAATCAGAATGATGATCGCCGCCACTAGAAAGAACAGAATCGGAAAGATACTGGACATCGTTTCAATTGGTGCAAGTACGTTCAACACCATAGAAACGCCTGGAAAATCCGCCTGATCGATCCACCCGGCCGTTAATTTTTCATTTTCAAAATAAGTCTTGGTGATTGCACTTACGTTGCCTTTGATCAGGATTTCAAAATAAAGCGACGGGATATTTTCGATTTTCGCCAATGCGTCCGCTTTACTCGTATTCAATTCAGCTTGTCCATCTTCCAGTTTCGTTTTAGCTTCAGAAAGGAGATTGCGTGCTGCGGTAAATTTAGATGTTGTCTCGTTTTTTGATCTTGTCAATAGATTCTGTCCCGATGTTATCTTGGCTTGATTAGCGGTAATTTCAGCATATTTCGATTCAAATGTACTCTTCGCAGCAGTTAATTGAGCATTTAATCCAACTAATTGCTGGTTCAACGCTACTATTTGTGCAGTTAGCGTCGCTTGCAGATTCGCGAAATATGCATCTTGGGCGATTTGTGTTTCGGTATCCAGCGTCGGTCTGCTCAGTAAATATTGATCATATTGTTGTGTCAACTGCCTTTGTGATTGATCGGCTTGTGTCAATCCCGCTTGTAACTGGGCAATTCCACTGTTAAGTTGTTGATAAACAGCAGTTGACTGTGCATCCAATTGTGCTTTTCCATCGTTCAGCAATGCTTGCGAATCCGTCAATTCTTTTTGTTTCTGCGCAAACCTCGTATTCGCATTATTTTCATTAACTTCGAAATCAGTCAAGTTTTTTTGATATTCACTCCTGCCGGAATCGAGCGTTGCTTGCGCTTCACTGAACTTTGTCAGCGCATCAGCATAGGCTGTCTTATAAATTTCGGTATGATGATTTAGTTCAATCAAATTATTTTTGGTTGTAAACAAGATCCCGAACGTTTTTTTATCACTGGCAGCTCCGGTATAATCCTTTGTTTTATAGGCAAATTCGGGACTTTCGAATAAACCGACTAATGTATACGAATACTGTGTACCATCCAGCGTCAAAGAAACTTCATCACCCAGCTCAAACCCGTTATTTTTCGCAAATGATGAATCAAGGATCACTTCACTGTCGGATTGAATGTCTCTTCCGCTCAAGATCTTAGGAGTATTTACCTCGATCTCATCATAAAAACGAAGCGCTACTGTATTTCCGTTAAGCACAATGTCTGTTTGAAACGAATACCTCGGATTAATGCTTAATTCAGGAAATTTATCTTTCCAAACTGCAATATCATCATTGGATGCTCCGCTCACATATAACCAACTATCCGTCAGTTTCTGTGTTTTGTAATAGTCTTCCAAAAATGTATGCAGAATTCTGGTCGTTGAAAAAAGACCTGAAAAGATCACTGACCCAACTGCGATTATAAGTACAATTGAGATAAATTGTGTGATGTTCGCCTTGATTTCTCGCAATGAACGCAGAAGCAAACGTTTCATTACCAGTCAATCTCCGCAACGCTCTTGCGCGTCTCGTTCAAATAGGTGCGATCGATCATACCGTTTCTGACGTGAATGACTTTATCAGCCATCAACGCAATTTGTGAGTTATGGGTGATCAAAATAACCGTCTTTTTAAATTCACGGTTGAACTCATCCAACAGTTGAAGGATAATTCTTCCTGTCGCATCATCCAACGCACCGGTCGGTTCATCGCATAACAAAAGTAACGGGTTTTTCGCAACAGCTCTGGCGATTGCTACGCGTTGTTGTTCACCGCCCGATAGCTGTGTCGGAAAGTTTTGTGCACGTTCACTGAGTCCGACACGATCTAAAATCATTTTAGCATCCAGATGATCCTTACAGACATCCGTCGCAAATTCAACATTTTCAAGTGCAGTTAAGTTCGAAACCAAGTTATAAAACTGAAAAACAAAACCTACATTCTCTCGTCTGAATTTCGTCAGTTTTTTATCATTGTAATTTGCGATGTTTTCACCGTTAACGATGATTTCACCTTCACTGCATGAGTCCATTCCTCCAAGGATATTCAGAATTGTCGATTTACCGGCACCTGAAGATCCCAGAATCACAACGAACTCCCCTTCTCCGATAGTGAAATTAACACCTCGCAATGCGTTTATTTCAACTTCTCCGATATGATAGTTCTTTTGGACATTGCGAAATTCGATTATGTTCTTCATCGTTTCACCCTTTCCGATAATGTAAAAAACAAGGCAACTAAACGGTTGTTTCCTTGTCAACTTCTTGTTTCAAACATTCAATCAACTTTTCAGTTGCTTTATATTTCTGCGGTTTGCTTTTCAGTTTGTTCAATAGTTCCATCTGGTAAGCTAATGTTTTTTCAAGATACTCAACCAGAATCGGTGGTTTCTCAAGCAGAAGCAACGGTCCGAATCGATATTCAAAATCCGTATAATTATTTACCACACCTGTGTAGTGATAACGAACCACCGTGTAATAATAGCGAATGAATGACATTTTTTCAGCTTCGATTTCAAAACCTTGGCTAACCATCCAACGGCGCATTTCTTCGGTGTTTTTGTTGACTTGAACCAGTACTTGCTTCATATTTCGAAATCTAAACAAGTTTTGAGAAATGATTTTTTTAGCATTATCAACACCCATTCCGGCAATCACTGCGGCATCGAGATTTTCATTGACAGATGCGATTCCGTCACTCAACACAAATGAAATGCCTTCAGTGACATGATTTTCGGAAAAGGTATCTTGTGCAGATTTCAGTGGTAATTCGCGCATATCGGCTGCTACAACTGATTTAGCTTTGCGTTGAACTAACAACTGCAAAGCTAAATAGCCGTGATCACATCCGATATCAACACAACATTCGCATGGTTCTACCAAATCAAAAATCGATTGTAAGCGTCGATCCAACATTAGATCTTGTCCACGAAATCCTTCAGACGTTTTGAACGTGTCGGATGTTTTAGTTTACGCAAGGCTTTAGCTTCGATCTGACGAATACGTTCACGGGTAACATTGAACTCTTTACCAACTTCTTCCAGTGTTCTGGTACGACCGTCATACAGTCCGAAACGAAGACGCAATACTTTCTCTTCACGATCGGTAAGACCCTGTAGAACCATATTGATCTCATCTTTAAGCAATTGATTGTTGGCGTATTCGTCCGGGCTCATCGCATCTTTATCTTCAATGAAATCACCCAAATGGGAATCGTCTTCTTCACCGATCGGTGTCTCCAACGATACAGGTTCCAACGCAATTTTTTGAATTTCACGAACTTTTTCCGGCGTGATATTTTCCATTTTGGCAGCGATTTCTTCAGCTGAAGGATCACGTCCCAGATCTTGAACCAACTGACGTTGAACGCGAGTCAATTTATTGATGGTTTCAACCATATGAACCGGGATACGAATCGTTCTGGCTTGATCGGCGATGGCGCGCGTGATAGCCTGACGGATCCACCATGTCGCATAGGTTGAAAATTTAAATCCTTTGGTATAATCAAACTTCTCGACAGCTTTGACAAGACCCATGTTACCTTCTTGGATCAGATCCAAAAACAACATGCCGCGTCCTACATATTTCTTCGCAATGGAAACGACCAAGCGAAGGTTAGCGGAAATCAGAACCCGTTTGGCTTCTTCATCCCCTTCTTGAATTCGTCTGGCGATTTCAGGCTCATCTTCAGGATTTAACAGATTGACGCGTCCGATTTCTTTTAAATACATTTTGACAGGATCATTGATCCTTACATACGGCGTAGCCGAATAATTCGCATCATAGATGTCAAGATCGACAATATTGATATCTTCAACGGCATCTTCGGCATCTTCAGCCAAAAATTCCATATCATCTTCCATTAATGCGGCTTCTTCTGTGAGCGGCAAACTCAATTCAGCTTCAATATCATCATCTTCGGAAAGAATGATACTTTCGCTTTGAAGCCAATCATATACGTCAACAGTGTCATCATCGCTGAGATCAAATTGATCCAACGACTTAATGACATCCTTTTGGAAAACTTTACCTTTTTCTTTAAACTCATCCTTAAATCCTTGTTTGATTTCATCCAATGTTTTAATTTGAGTTGCTTTGATTTGAGCCATGTTATGCCTCCTTTGGTTGATTCTTGATACGATTCTTTTCTTCACGCAATCTGTCAAGTTCAGCTGCCATGATCTTACGGTCTTCAACATCTGTTGAAATTTTACAATCTGCTTTTACCTTGAGAATTTGCTCATCGATCAGTTGCAGTTTTACTTGCGCCATTGCATCAGCCAACGCCGTCGGATTGTAATCTTTATAATAGATTTCTTTTTGCGATAATTCGGTGATCAACTTAAGCAGACTTTCATCTTCGACTGTGTTGATAAAATCCGCAAGTGTGATTTCATCATGATGACGATAATAGTCCAAAATTGTCAACGCACATCGATTTGATAGATTATCGGGCAAAAACCCAAGTTTATCGCGAAAGTGCACGGCTGCTTGCAGACTGTTCAACATTTGTCCAAGTATTTCGTATTCTGCCCATTTCCTGCGGTTGATACGCGGTGAAGCGGAAATCCGTACGGTCGTGGGTTCTTTGACTTCAGTTCGTCGGTTACCTTTCAGAAGTTGAAGTTGCTGTGGTGTAAATTGGGTGATGTTCTGAATACGTTGATACAACGTTTCTTGATCGAATGCATCACCGGCAGCACTTATTTCTTCCATCATTTGTTTGGCGAACTCTTTTTTTTGTGTATAATTTTCCAAATCGATCCTGCGCAAATTATAATCGATCACAAAGTCGATCCAGCTGTATCGTTGTTTTGAAATTTTCACCAGTGCTTCCGGTGACTGTTTTTGACAGATTTCATCCGGATCCATGCCGGTATCGTTGCGGACGACTTCGATTTTCAATCGATTTTGATTCAATAATTGACCGATTTTATACGTGGCGTTCTGCCCTGCGGCATCTCCGTCATAACATAAAACCACATGTTCACTCGCTTGTTGGATCAGACGTATCTGTTCTTTTGTGCAAGCAGTTCCCAATGTAGCCAATACATTATAGATGCCTGCTTTATCAAATGCAAGTACATCCGTGACACCTTCCACTAAAAACACTTCTTTTTCAGCTCTTGCAGGTACTTTTGCACGATGATAGTTATATAAAAGCTTACCTTTTGTATAAATCGGTGATTCATTGGTATTGATATATTTACTCGAAACTTCTTTGATCAACGTTCGAGCACTGAAACCGACCGGTTTCCCCTGCGGGTCATGGATCGGAAAAGTGATGCGAGAAGCAAAAACGTCTTTTTCACCGTATTCGTTGATACGGGTCACATTGGCTTTTACCAACTCTTCGACCGTATATCCTTTTGCCTGCATGAACTTTGTTACTTCGTCGCTGTCTTGATTATACCCGATCTCGAATTTATCAATGATGGCATCTGTGATTCCGCGATTAGTCAAATACAGTTTTGCGTCGACACCGGCAGAAGAGTTGATCGCATAATGAGTGAATTGAACCGTATCGCGAAGAACATCATATAAGCGACGAATCTTCGGATCCATCTTGATTTCCGAATCTTGATGAAAATCAGCACTCAGCTCTACTCCTGTCCACTGCGCAACTTTGACAACGGCTTCTCTAAAAGAAATATGTTCGTAGTCTCTGACAAAGGTAAAAACATTGCCTCCGGCTCCGCACACAAAGCACTTATAAATTTGTTTATCTTGTGATATCGAAAGTGAAGGATCATGGTCATCATGAAAAGGACAAACAGCACTGTAACTTTTGCCTTTTTTTACCAGCGGCAGATAGTGTCCGATGATCTCGGATATGTCTGCTTTGCTTCTAACACTGTTGATCTCTTCTTCATTCAGTTCGTGCAAACTTTCACCTCATTAATAGCGGCAACGGCTTTGAATATAGTCTAATAATTGATCGATCTCGACTCTTTCCTGAACCATCGAATCGCGGTCTCGAACTGTCACACAATGATCGTTCTGCGTTTCAAAATCGACCGTAATGCAGAATGGCGTACCAATTGCATCTTGCCGACGATAGCGTTTTCCGATACTACCCGTTTCATCGTATTCAACTGCAAAATTAGCAGCCAATAAGCTGTATATATCCATGGCAGATGTTGAAAGTTGTTTACTGAGCGGTAAAATGCAGGCTTTGAAAGGAGCCAATGCCGGGTGTAAATGCAGAATGATCCGCACATCGCCGCCTTCAAGGATCTCTTCATCGTACGCATCGCATAAAAATGCCAACATCAACCGTTCAACGCCGACTGCCGGTTCGACACAGTACGGAATGTACTTTTCGTTGGTCGCCGGGTCGAGATATTCCATACTGGTACCTGAATGTGTCATATGTTGCTTCAGATCGTAATCGGCACGGTCGGCAATTCCCCAAAGTTCATCAAAGCCCCACGGATATTTATATTCGATATCACTGGTTCCTTTGGAATAGTGACTCAATTCCTCTTTGGCATGTTCCCGCAGACGTACATTTTCAGGATTCAATCCCAATTTGTACAGCCACTCCATACAGAACTTCTTCCAATACTCGTACCACTCCAGATCTTCACCCGGCTTACAAAAGAACTCAAGTTCCATCTGTTCAAACTCACGGGTACGGAAAATAAAGTTGCCCGGTGTGATTTCATTTCGGAAAGATTTTCCGATCTGACCGACGCCGAACGGTATCTTTTTGCGCATCGTACGTTGTACATTTCTGAAGTTCACGAACATACCTTGCGCTGTTTCCGGACGAAGATAGATCGTGCTCTTTGAGTCTTCGGTAACGCCTTGGAACGTTTTAAACATTAAATTGAACTGACGGATATCCGTGAAATCATGAGCACCGCAATTAGGGCATGCGACATGGTTTTCGTCGATGTACGCTTTCATCTGAGTATTGTTCCAACTTGAAGAATTAGCCGTACCGTATGAATGCTCATCAATCAGTTTATCTGCTCTGTGACGGGTCTTGCACTGACGGCAATCCATCAACGGATCGGTAAACGTTCCTAAATGACCGCTGGCTACCCAAACTTGCGGATTCATAAGAATGGCTGACTGAATTCCTACGTTATACGGGTTGGCTTGGATGAATTTTGACCACCAAGCCTTTTTGATATTATCTTTCAGTTCGATTCCCAATGGACCGAAATCCCAGGTATTGGAAAGACCGCCATAAATTTCTGAACCTTGAAATACAAAACCTGAACTCTTCGCATGATTGACAATCGTCTCAAAGCTTGCTTTTGCCATAGTTTACTCCTTTATAATGAACTATTTTATTATAGTACATTTTTCTAAAAATGCCCAACTTTTAAGTGTGATCCCCGCATACTCAACCAGAAAACCATTCATTAAAACAAGCACTTCATCTTGATTGATCCCAAATTTTTCCAATTGCGGATAATTTTCTTCTTTAGCTTTATTGATCAATCTGAATTGTTTCAGGATATCTGGTGAATACACCTGAGAATTCAGTTTGATGCGACATTCCGGGCACAGAAATCCGCCTTCACTGAGTGATATACTATTGACTTTCTCATTGCCGCAACTTGTGCAGCCGTCGACCATCGGTCCGATGCCGATCATGTCGAGTACGCGGGCAAGATAGAATCCCAATGCACACTGATACTGATCGGAAGCACGCAGATGATCCAATGAAAATTGGATCAGATGATAGAGATAAGCAGATGTCTCCTCGTCAAGACCGTCCCGCAGTAATTTCAGCGCCAGTTCGCTCATGACACTCGCAACCGCCGTCTTGACAAGATCTTCGCGGATTTTTCGGTTTGACTCGATCAACGAGGCAGAATGTAACAATTGAAAGTCACTGTTCTCTTTTTCATCATACGTGAACTGTGAAACACTGAACGGCATGCAGGCAAATGAATTTTTACTGTCGAGTTTTTGCAGACCGCGCGCTAAGAATGTAATGAATCCTTTTTCCGGTGTAAGCACGTACAACAATGCATCTTTTTCCTTATATTCCTGTTGATAAAGGACGATTGCATCCGTACTGTCATTCATCGCCGTTTTCCAATTCAGGATGAATATAACCTAATTGAAGTAATTGACTACGTCGATTGCGCCAATCTTTTTCCACACGCACAAACAATTCTAAATATACTTTTTTACCTAAGATCGTCTCACATTCCAAACGAGCTTCTTGGCCGATTTCTTTGAGTAACGCTCCTTGTTTTCCGATGACGATTCCCTTTTGCGAATCACGTTCGATGAGGATCATCGCCTGGATCAAGACACTTTCTTTTTTCTCTTTGTATTGTTCGATGATGACCGCGATCGAATGAGGAATCTCATCACTGGTCTTGTGCAATAGTTTTTCGCGGATGATCTCGGAAAGAATGAATTGTTCAGGATAATCGACTTTCATGTCATCGGGGTAATATTTGACTCCTTCTTTTAAATAGTCTTTCGTCAATTGCAAAAGCGTGTCTACATTATCACGTGTTTTCGCACTGACAGGAATGATCTCAGCAAATACTTTCATATTGTCGAGTTCGATCAATCGCTCGATCATTTTCACTTTCGGCAATAAGTCGATCTTATTGAGAATCAGAAAGATCGGGATATGTTGTTGCTTTAGGTAATCAAGAACAAACTCATCCCCTCTTCCGAAACTTTTCGAGGCATCCAGTAAATAGTAAATAACATCGACACCGGCCAATGAAGCATATGCCAAACGATTGAGTTGTTTACCTAACTCATGTTTCGGTTTATGAATACCCGGTGTATCGATATAAATCATTTGGGCATCTTCGGTCGTAACGATCGCACGAATACTGTTACGAGTCGTCTGCGCTTTATTGGAAACGATCGCTACTTTTTGGTGCATGATCTGATTCAATAAAGTACTTTTACCGGCGTTAGGGCGTCCTACGATGGCAATAAATCCTGATTTAAAGATCATAAAAGATCCTCTTTCGTGAATCGCATCGGTAACAATTCATCGATTGTTTTTTGTAACGTTTCTTTCCCATTTGATAAATAGATGGGTGTATCGTCATTCAACAGTTCACTCAAAACTTGACGGCAGATCCCGCAAGGTGCGCCGACTCTGTCACCATCGGTAACGATCGCCAGGGCTTCGATGTCGTCAGCTCTGTATCCGTTGGAATAAGCAGCGAAAACAGCACTTCTTTCACCGCAATTGGTGGCTCCGTAAGAAGCATTTTCGATATTTGCGCCTAAAAACGTCGTACCGTCTTTCATCAGAGCACAGGCTCCGACATGATAATTGGAATAAGGGGCATAGGCGTTTTCCATTGCTTCAAATGCTTTTTTCAATAAATCGTCCTTGTTCATAAATTTCTCCTTTATAGATGATTCAAGATTATAATGATTCCGATGATAAGTGAAGTTATTGCACTGATCAATACGGCAGCTGAGCCAAGATCCTTGGCTTTTTTAGTTAATATATGGAAACTCGGATCCATTCGGTCTAAGATCGTTTCCAATGAACTGTTGATGTATTCCAATGTGATCACAAGGCCGATACAAAGCAGCCAAATACACCACTCGATCGAGCTGAATTTCAGCACAGACGCAACGATAAGTGCAATCGCACCTGAAACGAACTGAAGTTGAATACTGAAATCATGTAACAGACCGTCAATCAACCCTGCGACTGCAACTTTAAACTTAAAAATCAACCGAGTCCATGTCTTAGCGTCGGGCGATATCATACAACACTCTTTCCTGTAACGCGATCATCGCTGTCTCATCAGTGGGATTCATGTGATCATACCCTAAGAGATGTAAAAGTCCGTGCGCCGTTAAAAAACAGAATTCACGCTTCAATGAATGACCGTAATCAGCCGCTTGTCTTCGCACGGCATCGACACTGATGAAAATATCACCTAACATCAACTCTGGTTGGTGTTCATCAATGATGTCTTCACCTTCCTGCATCGCAAAACTGATCACGTCAGTCGGTCGGTCGATGTTTCGGTAGCGGTGATTGATCTTTTGGATTTCATTGTCATTGACCATAATCACTGAAAAAGCAAATTCATTTTTCAGTTCAAGTGTTTCTTTGACCTTATTCGCAATTTCACCGAGATACGATTTATAGTTCTTCCAGCTATTTTCATTACTCTGATTTAAGAAGGTTATATCCATAGATTTTCCTCCAATTTATATTATATCATACGTCAACGTCGATAGACATCAATCACCTTAATTAACCTGTCACGCTATTATCGATTTACACTTTATGAATTACAACCGGAGAGAAAAACAAGCGACCCACTCTTGTAGAGTTAACAAACTAACCAAATAGGTCAGTTGCATGTCGATTATAACTCAAGTTATGACGTTTCATCTTGATTAATCAACTTTTATCAGCGCTGCGGCACTATAAAGACAACAATTCGCTCTTTGATTACTCATATCGTTTCATCTGATTATAGCAAGCCAAGAATAAGAATGAGGTAAAGACGAATAAACGTACATAGCATCATTGAATAAGAATCAAATTATCATCTTGGTCTTTTCAATTTGAACTAGATTCTTTCGAAAAAATCTTTTTCATCGCGTTCTTGACGATCGTCAACTTCCATATGGTCGATTCGGATATAGGGATCGTTCTTGCCGATCAGAAAGAGAAATCGCTCGACATCCAACGGTTTTCCCTGAATTTCAATTTCGACATCACCTGTTCTCAGATTGCGCACCCAGCCTGATAAGTGGCAATTACCGGCTAAAACCGATGAATGGTATCTGAATCCGACACCTTGAACACGGCCTGAGAAAAGTATGTGTTTTCTGACCATTGTCTTTACCCGGTCCTTTCTGTGATTTATAAGCCACTAATCAGTAAAATTTTTAATGAGTGATTTCCTTTTTTTATTTAATAATTTCTCTTTATTCGGCTTCTTGTCATCCATAAGAAATGCAGCACAGTTCAGATCGAGGCGATCGATATTCTTCTGCCAATAAACTAACCGATCATAGAAAGTACTTATCCGAATTTCAACGGCACTCTCGCAATTGTTTAAACCCATATTACGAACGATGGCGGTCAGTTCATAAAACACTAATCCCAAAGCATGTGTCTCCACGTGCACGGTTGCGCCGGCATGTCCGATCGCATGCAGCAAGGAAATACATTCCTCATCATCGATTTCTTTAGCGACCGCATGTGCATCCAGAATGGCTCTTTTTGCTTCGGTCATCTTGATCTCACCTTTTGCCCAAGCTTCACTTAGTTCTAGTGCTCTACGCGGACGTAATTCTTTCGGAAACATCGATTCGAAATTTCTTAAAGGTTCCTGCGCACAGTCAAGAGCCCACATCACAAGAGTCCGATGTTTTTGCACTTCGATGAGAGAAATTAATTCCTGCAAACATTCGCTGTTTCTTGAAAAAAGGATTTGATTACCTCGTTTGAATTTCGCTTGGATGGAAAGCCTTATATCATCATTCATTGTTTACCTCGCTGTATAACTAATTGTTACTCTCTTACCGAAATCAAAAAAATATAAATCAAGTAACATGAATGAAGTCAATTATCTTGTGTTCCATTGAACTTATAATTTATTGAAATGATCGAAATCAGGTTAATCGACAAGAAGCCAAGCGATGATCGAATCAGCTCCGCAGAGGATCCGCGAAAGCAAAAAACATCCGTTCTCTTCCGGCTCAATACTATAATGAAGTCAACTAAAAATCGACGGTCTAGTACCAAGTATTGTTTGCTACTTCAGCACCTTGATGTTATTCATGAAATCAACTTTTTCGGCTGCCATTTCAGGAAGGAAACTGATGATGATACAAACCATGAATTTATCGATTTTGTAAACATAATATTCTTGACTCAGTTTGCCTTCGTATGCAGTTAGTTCCATCACTTTAAATTCTTTATTTGCGATTTGAACAGAACTTTTCTTAACAAGTTTGTAGTTTAAATCAGCAAGTGGAAGCAAGAGTTTCAATACTTCATCCATATATTCCGATTCATCTAATTTGGTTCCGCCAATTGACAGTGCAAGATTTTCATACATAAGCTGGGCTGAAAGTCCCGGACTGCTGACAATAAAAGAGTAAATGGTTTTCAATTCCGCCGCCGCTTTCAATTGCTCGGCACTTGTACCTTCAACATTCATTTGCTCGGCACCTGCCCCGATGAGTGCTTTGATTTCCTCTTTTGAGGCGATTCCCCAATCCGAAGGAACATCAAATTTCATATTGAGCCAGCTGTTTTCAAAGGTGTTTTGATTCCATTCGCCTACCGTAAATTTTGAAGTCTTCTGACAACCGACTAAAGAAATCACCACCATAATAATTGAAAAGAGAAGCACTAATTTTCGCTTTTTCATTTTTCCCCCCTAAACCTTTATCAATATAATATCACTGAAATGTGCGAATGTTTCAGTGAATTTTTGAAAAATAAAACATTGTTTCAAATTCAATCTTCATCACCTTAATTAACCTCGAGCGCAATGCTTCTTTTGATATAAAAACGGAGAAAAGTGAACTTTCTCCGTTTTACTGGCTGATATAGATTTAACCGAAATCGTAATGCTGTCCGCGAACCTGATAAATCAGATGTTCACAGATATTTTTTGTATGATCACCGGCTCGTTCAATATTTCTTAACATGGCCACAGTTTGTACAAGATGCGGAATCGTCGTTCCGTTATTCATCAATTCTTCGATATGATTGATCAATTGGACGAATGCTTCATCGATCTCGTCATCCATTTGCGGAATTTCAAGGGCTGTTTTGGCATCTTTCTTCTTATAACAATCGATCGCATTATCGTAGAGTTCAATAAAAATATCGCCGATCCGTTGTGCATATTCAAGTACTTCATCGTCTAATTTGTCATTTTTGATGACATATCGCGCGATGTTTTTAGCATAATCACCGATCCGTTCGATATCACTCGCAATCTTTATCCCAGCAATAACGATTCGCAGATCACTTGCAACCGGAGAAAGTAATGAAAGAACTTCAAGTCCGCGATCATTGACTTCTTCTTCGTCATTGTTGACGAATTCATCCAATTCGATGATTGCCAGTGCTTTTTCCTTATTTCCGGTACGCAATACTTCCAATGCCCACATATACATTCTGCGGACTTTATCCGACATACTCAAAATTGAATCTTGAAACAACGCTAATTCTGTATCGATCTTTACCATGGTTTCCTCCTACCCGAATCTTCCGGTAATATAATCTTCCGTACGTTTGTCGGAAGGTATCTGAAACAAGACTTTCGTCGTGTTAAATTCAATCACTTCGCCTAACAGAAAGAAAGCTGTATAATCGCTGACGCGGGCTGCCTGCTGCATCGAATGGGTTACGATGATGATCGTATAATCACGTTTCAACTCTTGGATCAGGTCTTCGATCTTTGAGGTTGCGATCGGATCCAAAGCACTGGTCGGTTCATCCATCAAAATGACATCCGGTTCCATCGAGATCGCTCGTGCTATACATAATCGTTGTTGCTGACCGCCGGAAAGTTTATACGCATTTTCATTCAACCGATCTTTGACTTCTTCCCACAATGCCGCTTTTTTCAGCGATTGCGTGACGATTTGATCCAACACTTTTTTATCTTTGATGTTTTGGCAGCGAAGACCGTATGCAACATTATCATAAATACTCATC
>Ga0209100_1000737_pt1 | contig 25752 bp, 29 predicted proteins | sample lystaG_FD_185480 | JGI IMG/M metagenome (GOLD analysis project Ga0209100, IMG submission 185480) | Glacier valley bacterial and archeal communities from Borup Fiord, Nunavut, Canada, to study Microbial Dark Matter (Phase II) -... | ecosystem: Environmental > Aquatic > Freshwater > Ice > Glacier ... | reverse complement strand
TATTTACTCCATTGTCCTGGCTGATTTTGAAGAGACGTATGACAGTCTTTCCGCAGATTTTGACCAGATACTAACAGATATCAAGTTCAGCTAAAAAAACGGAGATTATATTCGGTCAGAAGACGGAAAATGCGTTCAGCCGGAAATGGAGATGATCAGGTAATGGATCCTCATACAAAGTCGGAAATCGTTGATATCATAATTGAAGATGTGAATGAAGAACTTCTCGACGAAGAAATCATGCATCTGGTTCTTGATAAAAGAGTATCACAACCGGGAGTCGAGACGAGCCGGAATAACAGTACCCTCGGAGAGCGGGCCGCTGACGCCATTGCCAAATTTGTCGGTAGCTGGATCTTTATCTGCGGGTTTCTTCTGGTCCTGTGTGTTTGGATTTCAATAAATGTTATTCTGGTCAGCAGGGCGTTTGATCCATTTCCCTTTATTCTCTTAAATCTTGTTTTATCCTGTGTAGCCGCTATTCAGGCACCGCTTATTATGATGAGCCAGAATCGTCAGGAACAGAAGGATCGCCTTCGTGCCGAGAACGATTATAAGGTCAACCTCAAATCTGAAATTATCATGCAGGACCTTCACAACAAAATGGACTTGATCATCGAGAACCAGATTAAAATGCTTGCCGATTCAATAGATTCCCGGGACAAACCGGAAAAGTGAGTCCAATCAGATGAATGTTCGTGAGTTATGTGAATCCGATATCAAAGAGGCCCTGGATCTTGTCTGGACTGTATTCAGCGAATTTGAAGCGCCGGAATATGAACAGGACGGAATCGACGAATTCAAACGATTTATTTCACTTTCTGCGATTAATGAGATGCGTGTATCCGGGGAGCTCCGTATCTGGGGTCTTTATGACGAGGAAATGCTGGCCGGTGTGATTGCATCCCGCGGACCCTCTCACATTTCTTTGCTTTTTGTCCACAAAGAATATCACCGGCGAGGTATTGCAAGGGCTCTTTTAGCCGTTGCGGAAGAATTCTGCCGTCTTTCGGGGCGGTCTGAAATTACTGTCAATTCTTCCCCGTATGCAGTCGAGGTATATCATCGTCTTGGCTTTGTCGACACGGACAAAGAAAAGGTGATAAACGGTATCCGTTTCACCCCGATGAAATATACAATCAAATCATAGAAACTCCCATTATAGATATCTGACTGGGATTCTTCGGTCTTATCTGTGAACCGGGTGACGTATAACTGTCCGCCTTTTATCAGGAATCGTTTTTCTGAAATCGGACAGATAGATCTCGTGATGACGTCGGCCCTCTGTGAAATCTTCGACGAATCCGTTTTCCTTCACGTAGGATTCGATTTTAGAAATGGATTCTTCTTCGGAATCGAAGGAACCCATATGCATAATCTGGACACACAAGCCTTCCGTCCATGTAACAAGACGTGCTTTTGACACATCGATTTTCTTCTTCCTCAACAGATCATCACAGGCCCTGTCAAAAACCTTTTGATCAACAAAGCCCGGCTGCCGAATCATCGAGGTCCAGGCAAACTTATCTTTTCTAGTAAAATTCATCGATTCATCGCACATCCACCATAGGCCTTCAAGCGGCGGCACAACATATTCAAAGTAATCCGCAGGCGCCGGAGCCTTTTTGGGACTCATTTTGATCCCGTACGACAGTCCGTACAAGAGTTCGACAGCGGTTTGGTATTCTCCGCCTTCTTCATTGGGATCTCCTTTTCCATCCACCATAATGAACCGCATGGCCGGGACATCAATAAGCGAAGGTGCCGCTCCGGGTTGATACAGCTCTTTATATTCTTTCTTGAAATCAAAGGCTCCCATCTTTCTATCCTTTCTGACCGCTGTGCTTTTCTATCTGCCTGTTATGCTTTTTCTGCCCGCTATGCAATTTTCTGCGCGTTATGCTTTTCTCAGAGTATTCCGGACTCTTGGAGGAGCTGTTTTTTTATGTTTGCGCTGCCAGTCCACGGTATCGGACAAAGTCTTATACATGTCACGGGTTGTGTAAGCCAACTCCCTGTCGGCCCTCGTGTGGCTCATATTCGAGTTGGAAAAAAGTGTATACAGGGAATAGCTTGTAAAAAGAGGCGGTTTTCTCTGCAGCCGGTAATAGATCTCCGCAAGGGGTGCCGTCATTTTGGCAAACCACAGCGGCAGTACCGTGCGCACTTTTCGCCGTCCGGTAATCCTGTGTAGCATATCAAAAAGCTGTGGAACGGAGATGTATTTGTTGGAGAGAATATAACACTCACCTTTATGTCCCTTGTCAACTGCGGACAATACGCCCTGTGCTACGTCGCGCACATCTACAAAATCGTATCCGCCGCGTACGCAGGCCGTCAGCTTGCCGCTTACATAATCGCTGACCATCTGTGTCATATGGGCGTTGCCATAGTCCTGCGGACCGACAATTCCGGATGGCTGGACAATAACAGCGTCAAGATCCTTCGTCCTGACCTGATCAAGGACATACTGGGATGCGATAGCCTTTGTTTTTGCATAGGCACCAATGACCGCTTCCGGGTCAAAGTGATCTATTTCGCAGACGGTCTCCCCCTCTTTATTTTCCGGAATGGCATGTACAGAGCTGATATAAACAAGGCGGTGCACTTTCTTTTCCACGCACATGTCCGTAATGTTTCGGGTCCCCTCTACATTAACCTGAAAAATCTTCGGATCAATCCGGGAGGAGATCGACACAATACCGGCCGTATGAATAACGATGATCCGGGTATTGTCGTCCGTTTTGAAGAATGTCTCAAGGGAAGCTTTGTCGCACACATTGCCGGTGAATAATTCAACGGGCAGGCCCTCGAGGGCCATGGTATTATCCGTCGGAAGCACAAGAGCCCGTATACGTTCTTTCCTTTGCAGAAGCATGCGGATGATCGTATTGCCCAGATGACCTGTAGCACCGGTAATCAGAAATATCCTTTCCATAGGAAACCTCCATTCCTCCCCTTACAGGAGGCCTTTCAGCCAGATACACTACCGATTCAATTATGCTCTCTTCGTGATGGGAAATCATGATGGATTTGCAAATATTTCTTAAAATCAGACGCCCGTATCGATCTTCTGCAAAAGACTCTCCCGTACTTTTTTCGGGAGCTTCTCCAGAACCAGGTTGTGCGCCCGGTCGATCATATCCTTCATAACCTCGTCGGGCACAGCGCCATCCAGGTAAACAGAATTCCAGTGCTGCTTATTCATATAATATCCGGGAACAATATCCTTATATTCATTTCGAAGGACTTCCCCCACGAACGGATCGCTCTTGAGAGTTACAATCGGCTTGCCATACTTATCTCCGCCAATCATTGCGTACATCTTGTCCGCAAGAAAAAAGCGGGTTGCTTTCCAATCCGGCTGGTAATCTTTGGCTGTTCCGGGCTCATTCATAAAAAACTCTTCCATCCATGGGTACGGCATATGACACCGCCTTTTTCATTTTCCTGCTATTCATAAGACAGGTAAGCCAGGTTACAGACCGCAGGATGCTCCTTCATCACCATCTGCTGTCTGACAGACAACACAGTTGGAGATAAGTTCTGCTTTTGACTGGTCAAGCGCGGCAAGCTTGATTCTAAGCTGTTCTTCATTTTTTTCAAGAAGCAAAATAAGAGCCTTGACCTGTGTGATCAGAACTCTGATCTGTGCCTGATTACTCCTTAAGACGGCTGCCGAATCCTTACTGGAGAGAATGTTGTCAAACCAGAATTCCACCATGTGATTTGCTGTGGATATGGTAGAAAGTATTGTGGTCTCCGAAAGATGCACGTCGGCAAGTTCGCGTTCAAGATCTTTCATCTGTGTGGAAAGACGGTTGAATGTAGACTGCGCATGGTCTATCTTACTGAGCTTGGTGGTATGACTGACAAGGCCCGAGCCGCTCCACATCTCCGAGGTGGCCCACTGCTCGGCATTCTCAAGTTCTTCGAGGGATGCAGAAGCTGAACCCTTTACTTTTCTGGCCGCTTTAAGGGCTTCTTCATTTTCTACAAGCTGTGTTGCATGCGCAGTGGTTTCACGCATAATTCTGTTGTACTCGTCAAAGTGATTATGATTCTCATTGGCTGCAATGTCTTTTTCACGGCGCGAAATCTCCGACTGAAGCTCCGCTTTTTTTTGCAGAAGCTTGTTGATGCGCGTTCCAAGATCCTTGTCTTCCTCTTCGAGATCTCTGAAGTGTTCGTGTTCTTTTTCATAATTGAATTTGGAAGAAAGAAGTTCAATCATCGCCTTATTATATTTATTGCTTTTCTTTCCTATGAGTTTTTGAAAAGATTGAACCACACCTGAGTTCTCTAATTTCTTCACGTTTTCTGCTTGAGTATCATAGCTGGCTTTGAGCTTCGCGAGCTCTCTTTGAGACACTTCCATTCTCTCGAGGAGTCGTTCACGTCTCTGTTCAAGGGCGGGAAGTCTGTTGATACTTTGTGTAATACTTTGAATTGTCTCATTTCTCATATTATTATCCCTTCTGCTCATCAGCAGAACACGATGACGATTTGTCGTATTTGATAAGCAGATCTGATATAGCAAGAATCTCATTGTTAGTCAGCCAGGAGAAGGAGTCGTCAAACTGGAAAAGCTGCTTGATCTGCTTGATAAAGTCTTCCGGCTTCACGGTTAGTGTGCGGTGTATCTCAGGATACAGCTTACTGAAAGCAGACGGGACACTTGACAGAGGTTCCTCAAAAACCGAATCGCCGGACACTCCCGTGAGAACCGTTATCGGCCAGATCATCTGCAGAATCTTCTTGTTGACCATGTGTTCTTCTTTAAGCAGCTCCCTTAAAATATATGCCGAATGTTCACTTGCGGAAAAGCGGCGCTGTTCTCCCGGTGCAGCTGTTGCACGGGATTCCTCTGCCGTTAATAAGTCCTGCCGGGACGGGCAGGATATTGTCACAAGAAACCGGTTGGACAGAATCACATAATCAATCGACGCAGAACCGGCGGAGCACAGAATATGCAGATCATATAGAATGAGTATAGGTAGACCGCTGTTGGCAAGCAGGTCATTGACAGCCTGATGAGACTTAACCCTCGATGCAAGGGACTCCATGGCATCGCGAAAAAGTGGCTTGGATTCTTCGGGGGCCTGATCGAGGCGCCGGGCAAGTTCAAGCATGTCATGCGTCTTATCAATATAGGGTTTGGTAAATATAGGCTTATCAATCTGATTGGTATTGCCTGTTAAAAAGCCAAACATATTTTTCAAAGCGTCCATGTAGTCACCTCCAGGTAATTATGGTTGTTTATAGCTATAATTACGGCCTTGCCGGTAATGCACAGATGAAGTGGCGGAACAAGCCATAGCGGCATTTCACTGATAAAAGCGCGCTACTTTATTGTATCGCACATGGGTAAGAAAGGGCAATGATCAGGAAGATAAAAATTGCCGGGAAATAGTGCTATAATAAACGAACAATTTTTGCGGAGGCAGTAATAATGTTAACTTTTCGAAAGGGTATCAAGGACGGAGTCCCCATCGCACTGGGCTATATATCTGTAGCTTTTGCTTTTGGAATGCTGGCTGTCGAAAAGGGAATGCCCCTGTGGTCGCCGGTACTGTTATCGATTTCCAATTTTACAGGGACCGGCCAGTTTGCCGGCATCGATCTGATTACATCTTCGGCAGGCCTGTGGGAAGTCGTTTTTACTATTCTTGTTATTAACATTCGCTATATACTGATGTCACTTTCCCTGTCACAGCGTCTGGCGCAGAACATTCCCGTGTGGCAAAGGATGATCATCGCCTTTGGCAATACGGATGAGATTTTCGGGGTAAGCATCCAGAAAAAAGAACTTCTTACCATGCGGTATATGATGGGCATTATTTTATGCTCCTATGCGGGTTGGAATGCGGGCACCATACTGGGAGTCCTTGCCAGTTCCGCACTCCCCGGCACGATACGCGCCGCCCTCGGCATTGCGCTTTACGCGATGTTCATTGCCATCATCATTCCTCCGGCCAGAGACTCGCGGCCTATTATGAAAGTAATTATTCTTGCGCTCGGGCTGAGCTGCCTGTTTGCATATGTACCGGGAATTTCCGGACTCGGCAGCGGATGGAGCATCATTATCTGCGGTGTTGTGTCAGCCGGATCAGGCGCCTGTTTATTCCCGCTTACCTGTAAGGATGATGATCAGCAGGGCGAAAACCCTGATAATGAAAAGGAGGAGACCAGATGAGTACACCCAAAATCCTTCTTGTCATATTTATTATGGCTCTCTTTACTTATTTGCCGCGTATGCTGCCGCTTGCTCTTTTTCGCAAAAAAATAAAAAACAAATATATCTCGTCACTTCTATGCTATCTGCCTTACGGCATTCTCTCCGCTATGGTCTTCCCGGCAATATTCACATCAACGGCCTCTGTTCTTTCGGGAATTGCAGGAACAGTCGTTGCGCTCATACTCGCCTACCAGCGAAGAGGACTTCTTCTGGTTGCGGTCAGCGCTTCCCTTACCGTTTTTGTGACGGAAAGAATTCTTGAGCTGATAGGATTCTTATAAGGCGGCAAACATTCTTTTGCCTTTTGTCTTGAGGAACGTATAGGTTCCAGCGGACAACAATCCGTATACGGCAATGCCGGCTCCGCAAAATCCCATAAATCCGTAGCTCTGCAGCAGGGTAAAGTAAAGAATGAACGGAATACATGCTGCAGCAAATCCAAACAGCATCGCCATCAGAACACTCATGCTCTGCTTTACTACCGCCGTCTCACTGTCCCAGTCAAAGCGGGGAAACAGGAGATTGGCTATCAATCCTAAAAAGGACACCATGACTCCAAGAAGCGTAAGCACGGCGGCAAATCCCAGCATCATAATAAGCGGCATCTTTACTCGAAAGCCGATAATGACAACGGCTGCGATAGATACAGGTACCTGCAGAAGGATGTTCAGCATACTTTTCGCCCAGAATATGTCCCCCGTACGTACAGGATGTGCCTTTAAAATCCACAGCTGTTTGCCCTCAAGCGATATTGATGAAGCCGTTGTAGAGGTCATTGACGGAAACATACAAAAAACACCGGCAAGAATTACATAGATAAAATCGTTGGACACCATGCCCCGCACATCCATTGGAAGCTCCATACTGTCCACGATTTTATCAGGACCGAGGACTACAATCACGATTGCAATAACAATCAGCATCAGCGGGGAGAAAGCTGTGTTGAATACATAGATCGAACAGGCGGCATAATTCTTCACCTCTTTTTCCAAAAGAGCCTTTCTCGGGGATCTAAGTGAAAAGGTAAGAATTCTGCTGTTTGAGTGATATGCGTTCTTGGGTTTGCCAAAGGCAGACGCAAACAGCCAGACACCCAGACAGAAGGGAACAATTAGCATTAAGAGCGAAAAGATAACCGGAAGCGGACTCCCGTCGAGAACAAAATGGGTAAGCCAGGAAAGCGGCGCAAATCTCTCGATCATCAGAAGCGCGCTGTCGCCCCCACCCTCCGTAACCCTGGCCAAAATACTCGAGGACTGAAAATTAACAAACATATATCCGACTACGACCAGCATCAGCATGGCCGTTGTGATAATATTTGTGAGCTTGAATTTCTCCTGCAGAATCGCGACAAATGCGCCAAGGAGATAAGAAAGCGCAATCGGAAGAAGCGGCAGCAAAAGTGCCAGAGATAAGCCGCGTATCAGTTCTCCGACGGTCGCACCGCCGATCACATAATAGGCAATTACAGTCGGCGCAAGAATCATAATCATAAGCGGCGCGTCAAAAAGATACTGTGTAATGACTTTGCTGCAGACTACCGTGACACGCCGGACCGGAAGCGACAAAAGCAGTTCCGCATCCCGGCTTGTGGGTGCGGTGGTCGACCGCATGAGACCAAACAGAATGCCGAGGGTCAGTGCCGTCATCAGGCTTAAAAAGATTGACAGCTGCGGAATTCCCTCTTCTGTCAGAGCTACCGTCTGCATGACGGATTGAAACGCCATTACGCCTCCGAAAAAGAGCAGCACAAGCGCCATAAGGGATCCGGATACGGCATAGCGGGCTTTTTTCTTCGTCTTGAGAGATCCCCAGAAAATAAGAAAATTATTTTTAACGAGAATTCCAAAATTACTCATGATCTGTAAGCTCCAAAAACACTTCTTCAAGGGATTGTGTCCCTCTGACTTCATCCGTCGCGCCGCAGGCGATCAGCTCGCCATTTTTAATAATCGCAATTTTGGTGCAAAGCTTCTCCGCAACCTCAAGTACATGCGTAGAAAAGAAAATAGCATTCCCATCCTGGCAGAATTCCTTCATGATCGTCTTGAGCGTAAATGCAGCCTTCGGATCAAGACCGACAAACGGTTCATCAAGGATCAGGAGCTTCGGCTTATGCACGAACGCTGAAATGAGCGCAAGCTTCTGCTTCATACCATGTGAATAAGAAGAAATTGGGGTATTAAGGCTCGAAGACATCTCCATGAGCTCCGCATATTTTTCGATTCTATTTGTGCGGTCCTCTTTGGAGACACGGAAAATATCTGAAATAAAATTCAAATACTGAATACCGGTCAGCGCATCATACAAATCCGGATTATCCGGCAGATAAGCAATCAGCTTTTTGCAGGTAACAGGATCTTTTTTTACCGAGTGTCCGTCAATGTAGATCTCACCTGATTCAAAAGGTAAAATACCGACAGCAGCCTTGATCGTCGTTGTCTTACCGGCGCCATTATGGCCGATAAAGCCGAAAAGATCTCCGCCTTCCACTTTTATGGATAAGTCATTAACGGCCACTTTGCCGCCCGGATAGGTCTTTGATAAATGTTCAATAACAAGCATATGATTCTCCTTCATTGAGAACAAACATATTTAATAAATTTTACATATAACGGCAGTATACTGCAAGCATAGAAGATGTCAATAATCGAACCCGTCTTTTTTGCAGAGGCTTTTTGTGATATAACATAGATAGTTATAATAAATCTTCGAGTATGGCTTGCTAAATCACACAAATGACATGCAGTCATACCGGGGTGCCGACAGAAATGTTGCCGCCTTCCATTGTGAAAAGGAGAGGAATTCAAAATGATCAAGAGAAGTCTGATTACCCATGCCCGCAAATCCACAGTCCTTATTACGATTGCACTTCTTGTCCTTCTGCCGGCTTGCCGGCAGGCAGCTGCAGACACGACTTCCGCGGTGGACACTTCCATTGCCCTGACTTCATCCCAAGCGGATGAGTCGGTGCCGGAAACGACATCCATGGACACGACGGCTCTCATTACAGAGGCGGTCGTCCCGGAGCCCGAAAATCCTATTGTCCGACTCTCGACAACCACCAGCGTAAGTGATTCCGGCCTTCTTCCCGTACTGGAGGAAATTTTCGAAAAAAACACCGGATATGATCTGGAAATTATTGCCAATGGAACCGGAGCTGCCATAAAGCTCGGTGAATCCGGTGATGCCGATGTGCTTCTGGTGCATGCCAAAGCTTCGGAAGATGAATTTGTCACTGCCGGATACGGCGTGGAGCGGATTCCATTCATGCATAATTACTTTGTTGTTGCCGGTGCCGCTGAAGATACGGCGAAAGTCGCAGAATGTCAGGATGCCCTTTCCGCATTCGCAGCCATCGCTGATGCTGAGGCTCCCTTTATCTCCCGCGGAGATGATTCAGGTACAAATAAAGCTGAACTTAAGATCTGGGAAAATGCCGGGATCACCCCTTCCGGCGACTGGTATATCTCTGCCGGAAAAGGAATGGGACCGTGCCTTATTATGGCCGGTGAAATGAAGGCCTATATTCTTACGGATAAAGCCACTTTCCTGGCTACAAAGGAAGAGACAGAACTTCAAATATGTCTCGGGGAGTCCGGTGACCTTAAAAACACCTATTCTCTGATCGCAGTTAATCCGGATAAGAACCAGGGCGTCAATTCCGAAGGTGCCCAGGCCTGGATTGATTTTATGCTGAGCGACGAAGCCGGCGCCATTATCACTGATTTCGGCCTGGAAGAATATGGCGAGCCTCTGTTCTTTTATGACGGAGCGCCATCTATTACCTGAGAAGGAATGTAACGATGACAACATTTCAGTCCGTATTTGCGTCTTTTCTTTCCGGAGACGGTGAATTATACCGGATTCTGGGGTTAACGGTATGTATGACCCTGCTCAGCACAGGTTTTTCGGTGCTGGCAGGATTCCCATCCGGGGCCTTACTTGCATCCAGTTCTTTTCCCGGGAAAAAACTGCTGCGTCGCATCATCCAGACATTTATGGGCCTGCCTCCTGTGGTGGCGGGTCTTTTTGTGTTTTTACTTCTTTCCCGGAAAGGTCCGCTCGGTGACCTTTCCCTTCTGTTTTCCCTTCCCGCCATGGTTATTGCCCAGTTTCTGCTGATATTTCCAATTATCACCAGCCTGACGCTTTCTGCTATTGAAAGCAAACAATCTGCTATCAGGCAGACAATTTCTACGCTGGGCCTTCCCCGTTATAAAATGTACCTGCTTATGCTCTGGGAATGCAGGCGAAGCCTACTGACAGTTATTCTGACCGGCTTCGGACGGGCGCTTTCCGAGGTGGGGGCTGTTATGATGGTCGGAGGAAATATCCAGGGCAAAACCCGCGTTATGACGACAGCCATCATGCTGGAAACCGGTAAGGGAAACTTCGGAACCGCCATTGCCATGGGATTAGTGCTGCTGATTCTTGCTTTTATCGTTAACATAATAGCGAATCATTTTCAGGAGGCCGTGTATGAGTGATCCCCAAAAACGTCCGGCACTCCTTTCTGATTTTGACGAACCGGTTACGCTTACCGGTCTGAAACAAGTCTGGCAGAACCGTACCGTTCTTGATATTCCGAAGCTTCAGCTCATCCCGGGCCGACGCTATGCCTTACTCGGTGCAAACGGATCCGGTAAGACTACATTACTGCGGTTAATCACCGAACGACTGTCAGCAGAAAACGGGCAGATTGGTTATCTTCCGCAAAAGCCATACGCCTTTGCCCTGTCTGTCAGACACAATATCGGGCTTGGCATCCCTCCCGGATTGGGTCTGTCCAATGAAGAGAAGGAGTCTCTGATTGATAAGCAGCTGGATAAATTGAATCTCACCGAACTCGAGGCAGCCAGAGGCAACCGGCTCTCCGGAGGAGAAGCCCAGAGGATGGCTCTGGCCCGGCTTCTGGTAATTCCGCGAAAGATCCTTCTCTTAGATGAACCTACCAGTTCTCTGGATCTCAATAGTCTTTCTGAGGCCGAGACGGCACTGACCGCCTATTTGTCCAGTCAGAACAGTCTGATGGTTCTGTCCACGCATCAGTTAAGCGTAGCCAGAAGACTCTGCGATGAGATGATTTTTCTGGACCAGGGGCTTATAATGGCGGCAGGACCTATTTCCGGTCTGATGAATCCCATCCCGGACAGCCGGCTCAGTCTCTTTTTACGCTATGAACGCGGTATGAATTCCGTTGAATGAGGTGTTTTTGAAATGCTGACTGTAAAAGATCTTACCGGTGCGAGGCAAATGCTTTTTGAATCATCGGATACACTTGATCCGGAAGTTGCCGCAGAATCGGTTGACTTGATCAATGCGTGGGAACGCATCCTGGCGGAACCGGTTATTGCCCAATCTGATGTACCGGCATTCAACCGTTCTATGGTAGATGGTTATGCAGTCAGAGCTTCTGATACTTTTGGCGCCTCTGATTCACTTCCGGCTATTTTGCGCCTGGACGGGGAAGTTGCGATGGGGCACCCCGCCGATCATCCCCTCAGACCTAAGACCTGTCAGGCGGTCCCCACCGGCGGACAAATACCGGAAGGGGCGGATGCGATGATTATGATCGAAGATACAGATGATTTCGGGGATGGTTACCGCTATCTCAATCGATCTGTCTCTCCGGGAAGTCATCTGATTTTTAAGGGCGACGATATCCGTAAAGGGGAAGTACTCCTGCCACGCGGAATTACTCTCGAAGCCAGGCATCTCGCAGCGGCCGCAGCAGCCGGCCTTCAGGAAGTAAGTGTCAGACGACGCCTCAAGGTCGCTGTTCTTTCGACCGGCGATGAACTCGCTGCCCCGGGGACGCCACTTCTTCCAGGCCAGATCCATGATGTAAATCATGTCATGTTAATGTCTATGATCAGTGGGGCCAAAGCCCTGCCTTGTTCATACGGCATTATTCCCGATGATTTCAGTCTGTTGAAGGACGTTATGCAGCAGGCGAAAGCTGCCTGTGACGTAATTGTCCTTTCAGGCGGCAGTTCGGTCGGCGCCCGTGATCACGTGGCAGAGGCAATTGAGGCGACCGGTTCGCCCGGAATCCTCCTGCACGGGATTGCTGTCAAACCCGGCAAACCCACTTTAATAGGATTTTGCGACGGCAGGCCGGTAATCGGCCTGCCCGGCCATCCGGTTGCCGCCTGGTTTATGGCGAACCAGCTTCTCCTCCCCCTTTTGTACCGGATGCAAAATATCCCGTTACCGCAGCCAAAAATGATTGAAGCAATTTTACGTCAACGAATTCCTTCCAATCATGGGCGCGAAGAATTCATCCTGGTACAATTATCAGGTGATATAACAGACAGCCCGTATACGCCTGTAAGTGCCGTACCGGTTTTTTCCAAATCCGGTCTGATTACCTATCTGAGCCGCTGTCAGGGATATCTTCAGATCCCAAGGGACTGTGAAGGCCTCGATGAAGGCAGTCTTGTACAGGTTACTCTGATGGACAATGACTTTTCGAAGGGAGATGAATAACGGGTATGTCATATCTGACGAATACACCGCTCGACGAAGCGATATCTCTTTTCAGGGAAAAATTACATCAGGCAGGTGTTTCCCTGCCAACCGAAACCATCGATGCCGCAAGATCAAACGGGCGCTTTTGCACGGGGGCTGTTTACGCCGCCCGCAGTGTTCCCCATTATCTGGCCAGTGCCATGGACGGAGTCGCCGTAAGGGCCAAAGACACTTTCGGCGCAACGGAGACAACGCCCGTCACACTGCCCTGTGCAGATTTTGCGGTCGTTGACACAGGCGACGCGCTTCCTTCTGAGTATGATGCCGTCGTCATGATTGAAGATGTCGTCTGGCTCGGTCAGGATGCACAGCTGATTCAGGCCGCAAGGCCATGGCAGCACATACGGCAGATTGGCGAAGATTTTTGCGCCGGCGATATGCTTTTACCGGGCGGGTCGCAAATCACCCCTGCTGTTGTGGGCATTTTACTTGCCGGAGGTATCAGCCGGATCGAAGTTCTCAGGAAACCGGTCATTTATATTATTCCCACCGGCGACGAGATTGTGCCTCCCGGCACAGAACTGCGCCCCGGTGAAATACCGGAATTCAACTCATCGGTTTTTAGTGCCTGCCTTGAGCAGCTTGGTGCGGTTGCTCTGATACAGCCCATTGTTCCGGATGAACCGGCTTTACTGGAAGCGGCTCTTGCCCGTTCCCTGAAAAAAAGCGACTGGGTCCTGATCCTTGCCGGGTCTTCAGCAGGACGGGGAGATTTTACTACGGATGTGATACAAAAGATCGGTGAGGTCATCGTCCACGGGTTGGCTATCCGCCCCGGCAAGCCCGCCATTCTTGGTATATGCGGGAATAAGCCTGTACTGGGCATTCCCGGATATCCTGTATCCGGACTGGTTGTTATTGAAGAAATTCTCTGCCCGCTCCTTTATGAATTTGCCCGACTCACCCTGCCGCGCCGTGTGGAAGCGGAAGCAATCCTCAGCAGAAGAGTCGTTTCTTCCCTTAAATATCAGGAATATATCCGTGTCCGGCTTAATTATACAGACGGTCATCTGACAGCTATACCCATGGAGCGAGGGGCCGGAATGCTTAATAGTTTTGCGCGGGCCGACGGTATTATGGTGATATCCCAAAACAGTGAAGGGATCGAAGCAGGTCACCCCGTATCGGTTCGCCTGATGAGAGACATAGAGGATATCCGTCGGACCCTATGCATAATCGGAAGTCACGACCCGCTTCTTGACGAGCTGTCCGACTTGTTCCACAGCGACATCGCAATTGATACGGCCAGTGACGCTGCGCAGTCTGCCGGTATGCATCTTTTATCGGCGCATGTCGGCAGTATAGGCGGCTTGATGGCAGTCAAGCGCGGAGAAGCACATTTGTCAGGCATTCACCTCCTTGATCCGCTTACCGGCACATATAACGGACCGTATCTGGCCCGTTATTTTCCGGATAATTCCGTCGTTCTGATCGAAGGCGTCAGACGGATGCAGGGAATGGTCACTTCCCGGAATAATCCACTTATCATTAAAAGTCTTGCCGATCTGACCCGGCCCGACATTCGATATGTCAACAGGCAGGGCGGATCGGGAACCCGTATTCTTCTGGATTACCAGCTGCAGCAGCTTCATATAGACCCGGATCATATCAATGGATATACCCGCGAAGAGATGACGCACAGCGGAGTCGCTGCCCAGATTGCCGCCGGCAGCGCTGATACCGGAATGGCTATTCTTTCAGCAGCCAGACTCTTCGGCCTTGACTTTATTCCGGTTGCAGAAGAGTGTTATGATTTCACAATTCGAATAGACATGCTGGAAACCCCTCTTATCAGACGATTTGTAGCGTTACTGAAATCCGGCGAATTCCGTCGGCGTCTCGAAAAAATGGGTGGATACAGGTTAGTACATCCGGGCGAAATCAAAGGGGATTATCATGGCTAATATCACATTAATTCAGTTCAGCGAACGAAAATCCGCGCCGTGGCACGCGGTCCCTGAAGGATTATTATTAAAGGACTGGGGGTTGGAGGGTGATGCGCACGCAGGTACCGGACACCGTCAAGTCTCCCTTCTGGGAAAAGAAAGTATTCCGAAAATTGAAAGAATGTCAGTGGAAGGCCTTTGTACCGGGCGTTTCAATGAAAATATCACAACAGAAGGCATCTGTCTTTATGAGTTCCCGGTCGGCACACGCTTTTCGATCGGTCTGTGCGAATTAGAAATTACGCAGGTCGGTAAAGAGTGCTTCCGTCAATGCCCGATATACAATAATGCCGGTGACTGCAGCCTGTCGGGGGAAGTTGTATTCGCACGCGTGAATGAAGGCGGATTGATCCAGCCCGGAGATGAACTGCGAGTAATAAATAATTCAAACGAGACAGACAGCGTATAACAGTCTATGAATAAAAAATATACTATCCCGCCTCTGTGACGGGAATCACGGCAACTACATCCTGGTCTGCTGCCAAAGTATCAAGACCCTGCAGGCGGGCAAGATGGCATCCATTGAGAAGAATAAATACATCCTCCTGCAGATTACCGGAGGCTGGATTATAAATTCTCTCCTGAAATATGCTTCCATGACGGGATGCCAATCCGGCAAGAACCCGGCGGACTGAAATCTGCATTCCCGGATCTTCCTCATGTGAAAAATCCTCTTGTGTGCATCCCGTCCATTCGCTTATCTGGGCAAAATATTTAATCTTCATTTCGTTTGTTCCGCTTCCCTTTGACCGGATGCCGCACAGTGCGGACAGTCCGGATCTCTCATTATTTTGAGTCGTTCAAAAGACATGTCTTTTGCATAGAAAAAGAGAACCTCCCCGTCAAGGGGATTTTCCAGACCCAAAAGCAGGATAATTGCCAGCGTGGCTTCGAGCGAGCCGATTATTCCAGCTATTGATCCAAGAACACCGGATGGCCCGGACGGTGTGTTTTCACGAACACCAAAAAGGCAGTGATAGCAGGGTGTGCGGCCGGGTTCTATGACAGCGGCATACCCGCTGAATCCGCTGACGCCGCCATCAACGAGCGTACGCCCATACCGGCAGCAGTACTTGTTAATCAGAAGTCTGCTCTGGAGGCTGTCCACTGCTGATATGACCAGATCGTGGGACGCTATCAGTTCAGGTGCATTTTTATCCGTCAGAAGTTCCGTGACGGACACGACAGACAAATCAGGATGGTACTCCCGCAGGCGATCTGCAGCCAGTCGGGCTTTAGGAAGTCCGAGGTCAGCCGACCGGTATAGGAACTGGCGGTTCAGGTTGGATTCACTTACTGTGTCACTATCTACGATCGTAATACGGCCGATGCCGGCACCCGCCAGGGCAAAAAGCAGGGGCGAACCCAAACCGCCTGCACCAATTACCAGAACACGTTTTTGTCCCAACAGAAGCTGGCCGGCCGGCCCGATTTCGGGTAGGCCGACCTGCCGGCTATATCTCGGATCTGAAGGTGTTTGCTTTCCATTCATCTGCTTCATAACGGTTCCCCTGTCATTTTCCGGTCCCGGATGCCAGAGGGGTAGTCTCCTTCTTTGCTGTCTCCTTTTTTGCTGTCTCTTTGGCTAAAAGAAGAGAATCCTCTTCCGTCATCAGGGATTTATTCTTATCATCAAAACTTCTGATCATTCTCTGTGCAACAGCCTCGTCCAACGGGCCGTGCATACTGGTCGTCTCAAAGAAACGCCTCGGCAGCTTGACCGCTTTCTGGCGAAAGCCGTAGGCGTTTTTGATGCGCAGCTTGGTCCGGTAGATACGCTTGGAAATCTCCGTCAGATCCTGGTCAGTCAAGTCCCAGCCGACACTGTTCAAAGAATCGAGTATCGTCTGACGGTCATATACTTTGCGGGCAAAAAGGCACATGATCAGAGAATTGGTCATGCAGCGTTCGACTTCTTCGTTATAAAGCTTGTCAACCATGGCAGCTTCATCAAATTCCTTCATGCCCTGGTCAATTGAATAGCCGCCGTTGCACAGATGGGAATGACGGGCGCCGACAGCAGCGCCAACCAGCGCGCCGTAGCCGGTATGGTATCCCGGCATCTCATTGCCTGCAATCTGCATGGCATAATCGGAACCCCCATATAGTAAAGAAGCCTCCTGACTGCCTTGTCCCAAATCACGATAGAATTTATTCTTGCCCCTGGCCAGATAGCGGATCGCCTGAAGATAAGAATCCGAATCTCCGAAAGCAAGCTTAACGAGGGTCTGCTCTTCACTGATCAGACCGTTCATAAATGCTTCTGTAGCCCAGCCGAGACATACGCCGCAGCTCATCGCATCCATACCGGTTTCTTCCACTTCATCAATAAGGGCAATGATCTCATCGCTGCTCTTTATGCCGAGAAAGCTTCCCAGCGCAAAAATCAATTCGTAATCATAACTGACGCTGATCGCCTCATATTCGTGTCCTTTGTCGAATTCGCGCCGGTACATGCCGATATGGATGCAGCCGACAGGACACCCAGTGCATGCCAGCTTCCTGACCAGGTTCTTTTTGGCAAAAGCTTCGCCCGAAATCTGATCTCCCTGTTCAAATGTTCCGGTCTGCAGATTCAGCGTCGGCAGTGCCCCCGCAGCATTTAAAGCGGCAATATTGATAGGTGTTCCGGCGTCGTGGTATTTGGACATCATATCCGTGCTGGTGCACTTTTTGAAAATCTGCTGGTAGATTTTAAAATATTTTGGTGTGTCTTTGATTTGTATGGACCGGTCTCCGATGACTGTCATCGCTTTTAAGTTCTTCGATCCCATGACAGCCCCTAGTCCGAGACGGCCGAAATGCCGGTATGAATCTACACAGACACTCGCAAACGCCACTTTATTCTCACCTGCCGGCCCGATACGGATAATACTGCGCTTGCCGCCGCCGGTCTGACGGTCACGGATCGCCTGGCCTGTGGCTTCACTGGTAAGGCCCCACATGGCGCGCGCGTCCTTGAGCTGGACGTCATTATTGGAAACCTGCAGATAAACAGGCTTGGGCGACTTGCCCAGAAGGACAATAGCGTCGTAGCCTGCCATTAATATCGTCATAGCCAGACGGCCGCCGGCATAACTCTCCCCGAGTTCATTAGTCAGGGGGGAACGGAACATCGCAACCGTCTTGGTAAGAACAGGGAAAATCCAGGTGCCGGCACCAATTGCAAAAATAATCGGCTGGCTCGGATCCAGTGCGTCGAGTTCAGGATGCATGTTCTCTTCCAACAATTTTGCTGCAATGCCGACTCCGCCCAGATAGGGCATCAGATCTTCCCTTTTTTCGATTCGTATTTTGGCGGTTGAAAGATCAACATAAAGAATTCTCATATAATTTTCGTATATCATATCTCTTCAACCTCCTCCATCACCAGACACTGGTGCGGACAGAAGCGCGCACAGGATCCGCAGTGCCGGCAGATAATCGGCTTCTGTTTCTCTTCATCAAAAAAGACGGACTGCATAATGCAGGCTTTTTCGCATTTTCTGCAGCCAATGCATTTATCTTCCTGAAGTAGGACTCCGCCCCCGGGTCTTTTTGTCAGGGCACCGCTCGGGCAGGCCTCCATACAGGCCGGATCCTGACAGGCTATGCAGACAATCGCTACAAAATGACCCGTCATGCCGCCGGTTGTACGGACTTTAATTGCGCTTTTGTTGATGGAATGATTCTGCCGGTTTACAATCGAGCAGATATTCATACAGGTAAAACAACCAATACATTTATTCATTTCCGCTGCTTTAAGAACTTTGGGCATATGTCTTTTCCTCCTGCTGCTACTTTTCATGGTAATTTCGAATTCATATTATCATGAAAGCATGGGAAGATCGATTGTTTTTCTTTGTTTTCATGTGCGTTTCACATATTTTTACATCATTTCATATCCGCGATTTATCAGCATATCCTTGGAAGACCTTCTCCATATAGTTCTGTCAGCATTCTGACGCCGCCGGCTTCGGTCAAAAGAAGAAGCGTTCCTTCCTCTCCGGAAATTACCTCGCCGATGATGGCGGCGGCCTCCCCGTACGGACTTTTTCTGAGGCAGGAAAGTGCCAGCTCCGCATCTTCTTTAGCAACGGCCGCAACCATTTTGCCTTCATTAGCCATGTAAAGGGGATCCAGCCCGAGGATGCCGCACAAGCCCTTTACCTGATCCTTTACAGGAATCAGACGTTCCTCAATCCGGAGGCATTTGTTGGATGCGACGGCAAATTCATGCAGCACCGTTGCCAGACCGCCGCGCGTTACATCACGCATGGCCCTTATGTGTACTTTGCTGTCCTGAAGCGCCGACACCATCCCATGGAGGGGGGCGCAGTCGCTTTGTATTGTGTTTTCGATCCCCATTCGGGCACTCAGGATCGTCGCGTGATGGTCTCCGAGGGTACCGGACAGAAGAATCATATCTCCCGTCCTCAAAAAAGAAGCACTCACTTCAAAATCACCTTCCGGCAGGAATCCGACGCCGGAGGTATTGATATAAAGTCCGCCTTTGCCCTCAATGACTTTGGTGTCGCCCGCTACAATCAGTACGCCGGCTTCTTTCGCCGCCGTTGACATGGAGGCGGCGATTCGTTCCAGGTCTTCCGTTTCGACGCCTTCTTCAAGAATAAATCCGCACGTCAGATACATCGGCTTTGCTCCGCTCATCGCCAGATCATTGACAGTACCGCAGACAGCAAGCTTTCCAATATCTCCGCCGGCAAACACAAGCGGCGTCACAACAAAACTGTCGGTTGTCATGGCAAGCCGCGCCGCACCGGGCACTACTGCGGCGTCTTCCATTTTTGCAAGGACCGGATTATCAAAATGCCTGGCAAATATCGAGCTGATCAGATCGGAGGTAGCTTTACCGCCGCTGCCGTGCGCCATTGTTATTCTCATTAGTCGTTTCTCCTATTCACAAAATAGCTGCAGCAGCTGCCTTCGGCCGACACCATACACGCGCCCTGCGGCGCCTGTGGTGTGCAGATCTTCCCGAAAAGCGGACACTCCTTCGGTTTGAGGGCGCCGGTTATCACCTTGTCACAGCGGCACATAGGGTGATGACTGTGGTCGCAGTAGAGATTTCTGCTTCCGGCGTCATATTTTCCGTATATATCACGGAGCACCATACCGGATTCTGCAATCACGCCCATTCCGCGCCAGGCCGCATCACAGCTTTCAAAATACGTATGTATCATGTCTTTTGCTGTCAGGTTCCCGTCTCTGGTAACGGCCGCCGGATATAGATTCATCACACGGCTTTCTTTCCCTTCAATCATTTTTACAAGGGCAAAGAGAGCCATAAGAATCTGTTCAGCCTCAAATCCCGCGACTGCAAAAGGAACGTGAAAATCTCTGGCAAGCGGCTCAAAAAGCGAGCTTCCTGTGATTACGCTTACATGCCCGGGAGCTAAGAATCCATCGATTCCGCCCTGCATGCTGCACACCCATTCAATACATCGCGGCATTGTCTTAAGGGATGTCAGGAGTCTTATATTAGTAAGGCCTTCACGGATCATTTCATCCATGAGAGCCGCATATACAGCGGTAGTTGTTTCAAAACCGATAGCTGCAAACACAAATGTCTTCGCCGGTTCCAATTTGGCAAGGGCTAAGGTGTCCATCGGCGAGTAGACCATGCGTACCTGCCCGCCCTCCGACCGCACGTCCTGCAGACTTTTGCTGCTTCCCGTCACGCGAATCATATCACCGAATGTGACTACGACAGTATCCGGCGTAAGGCTCAGATCAATCAGGCGGTCAATATATTCGGTCACAGTCACGCAAACCGGACATCCGGGTCCGGAAATCAGCTGAATTTTCGATGATATCAGGCTCACAATACCTGTATGAGCAATAGAGGCCGTATGTGTGCCGCACACTTCCATGATCCGGATCGGCGGCCCGTCATATTCTTTAAGATAGTTCCTGTAATCTATCATAGGTTTTCAAGCTCTTCAAAAAGATCGGCCAGAATATTCGCTTCTTCTTCGGGGAGCACCTGCAAAATACAGCCGGCATGAACCAGAACCGAATCGCCCGGCTTTACTTTAACCAGTCCTGCCTCAACGTGGACAGTATTTCCTCTAAAATCAACAACTGCCCTGGTTCCCTGTATAGAAATCACTTTTCCCGGTACAGCAACACACATTATAGTCACCTCAATTTCATTTCATTTATTTTTGCATCTGACTGCAGATCCATGCCTGCCCCAGACAGATTCCTCCGTCATTTGTCGGCACAGTCTCATTTATATATACGGCAAAGCCGTCTATTTCCAGGGCTTCCACACATCGCTCGACCAGAAGAAGGTTAGCAAAGACTCCGCCGGACAAAGCCACCCGAGTTTCGCCGGTTTTCCCTCTGATATGCCGGCAGAGTGTTGTGACAAGTTCAACAATGGCCATATGAAAGCCAAGGGCCAGCGCTTTTTTATCAGTACCGGAGCGGACCGCCAGATGTACCGCGCGGAGAACGGATACTGAATCGGCTGTACTTCCATCATTACCATGCGCCAAAGGAAAATGCAAGGGATACGGCATAACGTCATCTTTTACCGCTTCCGCTGCCGCTTTTTCGAGAAGCACCGCGCATTCACCCTCATACGTATTTGTATGGCAGATGCCAAGTACAGAACTTACCGCATCAAAGAGCCGTCCCATACTGCTCGTCTTTTTGAAAAAACGTCCGTCACGAAGCGCGGCACGGATGACGGCAGCATCTTTGTGAATTATTTCTTCACCGGCCGCAGCCAGAAAGCAGCCTGCCGTCATGTCTGCTTGCTTTGCCGCCTGGTCTCCTCCGCAGAGATCGACATAGGCCAGATGTGCTTCCCTGGTATAGGAGGCTCCTTTAAGGGACAGGAATTCTCCGCCCCAGACCGCACCGTCCGTACCATATCCGGTTCCGTCAAAAGCCACTCCAATGCAGGTATCGAGACCGTGTTCTGCCATCACGGACGCCATATGGGCATGGTGATGCTGGATCAGAATACGCCGGGGGAGCTGCCTTTGCAGATCTTTATTATCAGGGTCTTCCTGCTTCACAGAACTCCCCTCCGGGTGGCTGCTCCATTTTTCTGCTAAAGCCGCTGTATGGTAGTGTGGGTGCAGGTCGCAGGCAATGATATCCGGTTCCATATGGAAAAGCTGCTTCATCCTTATAACATTTTCCCTGAAATTTGTCTGAACCCAGTAACTGTCCATATCACCAAAATACTGGCTGATATACGCCCGGTTATTCTGATACAGACAAAAGCTGCTTTTCAAGTCACCTCCCATGGAAAGTATGGTATGTGCTGTTTTTTCCTTAAGGATAAGCGGCAGCGGTACATAACCGCGGCTTCTTCTTATAACCTGCTCTTTGCCGGCTGCGACACGTGCGACAGAGTCATCGAGCGGGGTGACAATTCTTCTTGTGTTATAAAGCACACCGGAAAGAAAGGGTGAATCGACTTCGCTTATTTCTTCATCCTTATAAAGAATCGGTTCATCGGAAAGATTGGCGCTGGTCATAATCAAGGGTCCGCACGCAGCCGTCAGCTGCTGGTGAAGTGCCGTATAAGGCAGGAATGCACCCAGAAACCGGCTCTCCCCGTTCACTTCCCGGCAGAATGGGTTGTGCGGAAAAGTATCAGGGCAAGTCGGTGTCTGCGAAAACACCGGTGTCCGAGAAAGCTCCGGTGTCCGCGATGGCTGCGTCAAAAGGACGATCGGCCGCGCAGTGGAAAGAAGGAGTCTCTCCTCCTGATCGGATATAGAGCACAGAGTCCGGATTGATTCGAGATTCGGGAACATGACGGCAAAGGGCTTGCTGTCACGGTTTTTCAGCTTTCGTAAAGCGTCGACGGCATCCGGAAGATCCGGCCGGCAGGCAAGCTGATATCCGCCGATCCCTTTTACAGCCAGAACCCCGCCGGATCTCAGGATTTCAAGCGCGCGGGAAAGGGCTTCTTTTTTCTCATAGGAGGCGCCGGCTGCGGAAATCTTTAAAAGGAGCTGAGGACCGCAGTCATGGCAGGAAATAGTCTGCGCATGACGGCGCCGGTCATCCCCTTCATATTCCTTCCTGCAGGCAGAACACATCGGGAAAGACTTCATTGTAATTGTATCCCGGTCATATGGGATTGATTCCATGATACTGTATCGCGGACCGCAGTCCACGCAGCTTATAAAGGAGTACCCGAAGCGCCGGTTCCCGGGATCCAAAAGCTCCTCCCTGCACTTTGGGCACATGGGAAGATCTGTCGGAAGAATTGGGGTGTGCTGAGTACTGATACGGCTCTTAATAATCCTGAAATGCGTGAATATCTGTTCCCCGGACGAAATTTCTGTCAGTACCTGTGTTACCTGTGCACCCGGAGGACAGGATGCGGAAAGTGCGCTGATAAATATTTTCAACTGTTCTTCATCGCCCTGGGCCTGAATATGCACCACACCGCCGTTATTTTGTACCGTTCCGGTTATTCCGGTCTCATTAGCCAGGCGCGCGACAAAAGGGCGGTATCCCACGCCCTGTACAATGCCGAGAACCGTGACAAGAAGAATCATTCGGCTTCAATGCCCTCAATGGAGATCTCTGTGCCGATTTTTCCCGGGCGGCCTTCGGTTCCGCAGGAAGGGCAGGCATACGCCATGAACTTTCTCGGGAACACTTCACCGCACTGCGGGCATTCAAGCATGGACTTTACCGGCGTGATAACAACTTCCGCGCCTTCACAGATGGTTCCTTCGGACAGTTCTTTGAAGTACATCAGGACACTCTCATCTGTATATCCGGAGCTCTCGCCTATCGTCATGAATATCTTTGTAACCTTGGTCTTGCCGAGTTCCTTCGCGGCGGCCTGGGCATACTCAACCATATTTTTTGCTTTGTGATAATCGTGCATATAATTACTCCTTTGAAACGGGTTTTGCTGAAACGGCTTCTGCAGGGACTTCCTTTGGTGTCTGGGTAAATTGTTCAGCCGTTTTTACTGCATTCGGAGCTACATACGTCTGCAGCATGGACAGGCACTTTTTGGGGCAGAATTCCGTGCAGGCACCGCACTGGATGCATCCGAAGGGATTGATTGTCCAGGTTTTTGTATCTTTTGCGACCGTTATTGCACCTGTCGGACATTTTCTCATACAAATCCCGCAAAAAATACAGGCGTCTATATCGATGCCGATCTGTCCTCTGGTACGCGCCATATATGTCTTTGGAACCTGTGGATACGGGCGGGTCACAGGCTTTGTAAACAAATTGTGCAGTATGGTCCTGGTGAAGCTTATCATACTCATTTTTCAGATTTACCTCTCTGTACAGCTGATACACGGGTCGATGGTCAGAATCAGAATCGGTACATCCGCCAACTGGCAGCCTTTGAGTACTTCAACGAGACCTGGCAGGTTGGCAAAAGTCGGCGTGCGGAGACGAAAACGGTCAAGATTTTTGGTTCCGTTAGCCTTCACATAATATACGGCTTCTCCTCTTGGCTGTTCAACTCTCATCAGATATTCACCCGTAGGATTGCCCTTGTAAGGCGTGAAAACATCGCCGGCCGGAATCTTCGCCGCAGCCTGTTTGATCAAATCAATTGACTGATAAATCTCCTTGATACGGACATCAACACGGGCGAATGAATCACCTGCACTACTGGTGATCGGCTCGAATTCAAGGTGCGGATACGCGGCATAACCGGTCATTCTTGTGTCGAGCGAAATACCGCTGGCGCGCATGAACGGACCGACTGCGCCAAGATCATGCGCCTGCTGTTTCGACAGCATACCAACGCCCTCAAGACGTGATTTTACTGAATAATCCGTAAGGAAAGTATAGGAAAGAGATTTGAGCTCTTTTTCCATACCGTCAAGAATACCTACAAAATCAGAGATCATGCTGTTATCCATATCCTTGCGCTGTCCGCCGATCTTATTTACCGAAAAAATAACGCGTCCGCCGGTAGAATACTCAAACATATCGAGAATCTTCTCGCGCATGCGCCAGGATTCCATGAAAAGGCTCTCAAACCCGAAGGCGTCGGCCAGCAGTCCGAGCCACATCATGTGACTGTGGATACGGGACATCTCACTCCAGATCGTACGCAGATATTTGGCGCGGTCCGGAACCTCGATACCCATTGTATGTTCAACCGCTTCACAGTAGCCCATACCGTGCATGAAGCTGCAGATACCGCAGACACGCTCGGCCACATAGACATACTCTACAAAATCTTTCTTCTCAACGAGCTTCTCGAGTCCGCGGTGAATAAAGCCGATCGACGGAATCGCCTCGACAACCAGCTCGTCCTCAAGGACTAAATCCAAATGAATCGGTTCCGGAAGCACGGGGTGCTGCGGTCCGAAAGGCACTATACTTCTTGTACCCATATACGTTCTCCCTTACTTGGCTTTTCAGCCCTTTTGTTTAAACGGCGTCTCTGTATCGATGCGGTACAAATTGCCTCTATAGTCAAAATTAATCATCTGAATTTTTGCGCCAAAGAGATCCCTGATCTCATTTTCATATAGAAAAGCCGGGGAAAAGATATCGCTGATGGAAGCAATTTCCTCATCAACAAGGATCTGGACACGCAGATTAACCATGTCATATTCTTTTGCAAAGGAATAAGTAAGTTCATAACCGTCCTGGGTTCTCACCGCGCAAATCTGCACGATACGATATTCATCCTTTTTGAGTTTTATGCAGCTGCCCAGAAGATCTGCTGCCGGGATGCCTGTTATCTGATTGTCCGTCATTTTTTGGCCTCCAATTTCATTGCATTTCTTTTTTCCTGAAGAAGCGCAATCGCTTTTACCACGCCGTCAATAATGGCTTCCGGTCGTGCAGCGCAGCCGGGTACAAAAATATCAACGGGAAGTGTCGTGTCAACTCCGCCCAGAATATTGTAGCATTCTTTGAAGATACCGCCGTCGCAGGCACAGATTCCGACGGCAACAACTACCTTCGGCTTGGGCATCTGCTTATAGATCTGTTCAACCACCGGCTTATTCTGATGATTGATGCCCCCTGTGATCAGGAAAATATCGGCGTGCTTGGGGTTGCCGG
>Ga0209100_1000736_pt1 | contig 25754 bp, 27 predicted proteins | sample lystaG_FD_185480 | JGI IMG/M metagenome (GOLD analysis project Ga0209100, IMG submission 185480) | Glacier valley bacterial and archeal communities from Borup Fiord, Nunavut, Canada, to study Microbial Dark Matter (Phase II) -... | ecosystem: Environmental > Aquatic > Freshwater > Ice > Glacier ... | reverse complement strand
CTTCCAGGCTGAAATCTGCCATGTCGGCTTCCCTTACTTCTTAGCGGCAGCAGGCTTTGCTGCAGCAGGCTTTGAGGCGGTCGGCTTCTTGGCGGCCGCGTCAGCCTTCGAATCGTCTGCCTTCGAGTCGTCGGCGGAGTGCGCCTTCTCGGCGGCGGTCGCTTCTTCCTCGATCTTGGCCTCGGCATCCTCGTCGGAGACGACGTGGTGCTCGGGCACGATGCTCGCGTCAGCGGCGGCCTCGTGTGCGGCGACGACAGCGTCGGCGTCATTCTCTTCGACCGGCACCTCAGAGGCGATGACCTCGGCAACAGCCGCGGTGTTCGACTCTGTGGAGGCGACGAGACCGTCGACGGCCTCGATCTTCTCGGCTTCGGTGGACGGAGCTTGCGATGCTCCGAGCAGCTCCGCTTCCCACTCGGCGAGCGGCTCGACAGCGGAGACATTGCCAGTGCCCTCTTCCGCCTTCTGGTGGCGCTGGATGAGGCCCTCGGCTGCGGCATCCGCAATGATACGGGTGAGCAGTCCGACGGAACGGATCGCGTCATCGTTACCCGGGATCGGGTACTGCACCTCGTCGGGGTCGCAGTTGGTATCGAGGATCGCGATGACCGGGATACCAAGCTTGTGCGCCTCGTCGATCGCGAGGTGCTCCTTCTTGGTGTCGACGATCCAGATCGCGGACGGGGTCTTCGTGAGGTTGCGGATCCCACCGAGCGAGCGCTGCAGCTTCACGAGCTCGCGGCGCTGGATGAGCAGCTCCTTCTTGGTGTAACCGCGCGTGGTGTCATCGAAGTCGATCTCTTCGAGTTCCTTCATGCGGGCAAGACGCTTGGAGACCGTCTGGAAATTGGTGAGGAGGCCACCGAGCCAACGCTGGTTGACGAACGGCTGGCCGACGCGCTGCGCCTGCTCCTGGATCGAACCCTGGGCCTGCTTCTTCGTACCGACGAAGAGGATGGTGCCGCCGTGCGCGACCGTCTCTTTGACGTAGTCATAGGTCTTGTCGATGTACTGCAGCGACTGCTGCAGGTCGATGATGTGACTGCCCGAACGCTCGGTCAGGATGAAACGCTTCATCTTCGGGTTCCAACGACGCGTCTGGTGTCCGAAGTGCACGCCACTGTCGAGCAGTTGGCGGATGGTTACAACGGCCATGAGCCGTCTCCTTATCTGCGTCACACGCCCTCTCGGGCACGGCATGACGCTATTTCAGTTTGTTATGTCCGCCGGTCGGCGGCCAATCCTGGTGCCCGACACAGGTCCGCCCGACCCGCGAAACGGGTGGGGACTGGTGGAGGAGTGCCGCATCCGAAGATGCAGTGGGCACGCGTAGTCATCCCGCCAGGGCGGAATGCTCCCAACAGCATAACACCGGGCTGCATTCACCCACTCCCCTCCTCCTCCGTCTGCCCAGATGCCGTTCATCTCCCCGAATCGCGGATGGCGCGGCTCTCCGTCCCCTCACTGTTGGATGCTTCTCGGGTGTTGTCCCCGTTCACGGCCGCCCGGCCGACCCGGCTTAGTCGCCTGGTGATCCTGTGTGTGCTCCTGTCGGCAGCGGTCTCCCCCGTTCCGGCGAGCGCGCAAGCCGCGGCGGGGGCAACCATCAGCTGGGCCTGGCCGGTGCCGGTCCCCCATCCGATCGCGAGACCGTTCATCGCTCCGGCCACCGCCTGGGCCACCGGACATCGGGGAATCGATATCTCCTCGGTGGGGGGCACCCCCGTCACTGCCCCGGCAGATGGTGTCGTCTATTTCGCCGGCTCAGTAGTAAACCGGCCGGTGCTCTCGATCCGGCATGCGAATGGGTTGGTCTCGAGCTACGAGCCGGTCGAAGCCGTCGTGTCGGTCGGCATCGCCGTGCGGCGGGGCGACCCCGTCGGTCGTCTGCTTCCGGGCCATTGCGATTCCGCCTGCCTGCATTTCGGCGTTCGGCTCTACGGGGAGTACGTTTCCCCGCTGAACTACCTCGGGGGCATCCCGCGGTCGGTACTGTTGCCGACACGACCGCTGCCCCTCCCGCCGTGACAGCCTCCCGCGGTGGCTATCGTTGGAACAATGATCAGCCGACGCGACGCCGCCAAGCGCCTCGACATCCCGCTCGAGATGGCCCAGCGACATGACATTCCCGGCTGGATCTCGGAAGCGGACCTCGCGTCACTCGAGACGGATCCGCCGCCCTGGCTCGTGCAGTCCCGTGCGAATCGCTCGGGAAGCCGACCGGTCTGGGTGCGGTTGACCTGCGATATCTGCGGCCACACCGAGTCGGCGCGCCCGAAGAAATGGTGGCCGGAGTTCACCTACCTCAGCTGCTCCGATCACGACATCTGGGATCTGCCAGAGCCCGCAGCAGGACTCGCCCGCCAGGAGTTCGATGAAATCGGTGGCCTCTTCGTGGGAGTCGTCGACAGCTGATCGCCTGGCATCGCTGTTTGCGGGCCCGGATACTCGGGCCCGCATACTCGGGCTCGGATACTCGGGCGTCAGGCCCGTGGATGTGCCGAGCGGTAGCTCTCCTTGAGTCGTTCTGCCGAGACGTGCGTATAGATCTGGGTGGTGCCGAGGCTGGCATGGCCGAGCAGTTCCTGCACGGCGCGAAGATCAGCTCCGCCGTCGAGAAGGTGTGTCGCGGCGGTGTGGCGCAGGGCATGGGGTCCGGAGGGTCCGCTGCCCGGGATGGTAGCGAGCACGGTGGAGACGAGGGTGTAGACCGCCCGGGTGCCGAGGCGCGCGCCGCGGCCCGAGAGGAACAGGGCATCCGTCACATCCCCGATCAGAATGGGGCGTGCGAGCAGGATGGGGCGCGCGACGGCGAGGTATCGCTCGATCACACGTTTGGCGGGAACCCCGAACGGCACGACGCGCTCCTTGGAACCCTTGCCGGTGACTCTCACCGTGAGTCGCTCGAGGTCGACGCTGGCGATGTCGAGCCCGGTCACCTCGCTCACCCGCAGTGCTGACGCATAGAGAAGCTCGATCACGGCGAGGTCGCGCACGGCCTCGGGAGCGTCGGTGCTGGCGCGCGCGACGAGGCCTTCGAGAACGTGATCCACTTGCGGGCTGGTGAGCACGCGGGGGAGGCGGTGGTCGGCCCGCGGCGACTTCAGTCGGGATGCCGCGTCCGGAGACACGCGGTCGGTCTTCGCGAGCCACGAGGTGAGGCTGCGCACCGCGGCGGACCGTCGCGCGATGGTGGACCGCGCCAGCCCGGCCAGCGTCCCCTGCCAGAGCCAGTCCCGCAGCAATTCGAGGGAGATGTTCTCGGCCTCATCGACTCCGCGGGAGTGCGCAAACGAGCTGAGCTGGCCGAGATCCGAGCGGTAGGAACGCACCGTGTGCGCGCTGAAGCCGCGCTCGGCGGCGAGATACACCGCGAATTCGTCGACAGCACATTCCAGTTGCACGCTTCTATCGTGCGGCACGACGATGCCATCGGGCGGATGCCTCGCTCGAGCGTTTCCGCCGTGCCGTGAGGCTCGGGCCCGGTGCTGTCAGACCCTCCCGGCCTCGACATCCGCGATCGTCACCGTCGAGGCCTTGTTCGAAAAGATGTCGAGCCGACGCTCCGGGCTGAGAGTCGCCATCTTCTCTACGAAACCCGCACTGAAGCCGCTCACCGCCGCGTGGTCCCCGATCGGAACCACCGAGTGCACCACCTGCTGCTCATAGACCTGAACGAGGTCGAACGACTGCCCGCCGTCGATGCCCGACAGCGAGTGCAGCGGTGCGCTGAGATCCATCGTGTAGCAGGTGGCGGCGGCGACGGACACGGGGATGCCCGCGAAAGTACTGTGGGTCGCGTAGTGCAGGTGGCCGGCGAGGATCCCGCGCACATCCGTACCCCGGATGACGTCGGCGAGTCGTGACTGGCCACGCAGCTCGAGCAACGCCATCAGGTCGATGGGCGTCGGGATCGGCGGATGGTGGAGGGCAAGTAGGGTGCCGTGCGCGGCCGGGGTAGCGAGCTCCCGTGCAAGCCACTCGAGCTGCTGCGAGCCGATGTCTCCGTGATGATATCCGGGTACGGTGCTGTCGAGAGCGATGATGCGGAGCCCGTCGACGTCGTGCACCCGGTCCTGGGGTCGCACCGGCTGGCCGGTGACAGCGGGATCGTCGTACAGGTCGATCGCGAATCGCTGCCGCTCATCATGGTTGCCCATCACCCAGATCACCGTGGATCCCATGCGGGCCGCGACCGGCTCGACGATCTGCCGCAGGCTGAGGTAGGCATCCTGTTCACCGAGGTCGGTGAGATCACCCGTGAAGACGAGGGCCGCCGGGTTCGCACCGGATTGCTCCAGTTGCTGCAGGGCGCGACGGAGGTTGCGATGGGTGTCGATCGCACCATAGAGCGCTCGCTCGCCACCGCCCGCATCGGTACCGAGGAAATGTGTGTCGCTGAGATGGGCGATCACATGAGTGGGCGCCGGGTACTGTCCGAACTGGGTCACACCTCAACCCTAGGGCGGCGACCTCGATCGGAGGGGCGTAGGGCGGTCGCTACGATCGGCGGCACACCCACCCGCGGTCGCGTTGCACCGCGCCCCCGTCGATCTCGAGGGCTCCGAGCTCGGCCTGCACCTCCGCAATCGACATGCCTGATCGCGCCGCGAGATCATCGACGCTGCGCGGGGCCCGCAGGCTGAGGGCGTCGGTGAGACGCACCCGCAGGGAGGTCGAGTCCGCCCGGCCCTGCGGCGTGTCGGGACGGTCCTGGACTTCACTGTCATGCACCTCGGTGCCGTGCACGAGTTCGGCCATCTCGGCCGCGGAAGTGACCAGGGTGGCCGCATACTCCCGGATGAGTCGATGGCAGCCCGCCGACGCCGCCGAGGTGACCGGGCCCGGCATCGCTCCGATCGGTCGCCCGAGCGATGCCGCGTGCCCGGCCGTGTTGAGCGAGCCGGAGCGCCAACCCGCCTCGAGCACGATGGTGGCCTGGCTCGCTGCGGCGATGAGCCTGTTCCGTTGGAGGAATCGCCACTTGGTCGGCGGGGAGCCGCATGGCAGCTCGGAGACCACTGCGCCGGCTTCGACGATGCGTGCCAGCAGCGCGTCATGGCCACTCGGGTAGAACCGGTCGACCCCACCAGCGAGGATCGCCACGGTTTGGCCAGAGCTCGCAAGAGCAGCGCGGTGGGCCATCCCATCGATTCCGTAGGCGGCACCCGAGATGATCGCGAAGCCGCGATCGACCAGCCCCGCGGATGCCTCCATCGTCACGTGCTCGCCATACCCGGTCGCGGCCCGGGCACCGACGAGAGCGATCGAGTGCTGCGCAGCGGCGAGCGTCGCATCGTTTCCGCGCAGCCAGAGCGCGATCGGGGCATGGGGCCCGAGGTCATCGACGCCCGTGGGCCACGCCGGATCGCCCGGTACGAGCAGACGCACCGCGAAGCGCACGGCCTGCCGAAGAGCGACGAGGGCGACGCCCGACTTCAGTCGGGGAGTCCACCGGGCGAGGGCGGCCTCGAGGTCTGCCGCGGTGAGTTGCGATCCTCCGGCGGATGCGGCATGCAAGATGCGCACAAGCGGCCAGGTGTCGACCAGCGCGGTCAGAGCGCCGCCCGCCCCGAGACTCGCGACGAGTTCGCCAGCAGCCCGGTCGCCCGGCTCTGCGATACCGGTCCAGCTGGCCCGCGCGAACAGCTCGGGCACGCTTCCACGCTCGGGATCGGCGAGGGCGCGCACGAGCCCGGTGATCTCTGTGCCGTCCAATCCGAACATGCTCATGATGGTTCCTTTCACGGGTGAGGTTCAGAGGGCTCTGCGCAGGTAGAGCGCGCGCCCGATATGGTCTGCTGTGGGAATCGCCGCACCCGCCAGATCGGCGATCGACCATCCCAGCCGCAACACCCTGTCGTATCCGCGCATCGTCAGGCCGCCACGTTCGAGAGCGCGGTCGATCGAGACCGTTGTCGCCGCGCTGAGTCGACGCTCCCTGCTGCGCAGCCAGGCGCCCGGAACCTCCGAGTTGAGCCGCCACGGAGTGTGCTGGAGACGACCGTTGGCGGCCAAGCGAGCATCCGTGACGCGCCGGCGAGCTGCCGCCGAGGTTATGGTCGGGGTTTCGTCGCCGAGTCTCAAGCGCACCGCCGTCACCCGGCTGACCCTGAGCTGGATATCGATGCGATCCATCAGCGGCCCCGACAGTCGCGCGAGATATTTTCTGCGTACATGGGGAGTGCACACGCAGTCGGAGTCGGTGGCGCCATACTGACCGCACGGGCAGGGATTGGCAGCCATGACAAGTTGGAAGCGCGCGGGGAAGTGCGCGACGGCATTGGCCCGGTGGATGCTGACCACCCCCGCTTCGAGCGGCTGGCGCAGAGCGTCGAGCGCGGCCGGCCGGAACTCCGGTGCCTCGTCGAGGAAAAGCACGCCGTGCGATGCGCGCGCCGCCGCTCCGGGGCGAATCACGCCACTGCCCCCGCCCACGAGGGAAGCCGCGGTGGCAGTGTGGTGAGGGGACTCGAGAGGCGGACGCACCGCAAGACTCGCCCCAACCGGGAGACCCGCCAATGAACGGATCGAGCTCACCTCCAACGCATCCTCGGCTCCGAGGTCGGGCAGGAGACCCGGAAGCCGGGCGGCGAGCATCGTCTTGCCCGCGCCGGGTGGCCCGAGCAGAAAGAGGTGATGACCTCCCGCTGCGGCGACGATGAGGGCCTCGATGGCATCCTCGTTGCCGACGATATCGGAGAGGTCGAGCCCATCGTCCACCGGGTCGTCGACCCGGGCCGACTCGATCGCGTCGACCACGATCGGTTCGAGTTCACCGCCGTGCCAGATCGCGGCATCCCGTAGCGAACTGACCGGCACGACCTGGATTCCGGGCACGAGCCCCGCCTCCCCCGCGTTGCCGGAGGGCACCATCACGATCGCAGCTCCCGCCCGTGACGCGGCGAGAACCGCCGGGAGGATGCCCGCGATCGGTCGCAGCCGCCCGTCGAGGCCCAGTTCACCGAGGTGCACGACCCGGGCGACCGAATCGAGGGAGATGATGCCCGCCGCCGCGAGCACCGCCATCGCGATGGCGAGGTCGAACCCGGACCCGTGTTTGGGCAGCGCGGCCGGAGAGAGATTGACGGTGAGCCTGCGGTTTGGCAGCGGGCAGCCGGAGTTCGTCGCGGCAGCGCGCACGCGATCCCGAGCCTCATTGAGAGCGGCATCCGGTAGCCCGATCAACACGAAGGAGGGCAGATTGCTCGAGATGTCGGCCTCGACATCCACGAGCGCGCCGGTGAGCCCGAGCAGCGCGACAGCGGTCGTGTGTGCGATCGCCATCAGAACACCCGGGCCAGGTGATCGATCTGCGCCGGCCCGTCAGCGGGGGCGATGACCGAGATCGCGTCGATACGGATGCGGCGGTGGTCGCCGGGATTCGCGGCGCACCAGGCCGCGGCGAGTCGTCGGAGCCGAGCGAGTTTCTGCGCCGTGATCGCCTCGAACGGATGCCCGAACGCCACGCTCGATCGCGTCTTGACCTCGACGAATACCGTCTCGGCGTCTTCCACCGCGACGATGTCGATCTCACCCTGGTTGCAGCGCCAATTGCGATCGACCACGAGGTAGCCGGCTTCCGTGAGAAAGGCGGCGGCCAGGTCTTCTCCCCGCCGGCCCAACAGGTCTTTCGCAGCCATGGCTACCTCCGAAAAAGAGGATGCCGCGGGTGGAGCCGGCTGCGAGCCAGGGGTCGCTCAACTGGGGAGCACGATCCAAAGCGGGCGGATGTGTGGGAGGGGCGGGTCTCGATATGTGCGCTGGAGCGCCCTACCCGACCACCGGAGACTCGACCGGCGAGGCAGCCAGGCTCCGCCAGAGGAACTCGTAGATGAGGGCCTGCAGGCGTGCCGTGTGCGCGTTGTCGACGGCACCGCCGTGACCGCCGTCGGAGTTCTCGTAATAGAGCACGTCGTCGATCCCCATTGCCTGCATCCGCGCCGCCATCTTGCGCGCCTGTACCGGTCCCACCCGGTCGTCACTCGTGGCGGCATAGAACAGCACCGGAGGATAAGCAGCGTCCTCGCGCACCAACTGGTATGGCGAGAACATGCGGATGTACTCCCACTCCTCCGCAACATCCGGATTCCCATACTCGGCAATCCAGGAGGCGCCGGCCGAGAGATGCGTGTACCGCTTCATATCGAGCAGTGGCACGCCACAGACCACCGCGCCGAAAAGCTCTGGATAGGTCGCCAGCATGTTGCCAACGAGCAGCCCGCCGTTGCTGCGTCCCTCGCAACCGAGCCGTGCGGCCGTCGTGACGCCGCGGACAACGAGGTCCCGGGCGATAGCGGCGAAGTCCTCGTAGGCGCGCGGGCGGTTCTGCTTGAGCGCGGCGGTGTGCCAGCCGGGGCCGAATTCGCCCCCTCCGCGGATGTTCGCGAGCACGAAGACGCCGCCACGGTCGAGCCACGCGCGGCCAAGGATTCCACTGTATTCCGGCAGTCGGGATGCCTGGAAACCCCCGTATCCGGAGAGCAGGGTGGGGTGCGAGCCGTCGAGCACAAGGTCGCGGGCGGCAACCCGGAAGTAGGGCACCCGGGTGCCGTCATCCGATACCGCCCAGTACTGGTGCACGTCGATGTGTGCGGCATCGAAGAACGCCGGGGATGAGCGGATCACTTCTGGCTCGACCGATCCGAGTACGCCCCGAAGCACGGTCGACGGTGAGGTGAATCCGGTCGCATGCACCCAGAACTCGTCCGACTCGTCCGGATCGGTGTCGATCACCCGCACTGTGCTGAGGGCCGGCAGGCCGGCGACCGGTGACCGCGACCATCCGCGAGCAGGGTCGAGAACGACCAGAGTGGATGCCACGTCCACGAGCAGGGTGAGGATGAGGCGGGTGTCGGTGAAGTCCCACTCCACGAGCGCCGTGTGCGCGTCGGGCGCGAACAGCACGTCGAAGTCGCGATCGCCGGCGAGGAACGCGTCGAGCGTGATCGCGACCAGGGATCCGGCGGGGTGCACGACTCCGCCTGCCGTCCAATCGGACCGCGGGTGCACGAGCAGCCATTCGCGGCGCAGGGAGATGTCCGCGTCATCCGGGACCGCCAACTGCACGGGCTGCTCGTCGACGAAGAGAAAGGTGCGGCTGCGATAGAAATCGAGGTGTTCCACGATGAGGTCGCGCTCGAATCCCGGCGTGTGATGGTGAATGCCCGAGACACTGAGGTCGCTCGCTGTTACCTCGTGCACCAGCGTTGCCTGGGACAGGGACTGACCGCGGCGCACACGACGGACCGTGCGCGGATAACTGGACTCGGTCATGCTGCCGGGCCCGAAGTCGGTGCCGAGGTAGATGGTGTCGCGGTCGATCCACGAATAGTCGCTCTTGGCTGTCGGCACAATGAAACCGTCCGCCACGAAGCTGTGGCTCAGCAGGTCGAACTCGCGCACCATCACGGCATCACCACCGTCCGGCGAAAGGGCCACGAGAGCCCGGGTGTAGTCGTGAGGGAGCAGCGTCGCTCCGGAGAACACCCACTCTGTATCCTCGTCACGCCCGAGCTCGTCGACATCGAGCAGCAGCTCCCAGTCGGTGTCGGCCGAGCAATAGCTGTCGAGCGTGGTGCGCCGCCAGAGGCCTCGCGGATGCTCGCGGTCCCGCCAGAAGTTGTAATAGTGAGCGCCGCGTCGACTGACTATGGGAATGCGATCGTCGGAGTCGATCACCTCGAGCAGCCGGCTCGACAGTTCGTCGAACACGGGAGAAGCGAACCTGGCCAGAGTGTCTGCCGACTGCTCGGCGGCCCACTCGAGTGGAGCATGGCCGTGGATGTCTTCGAGCCAGAGGTTCTCGTCGGTCATCGGGCAAGCCTAGGTGGATCCGATGCGGGTCTCGATACGAGGGTCTCGATACGAGCGCTGGAGCGCTCTACTCGTCGAGCGCGAGTTCCTTGGGCAGCTCGAGCTCCTTGGCCGAAAGCTCCTCCACGTTCACGTCCTTGAACGTGAGCACGCGAACGGACTTTACGAACCGGTCGGAGCGGTAGACATCCCACACCCAGACGTCATTCATCGTGAGCTCGAAGTAGAAATCGTGGTCGGTATCCTGGCGCACCAGTTCCACCTCGTTGGCGAGGTAGAAACGACGCTCGGTCTCCACCACGTAGCGAAACTGGGACACAACATCCCGATACTCGCGGTACAGCGCCAGCTCGACCTCGCGGTCGTAGTCTTCGAACTCGTCTTCGTCCATGCTGGCTTAACTCTAGTTCAGTCACGCAGAGCGGATTCGCCCGCATGCAACCAGGTGCGGCGGTGGAAGTCGGTGGCTCCGAGTCGGGCGATCGCCGCGAAATGGTCGGCGCTGCCGTAGCCCTTATTCGACGCCCAGCCGTAGCCAGGGCTCGCTCCATGGGCATCGATCATGAGCCGATCGCGGTGCACCTTCGCGACGACGGATGCCGCGGCCACCGACGCACAGTCCCGGTCTGCCTTCACGCGGGTTGTGAGCCTCAACGGACTCTTCAGCGCGGGGGTGAGCCAGTCGTGACTGCCATCGAGCAGGATCACCGATTCGCGCACGCGCGCCCCCGCCTCATGCAGCGACACGAGCGCCCGTTTTCCCGCGAGTCCGAGGGCCGCGATGATACCGACCTCGTCCACTTCCGTCGCCGTGGCGAGTCCCACCGCGCTGAACAGGGCCCAGGATGCCGCCAGCGGAGAGAGCGCCTCCCTCCGCTTCTCGCTCAGCAGCTTCGAGTCCCGGAGTCCCAAGGGCATCGCACCGACCGCGGCATCCACTACACAGAGGCCGACGGCCACCGGGCCGGCGATCGCACCGCGGCCCACCTCATCACAACCGATCACGAATCGGGCACCGCCACCGTGCAGCTGCGTCTCGAAATCGAGGGTGGGAGAGGCGACGACCACTTATTTCCCGGTGCCCGGGTTTGCTGCCGAGACACCACCGAAGACATTCGGATAGTCGTCGAGCCAGGTCCAGTGGCGCGACGGCCAGCTAATCAGGAAGGCGCGGCCGACGACCTGGTCAATCGGCACGAAACCCTTGCTGGGGGTGGTGACGTGCGCACGAGAATCCTCGGAGTTGTAGCGGTTGTCACCCATCACCCAGAGCGAGTTCTTCGGCACGGTGACCGAGAAGTCGTTGGCGGCAACCTTAGTGACGCCATCCGGCAGCTTGAGGTAGGTCTCAACCAGGGGGATGCCGTTCACGCTCATCTGTCCGAAGGCGTTACAGCAGACGACCGTGTCTCCCGGCAGGCCGATCGTGCGCTTCACGAGATGGTCGTTGCTGTCCGGAGCGCTGAGTCCCACAACCGAAAGCAGCCAATCCACGCCCGCCACGAAACCGTTCTGCTGCACGACGGTCTTCGCTGGCAGCCATCCGCCCGGATCCGTGAAGACCACCACATCGCCATGCTGCAGCGGAACCATCCGGGGCACCAGCTCGTTCACGATGATCCGGTCATCGACCTGGAGGGTGTTCTCCATCGAGCCGGAGGGAATGTAGAACGACCGGATGAGGAAGGCCTTGATTCCGACCGAAATGACGACCGCGGCAAGCACGATCAGCAGGATGTCGCGGAGGAAGAGTCTCACCCCGCGAGACTTGCGGCGCCGAATTTCGGCCACATCCTCGGTGGACGTGGCTGGATCGATGTCTGTCATTAAACCCCTGAGCTCCCCATCATTTTAGGTGGTGGGGAGCTCAGTAAAAACTCTGGTGGAACGGCGCGTCTAGTGGGCGTCGCGCTTTTCCTTGATCTTCGCCTTCTTGCCGCGGAGGTTGCGCAGGTAGTACAGCTTGGCGCGGCGTACGTCCCCGCGGGTGACGACCTCGATGTGGTCGATCACCGGGGAGTGCACCGGGAAGGTGCGCTCGACACCCACCTGGAAGCTGACCTTGCGAACACAGAATGTCTCGCGCACGCCCTCGCCGGAACGGCCGATAACGACTCCCTGGAAGACCTGGATACGGGAGCGGGTGCCTTCCACGATGTTCACGTGGACTTTCACGTTGTCGCCGGCGCGGAAGTCCGGGATGTCGGATCGAAGGGAGACCGCGTCGACGGCGTCGAGGATATGCATGGTGGTTCGCTCTCTGCAACCGCCACAGGTCGACCGCGAATTAGGGTGTTACTCCAGAAGGAAGTGGTGCCGATATCGATGACGACTCCCCTGTGGCAGAGCCGTGCGGTAGGCACAATTCGTTAGTCTGCCACATCGCCCGAAACTAAGCCACCCGGTCGGGCGGCGGATCCGTCGCTCACTTCACTGCGGCTCGCTTCACTGCGGCTCGCTCCACTGCGGCTCGCTTCACTGCGGCTCGCTTCACTGCGATGACGCAGCTCTTCGTAGTCGAGTCCGGTGAGGCGAGTGACCGCCTCCTGCCGCGTCTCGACGAGATACTCGATCAGTACGACCCAGAGCGTGGCAAACGCGATGATGATGATCACCCCGCCCGCGATATCCGCGATAGTGAACGAGGCATCCCGAAAGCCCTGCCCGAAGGCGCGGGTGGCAATCGACGTGCCTGAATCGGTGCTGTGCACAGAATCGACGACGAAGAAGCCGTAGCAGAGAACAGCGAAGTACCAGCCCGAGAGGAGCGCGGCATCCGTCTTAGAGACGGCTCCTGCGCGGCGGGTGCTCTTGCGCGCCCAGGTGATGGTCGTCACCACAGCGAGGAAGATGAAGAGCAGCGGAGCGAGGAACAGGCCGATGGCGTAGTGCCAGCCGAGGATGACGCCGAAGAACACCCGTCCGATCAGCAGCCACAGCGGCAGCACGATGGTTGCGGCGAACTGGGTGTTGAACAGAACCCGGCGGTACCACATGATCGAAAGTTTACGCTCGACGGAGACGACCAACCGCCCACGCGGTGTCACAGACAGGTCGTAGCCAGGTCCTAGCCAGGGAGACACGGATGATCGAGCTCAAGACACCCGCAGAGATCGACGAAATGCGAGCCGCTGGCCGGTTTGTGGCTGCGACCCTCACAGAGCTCGTCGCTGCGTCGAGAGTGGGGGTCAACCTGCTCGCGCTCGACGCGCTCGCCGCACAGCTCATCCGTCGGGCTGGCGCTACGAGCTGTTACGTGGACTACCATCCGTCGTTCGGAGCGATGCCATTCGGAAAAATGCTCTGCACCTCGGTGAACGATGCCGCGCTCCACGGCCTGCCCCACGACTATGCGCTCAAGGATGGCGACGTCCTCAGCCTCGACTTCGCGGCATCCGTCGACGGCTGGGTGGCCGACTCTGCCGTGACCGTGGTCGTAGGCACCCCGAGGCCGGCTGATGTCGCCCTCATCGAGACGACAGAACGCGCGCTCATGGCCGGCATCACCGCCGCTCAGGTGGGGGCGCGCATCGGCGATATCTCGGCCGCGATCGGTGAGCTCAGCCGCGCAGCGGGGTACTCGGTCAATGTGGACTTCGGCGGGCATGGCGTCGGCCGCACGATGCACGGAGACCCGCACATCCCGAACGACGGTCGCCCGGGCCGTGGCTTGCTGCTGCGGGCTGGGTTGGTCTTCGCGATCGAGCCGTGGCTCATGGAGGGTACCGACCGCATCTTCACCGACCCGGACGGCTGGACCCTGCGCAGCCTTGACGGCTCGCGCGCCGCCCACAGCGAGCATACGATCGCGATCACGGATGCCGGGCCGGTAGTTCTTACCGCGCGCTGAGCTCCACTGCTGGGTCGCGCGGACACAATTGACGCGCTCTGCGGCCGTGAGTGACACGCGCGCCCGAACATTCGGGCGCGAGTGTCACTCGCCGGCGCGGCGGCATCCCCCGCATCAGTCCCCCGTCGCGTCACACCCCCGATGGGCGTCACACCCCCGATGGGCGTCACGGTAGCCCGTCATCCCCTCCCGGTAGCCCGCCATCGTCTCGCGGTAGCCCGCCATCGTCTCGCGGTAGCAAATGCAGGACTGGGCATGACAGGAGTGGCTGGAGAGGCTCACCTGCCTCATCCTTGACACCCCGTCCTGCATTTGCCATAGCAGGGCGACAGGGGGTGCGGATCGAGGTCCGGCGTCGCCGGCGTGCGGCGGAACTCAGCGGAGCGGATGCTGCTGGCGAACGCCTTAAAGTGCGCCGGGTCGTGCGCTGCGCCACTCGTCGGCGAGCAGGGCGTACGCGAGCCCGTCAAGCCATTCGCCGGAACGGTGCAGCGACCCGCGCACGTCGTGGGACTCGCGGCGCATGCCCACGCGCTCCATCAGGCGCCAGGAGGACTCGTTGTCGGCGAAGCACTGGGCAATCACCCGGCGCAGGTGAAGTTCTTCGAAGCAGATCCGGATCAACTCCGCGACCGCCTCGGTGGCATATCCGTTGCCGGTGTGCGCCGGATCGAGGCTCCAACCGAGCTCGGCCTGCACCGCGCGCGCCCGATCCCTCACCTCGGCCTGCGCCCAGGCATCCTCGATGGCCAGCATCAGGTCGCCGATCACGCTTCCGTCGAGCTCGATCACCAGAGTCTTGGCCAGCCGCGAGGGCTCCGTGAAATCGGCGAGATAGTGCTCGCGCTCGGGTTGGGCGCTGGTGATCCAGAGGGTGACGGACTCTTGCCTGCGATAGTGCCAGGTTGCCGGACCGTCTGCCTCCGTCGCCGGCCGGATCTCGAGACGCTCGGTACGAATCGGCCACGCGACCGCTCCGAGGCCCTGGCTCACAGGCGCGTCAGTCACCGGCTCGTCAGTCACCGGCTCGTCAGCACAGTCTCGTCAGTCACAGGCGCGGTGCCACATCTTCGGGCACCGCATGCTCCGGTGGCAACAGGTCGGGCCGCACGGCCCGGGTGCGCTGGAGCTGCTGCTCGTGCCGCCATTTCGCGATCGCCGCGTGGTTGCCGCTCAATAGCACAGGGGGCACCTCGAAGCCGCGCCACTCACCCGGCTTCGTGTAACTGGGGTACTCGAGCAGGCCGTCGGAGTGTGATTCCTCGACCAGGCTCTGCGGGTTGCCGACGACGCCGGGAATCAGTCGCCCGATTGCTTCGATCATCGCCATCGTCGCGACCTCTCCCCCGTTGAGCACATAGTCGCCGAGGCTCACGAGGCGCACCCGGGCACGGGTGGACGCATAGTCGACGACACGCTGGTCGATGCCCTCGTACCGTCCGCAGCCGAAGACCAGACGGGGCTCGGTCGCGAGTTCGTTGGCAAGCTTTTGGGTGAAGAGCTCCCCGGCGGGTGAGGGGAAGATCACGACCGGGGCATCCGCTCCCTGCGCCTCACCGGCGAGGAGGATGCTGTCGAGCGCTTCGCCCCAGGGCTCCGGCTTCATCACCATTCCGGCCCCGCCGCCATAGGGAGTGTCATCGACCGTGCGATGCCGGTCGATGGTGAAGTCACGCAGGTCGTGGATGCCGAGCTCGATCAGCCCGGACTGCCGCGCTCTGCCGAGAAGGGAAACATCGAGCACGGAGAAGAACTCCGGAAATATCGTGACGATGTCGATGCGCATCGCTGAGTTCTCTAGTCGGTCGAGGTCGGGCCGGGCTCAACGGCGGGCTCGACTGTGGGCTCGCTCACAGCGGACGCCGCGTCCGGCTCGGTATCTCCGTCGTCGTCCGGGAGCTCTTCGAAGAGCCCATCCGGCGGAGTCACGGTGAGTGTGCCCGCGGCGATGTCGACGGTCGGCACGATGGCCTTCACGAACGGCACGAGCACCTCGCCGGCGTCGGTCGTCACGTGAATGAGGTCCTGTGAGGGCAGGTGGTCAACCTGACTGACAGTGCCGACGCGGATGCCGTCACGCACGACCGCGAGCCCGACGAGCTGGTGGTCGTACCAGGCATCCTCCTCGTCCGATGCAGCGGCGAGATCGTGGTCGATCCAGAGGATCGCCTTGATGAGGGCTTCCGCGGCGGACCGGTCGGAGACGTCCTTGAAGAACGCCACCGGCTGCAGGTTGTACCACTTGAGCTCAATGAGCTCGAGGGTCTTTCCGTGCCAGGGGGACGAGGTCGGCACCTGGAGGGTGAACACGGCGCCCGGAACGAAACGTCGTTCCGGGGCATCCGTGTACAGCTCGACCTTGATCGCTCCCTTGAGTCCATGGGCCTTGGTGAGACGACCGACCCGCAACTGATCGGCCCCCGATGGGGCCGGTGCGGGCTGTGTGCTGGGTTCTGAGTGGTTAGAAATCGGTGTCCACCACGTCGACGCGCACCTTACGACCGTCGGCAATGGCCGAAACGAGGGTGCGGAGCGCCTTCGCGGTGCGACCAGCGCGACCGATCACGCGGCCGAGGTCCTCGGGGTGCACGCGCACCTCGAGAACTTCGCCACGGGGTGAGTTCTTTGCTACGACCTGAACCTCGTCGGGGTTGTCGACGATTCCCTTGACCAGATGTTCGAGGGCGGCTGCGAGCATTGCCTACGCCTTGTCGGCGGCTGCGGCCTCGGCGTCAGCCTCGGTCGCGTCATCGGCTGTCGCCTCAGCGGCATCGGAAACGGCCTCGACCTGAGCGGCGTCGGCATCGTTCAGACCTTCGACCGCGGGCGCGATGTCAGCGTCGGGTGCTTCGACAGCGGCGTCAGCGGATGCTTCGGCGGTGGGAGCCTCGACCTTGGGCGCCTCGACCTTGGGCGCGGGCGCCTCGGCCTTCGGCTTGAGCACGGGCTTCTTCTTCTCGTCGGCGACGAAGTCGACCTTCGATTCCTTGGTCTTAACGGTACTGACGGCGTTCTTGTCGCCCGTGAAGATTCCCCAGTCGCCCGTGAGCTTGAGGATGACGGCCACCTGCTCGGTCGGCTGCGCGCCGACTCCGAGCCAGTACTGCGCGCGCGCCGAATCCACCTCAATGAACGAGGGCTCCTCGGTGGGGTGATACTTGCCAATTTCTTCGATGACACGACCGTCACGCTTGGTGTGCGAGTCGGCGACGACGATTCTGTAGTACGGAGCGCGGATCTTGCCCATGCGCTTCAAACGGATTTTTACAGCCACAATGCTCCAGAGATGATTTTTGAGGGCGAACTGCTTGCCGTGAGCGTGGGGTGCACACTCGGCAGAAAAGCTCTGATGGGAGACGAGGCCGTTGGATTAGAGGGTCGAACGGCATAAGTCTCGACTGATCATTCTTGCAGATTTTTAGGGTTTCGGGAACCAGTCGAGGATAGCGGCGCCCGAGAGCGCCTGCGCGACAACGCGACACCCACCAGGCAGACGACGCCGCCCAAGACAGCGACAGGCGCCGGTACCTCCCGGAAGACCAGGTAGGCCTCGATCACAACGAGCGTCGGCACGATGTAGGTCGTCACCGCGAGGGGACCCGCGGGCATGCGGGAGAGGGCGAACGCCCAGGTGCTGAAAGCGATTGCCGTTGGCACCACGCCGAGGTAAACAGCCCCGAGAATACTCTCCACAGGCACCCGTGCGAGGTCGTGGATGAGAGGTCCGGCGAACGGCAAGCAGGCGATGGCCCCAACCGCACAGCCCAGAAAGGTGACCTGGCGGTTCGGCAACCTCCGCAAGACAGGCTTTTGACAGATTACCCCGATCGCGTTGGTGGCCGCGGCGACACTGGCCCAGATGACACCGGCACCATCCCCGATTCGGGTGATCCCGCTGGAGATACCGATGAGCACCACGCCGAAGAAAGCGACGCTCGCTCCGATCGCCAGCCATCGCGGGACACCGTCGCCAAGGAACACACCGGCTCCAAGAGCGATGAGCACGGGTCCGATTCCTACAATCATGGCGGTCGTTCCGGCATCGAGCGACTGTTCCGCAATGTTCAGGGTCACGTTGTAGGCGGCGAACCACGACAGCCCGAACACCACGATGAGCAGCCACTCGCGGCCGCTCGGGCGCACCCAGCGGCGCCCGATCAGAAGCAGCGACAACACCGCCGTGCCCACCAGCAAGCGTGCGAGGGCGAGCGAACCGACGGTGAAGTGTGGCGCAACGCCGCGGATCACGATGAACGCGCTCGACCAGGCGAGCAGGGTGACGATGATCGCGATCAGCACCGACGTGCTGAGCCGCGAGGCGCGCATGGGTGCGTCGCGCGGCTTCACGCCGGGGCTGGGAATTCGCGTCATGTGCTCAGGCTATCCACAGCCACGGGCCCTCCGGCACGGCGGGCGATACGACGTCCGGAATACGCGCACGGTCGGCTGGAAGATGCCCGTCGGGATTCTCTAGTCAGCGAATCCGGGCGCCACGCGGGCCCACGGGCGCAGCCGTTCGATCTGCGTTGCGAGCGAGAGGATGAGCGCCTCTCCTCTGCCATCCGGCTGCGGCTCCGCGACGATCTGCACCGCGAGCGGCACCTGGGCCGTAGCGTGCCACCCCGCGGGGATGCTCGCCGCCGGCCAGCCGAGCAGGTTCCAGGTTGACGGGTAGGGTGCGTAGCGGATGTTCGACAGGATGTTGGCCCACCAGCCGCGCTCGTGCCAGTTCCCAGCCAGAGGACCGGGCTGCGCGAGGGTGGGCGTGAGCAGCAGGTCGTAGTCGGCGAAGAATCCGTGCACCCGGGTCCGGAGCCGATCGACCGGCGCATCCTTCACCAGTCCCGCGCGGCTCGCGAGCCGTCCGAGCCGCGCGTGCACCCGCACTCGCCTCTCGAGCTTCGCGGCGTCGAGCGTCGCGGCGTCGTTCGCGGTGCCGGCGAACCAGCGGGCGAGCAATGGGACCGGGTTCGGGTCGTAGGGAAATGTCACCTCGGTGACGATGTGGCCCGCGGCCCGGAGTGCGTCGGCCGTCTCGGTGAGTCCGCGGCGCCACTCGGCGTCGAGGGAGACGAGCGGGGAGGGCTCCCCCGCCGCGATCGCGATTCGCAGGGGTCGCGACGGCTCAAGAGGCGAGGCGAGCTCCGGACGTCCCGCCATTACCGAGAGCAGCAAAGCGGCATCCGCCACTGTCGTCGCGAGCGGTCCGTTCTCGCTCATGCCGAGCCAGGCATCGACTCCGATGTCCTGCGGCACGAGCCCGCTGCCCGGCTTGATTCCGAACAGGCCGCAGTTGGCGGCGGGGATGCGTATGGACCCCATCCCGTCGTTGCCATGGGCGAAAGGTACCTGGCCAGAGGCCACAGCGGCGGCAGAGCCACCGGACGAGCCGCCGGGGGTTTGCGCCTGGTTCCAGGGGTTGCGCGTGGTGCCGTAGACGGAGTCCGTGGTACCGAAGACGCAGAGCTCGGGAACCCGCGTGATACCGACGACGATCGCCCCGGCCGCGCGCAGGCGGGAAACGATCTCGTGGTCCGCCGACTGTGGCGCCGCACTCGTGGCCGCCGACCCGTCGCGCATCGGCTCCCCCGCCACCGGGATGTTGTCCTTGATGGCGATCGGCACTCCCGCGAGCGCTAGCGTCGAACGATCGGCCCGGGCATCCACCACGGCCGCCTCGGCGAGCGCCTTCTCGGTACGCACCAGCTGGAACGCGCCGACTCGCGAGCCGCTCTCGATTCGGGCGAGCGCGGCTCGGGTCGCATCGACGGCGGTGAGTGCGCCGGAGCGCACAGCGGCGGCGGACTCGACAGCGGTGAGGAGGGCCATGGCCTCAGCTTATGGTCCACCGCACCGCGGTCGACATCAGGCGTTCTTCGAGTCGCGCCAGGCAAGCCAGTCACGCACGGGGGCGAGGTCGTAGTCCGGGCCGCTGATGCCGAGCGTGAACAGCGTCGTACCGAGATCGTGAAGTTCGTCGGCCTCGTTGGGCGTGCGCCCGCGCAGTTCGGTCGAGATCTCGATCTGGGAGATATCGCGCCCGACAGCTTCACCGTGTTCGGCGAGGATTCCGAGCTTGCGCTGCAGTGTTTCCGGGTCGCTGAAAGAGTGCCAGATGTCCGCGTGCTTCGCCACGATTCGCAGGGTCTTCTTCTCCCCGCCGCCGCCGATGAGCACCGGGATGTGACGGGTGGGCGGCGGATTGAGCTTCGCCCAGCGTTCCTCGACGATCGGGAGATCGGCGGCGAGAGCATCCAGTCGCTGGCCGACCGTACCGAATTCGTAACCGTATTCGTCGTAGTCGCGCTCGAACCATCCTGAACCGGTGCCGAAGATGAAACGACCGGTACCGGTCCCCTTCGCGCTGATGTGGTCGATCGTGCGTGCCATGTCGGCCTGCAGGTTCGCATTGCGGTAGCTGTTGCAGTTGACGAGAGCGCCGATCTCCACGCGCGAGGTCTGCTCGGCGAGCGCGGCGAGCATGGTCCACGACTCGAAGTGCAGGCCGTCGGGTTCGCCGGAGAGGGGGTAGAAGTGATCCCAGTTGAAGAGGATGTCGGAGCCGAGCGCCTCGAGTTCTGCTGCCGTCTCGCGGATCTTCTCGTAGGGCGCATGCTGGGGCGCGATCTGCACACCGAGTCGGACAGGACGGGTCTGTGCATCAGTCATCCCCCAAGCCTAGGTTGACTCGTGCGGCATTCTCATATGGTGCGGGAAATGACTTGGCGCTTGTGAACCATATTCGAGCCCACGCCTCCGTGATCCTGCTCGCCGGCGCGATGCTGGCGGTCACCGGATGCTCTCCCGCCGCGCCCGCCACAGATAGAAAGCCCGCCCCATCGTCGATGCGACCCTCAGTCTCGGCGATCGGGGACTCGATCATGACGGGTCATGGTCTCTCGGCCACACAGGCGTGGTCGCGAGCCTGCACGCCAAGCTGCCGACCACGACGATCGTCGGCATCAGCACCGCGTGGAACCACACCGTCGCCCCCGATTAGATGGCCGACATCAACGAGCAGGTGCGCACGGCACTGTTGGCGGTGAAGGGGACCTACCTCGACATCGGCCAGCCCCTGGGCGGCCACCGGTCCTGGCTCCAGACGGACGGGATCCACCCGACCGCGCGCGGGCAGCAGCAGCGCGCCACTGTGGTCGCCGGGTCGATCCGAGGCGCGAAGCTCTCGATCTAGCCCGGCACTCGCTCGGTCGGGGACTCTAGCCAGGGCAGAAGCGCTCGACTAACCGCGGCCGAGCAGCTTCTGCAAGCTGGCGAGTTCTTCCTCGGAGGGTCCCGGCTTGCCTGCACTGCCCCCGAGCCCGAATCCGGATCCGGCGGAACCCGTCGATGGCTTCGTCCCCGACGCCAGAGCAGCGTTCTCCGCGGCCCGCTTGGCCGGGTTTCCCGACTTCGAGCCCTTCTTCGCCTGCACCTTCTTCGGCGCGCCGAACTTGGCTCCGGGGATCGGCCCCATGCCGGGCACCTGCGGCATACCGCCCTTGGCGACAGACTTCATCATCTTGGCGGCCTGCTCGAAACGGTTGACGAGCGCGTTGACCTCGGTGACGGTCGTGCCCGATCCGCGGGCGATGCGCACCCGGCGCGATCCATTGAGCACCTTGGGCTGGCGACGCTCGCCGATGGTCATCGACTGGATGATCGCCTCGGTGCGCGTGATCTCCGACTCATCGAAGTTGTCGAGCTGCTGGCGCATACCCTTCGCGCCGGGGAGCATCCCGAGCATGTTCTTGATCGAGCCCATATTTTTGAGCTGCTGCATCTGGCTCAGGAAATCCTCCAGCGTGAAGCTGTCGGTCATGAACTTCTCGGCGACCTTGCGCGACTCTTCCTCGTCGAAGGTCTTCTGCGCGGTCTCGATCAGGGTGAGGATGTCACCAAGATCCAGAATTCGGCTGGCCATGCGGTCGGGATAGAACGGCTCGAAGTCATCCAGCGACTCACCGGTCGACGCGAAGATGATCGGACGCCCGGTGACGGAGGCCACGGAGAGAGCGGCCCCGCCTCGCGCGTCGCCATCCAGCTTGGTGAGCACGACGGCGGTGAAGTCGACTCCCTCCTGGAAGGCCTTCGCGGTGGCGACGGCGTCCTGGCCGATCATCGCGTCGATCACGAAGAAGACCTCGTCGGGGTCGATGGCCCGGCGTATGTCGGAGGCCTGCTTCATCAGGTCGGCGTCGACACCGAGCCTGCCGGCCGTGTCGACGATGACGATGTCGTACTGCTTGTCCCTCGCGAACTTCACGCCGTCTTTGGCGACCTTCACCGGGTTGGCGGCCCCTCCGAAGAACGACTTCGGCGCGGCATCCTCGGCTCCGACATTGCCGGGTTCCGGCGCGTAGACCGCGACGCCGGCCTGCTCGGCCACGACCTTGAGCTGGGTCACGGCGTTCGGGCGCTGCAGGTCGGCCGCCACCAGCAGCGGGGTGTGGTTCTGGCCGGCGAGCCACTTGGCGAGCTTGCCTGCGAGCGTCGTCTTGCCGGCTCCCTGCAGGCCGGCCAGCATGATCACCGTCGGCGCCGTCTTGGCAAACTGGATGCGGCGGGCCTCGCCTCCGAGGATCGTGATGAGCTCGTCATTGACGATCTGCACCACCTGCTGGGCGGGGTTGAGTGCCTTTGAGACCTCGTCGCCGAGGGCGCGCTCGCGCACGCGAGCGGTGAAGTCCTTGACGACGTCGAGGGCGACGTCGGCGTCGAGCAGGGCCCGACGGATCTCGCGCACGGTACCGTCGACATCCGCGGCACTGAGTTTGCCCTTGCCGCGCAGGTTCTTGAAGGTCTCCGCGAGGCGGTCAGTGAGGTTTCCGAAGGTGGCCATGATGCACATAGTTTAACCCGACCGGACCACCGACTTAGGCTGGCGCACATGCGCTTCGGAATCACGATCCTGCCCCAACAGCCCTGGGCCGCGGCCCGACGGACCTGGGCCAGGGCCGAGGAGCTCGGCTTCGACCACGCCTGGACCTACGACCACCTGTCGTGGCGCACCCTCGCCGACGAGCCCTGGGGAGCGACCATCCCCACGCTCACCGCCGCGGCCACCGTGACCTCGCGCATCCGTCTCGGCACCTTCGTGTCGTCACCGAACTTTCGGCATCCGGTGACGTTGGCGAAGGATGTCGCGACGGTGGACGACATCGCCGGCGGCCGATTCATACTCGGCGTCGGGTCGGGTGGCACTGGCTTCGACGCGTTTGTGCTCGGACAGCCCGACCTTACGGCCCGAGAGCGCCACGCTCGGTTCGTCGAGTTCGTGGAGCAGCTCGACGGTCTACTGCGTTTTGAGCAGGATGGGCCGATCTCGTTCGCCGGGGACTGGTTCATGGCGAGGGCGGCGCGCATGGTCGGGATGCCCGCGCAACCGCCCCGGATTCCCTTTGTGATCGCGGCGAACGGTCCGAAGGGGCTCGATCTCGTGACTCGGTTCGGCCAGGGCTGGGTGAGCACGGGCAGGGACGGAGTCACCGGCGAAGAGTGGTGGCAGTCGGTCGCGACGCTGGCCGGGCGTTTGGATGACGCGACCGAGCGCGCGGGACGGGACGCGGCATCCATCGACCGGTACCTTTCGATCGACTCGGGGGGCACTTACTCGTTATCGAGCATCAGCGCCTTCGAGGACGTCGTGGCACGAGCGGAAGCGCTCGGATTCACGGATGTCATCGCCCACTGGCCGCGGGAAAGCGGCCTGTACGCTGGCGGCGAGTCCGTGCTCGAGGAGGTAGCTACCCGGTTGCCGGGGTTGCGCTGAGGCGTGGCCGAATGTCCGCGCCCGGCTCTCCGCGCCCCCGAGTGACACTCGCGCCCGTATTTTCGGGCACGAGTGTCACTCGGGGGCGCGGAGGCGTGCGTCATGCCAGGCATCTAGGCTGCAGGAATGCCTGACTCCGCAGTTCGCACGGTCCCACTCGGCTCGACCGGCATCGAGGTCAGCGAGTTCTTCTTCGGTGGTGCGGCGATCGGCGGCATCGGCTCAGCGCCTTCCCGCATCGGGCTCGGCATGAAGACGGATGAAGCGCTCGAGCGGCTCGATGAGGCGTACGAGGTCGGCATCCGGGTGCTCGACACCGCCAATTCTTTCGCCGGCGGCGAGAGCGAACGGGTGATCGGGCGCTGGCGGGAGGAACGCGAACGGGCCGACGTGCTCGTCTCGACGAAGGTCGGCAATGTGGTCGAGCGCGGACAGGAGAGCATCTCGCTCGCCGCCGATCACATCGAACGGCAGCTCGCCCTCAGCCGGTCCCGGCTCGGCTCTGTCGACCTGTACCTTGCCCACGGATTCGACGAGCGCACACCGCTCGAAGAGACAATCACCGCGTTCGCTGCGGCCATCGACACCGAGCAGATCCGGGCCTGGGGATGCTCGACCGCCTCGGTTCGCGAGGTCGAAGCCTGGCTGCTCGCCGCCGACCGCGCGGGACTGCCGCGACCGGGTTGGGTGCAGTCCGAGCTGAGCCTGGTCTCCCGCTCGGTGGAGCGAGACCTGCTGCCACTGCTCGCTGAGGAGGGTGTCGGGTTCGTGGCGCATTCGCCACTGGCCGGGGGCATCCTCTCCGCGCGGTATCTGACTGACGATCCCGAGGAGCTTCCCGATCCCTCTCCCGGCAGTCGGCTGGCGCTCGCTCCGGCGATGTACGCGGCAGCGTTCACACTGCCGAACCTGGCAAGGGTCGCGGGCCTCGAGAGTCTTGCGCGGGAACGTGAGGTGGGCACCGCCACCCTCGCGCTTGCCTGGCTGCGCCGGCATCCACAGGTCACCGCCACGATCGTGTCCCCGCGTCGCACCGAGCAGTGGGACGAGGTGGCGGATGCCGCGTCGATGGACTTCGATGACGCGCTCGCCGAGCAGGTGGGTGCGCTGTTCGCCTGAATGGACCTGCACCTCGCCGCGCTAGCCTGATCAGATGTCACTCGTCCTGCCTTTCGACGGCCACACGCCCGCAATCGACGCCTCAGCCTGGGTCGCCCCGAACGCAACGCTCATCGGGCGGGTGACCCTCGCGGCCGATTCGAGCGTGTTCTACGGCGCCGTGCTTCGCGCGGACTCGGACTCGATCTCGATCGGAGCGGGGAGCAACCTGCAGGACAGCGTCGCCGTGCACTGCGACCACGGCAAGCCGACCATCGTCGGTGAGCGCGTGAGCGTCGGCCACTCCGCCGTGCTGCACGGCTGCACCATCGAAGACGATTGCCTGATCGGAATGAGCGCCACGATACTCAACGGTGCGGTGATCGGTGCCGGCTCTCTCGTTGCGGCGGGGGCAGTGGTTCTCGAGGGCACAATCATCCCGCCCCGTTCACTGGTGGCGGGGGTTCCGGCCAAGGTGCGCCGCGAATTGACGGATGACGAAATCGCTGGTGTGACCGCGAACGCCGCACACTACGTGGAGCTGAGCCGAAAGCACGCCGCGATCTGAGCCAGTGCCGGGGGCCTGGCTTCGACCACCCTGACGGGCCGGTGCGGCGCGGGACCTCTGGGCATAACTCCTGCTGCAAGCCGCAGCGGCACACCGGCCGACCAGTAAACACGGGGCGACGGGCGGCGCGGTCGGCGCCCAGCAGGAGTTATGTAAGCGGGGAGGGGCGAGCAGAGCGGCGCGGGGGATGGGCAGCACGCTGTGGCATCGTCACGATGGCACTGCTTCCGACCGCTCAGGCGTCGACGAACGGATCCGCGATCCCCACGTAACGCGTCTCCAGGTACTCGTCGATGCCCTCGAAGCCGCCCTCTCGCCCGAGGCCGGACTGCTTCACTCCGCCGAACGGCGCGGCCGGGTTGGACACGATGCCGGTGTTGATACCCAGCATGCCGACCTCGAGTTCCTCCGCCAGGCGCAGGGTGCGATTGAGATCCCGCGTGTAGGCATAGGCTACGAGCCCGAATTCCGTGTCGTTGGCGAGACGGATTGCCTCGCTCTCGGTCGCAAAGGTCGAAATCGGCGCCACCGGGCCGAACACCTCCTCGTGCAGGATGCGTGCGTGTGGCGGCACATCGGTGAGCACAGTCGGCCGATAGAAATAGCCCGGCCCATCGACGGCGGATCCGCCGAGAGCCAGGGTGGCTCCG
>Ga0209100_1000735_pt1 | contig 25756 bp, 17 predicted proteins | sample lystaG_FD_185480 | JGI IMG/M metagenome (GOLD analysis project Ga0209100, IMG submission 185480) | Glacier valley bacterial and archeal communities from Borup Fiord, Nunavut, Canada, to study Microbial Dark Matter (Phase II) -... | ecosystem: Environmental > Aquatic > Freshwater > Ice > Glacier ... | reverse complement strand
CTGGTCTTTTTGAGCTTGTACTTCTTTCTCGCTGGCTAGGGCAATCCATTGATCGATCAGGGTGTTTCTTGAAGGTTCGTCCATCAGTGCAATTCGCTGCAAACTATCTTCGCGCTCAACTGAATATATATTATCAGTAAGTCGGGTCAGGCTCTGGTGGCGTTGTGCGATCTGCTGGTAATTGGGATATTTATCATCAATCACCACCATGGCACTGTCGTAGTAGCTTTGTGCATTTTTATAGTTAAGCTCATCAAAATAGATTTGCGCCAGGGTAAGGCACGATAGCGCGCGCTGGTATAAATTTTCGGAACTTAACGAGGCCGATTTGGTGTATTCTTCTTTGGCCTGTTCCTTGTTTCCCGCCTTCATTGAAATATTGCCTATGGCAAAATAAATCTGATCGCGGAACTCCAGGTTTTTTTTATCGCGAAGCAATTTCCGGAGCTCTTTTTTAAGTTTCTCAGCATCGCCTGTTCCGGTGAAAGTGCCGGCTGCATTGATATGTGCATTGAAAGCCATTTTATAGGGAGGATTCATCCGGGCAACGTCCCTGAAGGTTTGAGATGCCTTGTCGGTATTTCCCGTTTGTTGGTACCATTGGGCCAAAATGTAGGTGTAACGAAGGCGGTCCTGCTTTTTAGCGGCTTGTTTTACGGCAATCGACAGGAAAGGAATTCCTTCACTATATGAAAGTTGCCTGGCATAATAATCTGAAGTTATCGCGGCCAGTTCACCATCGAGGCGTTTGGGAAAATTTTCGTCACCCTGCAAAACCTGAATCAGTTCATAGGCTTCAACATAGCGTTCAAGTTCAGTGTAAGAGCGGACCAACCAGATGTTGGCAATGTATGTGGAGGGATCATCCGGGAATTTACGCAACACGTAATTGAAATTCTCAATGGCTGACATATAATTATGCTCATAAAAATAGGCCTTACCCATCAGTATATAGGCATCGTCAACCCACTTGTTGAATTCTTCCTGGCTGGCAAATTTGATATATGATTTGCTCCTGTTCTTTCGCCGTTTAGGTTTTTTGGTAATCGAATGTGTCTGTATCAGTTTTGAGCCTTTTAAAACGGCATTGTCCATATCAGCAGAGGCTACAGTGGCCGTTGCAGGGTTGCTTGATTTATAAAGGGGTAAAACTTTCGAATAATCATCTTCGGCCGACTTGTTGATTTTATCAATTCCGGCGCGCAGGCTTTCCTTCCCATGGAAATATACATTGTAATGTGCCGTTAAATTGTTATAGGCACGCGACACAACAGTGTTTTTTTCTGTCGAGCACCCAGCCAGAAGAAAAAGCACTATGAGGAAAAATACGCGATATGAAAACTGTTTGACCAATAGCTGAATTTTATTGACTTTAGGATAAACTGCCAATTTGGAATAATATTGTATAAAACTACCTATATAATGCAGGTTTCAACAAACAAAATGGCACTTATTTAATGTCTGCAATATTACAAACTTTCAAGCGAAATACCCCTCCGTAAGTGGGATAGATTGATTGAAATTTGTATTTTGATGAAGTGGTCCATCATACAAGGTAAAGTGGACGCGAATTGCATCCCTATCGAAGAAAACTTTAATGCATCAAGAGAGGTCGAACGCACCATTCCAAAGAATGAATTTTACAGTCTCTTAAGGTTGAAAATTTAATTGATGAGCCCACTCCGAAAAGTCTGATTCTGCCACAAAATACAAAGATTTAATATGTGTATATAACATATAATCAATGCTTTGTGTGCCTTTATGCCTTAGAGGCTTTGTGGTATTTTTTATTCTGTTAACTTTTAGTAGTGGACTCGTTGAGTCAAATTTGAGCGGGAGAATAAATTGAACACTTTTTACGTTTTGGTTTCAATCTTTAATATTCTGACCAAAGTTTCACAGGCATAACCTTGTGCAAGGCCAATAGAACCTTTTAAATTGTTGAAAAATAATTGACATAAGGAGCAACCAAAAACGATTTTAAGTGTTCAGAATTAAGCATAAATTAAATATCCATTTACCGTAGAACCTGACTATTTATTGTACAGTACTTCTGCCTTTTTAACATGGAGGAAACAACAATGTTGACAATTAGGAAAGTGATTAATCATCAAGACATTCAAATACCCACGCAAAAGTATAAGCTTGGTATTTCACTCAGTGGTGGAGGTGCACGTGGCATACTTCACATTGGAGTTATGGAAGCGCTTCATAAATATGGCCTTCATCCTGAAATTGTCTCAGGAACCAGTATTGGCGCCTTCGTGGGCGTATTGTATGCTGCTGGTGTCGAGCCACTGGAGATTCTTGAACTGGTGAAATCCAGCAAAATGTATAAATTAATTAAATGGAAAGTGCCATCAAGCGGACTGCTTGATATTAAAAAAGTACTCTCGGTGTTGCAAAAATATATTCCCGTTGATGATTTTGATGCACTCAATATACCTTTTAGCTGTTCGGTTACTAACCTTAACTCGGGACTGTCAGAAATAAAAAATACAGGAAAGCTATTTCAGTGGGTATTGGCATCGGCTTCCATACCACTTGTTTTTGAACCTCAAATCATTGGGGGCAATACCTATGTCGATGGTGGACTTTTAAATAATCTTCCTGCGCAATGTATTCGCGATCAATGCCGGTTTCTAATGGGTGTCAATGTGAATCACAATGGGCCGGAAGAAAATATTACCGGATTTAAAGCCATTGCCGAACGAGCCTTTCGGCTGACAATGGCCAAGAACGTACAGGAAAGCTTTGCGATTTGCGATTTTATCATCAATCCTCCCCAAACAAGGTTGTTTAGTATTTTCGATTTTGGCCGGGCAAACGAGATTTTCAGGATCGGTTTTGAAGAAACGGAACGCCGGATGCCGGAATTATTTGAAATTATTGCTCATAGAAACATTCTTATTGAAAAATAATAAAGCAATAAATAAAAAATCATGTCGTTTTACAATCATAGTTTTGTTAAAAGACTTATATTTAGACCATAATTTAAAATTTTATTCCATGAAAAAATTATTATTTATTCTATCAGTTGTCGTGCTTACTTCTTGTGGACAGCACAAGAAGGAAATTGCCCGCATGCAGGCCAAACAGGATAGCATTTCACAATTGGATGTGCAAAAAGATGCTTCTATTTTGGAATTCATGTCATCTATGAATGAAATTCAGGCAAACCTGGATTCAATTAAAACCATTGAAAAAATTGTATCTGTTCAAACTAGCTCGGGTTCAGAAATGAAAGCGGATGCTAAAAAAAGGATTATAGCAGAAATAGCTGAGATCAATAGTTTACTACAGAAAAACAAAGAACTGACAAAATCGCTTCAGGGGAAACTTCGGAATTCAAACTTGAAAAATGCTGAATTTGAGAAGATGATTGCCCAGTTGAACAAACAAATGGCAGATAAAGACACTGCCCTTATTGCTTTGAGCAAGGAACTTGAAGGCTTGCATTTTGATGTGGCCGGGCTAAATCAGAAAATTGAAACCATTACTGCTGAAAATGCACAAGTCGTTTCAGAAAAAAATCAGGCCATTGATGAGCAAACCATTGCTATGAATACTGCTTATTATGCTTTCGGAACAAAGAAAGAATTGACTGAAAAAAATGTAATAGAAAAAGAAGGGGGCGTTTTAGGCCTGGGCAAAAGCATTAAAATGAAGAAAGATTTTAACCGCGACTATTTCATGAAAATTGATATTCGTGAGTTTAATCAATTGCCATTAAATGCAAAAAAAGCTCAGGTGATTACTGTACATCCTGCAGGTTCGTTTCACCTTACCGGAGCGAAAAAAGTTGATGGTCTGGTAATTGATAAACCTGAAGATTTCTGGAAAGCATCGAAATATTTACTGGTTGTAGTTGATTAATTTATTAGTTTGCCCCTGAAAAGGATCAGTGACTATAAAAAAGAGGCTTCATTTTTAGAAGCCTCTTTTTTATTTAAAATATATTCGTTTGTTTAACGGTTAAACTTTAATCGTTTTCCTATTTTTCCATCCACTACTTTTCCATCTGCATAAACCAGTTCTCCATTCACAAACGTATGAGTTACCTGGTGCGAGAATTTCATTCCTTCGAAAGGTGACCAGCCGCATTTGTAAAGAATATTTTCTGGAGATACGACCCATGGTTTAGACTGGTCTACCAGTACCAAATCAGCATAATATCCTTCGCGCATGTACCCACGACGGTCGATGCGGAACAAATCAGCTGGGGCATGGCACATTTTTTCAATCACCTTCTCCACCGTAATCAATCCATGTTGGCTCATTTCAAGCATGGCCACCAGCGAATGTTGTACCAGCGGCCCTCCCGAAGGGGCTTTGAAATAGGTATTGGACTTTTCCTCAAGGGTATGAGGGGCATGGTCAGTTGCCACCACATCAATTTTATCGGCCAGCAGCGCCTCCCAAAGTGCAGCCTTGTCGGCAGCCGATTTGATGGCCGGGTTCCATTTAATCCGGGTTCCATGGGTAATGTAGTCATGCTCGTCGAACCATAAATGATGCACACAAACCTCAGCAGTAATCAGCTTTTTGTTCACGGGCCCCGAATCAAATAGTTTCATTTCATCAGCGGTTGAAAGGTGCAAAACATGCAGCCGGGTGCCATATCTTGAAGCCAGCTCAATGGCTTTGGAAGTCGATTTGAAACACGCTTCGGCACTGCGTATTTTCGGATGGGCCGAAATCGGAACATATTCACCGTATTTTTCCCTGTAAATAGCCGTATTTCGGATAATAGTTGGTTCGTCTTCGCAATGGGTGGCAACCAGCAACTTTGTATTTCTAAAAATTTCAGAAAGTATAGTTTCATCGTCCACCAGCATATTGCCGGTCGATGAACCCATGAATACTTTTACCCCGCAAACATCGGTGCCATTGGTTTTCAATACTTCTTCCAGATTATCGTTGGTGGCGCCCATGTAAAACGAATAGTTGGCAGCTGAAACTTCAGCGGCACGCATATATTTCTGTTCGAGCAATTGCTGAGTCACTGCTTGTGGGTTGGTATTGGGCATTTCCATGTATGAAGTCACTCCACCAGCCACAGCCGCTCGTGATTCAGTGGCAATTTCGCCTTTGTGAGTCATCCCTGGTTCACGAAAATGTACCTGGTCATCAATGGCTCCCGGCATCAGGTATTTTCCCTGGGCATCAATCACAGTAGCTCCCTTGGTGATTTCCTCCGGAATACTTTCACCAGTAAATACTTTGATAATTAACTCTCCATCAATCAGCACTGCACCGCTGAAAGTTTTGCCTTCATTGACAATCTGTGCATTTTTTATAAGTGTCTTCATATTTTGTGGTTTAACTGCTTGCCCATGCAGTCAAAAATACTGAATATATTCATACAATGACCCCCTGTGACAGTATTAAATTATGTGATCTAAGGAGATATTTAATTGTTATTGAAAAATGGAGAATTACACTAAAATATTACTCCATTATCTATGAATGAAGTATTGTAGTTAAGAAATTTGCCATTTCTCCAGTTAAAATCAACCTACGTGTATTTTGTTTATTCTATTTCGGCTAATTAAAGAGGTAGTAACCTTTCGCAAAAAAAAAAGTTAAATATAAATCTTATTTTACTTTTTCATACCTTGTAAACCAGCTTCTGATTTTCATTTTCAATACCCCCCAAAGTGCTTCATTGAAAATACCACCACTCATTTTTGAACTTCCTTCTTGCCTGTCAGTAAAAATGATGGGTACTTCAATAATTTTAAATCCGTGTTTCCATGTTTTAAATTTCATTTCAATCTGAAACCCATAGCCTTTCAACCGGATATTGTCGAAATCAATCGTTTCCAATACTTGTCGGTGGTAACATTTAAAGCCAGCCGTGGTATCCATGATTTTCATTCCGGTAATTGCCCGGACATAAACCGATGCCATATACGACATAATTACCCGGCCCAGCGGCCAGTTAATCACATTGATTCCTGTTATATAGCGGGATCCGATAGACAGGCTGGCCTTTTGCTTAACACAGGCGGCATATAAGCGTTCCAAATCTTCCGGGTTGTGCGAAAAGTCGCAATCCATTTCAAAAATATAATCATAAGGACGTTTCAATGCCCAATGAAATCCAGACAAGTATGCTTTCCCCAGTCCTTGCTTTCCAGCTCGTTTGAGGATGTGAAGCCTGTCAGGAAATTCATGGAAAAGTTGTTCAACAATTTGACCTGTTCCATCGGGCGAGTTGTCGTCAATAATCAATATATGAAAAGGTGTTTTTAATGAAAAGACCTTTCGGATCATTCGTTCAACGTTCTCTTTTTCGTTGTATGTTGGAATTAATACCAGATTTTGGTGCACGCTGTTTATTTTTATTTCACCACGAAAATAAGTTTTTTATTCATTGCCACGAACATATTCTGAATGTTTAACAATTATTAGGGCTACAATATGGATTTTTAGGTAAATTTATGTCTTTATACGCTTTCCAAATTTCACAATAGAGGTAAATTATCATTCAATTTATTTGGTTTATTGAGTAAAATATGTTAGATTTAGGGACTAAATCACCACGATTCTTCATCATTGTTTAAAAACTAAAGCAGTCTACTGCACGTTGTGCATATACTGCACGTTTCTCCTTTTCCCCTTTTTATTTTTTATTTTTTATTTCTTATTTTTTCTCCACTTCCCCTTTCTTTTATAATAAATAAAACTTCAAACGCTTAGTACGTAAAGTACGTGCAGTAACTATATAAAACAGTTTTGAACAATAGCCTATCTGCTGTGGATTGGAATAACGACCTCAGTATTTCTGACTATTGGTGGCAATTAAAACTGCAACAATTTTCACGGATTTATAAATATTTACATAATCTTACATGTTAAACCATCCATCGAACATCAAATTTATAACTTTCATTCTGTGATTGTTGTAATTTTGGTAAGTTTGAAAGGTTGTATGAGGTTATTATATAGTTTGTTGCAATTTGTTATGTACCAGGTATACAGATCTGTTATTATATGATTCACCTATTAATGTGTAAGGAGTACCAGAGCATATACGTTCTAATCTCAATTTTTTCAGGGTTATCAAAAGGCAAAATGTTTAATAAATTTGTACTTTCGCTGATAAGAGGCTTAGGTTTGTAGTTTACAAAATTAACCATTTAGCCCTGATGTAATTAAACTTTAAATAGTATGAAACGATTGACAATTCTGACGCTGGTATTTTCCTTGTCTTTGGGAATGGTTTCCGGGCAAATAAATGATAGTAAGCTGGTTACTTTGTCGGCTCCTGCCGGTAACCTGATTACTTCCATCAACCGTTCAGGCAAAACAGTGATTCCCAATGGCCGGTTTGTAACCCCTTACGGAAAGTCAATCCAGGTGGCTCCCCATCCCTTCGGACTGGTGCTGAGTGCCGATGGAACCGTGGCGGTGACGGCCAATTCAGGGATATCGCCCATTTCCATTTCAATTATCAAAAATTTTCAATCCGATCATCCATCTGTTCAACAGGTCCCTCCAGGATCTGATACTGATAAGGGAGTACTTGCTTCTGTTTTTATGGGATTGGCCATTTCTCCGGATAATAAGATAGTGTACGTGGCTGGTGGCCAGCAAAATAAGATTTACCTGTTTTCTGTGGATTCAGGGGCTAAACTTGATTCGGTTGACTGTTCTATTTCAGAAAAGGGCGATGCTGCTCCAAATGGGTACATAGGCGATATGACACTGAGCAAAGATGGCCGTTACCTCTATGCAGTTGATCAGATGCTCTTTAGGATGATTGTGGTCGATACGCGTCAAAAGAAAATCATTTCGAGTTCAAAAACAGGGCGCTATCCTTTTGAAATTGTGCTTTCACCCAACGGTGACAAAGTATATGTAGTCAATGTGGGCATGTTTGAATACACTAAACTGGGTAATATTGAAGCTGAAAAAGACCACACCAATGCATTGGCTTTTCCGCCTTTTGGCTTTGGTTCCGAAGAAATGAAAAAAGGCACACGACTCGGCTCTATGAATATTCCTGGCTTGGGCGACCCAAATGTTCCAGAATCGTTTTCGGTATGGTCGTTTTTAGTTAAAAATCCTGCAAAGCCTGAAATGCTGGCAAAAATTAAAACAGGGGTACTGGTAGGCGAAACGATTGAAGAAATTCCAGCCGTTGGTGGAGCAAGTCCTAATTCACTGGCTGTTACTTCACAATATGTATTTGTCAGCAATGGGACCAACGACAATATTTCGGTGATCGATATTGTTCACGATACCATTGCCGCCGAAATATCGCTCAAACTACACAAGGCCGTTAGCCATTTTCGCGGTGTAATTCCTTTTGGACTGACCGTTTCTCCTGATCAGAAAAGATTGTATGTGGCTGAATCAGGAATAAATGCCGTGGGAGTGATTGATATTCCTACATTGAAAGTAATGGGACATATTCCCTCGGGCTGGTTTCCTTCAAAACTGAAAGTTACTCCTGATGGTAAAACATTGGTAGTAAGCAATGCAAAGGGGTTTGGAAGTGGTCCAAACGGCGGCAAAGCTTTTAAGGAAGGAAAAGAAGGCAGCTACATTGGTAATTTAATGAAAGGAAGTGTGTCGGTAATGGAAATTCCAGACGACAAAACACTGGCCGATCTTACCCATCAGGTTATCAGTAATAATTACCTGATTGAAGATTACCAGACAGTGAAAAAGCGAAGAGGCAATAATCCGGTTCCAGTTTATGGGGGAGAAAAGGAATCACCAATTAAATACATGGTTTTTATTTCGAAAGAAAACCGCACTTATGATGAGATCTTCGGGCAAATGAAAAACGGAAACGGCGATCCTTCCCTTGCGCGTTATGGCCGCAGTGCCACATTTACCAACCGTAAAAAATCGTTGAAAGTAGAAAATGCAACGGTCATGCCCAATCATTTAAAACTGGCCAATGAATTTGCCATGGCTGACAACTTTTATGTCGATTCAGATGTATCGGCAGATGGACATCGATGGTTGGTCAATACTTATCCAAATGAGTGGGTTGAATCCACTGTTCCGGCCAGTTACGGAGGTAACCGATCATACAATCCGAAATCAAAAGCTCCTGGCAGCCTTGCCATGACAGGATCTGCCGGAGCTATTTACCCGGAAGATTACAACGAAGCCGGATCAATGTGGGATCATCTGGAACGAAATAAGATGGAATTTTACAACTTTGGCTTCGGGGTTATGTTTGAGCCCGCCTTTTACGATAAGTCGTATAAATATACAGGAGTGAAGCATTATGTGAATTTTCCGGTTCCACTACCCATGTTTTCACGCACTTCAAAAACCTATCCCACCTATAATATGGCTATTCCCGATCAGTTTAGGATCCATCAGTTCATCCAGGAATTTGAGGAGAAATGGATAAAACCCGGAGTCCAAATGCCTTCTGTGATCACCGTGATTATACCCAACGATCACGGTGCAGATGAAAGGCCTGAGGCTGGTTATCCATTCAGGGAGAGTTACATGGCCGATAATGATCTGGCTGTTGGGAGAATAGTGGAATACCTGTCGCACACGCCTTACTGGAAAAATATGGTCCTTGTAATTACTGAATATGATGCCCAAAACGGAGTTGATCATGTGGATGCTCACCGCAGTGTACTGATGGTTATTTCGCCCTATGCGAAGAAAAACTACGTTTCAAAAGTGCATTACAGCTTTGGAAGTATCTTTAAAACATTCTGGAATGTATTGGGAATGCCTTATCTGAACCAGTATGATGCTGCTGCCAGCGATTTTGCTGACATGTTTACAGCAAAGCCTGATTTTACTCCTTACAGTGCAGTTCCGGTGGATATCCGCATTTTTGATCCTCAAAAAGCATTGACCCCCCTGGATGAAAAATTCGATTGGGATGCTGTCAAACAAACACCGTTGATCGATGATATAAATGACATGCAGGACGATCAGAAGGAAAAAAAGGAATACCGGTTAGAAGATCAAAAGAGAAAATAATAATAACCTGAACTCAATCAAGTTACACTTTAAAGGAACTATTTTTCAAATGCAGGTTATACAGGATTTGATTCCATGCCTTCTGCAAAAAGTAACCAATCAGTATAGATGAAATTCTTGGAATAAATAAACTTACTTTATTTCAGACAAACTGCCACTAATGCCAATTGGCATTAGTGGCAGTAATGGCATTTTATCTGAGTCACATTCCATGATTATTATATGCAAAAAATTTAATAGTTCCCTAAAACTGATTTTCCTATGTCTCCCACCTGCATGCTGTCTGTATCATCTGATACCTTTCTGATACTCATCTGATACCTTTCTGTAATGTAGGGTTACAGAAAGGTATCAGATGAGTATCTAATGGGTATCAGATGATAGAGCACAAACACCTACTCACTGCATAGGAACAGAGGGAGAAATCCAGGATCGAATGCTTATTTTGAAAAACAGACAGGAAGGTGTAAAATATACCATTAAAGGTAGTTATAATCATAGATTAAAAAAAAACCAACCTTTTTATATTTAAACCCTAGTAACCCGGCAATTTATTGCACATGTTAATTTGTAAATTAAACCTATGATTGTAAATTTCAAATTTGCTTTAATCCTTGTGTATTTTTGAGTTGAAGGAAGGTCTATTCTTTCGGTAGCCCATCCACCATATAAAGAACCCGCTTATTAAAACTATCAGAATACAGATTCCGGCAATCGGTACATATAGAATATAAAATATACCAAGTAATGGCTCGAAAATTCGCCCTGTGTGAACTTCAAGCGATAGGTTCCACAAGGAGATAGGGCTTTTGCGGATGATTTCAGGACTCATTTCTCCAAATTGAACGTTTGTCCGGATGGGCAAAACTCCCAGATTGTAATCAAAATAGAATTCATATCCTGAATGATCGGTAAACCAGCCATCAATCATGTCTTTCGAAATGGGGGGACCCGTCACCTGAGGGGCCTGATAAGGACTAGCGGAGAGATAATCAATTACTTCTCCGGTCGATGGAATCCATAGAAATAATCCGTTGAATGAACCAACCAGATAAGTACTGTCTGCTTTTTTTTCCAACACAGTGCATCCCATCACGCTTACCGGAGGCTGGCTCATGGGCCGAAGCATGGGTCCTTCAAATTTCTCATTAATTATAAACAGGCCGTCATTGGTTGAGAATAGAAAGAGATGTTGCTGCTCATCGTACAACACACGGCGAAGTTTGTCGTACCAGGGATTGGAAGAGCTGAGAACGGTTCCCGGAATGGGCGAAACCATTGAGTTGGCAATGGCAATCAGCAATGGCGGACGTAAAAACATTCCTGTAAGGGTCACAAAAATCAGGAAGGGAATAAATATCCATCCCAGCCGGTTGTGCCAGCGCAGATTGGTGTTGCGGGCCTTAATCAGTGAGGCATTGTTCTTTTGTATATTGGGCCGCGATTGCAAATCGCGGGACCCCCTGGCTCTGCGATATTTGAGCCATTTGGGAAAAATAAAGTGCATCATTCCGGTGAGCGAAATAATCAGGATAGCCAGTCCGAATAAATCGACCATAAGTTTTCCTGCAAAGCCCCATATTTCTCCACTGTGCAGCAGCCACAAGGTTTTAAACAGGCTGGCCTTCCCGTTGTACCCTTCGGGAGCAGGAAGCACAAAAGGGTAAAAGGATTTTCCATCGGATGATTTTAACAAAAATGAACGCGTTTGAACCAACAATTCATTCTGTTGCATTATCAAATCGGTAATCCGTTCTTCGGTAATGGGAAGCTGAATTTTTTGCCATTCGTGTAGCTGAACTGAATACTGGTACAAGCCAAAATAAGTGCCGGCAAACAGTTTTCCATCCGCAGTTTTGAGGATTTTACTAATTTTACGGTTGTCAATTCCTTTTGGAAAACCGGCATTCCAGTCTTTAAAAGTTTTGAAATGATCGGTCGTCAGCCAGATGCCAATGTTGCCATACACGAGGGCGGAATCTTCACTGAGTTGACAGACTGATTTTACTGAGCCTTTGTTCCAGTTTTGATAACTGTAATCTTCCGGCAGTAAGGATCTGTTGATGTCAATGCCAGAAATCAAGGAACGGTGATTCATAAAAATGCCCGATACGGTGAACAGGATTACAAACAGGGTTATCACAATTCCAGGCCATTTATGGAACTTCCGGAGCTTCGCCAGTATCTTATTTTTAGTCATGAAGTCTATGTATCAGTAAGCAAAAATAGATAGTTTGGAATGGATAAAGTGTAACAATCGTTACAAACAGAGCGTTTCCTTTCAGGTTTTATCAATTTTGTCTTTTATCTTTAAACTTTTGGATGGATACTGTTTTGACTGATGCATTTTTTTTATTTTTGTGCATTACAAATTATTAGTCACGATGATGAAGGTTTTCAAATTTGGAGGTGCTTCGGTTAGCTCTGCCGATGGGGTTCGTAATTCGATGAACATTCTAAGAATGTATCCTGGCAACAAGGTTTTGGTTATTTCGGCCATGGGTAAGACCACCAACGCTCTTGAAATCGTTGCCCGTAAATATTTTAATCAGGATCCGGATGTATGGACATATTATCAGGAGGTGAAAGATTACCACGATGGAATTGTTGATGAATTATGGGGCGAACCCACTCAGCTTCCGGAGCTTGAAAAGCTTTTCATTCAACTGAGCAACCGCCTCAAAGGTGACCGGTCAATGAATTTCGATTACGAATACGATCAGATTGTGGCTTTCGGGGAATTAATTTCTACGCAAATTATCAGTTTATACTTCAATAAAACCGGACTGAAAAACCGATGGGTGGATGTTCGTAATTGTCTGAAAACCGATGATCAATTTCGGGAAGCTAACATTAACTGGGAACTTTCTGTGCGGTTGGCTAAAAGGATATTTACCTTCGAATCTGAAGATTTATACATCACCCAAGGTTTTATTGGTGGCACTTTGACTAACCAGACTACCACGCTCGGACGTGAGGGGTCTGATTATACAGCTGCCATTCTTGCCAACCTTCTGGATGCCGAAGAGGTGAGCATCTGGAAAAATGTACCCGGGATATTGAATGCTGATCCTGACTTTTTTTCCAACACGCTGAAACTCGACGAACTGTCGTATAAAGAAGCTATTGAGCTGTCGTATTCAGGAGCAAAGGTAATTCATCCCAAAACCATTAAGCCACTGCAAAATAAGAATATACCCCTGTTTGTTAAGTCATTTCTTGAACCCGAAAAATCAGGCACTATCATCCATGCAGTTGAACATCCGCTTAACCTGGTTCCTGTGATTATTATGAAAAAGAACATGGCCTTAATTACGCTCACACCCAACGATTTTTCGTTTATCAGTATTAACAGCGTTTCAGAAGTGTTTAGCTTGTTTGCCAAATACCGGCTCAAGGTTGGGTTGATTCAGCAATCGGCGCTTGACTTTTCACTCGCTTTTGATGAGCCGGAGCAGGGAATTGATAATCTGATTGGTCAGTTGCAACAAAAATTTGAAGTCAAATATAACACCGGGCTCGATTTGGTGACCATCCGTTATTATACCCCTGAAACGGTTACTCAGATTACCAACGGTCGCCAGGTTTACGTTGAACAGAAAAGTAGGAGAACGGCCAGGATGTTGCTGAAGTAAGAAGTTTTCTCTTTTAATAGATGGATTTGGAAGTCAGTTATGTTTTTTTAAATTAGATGGAAGCTTAACTATTGAATCAGATTTATTTGTACATTTGATCTATACAAATTTTAAAGATTAAACGGAATGGAAGCTATTGTAATAAAATCGGATGAGAAAAGCCTGAAATTGATTATGGAAATAGCCAAACGGTTGGGTGGAGAAGTATCAAAATTAGACAATGAACAACTGGAGGAATGATGAAAGAAGCAAAAACTGGCAAAACAGTCAGCCGTGAAAACATGATGCAGAAATTAAAGTGATAATCAATTTCTGCCTTTCATGTAGCAAGAGTCTAAATATCCTAAACCATCAACTATATCAACCATGCTTACCAGAAGAAACCTTTTTAAAACCGCAGGACTGGCATCAGCGGCAGCACTTTTGCCACAGGCTGCCTTTTCTAAATCAGCCCAAAAAGATTCAACCTTTCGTTTTAGCCTTAATACCAGCACGATCAGCGGACAAAATCCGGGGCTGCTGAAATACATTGATATTGCATCAGAAGCTGGGTATGATGGTATCGAACTATGGATAAAAGATGTGAAGCAGTACCTGGAATCAGGAAATTCAACACAATCACTAAAAAAGTATATTTCCGATCGTGGTTTGAAAGTTGAGAATGCCATAGGTTTTGCTCCCTGGTTGGCTGGGAAACAAGGATTTGAACAAATGAAATTGGAAATGGAAATGATGGTTCAAATTGGTTGTACCCGCATTGCAGCTCCTGCAGCGGGCATTCCTTATGATCAGCCATTCGATCTCACTGAAGCAGGGTATAAATACAAAGAACTGATTGAACTGGGTCGCCAGACTGGGGTGATGCCCATTTTAGAATTCTGGGGAGGCTCAAAAGGACTTTATCACATGGGGCAGGCCATGATGGTTGCTGCCATTGCCAACGATCCGGATGTGAAGATCCTGGCTGATGTGTATCATCTGTTTAGGGGAAACTCAGGATTCGATTCACTAAAAATGCTAAGTGGAAATGTGATCGAAGTATTTCATATAAACGATTATGTAGCCTCCATTCCACGTGAGCAGCAAAAGGACAGCGACCGCGTATATCCGGGTGATGGAGCTGCCCCGATGAAACAAATACTGACCGATTTGAAAAATATGGGAGGCTCCAAAGTACTCTCACTCGAATTGTTTAACGAAACTTACTGGAAGCAAGATCCTTTGCTGGTTGCCCGAACCGGATTGAAAAAAATGAAAGAGTTGGTCAGTGAGATTGATTAAATAATCTTGAGAAGTCGGTTTTTGACCCCAGCAGCAAATGATTAATTAGTTTCATGACATACTCCCAAATGGTATTTTCTGAATGTGAACATTGTTCTGATTAATTTTCTGAATAAAATCCTCTCTTTTCTTTCATTTAGTTTTGATTTATTCCTAACTTTAAATGTTGTTAAATTTTATTCAGTAAATCAATTTGGTTTCCTGCCGCCCTGCCCATCTGATGAGGAAGAATTACAAGTGGGAAACATTTTTCAACATCAGCATTTTAGCATAAAGTACATTGGATTAAAAACCCAATTTACTTTGGTATAACAATATAAAATAATTGTTTTACATTAAAAAACTAACAAAAAATGAGCAAACTTCTAAGAGCACTCGAGCCGGTTGGGGCGCAAAAAAATTAGGTGGTGGATGCCTTACTACCATCATTATCTTCGCGATTTTATGGTGGTTACTGGGGCATTTTGGCATCTTTAAATAGATTCGCATATAAGCTTTTTTTTTTGTCTGAGAAACCACAGCTGGATGAGTTCAGTTCAAATTACGGAGCATGTTCGTGGTATGATTACTCTTGGCTGTTGTCGGATCAGTGGAATGCAGGTGGATTGAAAATGTTCACTTAAAAAATAAGGAACATGAAGGTTTGTAAATATTTCTGTATATATTTGTATGTATTATCAATTTTTATAGCCATGACGCAGGAATTATTAAAAAGAATTACCATTGATCCGGATATATGTCATGGAAAGCCAACTATTCGTGGACTTCGTTATCCGGTGGATAATATGCTCGAATTAATGGCATCTGGAATGACCATGGAAGATTTATTGGCAGATTATCCTGATCTTGAGAAAGAGGATTTCCTTGCATGTATTAATCATGCTGCTAAATTGACTCAAATAAAAAGTATTTATAGACTTGCATCATGAAGTTTATTATTGATGCACAATTACCAATTTCCTTATCTAATCTTTTGAAATCGAGAGGGCAGGATTAAATACAGTCTCTTGAACTACCCGATAAAAATAAAACTAAAGACAATTACATAACAAATATTTCAATTGAAGAAAACCGGATTGTAGCAACAAAGGACAATGACTTTTTAGAATCTTTTTTGATTCTTGATCAGCCTAAAAAACTAATACTTGTTAGAACGGGAAATGTTGGAAATATTGAGTTGAATGCCTTATTTGACAAGCATCTTGAAAGAATATTAAGTTTAATGGAGGAAAATTCTCTCATTGGAATTACCAAAACCGAAATTGTCATTCATGTTTAAATGTACCAAGACTTTTATAATATATAACAACTATTCAATACTTTGTGTCATGAGGCCCCAGGAGCGTATTGGTAATTTAGTGGCATTTTTAATTTAATTGACTTTTAAGTGCTGACTCAAATAATTAATCAACCAGGCAAAATATTTATTCAATGTCAATTATGAAAATCATAAAGAATCTGCTCATCATCATAATGCTTTTAACTACGATCGTTTCAAAAAGTCAGACACCGGCATCTGACCAAAAGCCCATACGACTGGCCATCGTAGGGATGACACATGGTCACATTGACTTTATTCTAGGTAGAAAAGATAAGACGGACTTTCAATTGGTGGGCATTTATGAACCCAATACTGAATTGGCTCAACGTCTGGCTAAGAAATACGGATTCGATTCTAAGTTGGTTTATAATAACTTGGAAAACATGTTGGATAAAGTGAAGCCGGAAGCTGCGGTTGTATTTGGGTCCATATTTGAACACATGGCCGCTGTTGAAGCATGTGCCCCTCGCGGAATTCATGTAATGGTTGAAAAGCCGCTGGCTACCAACGTGGAACATGCTCAACGGATGGTAGGGCTTGCGGAAAAATACCATATCCATTTATTGACTGATTACGAAACTTCCTGGTATCCAACGACCGCTAAATCGTTTCAGTTGGTGAATGACAGTAATTTTATTGGTAAAATTATAAAAGTAGTAATTCACGATGGCCATCAGGGGCCGGTAGAAATCGGTTGTGAAAAGGAATTCCTGGAGTGGCTGACTGACCCAATTCAAAATGGTGGGGGCGCCCTGATTGACTTTGGATGTTATGGCGCTAACCTGATGACCTATTTAATGAAGGGTGAAGCACCCCTCTCGGTGACAGCCGTTACCCAACATTTCAAACCAACTATTTACCCCAAAGTAGACGATGAGGCAACCATTATTGTATCTTATCCCAAAGCCCAGTGTATTATTCAGGCATCGTGGAACTGGCCCTTTGGCCGGAAGGACATGGAAATATATGGAAATTCAGGTTCCATCGTTGCCCTTGACAGAAACAATATGCGCCTGAGAAGTGAAACCATGAAGGTGGAACAACTGAAACAAGTTACCTCAAACGATATCGCTATCAATGAAGATCCATTCTCCTATTTTGCAAACGTGCTAAGGGGGAAAGTTAAAATGACCAAATATGATCCTTATTCTCTTAGCAATAATGCGATTGTTGTTCAGATCCTTGATGCAGCCAGAGAATCAGCCAAAAGCGGGAGAACCATTTACCTTAAAAAATAAGGATAAAATCATTCTGAAAAGTCATTGGAATTAATAGAATCACCAAGACATCCCGAGGTCATATACCACAAATCATTGCATCTGGCACTTATAATTCTAATATGAACCATTTCATGGTCAATTAGTAAATGTGAAATCTATGAGTTTATGGTTTTATATTTTCATAATTACACTCTTTCAATTCATTATGGTGTAGCTATCAAGCTATAACCCGAGGACTCATGGCCTGATGTTTGGTAAATTAAATGTATGATCGCTCTTGTAAAATTCATGCTTTGTTAATTACTGAAATTAATACAATGCTTTTAACATTGCAAGGTCAGTTTCATTTATTCGGAAACCTGCCGGAATTGTAAACACTGATAAAGTCACGTTCTGTTTTACCCCAATTCATTGGCCCGCCACTCTTTAAAAATGATTAATCATCCTATTTATTTCCTAATTCTTAACCCACGGAATAGGTTTTGCTACTGCCATGCATTTGGCTTTAGTAAGGTTACTATAACATATCTGTAAGGTTACTGTAATGCTAAATACAGTAACCTTACAGATGTAATACAGTAACCTTACTAAAGCCAAATGCATGGTATAGGTTCACATGTTTTCCAATTTCGGGGAAAAGGCTGTAAAAGGCATTTTAGGGGGATAAATGAAAGTGGAAATGCTGAAAATAAAGGCATTGGACCAAGGCTTTCCAATAAGAGGACAAAATAACTGATGTTCAATTGAAGGTTCATAACAATCAACCTTCCTGAGAAAATTCAATAAAAACCGCACAACTGTGCGGTTTTTTTATGCTTTAAATGGAACATTTTCCTGGCTTAATTTTTCAATGAATTTAATTTAGAATTTTATTGCATGTTTAAATAGTAGATATTGAGCATTTTATGTATTAATGCTAATAATTAAATTTTCGTTTTTCTGATCATTGGTACTCCCTTTGCATTTTACACCGCTAACATTAAAACAATTTATTCTTCAAGCCATGTTTGTCCAAATCAGCATTGAAAAGAAGAATATAAAAATAGTGGATGAATTGATGAAAGAGTATTAATGTTCATAATAATTATTGATTTTTAGATCAGTAATTGAATGAATAAATATGGTGAAGTTGAACAAAAGTGAAAGAAAAATTTATTCAAAAATTATTATCTAAAAACGCAACAATGAAGTATTATTTCAATAAATTTGTGAAAAGAACATTCCTATTTATTATGGCTGTTTTTTTTTCCATGATAGGTTTTACTGCAACCTATTATGTAAGTAATGCAGGTAGCGATTCAAACAATGGACAATCCGAAAGCAGCCCCTGGCAGACTTTGAGCAAGGTAAATGCAGCCTCTTTGACAGCAGGTGATGCAGTATTATTTAAATGCGGAAACTCTTGGTACGGTCAATTAATTCCTAAAAGTGGAAGTTCATCAGCGAGAATTACTTATGGTGCTTATGGTACTGGCAACAAACCACTTATCCATGCCTCACTTACTAAAATGAGCGCCAGCGATTGGGAAAACCAAGGATCTAACATTTGGAGAAGTGCCTCAACGCATGCATCAGAAATTGGAAATGTCCTTTTCAATAACTCTATTTGTGGGGTTCGAAAATATTCAGATGGAACTTTGACTACTCAGGGTCATTATTATTACAATACCTCAACAGATTATATTAAAATATACTCGACAAGTAATCCCGCCACCTACTATTCAGATGTAAAGTTATTATCAGCTGTTATATTGGTGTCACTTAACAATAAATCAAACGTAAACATTAAAGATTTAAATTTAAGTTATACAAGTGGTTATTCAGTGGTAGGAAATACCGTTACGGGATTGAATTTAAGTAACCTGACAATGATTTGGATTGGTGGACAAACCCATGCCGGTGAGGTAAGGAAAGGAAATGCAGTGGAATTTTGGAACAATTGTCAAAATGCGGTAGTCGAAAATTGCACCGTTGGTGAAGTGTTTGATGCCGGCCTCTCTAATCAGGGTGATGATGCCAATCAATCAAACATTACCTATAGAAAAAATGTTATTTACAATTGTGAGTACTCGTATGAATATTTTTTGGATGGCGGGACAACTGCAAATATTATTTTTGAAAACAATACGTGCGTTGACGCCGGCCTTGGATGGGGTCATAAACAAAGGAAAGGGCCAACTGGAAGGCACATTAGAATTGCTGGTACACCTCCAAATACAACTAATTTTGTAGTAAGGAACAATATATTTTCGGATGCCATTGATGTGCTGAACTATACCCGTGATATTGAAGGCCTGGAAAGTAAATTTACATTTAATTACAATGCATACTATCAGACTTTAGGCAGCAACCTTGCTCAAATTAAAATGGTTCCTTATGCCACTTTTGCGGCCTATAAATCAGCCACTGGCTGGGAAGCTAATTCCATTAACACGAATCCATTATTTGTTGATGCTGCAAATCATGATTATAGATTAGCTGCTAATTCCCCCTGTATTGATGCCGGTGATCCATCAACTGCAAAAGATGCAAACGGGTCACGTTCAGATATTGGCGCAATAGAAAGTGGAGGCTCACCTGCTTCAGAAACCTCTACCCCGATTGTTTCTGCCTTTACTATTCCATCATCTTCAGCCTCACTGACAGTCCCTCTGTCAACTTTTACAGCAACTGACAATATTGGAGTTACAGGCTATCTTGTGAATGAAACAGCTGCAAAACCTTCTCTTACAAATTCAAGATGGACTGAAAGTGCACCCACTTCCTATCTTGCTTTAAGTACAGGAACAAAAACTCTTTATGCATGGGCTAAAAATGCAGCCGGGAAAGTGTCAGCATCTGTAACTGATGGGGTGACAATTACCATTGATGGATCTCGGTTAACGACAGGAATTGAGGAGGATGTGAATGGATCAGTTAAAATCGATATTTTTCCAAATCCATGTATTGATAATGTTACGGTACGTTTTTCTGAAATCCCTGAGGCCGGTAGTTATATTGAAATAATAGATATCGCGGGCCGAAAAGTGGCCTCTCGTGAAATATCAAATGCCAGCGAAAATATTTCTCTCAGCGATCAATCTACAGGATTATATATGGTGAAAACCAGGATAGGCTCCAAGGAAGTGATAACTAAACTGATCATTAATAAATAGATTTGATGCAATCAAGATCCCCGGCGATGTATATACATATATATCCCGGGGATTTTTGCGTATATACAAATGTGTCATATTTTGAGTTCCTATTGATATCAGAGTGAATTCTAAAATAATCCATTTCCATTTCTGATAATGCGCCGAAGGTTTAAATGTATATGCTAATCGAGTTTGAAATCAATGAGTGACAAAACTGTCCTGAGGATTTTCCACCATAATATACTACTTTTGTCATCTGATAATTTTGGTTATGGAGAATAGCACACGTATAGTGAAACCTGGGATCAATGGTCATTTTGTAGGTGAAAAGGGAGAAATCCTGCTTCCACCAACGGGCTGGTCATTTTTGCCATCGGGTGATGCCGGGGTAACTCGAAAAGTTACTTCGCAAGGGCAGTTCTGGAGGGTAGAGGTAAAAAAGGGGCGAAGAACGATCTCCCTTGGAATATGGGCTCTGCAAGCCACTATCGCTAAGGCACAGGCTGATGTGCAGGCGGCTCGTTTGACCGATGAATATAAAAAGAAAAGAGTGTATGACCTTAACCGGCGTGAAAAGAAACAAGAGCAGTATGATGCTGAATTCTGCCAGGCAGTAGAGGATTATCTTAATTTCCACGACAGTTACAAAGACATAGAGATAAAACTTGCCAAGGCGGTTACCATCCATGCCATCCCAGTTGGTAGCGGAACTGTTGCACGTACACAAATGATTCCCATTGACGAGAGAGCTGCCCATGCAGTTATTGCATGGATGCGGCATCAGACAACGGCCTACGACCACTTGAAAATTGCACGTGTCAAAGGCGAACGGCGATCCGTAAGAAGGGAGCTTGCTCAACAGTCTGTTGATTTACTGGCTAATTACCGCCAGGGCAGAGTAATCAAAGCTGATTGTCCGTTGCAAAAAGCGGTAAGTAAAATAGGACCCTTTTAACTTTATTGATTTTGATAAAATACAGGCTATCAATAATCTTTGTGCCTAAAAAAACTAAACATAGCAAATTATGAGAACCAAACTGTACCAGAAAGTGTGTTTGATCACTTTTTTAATTGTTAATCTATTCGTCACCCCTATTGCTGTTGCCCAAAAGTTTACCATCCCCGTATTGCCTGATACGCAGTGCGAAGTAAACACTCAGCCTCAAATGTTCATGAGCCAGATGCAATGGATTGCAGATAAGAAAGATTCGTTGAATGCCCCCATTGTATTGCATGTTGGAGACATTGTAGATTTTGACAATATTGATCATTACGTAAAGGCCAGTAAGGGGTTTAAAATACTCGACAATGCTAAAATTCATTACGCCTTGTGCATAGGAAACCATGATACTGAAGCGGTAGGCGAATTCAGTGGCAGTGCAGCCCCCGGTAATGTGAACCTGAATTTACGCAAAACCAATAAGTTCAACACTTATTTTCCCGTGAGCAGGTTGACAGCTCAAGGTGGGCGGTATGAAGAAGGTAAAAGTGACAATGCTTATTATACTTTCAAAGCTGGCAAACTCGATTGGCTGGTTGTGTCGCTGGAGTTTTGCGCAAGAAAAGGCCCGGTTGATTGGGCCGCTCAGGTAGTTGCCGGGCACCCCCACCACAATGTGATTATTTTGACCCATTATCATCTGAACCCAAGTGGTGACATCAGTGAACGAAATGCTGGCTACGGTGACTTAAGTCCCTATCAGATCAATGATATGCTGATCCGAAAATATCCAAACATCCTTCTTGTCCTGAGCGGGCATGTGGGAAACTCAAGCTGGAGAAACGACCGGGGCGACAATGGTAACCGGATCTATCAAATTCTTCAGGACTATCAGGGCGAAAATTTCGGCGATGGATTTATCAGGCTATTAGAGATTAATCCTGAAAATAAAACAATTTCCGGTAAAATGTATTCTCCCTATACCAAAACAGAAAAGCAGGACGGTTCTCAAATTCGCTTTAGCAGTGTTAATTTTATTCAACCTAAAATAGCAAATTAAAACCACGGACAAATTCATTCTCTCATTGATTATTTTGTGTCAATGGTCTGATTGCCAAACAAAAAAATAATAGATATATCGGAATTGTGTTGATGACAAACAGCGGGCTAAGATGATGCTCAAAAGAAAAAGCCACTGAATATCAGTGACTTTTGTAGTCCCACCGAGACTAAAATATGTAATACTAAATACATTCAAATAAAGTGTACGATATACCAAAACCCTTGCCAGATAAGCATTACATGGGTATAAAGTGAAGTGTATATCCTCTTCAGATATAAAGTTATTTACATTTTTAGGGTATGACTTTTTTTAGTCATACCCTATATTACCTTTGGAGTCTTAAAATAATAGAAATGGCGAAGGTTTACTTTAAGGTTAATACGAAAACTGACGATTCAAAGAAAGATGTGTCGATCAGGATCAGATTTAAGATTGGAAAGATCGACCAATCCACTGCATCTGGTGAATCTGTCCAACTCCAATACTGGGATTTGGAAAAGCAGCAATTAAAAAGGACAAGTTTTAAAGGGAAGGATAACTTGCTAAGCAGGCTTAAAAAATTAGAAAGTCATATTCTGGATTTAGCTTCTAAGAGAGAGAATATTGAAAGTGGGTGGTTATTATTGGAAGTCGATAAATATTTGCACCCTAACAAGTATGTAAAGAAAGATTCACAAACGATGTATGAGTGGATCGAAGCTTGGATTGAAAAATCTGAAAATACCTATCATACTATCAGACCATATTATTCAACCCTGAATAGTCTTAGGGAGTTTGCCCCAACTCTGGAATGGGATGATATTGATGTCAACTTTTACTATGATTTTGTAAGCCACTTGACAAAGCAAGGATTTGCAAAAAATACGATAGGCGCCCGTATTAAGAATCTGAAAGTTTTTTGCAATGCCGCATTTGAAAGGAGTGTGCACAGAAATATTGCATATCAAGCATTCAAAAAGCTTACAGAGGAATCATTCAACATATATCTTAATGAAGATGAACTAACTACAATCTATGAACTTGACCTTTCCGCTCATCCTCATCTTGACAAAGTACGTGATCTCTTTTTAGTCGGATGTTGGACCGGGTGTCGTTGGAGTGATCTGGATAAAGTAATAAGTGATAATATAGAAGGTAACTTCATTAGGCTTGAGCAGCAAAAGACAAAGAATCGAGTTACGATTCCATTACATTCAATAGTGAAGAAAATTTTAGAAAAGCATAAAGGACTAATTCCAGGAATGATTAGTAATCAAAAGTTTAACGATTACATTAAAGATGTATGTGAGTTGGCAAAATTTTCAGGAAGGGTATCGAAAAGCATAACAAAAGGGGGGAAAAGGCATACTGAGGTCATGGAGAAATGGGAGATGGTCAGCAGTCATACTGCAAGGAGATCTTTTGCCACAAACTTGTATAAGTCAGGTTTCCCATCGATTAGTATCATGTCGATTACTGGACATAAAACAGAAAAAGCGTTTTTAGGCTATATTAAGGTGAACGAGCAAGAACATGCAGAAATGCTGGAGAAGCATTGGGCAAAAATGATAAGTCAAACAACTTTGGATTTAAAAAATTAAATTTCTTGTTCCTTTTCAATTCAAATGAAGGGTTGAAAACATAGACTCTATATCACTTATATTAAGGTGGATACTTGTTGTTAGATTGTAACAGTTTATGTTGGAGAATTATAATATTCATGGTTATTTAAAAATAATGTACAAAAGTGCTTGGATTATTAACTGAATTTATTATTTTTGTCGTCTTGCCTATCTATTAGAAACGAGAGTTATTTTCAATACTTTCAAAGTTTCATTATCTATCAAAAATTTTTCTTTGGAAAGATCAATCAGAATCTTTCAAACTTGTATGAATAGTTAATTAACTGTCATACTCAATTAATTTTTCAATTCGCATGAAACTATAATTTGTATTATAGAATATTGTGCACGGTGTTTTTATATATTGTTTATTGAAAATGTTGTAAAATTGTTTATATGAATTTAATTGAGTTAAGTAGCCTTGGTATGGCTGGAGTTGTAAAACTTGAAATTACTGCCAGTGATCTTTTGAATGTTTTAAATGATGTTGCCAAGGCAACAGCAAATTCCATTCTGACAAAAATGAATGGAGATCGGTCGCCTGAATTTATTCCCAGAAAAGAAGCAATGAAAATGCTTAATGTGACGACAGCACTTACAATGATTCGTTGGGAAGAAAAGGAATATCTGATACCACATAGAATCGGTGGTCGAATCTTTTATCGTAAAGATGAAGTTGTAGCTGCATTTGAGAGGTTTTCAAGAAATCATGATTGTTGAACTCTGTGAAACTTATCAAATTGCCTTTTTTTTTATTGACATAGAAAGCAATAAAATTTTGAGGAGAGAAGGAGCTGTCCTCAAAAGATCCTTTGTATAATCCGGATGTATTCCAACCTATACTGAGTACCCAGGTTCAACTGGATATTTATTAAATATGTTTTTAAAATCGAAAGTTGATGTGTTTCAAATCACTTTTGTTTATTTTTTAGTCGTGATAATTAACTAATGGTAGCAGGAAGATAAAATAGAGTTTTCCATGTGAAAGATTGACCTTGAAACTGTCATCTTTTAATATCTAGAGAAAGTTAACTTGAAATAATGGAATAACATCCAGATTTTCATAATTACAAATTAAAAATTAATAACATGTTTACAGATAAAACATTTGTGCCTGAAATATTTAATATCGGCGGAGAATACTTTTTATATCATTTAAAAAATGATGGTTTATCATCTATCCCATCATTAACAAAAATTAAAGAATCTGCATTAGAATCCGTACATGGTTATGATGCAAAAAGAAAAGCAGAAATAGCTTCATTTGTGGGCTTTACTATTTCCCCTGAGAATAATCCTGAAAAATATCTGCGAACAATTGACCTTGGAGACGGGTGCCGTAATTTTAACCTTTATGAATTACCTTTTCACTCACAAGGAAAGCATCATTATGATGAACAATTTGGTGTTAATTGGCCTTACATATATAAACTAATTCATCACATAGCACCTCATGAAAAACCATTTCCAAGTTCTAAGTATACTTATTTTCAGCTTCTAATGGACTATTTGGCAATAGCATGGAGATATCCTCAACAGAGATTACCAATATTATCAATTGTTTCTAAAGAAAGATCCACAGG
>Ga0209100_1000734_pt1 | contig 25762 bp, 22 predicted proteins | sample lystaG_FD_185480 | JGI IMG/M metagenome (GOLD analysis project Ga0209100, IMG submission 185480) | Glacier valley bacterial and archeal communities from Borup Fiord, Nunavut, Canada, to study Microbial Dark Matter (Phase II) -... | ecosystem: Environmental > Aquatic > Freshwater > Ice > Glacier ... | reverse complement strand
TACTTTTAAGTCACGTGCTCAGTAATCTTCAACCTCGCAACCACCCTTCCTTTATGGGTCCCGAGTAATCGGGATCGATTTACTGATCGAGGTACTCCCTGCCTGTCCCGATCCCTCGGGAAGTACTCGGGATTAATTTCCCTACAGAAAACACCCCCGGTGAGATTAGCGCAGGCAGACAGGGAAAAGCCTCATAATCTGAGCTGACCCTAAGCTGGTAACCCACTCAGTTTTATATTATTTTTCATTAATTCACCTTCACCCCTATACTTGGTGAATAAAGCAATTCGTCGCTGCTGGCGAAGAAGAAGAAAAGATGACTAATAGCGGAAATAGCGGGTAACGGGGGTTTAATGACCATAGCATTACCATATTTTCTTTGAATGCAAGTATTGGAAATAGTACTCGGGATTGTATATCAGGGTTATTTAAAAGCATATATAAAGTGAACTCCTAAAGAAAATCGCTGATTAATCGGGACGTCCAATTCGTACCTTCGTGTTCCCGATTAATCGGGACGTGTAATCTTTTTCTTATAGCCTGAGTATTTTACCTTTCAATCATACGAATAGCAATCGAAATTATTTCTATTTTTGACAAATAAAAGTAATTAGCTATGATAAAAAGCATTAAACTAGAAAACTTCTTTTCTTTTGGACCCTCCAGTCTAATTGAACTAAATCCAAATACAAATATTCTACTTGGCATTAATGGTAGCGGCAAATCGAACTTTTTAAAGGCAATAAGGTTTTTATATGAAAGTATTGCAGGTAATGGGTTAGAAAAAATATTTTTAAAGGACTGGGGAGGGTTTAATACTGTTGCCAATTTTTCTGAATCCCAGGCTGACTTTATTAAAATTACATACGAATTTGACAAGAATATTATAAATAAAGTGATTAATGGTAAAGGTTATCATTTTACTAAAAATCCCGTTTATGAAATAACTATCCATAAAACCGGTATTACATCATATTATCTTGAAGAGTATTTGTTTTGTGAAAGTAATACAAAGAACGCTACCCCATTTCTTTTTCTTGAAATGAAGAATGGCAAAGGAAAAATATCTACCCGCGAAGGAGGTGATATTGGTATTCAATACTATCCCAGAGAAGGTTATGATATTTTATTTAAAGAACAGGAATTAGTTCTCAGACAAATTTCCGACCCTGATAGATTTTCCCCACTTTACACGTTAAAATTGGCTATTGAATCTATATCAGTATATGATTACTTTGACACTACATTAAAAAGTCCTATTAGAATGCCCGTAGGATATGGCACCGATGTTAAATTAATGTCATCAGGCGAAAATCTAGTTCAAATATTACATAGAATAAAAAGCAATCATTCGCTTCAATACGAAAAAATAGAGGAATTACTTAAAGATGTAAATCCAAACTTTAAAGATATCAGCTTTGATGTGATAGGTACAAAATTTAGTATAGCATTGCGTGAAAAAAACCTTACCAAGACAATAAGCGTCGAGCTTATGTCAGACGGTACATTGCGATTTTTATTATTATTATCAATACTATTTAACCCAGACAGGGGTGGCCTTGTATGTATTGATGAGCCTGAAATAGGATTGCATCCTGATATGATTAATATGGTAGCTGAATCAATTAAAAAATCGTCCATCAACTCACAAATTATTATTGCTACCCACTCACCATTATTGCTTAATTCCTTTAATGTAGAAGATTGCTTAATTTTCGATAAAAATCAAAAAAATGAATCAGTTATAACGCGTAAAACCGAAGATGATTTTCCTGATTGGAATGATGATTTTCTAGTGGGTCAATTATGGTTGAGTGGTAAAATTGGAGCCAAACGATGGTAGATATCAGGATAGTTTTTGAAGGAGGTATTTTACCTAATTTAAATCATAGCGCTGCCACAATAAATAATAGTGAAAAGCTACGTGAATCCTTTCACAAGCTGTTATCCAATGTTGTTAATCCTGATGCATTTAATCTAATCGTAGAAATAGGTGCAGGATATAAAAATGCAGCCAACGCGTTCAAAAAATACGCACTTATCGATCATACTACTTCATTACTAATTGATTTGGATGGAGCTAAATCTATTAAACAACAAAAGCTTAAAAAATGTTACAATGAAAGGTATATAAGATCTAAAACTGACATAAGTTTAAAAGAATTAGAACCAGTCCTGTTTAAAGGCCATCCTGATCAAATCAAGAAACCTTCTGACAAATTAAAGGTACTCTTGGGCAAGTATTATTCAGAAATGAAGGGACGGACTAAAAAGAAGAAAAAATACGGGAAACTAAAAGATGCTCCTTTACTTATTGAACAACTTGATATGAGCAGATTAATAGAAACCTTTGAGGACACAAAATTACTGAAGGAACATATCGAAAATTTATCAACTTTACCCGGTTAACTTGCCTGTCCCTGCCTGTCCCGATCCCTCGGGAAAGCAATCTCAAATTAATGGTACAATCCTTTTTTGTTTCGTTATTTATGTGAGATTGCTTCGTGCCTCGCAATGACAGATTTGTGTAATATTCTGAATATTAAATGAATGCGCTTATTTGTTTAACGCATTCATTATGAGAGGATATAACCTGACCTATAAACAATGTAGCCTTTAAAATTGCTTCTGATTTGCAAAGACCTTCATCTGGGGCGACAATCCCGAAGGGATTGCCGGGAAAGGTATATTCACTCCCTGTCATATTCACATTGTGGCTATTAAAAATAGCTTCCCTCTCGCAATGACGAGCTGTTGATGAGATTGCAGGTACTTATGTCGTGCCTCGCAATGACGATCTCCGAGGGCAATGACGTGTATTCGGAGAGCTAAGCCATCAAGTAAGTACTTGAGATTGCAATTACTTATGTCGTGCCTCCCAATGACGATACAATGAGGGATAACTGAACCATCAAGTAAGTACCTCGCAATGACGATCTCCGAGGGGCAATTAGATATTTCGGTGTAATTGTGCTACTTGTTTCTGTGATGTTGTGCCACAAAAAAAAAGATGATTTCCTGGTCAAATTTATTAATTAATCTGAGTTTTTTTTTCATTTTGTTTTTTCTAAATGACTACACTAAATTAAATTGAGTAAGGTGAGGATTTGAGGATTTGAGGAAGTGGGGAAGTTCTGATGACAAATAAGAAAGCGGAACACTGATGAAAACTAATAAAAAGAAATAAAGGGGATTACTGATAACATCCCCAGTACTCGGGAATAAAAACTGATAAAAAAAATAAAAGTACACTTACCCATTAACCTCAGGGCTGGACTTCAAATTCGTTAAATTCGTATTTTAATATGAAGCCAATTATTTTGATCATACTATTATTTCTCTCTTCACTGAACCCCCCTTTATGGGCTCAGGAGAAACAGGTTGTAATACCCTACACCTTGGCTGATCGCAACCGTGCAATTGGTACTGATGCAAAAATTGCGGTACTGGATGCAAAGATAAGTGCACTAGATGTTAGGTTTGAAAGTATCGATAAACAGTTCATGTATCAGCAGAATCAAATCGACGACATAAAGACGCTTTTCTACTGGGGTTTTGGCATCCTAATCACAATCGGTCATCCATGCATTGCATACATGGTTATTCATATTCAATCACGTTGTGATTGTGAAGGACAAAGGTATCTGATGTTAAAAGCGATGAGAAATAAAAAGCCCGTTCCAGAGCAGGTGACTACTTTTAAGTCACGTGCTCAGTAATCTTCAACCTCGCAACCACCCTTCCTTTATGGGTCCCGAGTAATCGGGATCGATTTACTGATCGAGGTACTCCCGGCTGGTGCAGATTTGCAATCTGCACCTTTAAACCTGGGATTTCCCGGCTGGTGCAGATTTGCAATCTGCACCTTTAAACCTGGGATTTTCAATCCCTTTACCCCGCAGACCTCGTATCTGGTATATTTTATTTTGAATAACTTGTAATTCCATAAATATTTTGCATAAATCAAACAGCCTATTAAAATTCAATAAACTACCGCTATGCAGGTTATAGGTTATAACCCCACAATTAACTTATAAACAGTCGCTTAATCTCATTTTACCTATAACCAACCTTTTATTTTTAAAGAATATTCATGAATTGATGGTTATACCCTTTTTTCATCTTATACACATTCATTCAGCCGGTTACAGCGATACAACCTATAACCGGCACCAATGTTGTTGGAGTCACTGAGCGGCTGACTCCAAGTCTGCCGCTCAGTAGTCAGCAGATTTATGGCTGGTGCAGATTTGCAATCTGCACCTTAAAACCAGGGATTTTTAATCCTTTTATTCTACCGAGTTCTGCCAGCAATTCATACCTCTTAACAGCGGTTAAATGGTTTCAGATTTCAAATCTACACGAGCCGCGGAATTTTACGTTAATAAAGGGATTAAAAATCCCTCATTAAATGGTGCAGATTGCAAATCTGCACCAGCGAATCCTTTAAGATTGCCCGAAAGATTCCACAATATATCATCCCGAGCTTGATTAACGATTAACGATCCCGATAGCTATCGGGACGATTACGTACCGATCAATTAAAAACGATTGAAGAATTGGGCGATGCATTAAAAATGAAGTTGAGAAGGTGGAAATAAGACAATGTCGATGGTGTCGATCTTGTCAATGGTGTCAATATCGACACCATCGACACCATCGACAAGATTGACAAGATTGACAAGATTGACATCCTCTTATTTTGATATTTTGATATTGTATTATTGAGCGGTAGATTCCCGTCACATTGTGCCATTATGGGTCCCGAGTACTCAGGATCGATTTGCTTATTGAGGTACTCCCGATTTTCATCGGGATCAAATTCCCCTCCGAAAACTCATCTTCTGAGATCAGCAGAGTATCTTGTCCCTGAGCAGGTGACTATTTTAAGTCACCCGCTCAGGTCACCGGCTCAGGAGTGACTTAAAAAATAGTCGCCAATTCTGTTGTTTAGTTTCTTTCATTTCCATAACTTTAATGAAAAATCAAGCTATAAGCATATGAATAAGGATATTGACAACACGAATTATAGTGACATTCTTCGGCAAGTTATTACTGAGATAAAAACTTCTCGTCTAATTGTTGCAAGCCGCGTTAATAGTTCTATGATGCAGATGTACTCAAACATAGGCAGAAGGTTATCATTGAAAGGTTTGGACGAAGGTTATGGTAGCGCTGTAGTTAGGAGATTATCAGTTGACCTTAAAAGTGAATTCCCTGATTTAACGGGTTTTTCGCCACGTAATTTGTGGGATATGAAACGTTTTTATGAATTTTATAGTCATGAAGATGAGAAACTGCGGCAAGCTACCGCACTTTTACCCTGGATGCACAATGTATTGATAATTTCCAAAGTGAAAACGGTAGATGAAGCTCGATTTTATATAGACTCAGCGGAAATCAATACCGTCTTACTTTGGGACAAAAAGAATACTTTATTGACTTGTTGTTTTTCCATCGTAAATTGAAAGCATTGATAGCAATAGATTTGAAAATTGGAAGTTTTGAACCAGAATACATCCCGAGCACTCGGGATGAACCATTATCTGGGTCTATTAGATGATCAGGTACGAATGTCGGATGAGAACCCATCAATTGGAATTATTTTTTGTGCCGATAGGGTAAATGTGGAAGTGGAGCTCGCACTTCGGGATGTAAATAAACCCATTGGAGTTGCCGAATATCTATTGCAATTTCCCGAAAGTGAATTGAAAGAATTGATTAGTAAGGAAATGAAAGAAAATTTCGATAAAGAAAATTCTATGAATGAATTCTTGGAAGAAAGGGAAAGTAGTGATGAAGTGTAATATGAAGATTTGAGGCAACTTCCATGCATTGAATACATGGTTATTCTTCTCCATGCATTGCATACTTGATGAAAAAAGATTGAATGGAAAAAGTTTGAAAAAGGGAAAAAGATTGAAGAACTAACCCTTCATTGCTCGAATCGCTGTATACACCGGCGCGAGAAGTTAGCTTTGCATTTCAACCCTGAGCCGGTGACTATTTTCAGTCACCCGCTCAGTATCTTGTCCCTGAGCCGGTGACTATTTTCAGTCACCCGCTCAGTATCTTGTCCCTGAGCTGGTGACTATTTTCAGTCACCCGCTCAGTAATAGTATTAGTTGAAATATTTTATTGAGGATTAAATTTCTTTCTATATTAAAATGTTTTTATAATTTTGTATCTTTAAGTAAAATCAATCACCGATGAACACACAAGAGCATAAACAATTTCTAAGCGAATTTAAAGCATATTCTAAAGAGATCATTGCTTCACGTGAAGAGGCACAGCAGTTTCTTATCCGTTCGGGTATCCATACTAAAGCGGGAAAACTTGCCAAAGCATATTCAGTAGAAGCACCGACGTCGACTCAGAAACGCAAATAGCATGTATTCCAAAAGAGCAGGTCTCGTATTGGGATTTCATGGTTGCGACCGTTCCGTGAGAGATAAAGTAGTTTCCAAAGAGGGTGGTATGTTGTTGCCCAGTCTGAATGACTATGATTGGCTGGGTAATGGGGTTTATTTTTGGGAAAACAATTCCAAAAGAGCCCTTGAATTTGCGGAGTTCCTCAGCAAGCACACTCCACATAATACCAATCAAAAAATTGATGAAGCTGCCGTCGTTGGCGCTATCATTGATTTGGGATACTGTTTAGATTTATTGGATTCTGAATATTTGAATTTATTAAATGGAGGATACATATTACTAAAAGCTACAAGGGAAAAGTTTAATCTTGAAATACCGATAAATGTACCTCTTGTAAAAGGTGGTGATTTGATAAAACGAAAACTTGACTGTGCGGTGATTGAAACTATTCATCAATTCAACGAAGATACAGAAAAACCTGGGTTTGATTCGGTCAGAGGGGTATTTTTCGAAGGCAAGGATTTGTATGAAAATGCGGGATTTAAACGAAATAATCATATTCAAATTGCAATTAGAAACCCAAACTGCATAAAAGGGTATTTTATTCCTCGCGAATTGGATTTAAAATATCCTAAGCCGTAAGAAAATAACTGAAATATCAACTGTTATTTTTAAACCAGCTGGTGCAGATTTGTCCCGATTGATCGGGACACCATTAAACCAGGGATTTTTAATCCCTTTATACCCTTCCATTACTTGTAAAAATCACCTGTAAATGGGTAAATCGACAAGGGAAATGTAACGATTTTTCTTGTTTCTTTATCTCTTGTCGGAAGTTCGTTTCACGATCAACGTTTTATAGAAAATAAAAACATCTCTTACAATTTGGGAATTCAATTCCATATTTGTAAACTCGACTCCTGAGCCGGTGACTATTTTCAGTCACCCGCTCAGTATCCTGCCCCTGAGCCGGTGACTATTTTAAGTCACCCGCTCAGTAAAAAAACCACCCCCCCTCCCTTTAATCTTACTGAGCAGGTGACCAAAAGAGTCATCCCGAGTACTTCCCGAGGGATCGGGACAGGCTGGGATCACCCGTTCAGAATATACCAGGCGCTCCAATAAATTTTAGTTTTCCCCAAAAAGACAAAAGACAAAAGACAAAAGACAAATAGAAAAAGCACAAAATTCAGTTTACTGTATCCACTCCCCTCTTTTTTTATTTTTCAATTTGTCTTTTGTCTTTTGTCTTTTTGTCTTTTTGTCTTTTTGTCGGAATAGAAAATTCTTCATTGAATGTCCGTCGGCTAAAGCTCCCGATGAAAATCGGGACAAAGGATATCGAGCGGAGTGCATTAATTCGTGTAATTCGTATTTTAGTAGCATCAGTGTCATCTGTGTTCCCTTTTTTTTTAATTATTAATCAGTGTTCCCTTTTAATTGGGCACCCTAACTTTATGCACTTTAGTCACTTTAGTCACTTTAAAACTATCATATATCAATAATTTAGCGTTGTTATTTTCTATTATAAACCATTTATTGTAATTACCTTTGATGCATTACAATTTAACAATTCACCAGCCAATCCCTGTGTGAAAAGAAATTATTTCATAATCCCAAATTTATAATATAAGGTTGTAAATTCAATCGCTCTATGAAAACACGTGAAGTAGAACTTTCATTTTTATATTTATTTTTTGACTTCATTTTACTTAACATACTGATCGTGTGTTTGGCATACATAAGCCCTGTGATTTCATTACGCGATTTTCGTGAAATGTCTATTTACCTTGTACAAGGCAATCTTTCCCTTGTGTTTACCTATTTTATTTTCACCAATAATAACCTGTATAAGCAAGAAAACTACAAGAAACGCATTTACCGCATTACCAAACGCACGATGGTTTTCATGTTGATTTCATGTCTGATTGCCTTTATGTTGCTCCCTCAACATTATTCAGCAGCGTTTATATTTGAGTATGCAATTGCGTTCTATTTAGTCGAACTATTGTTCTACTGGTTTCTTTATAGATTCCTCAAATATGAGCGTAGAAAAGGGATAAGAGTTCGTCATGCACTTATTGTAGGTATCAATGAAACTGCATTTTCACTTCGCAATATTATTGATAGCAATCTATTACTGGGATACCAGTTTATAGGATATGTAGATGATCAGCTTAACTACCAACCCGATAGGATAGGACATCTTGACGAGTTGCAATCGCTGATTAAGGAATTTGATATTAATATGGTATTTGTCACCATGTCAATGTTTTCGACAAATAACAGGTTAATGGAGTATCTGAAAATCTGTAACGACCTGGGAGTGCGCCTTCGTATTGTACCGATCATTGTGGAATGGAACCAGTTGCGTATCAGAAAGGGAATGACAAAAAACCTGGTCATGATTAATCCGCAGGAAATTCCGATGGACAATTTAGGATCACGACTTGCCAAGCGGATATTCGACCTTGCCTTTTCATCGTTCGTTATATTGTTCTTTTTCACCTGGCTCTTCCCCATCATTTATTGTCTGGTAAGGCTGACATCGAGAGGTCCAGCCTTCTTTATTCAGAAACGAACAGGCATCAATAATGAAACTTTCAATTGCATCAAATTTCGGAGCATGAAGGTCAATAATGATTCTGATACGCGCCAGGCGTGCCTGAAAGACGACCGTATAACATGGATTGGCCGGATAATGCGCAAAACCAACATCGATGAATTACCTCAGTTCATCAATGTATTTATTGGTCAGATGTCGGTAGTAGGTCCCCGACCCCACATGTTAAAACACACAGCAGACTATACTGACCTGATCAAATTTTACCTTATCCGCCACTATGTAAAACCAGGTGTTACCGGATGGGCACAGGTAAATGGCTATCGGGGCATCACCGATGAAGTCTGGAAAATGGAAAAGCGTGTTCAATATGATATGGAATACATTGAAGGCTGGAATCTTTGGTGGGATGTCAAAATCATTTTTATGACCCTCACCGACCGAAGTATTTACTACAATGCCGGGTAGAAGACTGATTATTAAGAAAAAAGATCATGAATCAATGCTCCTAAAAGGTGCAGAGCACCGTAATATTTGTAAAAAGCATAAGAATCAATTCTCCTAACAGGTGCAGAGCACCGTTGATATTTGTAGAAAGATCATGAATCAATGCTCCTATCAGGTGCAGAGCACCGTAATATTTGTAGAAAGATCATGAATCAATGATCCTAACAGGTGCAGAGCACCGCTGATATTTGTAGAAAGATCATGAATCAATGATCCTAACAGGTGCAGAGCACCGTTGATATTTGTAGAAAGATCATGAATCAATTATCCTAACAGGTGCAGAGCACCGTAATATTTGTAGAAAAGCATAATAATCAATGCTCCTAAAAGGTGCAGAGCACCGCTGATATTTGTAGAAAAAAGATCATGAATCAATGCTCCTAACAGGTGCAGAGCTCCGTAATATTTGTAGAAAAGCATAATAATCAATGCTCCTAAAAGGTGCAGAGCACCGCTGATATTTGTAGAAAAAAGATCATGAATCAATGTTCCTAAAAGGTGCAGAGCACCGTCAATATTTGTAGAATGAATAAGATCATGGACCCGATTCGTTTAATTCGTTTTAATTCGTGAAATTCGTATTTAAATGAAATTCGTATTTAAATGATGAATTTATTAACTTTGTAAAAAAAAATAAAAGTTTTCTCACATCTAAATTCAATATACTTATGACACTACAGTTTATTCACGACAGCAGAGGAAATACTACCGGTGTTTTTATTCCAATTGAAGAATGGCAAACGTTGAAAATAGAATACTCCAATCTTCAAAAAGAGGAAGAGGAAAACTTTATTGAACCCAACACCTGGCAAAAACAAATTTTAGATGACAGGTTATCAGATTATTATCAAAACACAAACGATGTAGCCGACTTTAATAAAACCATCGATGATATTGAACTATCAATTGGTTAATCGCCCAAGTGTCGAAACTGACCTTAAAGAGGCCGTTGATTACTACAAAAATATTTCACCAAAACTAGCTCATCGCTTTTTGTTTCGTATTCGGGAAGCTAAGGCTAACATCGCCTTAAATCCGCTTGGATTTCAGCAAAAATATAAAAACGTGAGAACTGTTTTATTAAAGCAATTCCCATATCAAATTCATTACATAGTCGATGATTTGAACCAAAACATTATTCTCCTGGCTATAATTCAAGCATATAAAAATCCTTTGGATTATTCAAATAGGTAGAAGAAAGCATATAAATCAATGATCCTAAAAGGTGCAGAGCACCGTCAATATTTGTAGAAGAAAGTATAAGAATTGATGTTTCTAAAAGGTGCAGAGCACCGTCAATATTTGTAGAAGAAAGCATATAAATCAATCATCCTAAAAGGTGCAGAGCACCGTCAATATTTGTAGAAGAAAGCATAAGAATTTATGTTTCCAAAAGGTGCAGAGCACCGTCAATATTTGTAGAATGAATAAGATCTTGGACCCGATTCGTTTAATTCGTTTTAATTCGTGAAATTCGTATTTTAATGTAATTCGTATTTTAATGTAATTCGTATTTTAATGTAATTCGTATTTTACTTTTATCTGCAACATCTGTGTCATCAGTGTTCCCCTTTTCCCTTCCCCTTTTCCTTTTTTTTTCTTTTAAATGAAAGATTAGTGTTAGATTGACAATTTTTGAATAGCTTTATAGCCAATTCAGCAATACCACATTGTTTGCTTTGGACGGTGCAGTAAATCTGTTTTATCAATACAAATACATTAAATATAAATATAACTAAATAAAATTAAACCAATCAAATGAAGAAATTAGTAGTGGTATTTTTTGTGCTGATAAGCCTTTTTGGTTCGGCACAGAAATTTCAGAATTTAGCGATGACTCCTCCAATGGGATGGAATAGCTGGAATAAGTTTGCCTGTAATGTAACTGAGAAACTGTTGAAAGAAACCGCTGATGCCATGGCTTCTAATGGTTTAAAAGATGCGGGATACGAATATATCGTAATTGATGACTGCTGGCAAATTGCCCGCGACAGTATGGGATTTATTGTTGCTGATCCTGTCAGGTTCCCTTCTGGTATTAAGGCTTTGGCTGATTACATTCATTCAAAAGGATTAAAATTTGGGATCTATTCATGTGCAGGAACCAAAACTTGTGCAGGTCGTCCGGGTGGTCGTGGTCATGAATTTCAGGATGCTTATATGTATGCCAAATGGGGTGTTGATTATCTGAAATATGACTGGTGCAGTTCGGATGGACAGACACAGAAAGAATCTTATACTCTAATGAGCCAGATGCTGAAAGAAGCTGGGAGACCCATTGTTTTCAGTCTGTGCGAATGGGGCGGCAGTAAACCATGGGAATGGGCCGGTGAAGTAGGCCACTTATGGAGAACTACAGGCGATATTGGCGATTGTTTCGATTGTTTTTTAGACCAGGGTACATGGAAGTCAAATGGGGTGATGAAAATTCTGGACTTACAGAAAGATATGCGTCAATATGCAGGTCCAGGTCATTGGAATGATCCTGATATGCTTGAAGTTGGAAATGGCGGATTGAATGAAAATGAAAATAGGGCCCATTTTTCGATGTGGTGTATGATTGCAGCTCCCCTGATTGCCGGTAACGATTTAAGGAATATGGCACCACAAACATTGGCAATTTTGACCAATGCTGATGTAATTGGTGTTAACCAGGATGCACTGGGTATTCAGGGTTTGAAATATGCTTCTGCGGAAGGTTTGGAAACTTGGTTTAAACCATTGTCCAATGGAGATTGGGCAGTATGTTTTTTAAACCGCTCGGAGGAAATAAAGAATATAGATTTTGATTGGACCAATCATGTTGTGAATGATGATTTCTCAAAGCGTAAATTGGATGCATCGGCTGAGACATTCAAGATCAAGAATGTATGGAGCAAAAAAGAGTTGGGCACTACTAAAAATTCATTAAAAGCCTCAGTACCTTCACACGACGTACTGATGATGAGATTGAGTTTGGTTAAATAGTGTTCCAGATTATAAATAATAAACTATGAGAGCTAAAGTATTCTCTTCCATTATTCTGCTCCTCATTTGTGCAATTGTCAGCGGACAAACCATCCGGAAAGACTATAATCTTCCCGGTAAAGGGCTGAAACAGCATGACTTTGTTTACGCAGGCGAATGGGATATGCGTAAGCCAAATGCCCAATCATTGTTTGTCGTCAGAGATGGCAAGGTGGTTTGGCAGTATTCCATTCCTCTGAGAACAGCCACAGGGGGCATTCAAGAGTTCGATGATGCGACAATGCTTTCAAACGGAAACATCGTTTATGCCTGTATGTCAGGAGCGGGAATTATCACTCCGGAGAAAAATATCATCTGGCAATATATCTGCGCCCCGGGAACCGAAACCCATTCATGTCAACCTATTGGGAAAGACAGCGTACTGATGGTTTTGAATGGAACGGTTGGGAAAGTGTTGATTTTTAACACCGCTACCAATACTTTACTGAAGGAGATTACAATCCCAACGGCCTCTACCAGTTCTCACGGCCAATTTCGTCATGTAAGATGGACACAAAACAAGACTATTATAGTGGGTCTATTTGCTGAAAAGAAAGTCGTAGAATTTGATCTGGATGGAACAGCCTTATGGTCGGTAGATGCAGCGTCAGCATGGTCTGCTATCCGCCTTCACAATGGGAATACACTGATTTCAGGTGATGGATTGGGATACACCCGCGAAGTGAATCCGAAAGGTGAAACGGTATGGGAATTTACCCGTGCTGATGCTCCTTTTACCATTGGAAATACCCAGACAGCAAATCGGCTGGCAAATGGAAATACAGTTATATGTAACTGGATTGCAGGCAACAATAAAACAGAAGAATGGGCCGGTACTGTTCAGGTGTTTGAAGTAACACAGGATAAAAAGATTGTTTGGGCACTGTCGTCTTGGGATCCCGATAACTATCGGGATGACTTAGGACCTGCAACTTATATTCAATTGCTCGATGAACCAGGAAATCCAGACAATGGCCAATTGCAGCGATAGCATCATATAATTAAATCCGAATCATGAAAACCAATTATTGAAGCTATGAAACTAATCTATTTCAACTTTTTAATCATTGCATTTCTTTTGTTATTTGGATGTAAGAATGCAAATTCAGAATCGCCTGTTGTAATTTCGGATACTAGTTTTGTGAAAGGCGCAGATATAAGCTGGGTTCCGCAAATGGAGGCTACGGGATACAAATTTTACAATGATCAGGGAGTGGAGCAGGACTGTTTCCAGATTTTAAAAGATCATGGCATCAATACTATCCGACTTCGAACATGGGTGAATCCTTCCAATAATAGGGCAAGCGGCCATTGCAGTAAAGGGGAAACTGTGTCAATGGCAGTGAGAGCAAAACAATGGGGCATGAAAGTGATGATCGACTTTCATTATAGTGACTCATGGGCTGATCCGGGTAAACAAAATAAACCTGCTGCGTGGGTGGGACATGACTTTGCAACACTGTTGACTGATGTTTATGATTATACTTTTGATGTGATGTCGGACTTGAAAACGGCTGGTGTAATGCCTGAGTGGGTTCAGGTAGGAAATGAAATCCCGGGGGGACTGCTATTACCCGAAGGCAGCTCATCAAACTGGAGTCAACTGGCGCAATTGCTTAATAAAGGATATGATGCCGTTAAAGCAGTTAGTCCACTGACAAAAGTAGTACTTCATGTCGATCAGGGGAACAACAATGGCCGGTTCAGATGGTGGTTTGATGCCGCAAAGGCCAATGGAGCCAAATATGATGTGATCGGATTATCGTATTATCCTTACTGGCTGGAAGGGAAACCCGACTACGCGCTTTCCATTGATGACCTTGGTAAGAATCTGAATGACATGGTTTCACGATATGGAAAAGAAGTAATGGTGGTTGAAGTGGGCGGTGAAGATAGCAAGGCGCAAAATACTTATGACATGTTGATGGCTGTTCAACAGAAAATGAAAGCAGTGCCTGATAATAAAGGTCTTGGAGTAATTTACTGGGAACCAGAAGGGGCTAAAAGCTGGAGCGGATATTCATTGAGTGCATGGGGTGCTGATGGAAAACCTACCATTGCATTGAATGCATTCCTTGATTTTAAACCTTAAATTCTTTATTTCTTATTCCTTATTTGATATTAAAGAAGAAGAAATAAGAAAAAGAATAAGAAATAAGGAATAAGAAATAAGGAAAAGGCACAATGAGTCAAATGGCGTTAAAAAACTCTTGCGTAAGATGTATTCTTAATTCTTAAATCGTTAATCCTAAATTGTTAATCGTTAATCAACATTTACTATAATGAAATCAATTCTCCAACTATTTTGCACGATCTTCGTTTTGTATATTATTACTACAGTAACGGTTTACGCACAGGTAAAGGCAGTTCCCATTCCACAATTGATCGAAAAAAATGGTCGTCATGCCCTTCTGGTAGATGGACAGCCGTTTTTGATTCTTGGGGGTCAGGCACACAATTCGAGTGCATGGACAGGTATGATGCCTCAGGTATGGTCTGCCATTGAAACCATGCACGCCAACACTCTTGAAGTACCCATTTACTGGGAACAGATTGAGTCGCAGCAGGGTAAATACGATTTTTCACTGGTGAATATGTTATTAAAGCAAGCACGTGAACGCAAGGTGCATTTGGTACTTCTGTGGTTCGCTACATGGAAAAATGGCAGCAACCATTATATGCCGGAATGGATGAAAAGTGATGCTGCAAAGTATCCCAATATCACAGGTAAAAATGGACAACCTAAAGATTCTCCTTCGCCGCATACCCAAGTTGCTATGCAAGCTGATGCCAAGGCATTTGCAGAGGTGATGAAATATTTAAAGAAAGCTGATCCACAGCATACTGTGCTGATGGTTCAGGTAGAAAACGAGCCAGGAGCATGGGATAGTGTACGCGATTATTCTGCTGAAGCAAATAAGCTCTTTGAAGGTCAGGTACCTGCAGAACTCCTCAAACCAGAAATTCTAAAGGCTTTAAATAAAATAGTGGGAGCCCGAGGAACGTGGAAGGAAGTGTTTGACAAAGATGCTGATGAGTATTTTCACGCCTGGTCAGTTGCCCGATACATCGAGACTGTTGCAGCTGCAGGCAAGGCGGTAAATTCACTGCCTCTTTATGTCAATGCAGCCTTACGCGATCCTATTTCCAACCCTAGTGCAAATACTTATGAAAGTGGGGGTCCTACCGATAATGTACTTCCAATATGGAAAGCTGCCGCACCTTCAATCGACCTATTGGCCCCCGATATTTACTTGCCTGAAAGTGAAAAGGCATTAAAAATAATTGAACTTTACGACCGACCTGACAATGCGCTGTTCGTACCAGAGATTGGTTCGGGTGAGAAATTCACCAGGTACTTTTATCCTTTACTAGCGCACGGCGGCATTGGATTTTCACCATTTGGAATTGATGACCCCGAGCACTCGGGGGGAGAGACAAAAGCGGAAACTGAAATACGTCTTGCATCCATTGCACAGGAATACAAAATGGCCCAACCGATGATGAGAGAATTGGCCAAATGGAGTTTTGAAGGGTTGATCAAATCGGTAGTAGAGCATGAAGACCATACCCTACAGACCATTGACTTGGGGGCATGGGAGGCTACTGTTACATTTGGCACTTCAAGAAATGCAGAAGTGTCTCCTACCCGTCCGTATGGTAAAGCCATGGTGGTTCAACTGGGTGAGAATGAATTTTTACTAATTGGGACGCTCTGTCATTTCACCTTTAAGCCTCTGGGAGTCAATGCAGGCAAAGCTTGGCAATATTTAAAAGTGGAAGAAGGGCAGTATGAGAATGGTAAATTCAAGTTACTGCGCATCCGCAATGGTGATGAAACCGATTGGGGTGGACCAAGATTTGGGGAAGTGCCGGTGGTGCTGAGGACTACGTTGGTGGTGCGATAAATAATATCAAGAATATGAGCAATATTAAATTATTTGAGAGCAATCAAATAAGGTCGGTTTGGAATGAAATAGACCAGTCATGGTATTTCGTTGTTGAAGATGTTGTTTCGGTTTTAACCGATAGTAACGACCCAAAGCAATATGTCAAACGTATGCGCCAGCGTGATAAAGAACTTGCCAAAGGGTGGGTACAAATTGTACCCACCCTTTGGGTAGAAACTTCTGGTGGTAAACAAAAAATGGGATGTGCCAATGCTAAAGGGCTTTTGCGAATTATTCAATCCATACCATCACCAAAAGCAGAGCCTTTTAAACTTTGGTTAGCACAAGTCGGTTCAGACAGATTAGATGAAATTGAGAACCCGGAATTGGCAACCCAACGAACAAGAGAACTTTATAAACTTAAAGGCTATCCTGACGACTGGATTGAAAAGCGAATGCGAAGTATTGCTATTCGTGAGGAGTTGACCGAAGAATGGAAAAACAGAGGTGTAAAGGAACAAATTGAATATTCCATACTCACCGCTGAGATTTCATCCCGATGAAAAATCGGGACGGTTTGACACCTTCAGAATATAAAAAAGTCAAAGGACTGAAAAGCCAAAATTTGCGCGATCACATGAACGATTTAGAATTAATATTTTCAATGCTTGGAGAAGCTTCAACAACAGAAATTGTAAAGACACAAAATCCAAAAGGATTTATTCAAAATAAAAAGGCTGCTAAACAAGGCGGTGCCGTTGCTGGTAATGCAAGGCAAGAGCTTGAAAGTAGGACAGGGAAAAAAGTAGTATCCTCCGAAAATTATTTACCGGAAGCAAAGAAAAATAAGGAACTCAAAAAAGGCAAAGAGGAAAATTAGTTATTAATATACCTCCAGCTTGTAATTGAGGAACATAAAAATAATGAATCTAAACTATGAACACACTACAAAAAGTCTCATTCTGCCACAAAGTCTCTATGTCACTAAGAATCACAAAGAGTATATAGAATATTCTCAATACTTTGTGTAACTTTGATGTTTCGTGTCTTAGTGGCAACTTTTAATTATTGACTTTTCGGAGTGGACTCGACTTTAAACTAAAAAGAACCAATAAACTTAAACCAATGAAAACAGCAATTCTATTTATCCTTCTCATTTTTGGATTTATCTCTCTAAGAGCCCAGAAAACTGAAGTACAATATCTCTCAGGACTCGACAAGGATCATACCGTTCAGTGGGATTTTTTGTGTACTCATGGGATGAATAGCGGTAAATGGGGCAAGATTGCAGTTCCTTCTAACTGGGAATTACAGGGTTATGGCACCTATATCTATGGCAATACAGATATGAATGCCAATGAAAAGGGGCAGTATAAATATACATTTACAGCACCTAAAAAGTGGAATAAGAATAGGGTATTCATTGTGTTTGAAGGCTCAATGACAGATACCGATGTGAAAATCAATGGTAAATCAGCGGGTGCAATTCATCAGGGAGCCTTCTATCGTTTTAAATATGATGTAACCGACCTTCTTAATTTTGGCGCATCGAATCTTTTGGAGGTGACAGTAAGCAAGGAATCAGCTAACGAAAGTATCAACAGGGCAGAACGTAAATCGGACTACTGGGTCTTTGGAGGTATTTTTCGTCCTGTATATCTGCAAAGCATGCCATTGCAATTTATTGACCGCGTTGCCATTGATGCAAAAGCAGATGGATCATTTTACCTAGATGTATTTACTAAAGGCACCGGTAAAGCTAAAACTTTAACGGCTCAACTGCAAACATTGGATGGGAAGACTTTCGGTTCCTCCATAGTTGTAAATATTGATAACTCTCAGGATAAAACAATCATAAAAGGGAATTTTAAAAATCCAGCTTTGTGGAATCCAGAATTTCCAAACCTATACCAGGTGGTAATTACTCTAAATGATGGGAAAAAGGTTATTCATCAGATCACCCAGAAATTTGGATTCCGCACAATCATTGTAAAAGAGAGTGACGGGATTTATGTAAATGGCCAGAAAATAATATTCAGAGGTGTTTGCCGCCATACTTTTTGGCCCACCTCAGGTCGTACAAGCAGTAAACAACTGGCGATTGATGATGTTAACCTGATGAAGGATATGAATATGAATGCTGTCAGGATGAGCCATTATCCACCAGATCCCTACTTTCTGGATGTATGCGATTCTATGGGTATGTTTGTGTTGGATGAATTGGCAGGATGGCAAAAGTTTTACGACACGCCGACAGCAAAAAGATTGGTGAAAGAGATGGTGGATCGTGATGTAAATCATCCTTCAATCGTATTGTGGGACAATGGGAATGAAGGTGGTTTTAACAAAGAAGCCCGCGGTGATTATGCCCTATATGACCCTCAGAAAAGAACTGTTATTGAGCCATGGTCCGTTGTAAACGGCATAAATACGAAACATTATCCCAGATATAAATATGTAGAAAATGCCTTGAACAATGGTAAGGAGATATTCTTTCCGACTGAATTTCTACATGGCCTGTTTGATGGTGGACATGGAGCAGGACTAGATGAACAGTGGAATCTGATGATGTCAAAACCATTGTCTGCCGGAGCATTCCTTTGGGTATTTGCCGATGAAGGTGTTGTACGCAAAGATTTAAATGATTCGATTGATACAAAGGGAAATGCAGCTCCCGATGGTATACTTGGTCCTTATCATGAAAAAGAAGGTAGTTTTTACACTATTAAAGAAATATGGTCACCAGTCCATTTCAAGGAAGCTGCTATCACTCCTGATTTCAATGGTGACTTTATGTTGACAAACAGATACTTGTACACCAATTTAAACCAATGCAAGTATTCTTTTGAATTGATAAGATATGAGAAAACTTTCCCAAAATTTGAGCTATTTAAGAAACCCGGCAGTATCAATTTCCCCAATATTGCAGTAGGTGAAAGTGGACTCCTTCATCTGAATCTTCCTTCTGATTGGAAAAGTTATGATGTGTTGTATGTTACAGCAACCGATCAATATGGCCGTAACATTAACACCTGGTCATGGAATATCACGACTACCAATGATTTTGTTTCAAGAATAGTTATGACCAATGAGGATAAAGTAACTGCATCAGATGAAGATAGCTTGTTAATTCTTTCATCAGGAAATATAAAAGTAACCTTTAATAAAAGAACAGGTCTAATAGCAGATGTGGTCAATGACAGTAAGAAAATCTCATTTAATCCCGAGCACTCGGGACTGTTTGCAGGTATAAGTCCTGTCTTTAAGGAAATCAAGCACTATGCGTTGGGTGATGATTATATTGTTGACCTGAAATACGATAGTAACTGTCATGCCAGATGGACAATGCAAAAGGGCGGCTGGTTAAAATTGGATTATGAATATAAGTCTATCGAACCATTAGATTATGCAGGTATTACTTTTTCATACCCCGAAAACCTTGTGATTGGTGCAACGCTATTAGCAAACGGTCCCTATCACGTCTGGAAAAACAGGTTAAAAGGTGTGCAGTTTGGCCTTTTCAACAAGGCTTATAATAATACGATAACAGGGCAGACATGGATTTACCCTGAGTTTAAAGGTTATTACTCCAACTTCTATGCTGTTGAGCTGCAAACCAAAGAGTTGCCTATTACAGTTGTCTCAGCCACAAGTGATTTATTTCTTCATCTGTTCACTCCAGAGCCGGCTAAATATTCCAAAGGAGTAAGCGGAACGATGAACCCTCCGTTCCCTTATGGAAATATCTCTTTTCTACATCGGATAAGTGGTATCGGCACCAAGTTTTCGTCAGCAGAAGACGAAGGATCGCAGGGTGGCAAAAATAACTTCGATGTAAATTCTGAGCCACTCAAAGGGACATTGTATTTCAAATTCGGAAATTAAAATACGAATTGTACGAATTTAAAACGAATTTAACGAATTAAAAAACAGATGAAAAAATCCTTTAATATTCTCTTTCTGAAAATCATACAGATTCTAACTATAAATGCTTGTTTGTCATATCAAAAATGTGTATTTTAGCAGTCACCTTACATAAAATGTTATATGGTACAAAAACTTTTGGGTAAAAATAAATAATGGATCAACAACTAAACCAAATATAAACAATATGAGAACATCAATTTTTGGGATATTAATTTTGTTATCAATGAGTTCCACAATTTTAGGAGCACCGAAAAGCAAAAGCTTTGAAATAAAATCTCCCGACAATAAAATTACGTTAAAGCTCGAGGTAGGAGACAAAATGCTTTGGGCTGTACAGCATGAAGGACAGCAAATTATTGCACCCTCCTCTATTTCAATGCAATTGAAAGGAGGCGCAATCTTAGGTGATCATGCAAAGATCGCATCTTCTAAAGTTGAAAAAATTGATCAGGTAATAACCGCTTTCAATTATAAAAAGGCAAGTATTTCAGATCAGTATAATCAATTAACTGTCAATTGCAAAGACGATTATGGTGTGGTTTTCAGGGTTTACAATGATGGAGTGGCCTACCGTTTTGTCACAAGAAAGAAATCTGAAATTGTTGTGCAAAATGAAGAAGCCAACTTTAATTTCACTGCCGATCACAAAGCTTTTATCCCCTATATGTGGAATTACAATGCAGGTTTAAAATTTAACCATTCATTTGAAGCGCTGTACAAAGAGATTAACATTTCTAAGTTTGCTACTGATTCTCTGGCATTTCTTCCCTTGCTTGTTGATGTAGGAAACAATAAAAAAGTGGTGATTCTTGAAGCCGATCTTGAAAACTATCCTGGAATGTACATGAACCTCAACCAGTCCAATAAAGGATTTATGGGTGTCTATGCCCCTTATCCATTGGATACAAGATTTGAGGGCATGAACCTGCTGGCAATTAAAAGAGCAGATTATATTGCCAAATGTGCAGGTACTCGTAATTTCCCATGGAGAGCCATCGTCATAAGTTCTCAGGACAAAGATTTACTTAACAATGATATGATTCAGAAATTGGCCTCTCCTTCAAGAATTAGTGAACCTTCATGGATCAAACCTGGTATCGCTGCATGGGATTGGTGGAGCGATTGGAATATCTCGCATGTTGATTTCAAGGCAGGTTATAATACTCCGACTTACAAGTATTATATTGATTTTGCCGCTGCCAACAAGTTACCCTATATCGTTATGGATGCGGGTTGGTCAGGTATTACTGATATTTTAAAAGTGACTGCCGATGTAGACATTCAGGAGTTGGTGAATTATGGAAAGCAAAAGGGTGTGGGCATCGTTCTTTGGTCTACCTGGTATGCCGTTACGCTACAAATGGACGAGGCATTCCCCAAATACGCTAAAATGGGTATCAAAGGATTCAAGATTGATTTTATCGACCGGGATGATCAGGTAGCAGTTGCCTCACTTTATGAAATTGCCAAAAAGGCAGCAGAATATCATCTGATTGTTGATTACCATGGCGCCTTTAAACCTACAGGATTGCAGCGCACGTATCCAAATGTAATTGGATATGAAGGTGTTAAAGGATTGGAAAACTACAAATGGGCTATTGAAGACCAGCCACGTTACACGGTAAGTATTCCATTTATCAGAATGATAGCCGGGCCTCTGGATTATACTCCTGGCGCTATGCGTAATACCAATAAATCGAACTATCGTCCGGTTAGTGATATGCCTGTTAGTCAGGGTACCAGGTGCAATCAAATGGCCATGTACGTGATTTATGAGGCACCTTTTCAAATGATGTCCGACAATCCTACAACCTATATGAAGGAGCAAGAATGTACTGATTTTATTGCCAAAATTCCTACTACCACTGACGAGACATTCGCTCTCGACGGTAAGGTGGGTGAATATGCAGCCATCGCGCGTAAGAAGGGAGATACATGGTTTGTTGGAGCCATGAGCAATTGGACGCCCCGGGAAATTACAATCGACTTTTCATTCCTTGGTACAGGCAATTATCAAGCAGTCGTCTTTAAGGATGGTATCAATGCCGACCGTGATGCAACGGATTATAAAAAGGAAGTTATCAAAGTTAATTCCGGTGATAAAATAAAAATAGAATTGGCGCCTGGTGGAGGTTGGGTTGCCCGTATTGAAAAATTGAAGTAGATTATACTATTTCAGAATAACATATTTCAATATAGAAAAAGTACTATTAATTTTTGCAGCTTTCAATTGATATTTGAATTGAAAAGCAAATGAAATTTACATAACAATAGAAATTAATTGACTATAACCACAAGTCTTAGCCTATTAATTTTTATCGTTATGTAATTGTTAGACTAATCCGTTTACCAAATCCTATTTCAACCAGTCGGTATAAAGTCGATAACTGAATATCGCTGTGACCATTCTCAATTCTGGAAATAAAACTCTTTCTCGTCCCAGTCTTAATGGCCAATTGTTCTTGAGTCATATTTGAATTTTTCCTTGCTTCCCTTAAAATCTCACCAATGGCAAATGCTTTCGCTTTAATCTCAAAATCAACCCTCCTCTCAGTCCCGATCTTGAAATATCGTTCATCAAGGTGTTCGTCAAATGTGGTAATATCTTTCATGGTCCTAATTTCTTAATTTTAGATTCAAAATACCCCTTTTTAATCTTTAGTACTTTGTCAATCTCCTTTGAAGGAGTCTTCTAAAATACTTAAATACAAAGAAGAAGTTACAACCAAACCTTCAAATATGAAATGCAATTTGTCCAAAGTTACATATTCATACAAAACTTCTTAACTGTCTTCCTTTTCGAAACCATTGAAGTGCATATTTGTCTTATTCAAGTATTACTTCTGTCTTACTTATATTTTATCTATATTTTACCTCTGTCTTGTTATATACATATATATAACATATATAATACGCATATAATTCGCATTACTACGTATTATATACGTAATATATATATATTATATATGTATTATATTCGTATATAACAAGACAGAGGTAAGATAGAGGTAAGTCAGAGATAAGACAAAGGTATAGGTAGAACCCTTTTCAAAACCGGGCATACCTATAATTATACAGAAGTAAAAAACTGATCCTATTCGTTCAGGAACTTCAGCAAGGGCTGGATGAATTGCTGGAATGATTCGATATGAGGCAGATGGCCAATGTTTTCCAATTCAACCAAACGAGCATGGGGAATTTTCTGCTGAGTCTTTTTCCCAAGTTCATTGTAGAGCCCCATTGTCTTTTGAACTTCGGCAGAGGCGAGCGCTTTGCCAAGTGCTGTGCGGTCGCGGGTACCGATAATTAGAAGAGTGGAACATTTCAGCAATGGAAATTCATGAACCACTGGCTGGGTGAAAATCATATCAGTAGTCAATGCAGCATTCCATGCAATGAGGGGATATTCTTTGTTGATCGTCCATCCAGCCAACTGATTGACCCACTGATCGTATTCAGGTTTCCAGTTATTTGCATAATAAAAAGTAAGTTGATACTGCTTAATTTTATCATAGTCTTGAGCAAGTTCACTTTTATACCACTTGTCAACTGTCTGGTAAGGAACCTTATGACTATAATCTTCCAGGCCGATGGGATTTTCGAGAATGAGTTTTTGGGTAGTCTCAGGATACATCAATGCAAAGCGTGAAGCCAACATGCCCCCCATAGAATGTCCCAGAACTGCCGTTTGACTGATCCCCAACGTGTCGAGAAGGGTTTTGGTATTAGACGCCAATTGTTGAAAACTATACTGAAAATGAGCAGGTTTCGTTGATTTGCCAAAGCCAATCTGGTCGGGAACAATTACTCTAAAGCCATTTTTTACTAGCTCGCGAATAGTAGTTTCCCAATAGGAGCCATTGAAATTTTTGCCATGAAGTAATACAATATTTTTATGATTAGGCGTCTCAGGATGAACATCCATATAAGCCATTTTAAGATCCTGATTCTGAATGTGAAGGCTCAGGAAATGAACTTCATACGGGTAGGTGACTTGACTCAGGTTGATGTCTAAATTCTGCAGATTGTCTTTCTGCGCCTGCATCAACAGGGGTATAATTAGGAGACTGAGAATGAATATTCTTGATTTCATCTGAATTTCTTTTTGATCAAAAACGTACCAGAGTCAGAAAGGTTGAGTGAAATATGAACTTCCAAATTAGTGAATTAAAAATTCAGAGTTTGAAGACAAGATTTATGCTGTGGAATTGAATGATTGTACTACTTTTGTTTAGTCGGATCGATCGTGTAAAATATCAATTCAACAACATTTATTTCATCAATATCAATACAAATTCTCTACCATGCAATATGAGCTATTAAAGTTTTTAAAGTGCCCGATCACGAAAACTGATTTACGGTTTGTATTGATTTCTGAATTTGAAAAGACCTATTCCGAAGAAACAATTACTGAAATTAAAGAAGGATTATTGTTTTCTGAAACAGGATTTGTATTTCCAATTGTAGATGGGATTCCAAGAATGTTATTGGAATCAATGATTGATTATGCAGACTTTATTTCTACACATTTGCCTGATTATCAAGCCATAATAATTAGGGTTGAAAAAGAATTCAAGGGATTGTTGAACTATTGTATTCAGAAAAACAGGAAGACCAAGATAAGTTTTGAATTTGAATGGAGCTTTTTGAATGCCGCGAAGAAGGATCGTATCTGGCATGATGACACTTCGAAACTGACCTCCATTTTCTTAAATGAGACGGGTGAAGGCAGCGAATATTTCAAAAATAAAAGTGTTTTAGACGTCGGTTGCGGACATGGAGTGATGACAACCAAAATTGCAGAGATATCGAAATTGGCCATTGGGGTCGAATTGAGTAAGGCCATTGAGAATGCTTACCTGCGCAATAATGTTAAAAATGCATGGTATATCCAGGGCGATCTGCAATATCTTCCCTTTCAAGAAGTTAGTTTCGATGTGGTCTACTCCAGCGGGGTAATTCATCATACCAACAATACAGAACTGTCGCTTTTACTGATAGAACCTATTTTGATTAATGGAGGAAAAATATGTTTATGGCTTTATCATCCTCAACAAAAAATTATTCATAAGGCCATTCTATTGCTGAGAAGGGTAACAAGTAAGCTTCCCCTTAAACTATCATTTGTATTATTGACCCTATTCGTATTCCCTTTTACGTTTTTGATAAAGAGGATCAAGGGTAAACATAAACCTAATTACAGGGAAGAAATTATTGATATGTTGGATATTTTCACCCCTGAATTCAGGTTTGAAATACCTTCCGATCTGGCTGCTATATGGTTACGTCACAAGAAATATGCAAACATTCAAATCACTACAACCAACCAGTTTGGCTTTTCTATTGTGGGTGATAAACGAAAATAAGATTTTGTAAAGGCAAATATGATGCAGCAATCTTATTAGAATTCCACCAACGAGTCAATCCGATTGGTGCAGCGCACCTTTGATATTTGTAGAAAAATCTAAATGCCGAAACCCCAAGGTGCAGCGCACCG
>Ga0209100_1000732_pt1 | contig 25821 bp, 24 predicted proteins | sample lystaG_FD_185480 | JGI IMG/M metagenome (GOLD analysis project Ga0209100, IMG submission 185480) | Glacier valley bacterial and archeal communities from Borup Fiord, Nunavut, Canada, to study Microbial Dark Matter (Phase II) -... | ecosystem: Environmental > Aquatic > Freshwater > Ice > Glacier ... | reverse complement strand
GGCTCGAGGAGAACAACGAGGGTCTGGACAGCCTCCACGAGGGGCAGTACAGTGAGGTTGGGACACGGTTTGGACACCTGTCCCACTTTGCATTTTTACCCCTCGCTGTCAACCCCTAAACGGCATAACTCTGTACCTTCAATGGGTGTTTCATCGCCGACTCACAATTGTGTTAATTGAGTATATATGTTGATAGAAAAGACATCAACTTATTTTAGCAATACGCCACTCCCTAAAAAAAGAATCAAGTTCTGAATCTATCTTTTCATCGCTAAACCCCAAATCCAACCTTTTGATTAATCTTTGCCACATTTGAACCTTTCGTATCAAGTCTATAAGCATGTCAAATCCCATCTGCAAATAAATTATTAATGAAAAGGTATTCAACTCTTCATTGTCGTTAAACCCAGACAGCAATACACAAGTTGGATAGGCTCCCTCCAACGCTGAATCCTGCATACGCTTGACTGCTAGGTCTATATATTCACTCAAGTTCCTCATCCTCAAATAACTGTGCCAAATGCGATTCTACTCGCTTAAATGCTTGTAAGCCAATCTCAAATATTGGCCAGATAACGCTCGAGTTCCCATGGATGCACCACCGCGCAATACTCGAGCCACTCGGCCCTTTTAGCCTCGAGAAATTTCTCGAACAGGTGCTCTCCGAGGGTGGCGTGCATCAGTTCACTTTTCTCGAGTTCGTCGAGGGCCAGCCCCAAATCTCCAGGCAGTTCGCGGATGCGGTGCTTGCGCTTCTCGCGCACCGTCATCTTGAAGATGTTGCGCTCGATGGCAGGCGGCGGCTCGAGCTGGTTTTCAATGCCGTTCAGACCGGCGGCTAACATAGCGGTGAAGGCCAGATACGGGTTGCAGGCCGAATCCGGCATCCGCAGCTCGGCGCGGGTGCTGCCGCCGCGCTTGGCCGGAACCCGGATGAGGGCGCTGCGGTTACTGGTGCTCCAGGCGATGTTCACCGGGGCCTCGAAACCGGGAACCAGGCGCTTGTAGCTGTTGACCAGCGGGTTGGTGAGTGCGGTAAAACTGGCCGCGTGCTCGAGCAGGCCGCCGATGAAGAACAGCGCCGTCTGCGAGAGCTGATACTCGCCCTTCTCGTCAAAAAAGGCGTTCTTGCCGTCTTTGAACAGCGAGAGGTGACAGTGCATTCCACTGCCGCTCACGCCCTGAATCGGCTTGGGCAGGAAACTGGCGTGCAGGCCGTTCTCGAGCGCCACCCGTTTGACCACAAACTTGAAGGTGCTCAAATTATCGGCAGTCTCGAGCGCTCCGGCGTACTTGAAGTCAATCTCGTGTTGTCCAGGCGCAACCTCGTGGTGTGCGGCCTCGATGTTGAAGCCCATGCCGAGCAGGGTATTCACAATCTCACGCCGCAGCCGTTCACCCTTGTCAATCGGGGCCAGGTCGAAGTATCCGGCCCTGTCGTGGGTGATGGTGGTGGGGTCTCCGGCACTCGAGCGCTCGAACAGGAAGAACTCGGGTTCGGGTCCGGTCCGCATCTCGAAGCCCAGAGCTTTTGCTCGCTCGAGCTGCTGCTTGAGGACGTAACGTGGGTCGCCCACGAAGGGTTCGCCGTCGGGCAGGTGAACGTCACAAATCAGGCGCGCCACCTTGCCGCGCACCGTTTCCTCTTTGGAAAACTGTGGAAACACTAGAAAGGTGCTCAGGTCGGGCTTGAGCAGCATGTCCGATTCTTCGATGCGGGTAAATCCCTCGATGCTCGAGCCGTCGAAGGTCACTTCGCCCTCGAGCGCCTTGGTGAACTGACCCGCCGGAACTTCCACATTCTTGACGATGCCTAGAATATCGGTGAATTGAAGCCGCAAAAACTGAATATTTTGCTCTCGGAGCTGCTCGAGCACACCCGTTTTGTCAGCGTTACCCTTATCTTGTTTTTTAGAGTTTGTGGTGAGGTCTGCCATGATTCTCCCTGTAGATTACTGAGCATGATAAAGCTTGTGAATCAAAAAAATCACAACGCTCGAGATTTGGGCCAAAAGGCTCGAGTTTAGCGCTCGAGCATTGCAAGGTCTACGCCCTTTGATGCACAGAGTGTAGAGGATTTCTAGCGCTCGCCCCCTCACGGGAAGAGACCGACTTACGCTCGAGCGCCCAGTCCCTTTATCGGGCATCCGAGACTTTCTCCCCTTCGCCGCGTGTGATAGCATAAATTCTGTGTTCAACTTCTTTCGCCGCCCTGCCCGACTCGGCCCTCATGAACTCGAGGCGGCGCTCGAGCGGCTGGGCCTGGACGGCAGCCAGCACGTCATTGCCCACAGCTCCCTGCGGGCCTTTGGGCACATTGAGGGCGGCGCGGGAACGTTGGCGCGCACCCTGCGTAAACGGGTTTCTACCCTGCTGATGCCCGCGTTTTCTTATTACACCCTGGTCTGGCCGCCCGAGAAGCGAGACCAGGGCTGGGTTGAAAATTTACCCATCTCAAACGGCCACTTTGACCGCTTTTCTAAGGTCTCGAGCGACATTGGACGCCTGTCTCAGTATTTAGTAGACGATTTACGCAACCTGCGCTCCAAACATCCGGCGCTGAGCTTTGTGGCCTGGGGCAAATACGCCTACGAGGTTCTCGAGCGCCAGAATCTCGAGAACCCCTACGGACCCATCGGGGCGCTGCTCGATTTGGACGGCTACATCTTGCTTTTAGGCGTGAGTCACACCTCGAACACCACCCTGCACTACGGCGAATATCTGGCCGGACAGGTGTTGCTGCCGCGCTATGTAATGCAGGGTGGACAAGTGCGCGAGACCTACTTTCCCAACTGCTCGGGTGCCTTTGACCGCATGGCGGGCTACCTGACCCCGACGGGTGAGGTCCGGCTCGAGCGCGGCAGGCTGGCGCTCTACAAAATCCGTGACGTACTCGAGGCTACGAGGAGCGTACTCAGCAACAATTCCGAGGCGCTGCTTTGCAACCACGCGGGCTGCCGCTGCCAGGAGGTGCGGCGCTTGGTGAGGCTCGAGGGGCTAAGTCCGCGCACCCACCGGGCTATAGATTTGAGCGAACTGCGCGTGATGGCGGGAAAACGGTGAAGGGTTGTCAGTTTTCGGTCATCCGTTCTCGGGGGTCGGTTGTAAGGCCCTACTTCTTTTACTGATAACTGAAAACCCTGCCCAACCCAACTCCAGAACTCCCATGTATAGCTTGAAACCCAGGTCCTTTGTGACTTCAAAGCTTGTCACCCCTCCCCCTCGAGCGGTCTAATGAGCGTGCTTCAGCAGGTCTCATCCAAGCACTTCAGGAGAATACACATGCCCAAATTCGAGCTTCCCCCCCTGCCCTACGCTTACGACGCCCTCGAGCCGCATATTGACGCCCGCACTATGGAGATTCACCACACCAAGCACCACCAGGCGTACATCAACAACGCCAACGCCGCGCTCGAGGGTCTGGACGCCCTGCAAGCCCACAGCGTCGAAGACCTGATTCAGCACCTCGATTCAGTTCCTGCCGACAAGAAAGCCGTGCTGCGGAACAACGCTGGAGGGCACGCCAACCACAGCTTGTTCTGGACCGTGCTGGGCACCGGAACCACTCTGCATGGTGAACTCGAGACCGCCATTGTGCGCGATTTCGGCAGCGTCGAGGACTTCAAGGCCAAGTTTGCCCAGGCCGCCACTACCCGCTTTGGCAGTGGCTGGGCGTGGCTGGTGAGCAAGGGCGGCAAGCTCGAGGTGGTCAGCACTGCCAATCAGGACAGCCCGCTGATGGGCGAGAGCGTGGCCGGGGTCAGCGGCACGCCGCTGCTGGGTTTAGATGTGTGGGAGCACGCCTACTACCTGAACTACCAGAACCGCCGCCCGGATTATATCGGGGCGTTCTGGAACGTGGTCAACTGGGATGAGGTGGCAAAGCGTTACGCGGCTGCGAAGTAAGTTTAAAACTCGAGCTTGACATGAAGAAAGGACCGCTCGAGGGCGGTCCTTTTTGATTTGGAGGTTAGGGAATAAAGTGAGACAATTCCTTTAAAGCATTTTGCGGAAGTATTGAGCCAAGGGCGAAATATTTCCCGACTAAAAGGAGTAGCAACAGGAAGGCCTTTTTCACGAAAATGGAGCCAACGGAGCGGAGTGGAGATGGCGCAATGATAGTGAAAAATGCTTTAAGGTCAAGGTTGAATTATCTCAAAATTGGAGACGACAGAGCCGCCAAAAGCATCTTGTAAGCCTTCGTCATCCAGACTGCCATAAACATCTGTAGGATAGCCCAGTGCAGCGTCGTATGCTACAGATATGCTTTCACATTTTTGGTGCTGCTCGAGCCTTTTCTCGATACTTTTAAAACGCTCTTCCAAAAGTACGTACCCATAATCCCCTTGATACTCGGGAGGCTTTCCTGTCGAAACATCAATAACTGAAGTAAGTTTGCTATCCTTCACTTCAATTTGAAGAGCAGGTGTGGGGACCCAGCTCTGGAAACCGAACTTATAACGGTAACTGGTCAAATTTTTCGTTTTCCAGAACGCTCGAGCACGCTCAAACTCGGTTGTCAACGCGTCCCAATCGGGTTGTTTGTGAAAGGAATAACAGCGGTTTTGGGCGTTGTACGCCAAATCCTGATAATGGAAATTATGAACTCGATACTCGTAGGTTAGCAGGTGAAAAACAGTCTTGCCGTGTGAAATGCGCCGGAGGCTGACAGGATACCCCCAGCGTCCACTAAACTCGAGCTGATAATCAAAGCATCCTGCATGGTTTTTCAAATCTTCGGCAACCTTGCTAAATATCCGGTCTACCGAATAGGTCTCGAGGTCGATGGCTAGGGGAGGTGCGCTTGAGCTGAAGCTTCGTGCATATTTGACCTGTTTAGCCTCCACAAACACGCTGTACGCCATAGGAAAATCCGGGCCACTGCTCGAGCTAAAGGCATAATTATCTGGCTCCTGCGCCTTCCATCTGGCTCGAGCGGTCCCGAGTTGCTGCTCGAGCGTGTCGTAATTGGGACGCACATAGTCGCTCTGGCAACTGTTCGCTTGGTTGTAAACCTCGTCTGGGGTTTGAGGTTTGACTTCCACTGGCTTCTGTGGGAATTCGGTGGGGACTGGACCTACGCTCGAACAGCCGCAGAACATTAAAACCGTGGTTAGGGTAAGGAAGGAGTTTTTAAATGAATAAAACATTTTGACCTCCTCGAGCACTTATTCTCCTCGAGTGTAGGCTTCTTACCTAACAAAGACCAAGTACGGCGGTACTGCTCGAGCAGCAAAAAGGGCGAACCGAAGCCCGCCCTTTGACGCAAATTTTAGCTTCTAAGCTTTCACACCCGCCGCCTCGAGTTCCGCCGCCAGTTTCTCGTACCCTGGGCGGCCCATCAGCGCGTAGGTCAGCACCTTACCCAGCTCCACCCCCGGCTGGTCAAACGCATTGATGCCCAGCAACTCGCCCACCACGGCAGTTTGCAGCATCAGCGACTGCATCAGATAGCCCAGGTTTTCGCCGTCTACACGCTCGAGGGTCCACATGAAGCTCGGCTTGTGCGCGTCGGCCAGCGCGTTGGCGGTGGCGGCCAGTTCAGCGTTCATCAGTTGCCCAAAGGTTTTACCCTCGAGGTAGTTCATGTCCGGCTGGTCCGGCTCGGCGTTGGGAATGGGGGTGTTCTTGTCGGTGTTCGAGACCTTGACAAAAATGAACAGCTTGTCGTTGGGACCCTCGCGGTAGAGCTGAACCTGGCTGTGCTGGTCGGTGGTGCCCAGGGTTTTCACCGGGGTGGTGCCGCTGTGAACCTCGGAGCCGTTCTTGTCGGTGGCCTTGCCCAGCGACTCGGCCCAAAGCTGCGCGAACCAGTCGGCCAAAAAGCGCAGACGGCTCGAGTAGGGCATGAACACCACCATATTCTTGCCGCGCAGCCCGTACAGGTGCAGCGCTAGTGCGGCTTGCAGGTGCAGGTTTTTCGCGGCAGGCTCGAGGAATTCGTTTTGCGCCCTCGCAGCCCCTTTGAGTAGACCCTCAATGTCAATCTTGCCCAGTACGGCGGGCAGTAGCCCCACCGCCGTGAACACGCTGAAACGCCCTCCCACGCTGGGCGGCACCGAGAGCGTGGGATAGCCAACTTTCTCCGCCAGGGGTCGCAGGATGCCCTTTTTGGGGTCGGTGGTGGCGATGATGTGCTGGGCGAAGTCGAGACCGAGCGCGGCCTCGAGCCACACTTTGCAGGCCAGGTAAGCGCTCATGGTCTCGGTGGTGGTTCCCGACTTGGAAATCACGTTCACAGCCGTAGTTTTGGGGTCGAGGACCTCGAGTAAACCGGAAATCACGTCGCCGTCCACGTTGTCCACGAAGTGAACCCGCAGGCCGTCGCGGTCTTGCTTGAGGTTGTGATAGGGGTGCTGAAGCGCGCTCAGCACGGTAATTCCCCCCAAACTCGAGCCACCGATGCCCAACACGATGAGGTCGGTAAAGTGCTCGAACCCAGCCGCTAACTTGCGAACCTCGGCCAGGGTCGCGGTGTCATACGGCAAATCCATCCAGCCCAGATACTCGGATTCCACATCCTTACGGGCCACCAGCGCACGGGCGGCGTCCTCGAGCTTTTGTGCGTAAGCGCTCAGTTCCGCGTCCCACTCGAGGCCCTCGTCCGGTCCGATGCTGGCTTTTTGGATGTAATGGATGTTCAACATGAGAGCAGTTTAACACGGGTCTAGTAGGGTCAGGCTCGAGGGAACTAGACCTAAAGAAAGAGTGAGGGGGCGAAACACAGGACCAGAAAAAGGCCCGCTCGAGTGCTCGAGCGGGCCTTTCCCAATCTACGGACTTCAGACCAGAACGATGTGGTCGGGAAGCTTACGGAGCGCGGTGGTCGAAAGCCACACCTTCATCTTCACACCGTCCACCAGAACGGTCTTTTTTTGCAGGTTGGCGTACTTGCGGGTTTTGGTGATACCGGTAGTCTTGCGTCCCACGCCGCCGTCTTTACGGGCTTTACCGCGACGCTGGACCGAATTGATGACGATGCTGGATTTGCCCGTCACGAAGCATTCTTTAGCCATACTGTAATCTCCTCTCTTCCTTTGCTCGAGCGTAAATGGACCTTGCTAAGCAAGCAGCTTTAACAGTGTACAGGGATTTGCGAAAAATTCAAGACTGGAAGGTGAGATTTGGCGAGAAATTCCCTCGAGAAGGGTTCATCGGGGGCTAAAACTCGGGTCGGAAGCGCTAGGCTGTACCCATGCTCGAGCTGATTCCCACCGATTTGCTCTACACCGGTATGGGCCTGCCCCAAGAAAACGCAGGCGTGGTCTTCTCCGACGGCACCCTCGCCGCCACTGGCCCGCTCGAGGACCTAAAGCAAAACTATCCCCACGCCTTAGAGCGCCCTCGAGCATGGGTTATCGCCCCGCCGCCGCTCAACGCCCACACCCACCTCGACATGAGCACCCTGCCCTTCACCCGCCTGGGGTACACCGACTGGATAGCCTGGGTGATTCAGAATTCCCCCTCCCGCACTCTGGATTCTGCCAAGCTAGGGCTGAAGTTGCTCGAGCATCCCCCACTCTCGGGCTTTGGTGACATCGTGGCGCGGGCTGAGGTCATGCGCTACTTACTAACCGAGGTAGACCGTCCTGGCGTGGCTTACTGGGAGGTTCTGGGTCCCAACCCGGACGATGCCGAACGAATCTTCCTCGAGACCGTGGACAAGATTCGGGAATTTAAGGCGCTCGAGCGGCCCGGATTTGTACGCCTGGGACTGACCGCGCACACCGCGCACACCGTCAGTGGCGCTCTGATGCAGAAACTGGTGGCTTTCGCTCGAGCCGAGAAACTGCCACTGCAAATTCACATTGGCGAGTCGCCGGACGAGTGGCAGCTTTTTCAGAGCGGGACCGGAAAACTGGCCCAATCCATCGAGCGCTTCGCGGGTAAACCGATTGCAGAGGTTCTGGGAACCGAGCCGAACGCGGCCCTGACCCCGGTAGGTCAGCTCGAGCGCCTGGGCGTGCTCGAGGCGCGGCCCACGCTGATTCATGTGGTCCACGCCTCTGAGCACGATGTACAGAGCATCGCTCGAGCGGGCTGTCCGGTTGTCACCTGTCCACGCTCCAACGCCGCGCTCGAGTGCGGTACCTTCGACTGGCCGCTGTTTGCCCGCTACGGGGTCGAGGTGGGATTAGGGACCGACTCCATCGCGTCTGGAGAGAGTTTGAACGTGCTCGAGGAGGTCAAATTCGCTCAGACCCTTTACGGCGAGAGCGTGCCCCTGAAAACCCTGGTCCGGGCGGCGGTTAAGGGCGGCTCGAGGGCGCTGGGGCTGAGTGCGCCCCTGGTGCGGCGCGGCGACGCTCGAGAGAATTTGTTGGATTGGACGCCGTTCTTGTGAAGGGTGGGTTTCGATTTTCTCCGCAATCAGGCCCTCGAGAGAATCCAATTCACCGTTTTATCGGCCAGCTTGTCCAGCGCCTGCACGCACAGCTCGAGGTGGTCGCGCTGGGTGTCCTCGATTTTGTTGTGTGAGATGCCCTTTAGACTCTGTACAAAGAGCATCACCGTAGGAACGCCTTTTCTGGCAACTTCCGCCGCGTCGTGCAGCGGCCCGGACGGCAAGCGGTGAGAAACAGGCGTGACCTCGAGGATGGCTTCATCACACAGCTCGACCAACTCACTGTGAAAAGGAATAGGCTCAATCTGCCAGATGCGGCTCCACTCGACCTCCACCCGCTCCTCGAGCGCAAATTTTTCACCCGCTGCTTTGGCCTGCTTGAGCATCTGGGCCAAAACCACGGCGCTGAGGTCGCGCTGGTCCAGGGTCATCTCGGCCCGTCCGACCACGGCGGTCACGATTCCGGGCAGGGTTTTCAGGCTGCCCACCGTGCCCACCGCGTCGGGAAAGCGCTTGGCAATCTCCCGAATCTCGAGCGCCAGTTTCGCGGCGGCCCCCAACGCGTCGTGGCGCTCGAGCATGGGTGTGGAGCCAGAGTGCGCCTCCTGTCCGGTGAAGACGATGCTGTGGCGCTCCACGCCCTTGGTTCCCAGCACCACACCCAGCGGCAGTCCCAGCTTCTCGAGGGTCGGCCCCTGCTCGATGTGCAGCTCGAGGTACGCAGCGGCGTGACGCAGTTCTTTGCCGCTCTCGAGCATTCGGTCCATCTGCACCCCGCAGCGCAAAAGCGCGTCCTCGAGCCGAATCCCGTCTTTGTCCAGTCGGTTGCGCTCGAGGTCGGGCACCATAGCACCCGCACACGCGCTCGAGCCGAGCAGACTGCGCCCGAAGCGCGCACCCTCCTCGTCGGCCCAGTCTATGAGCCGCACGGTCACGGGAGGCCGTCCGCCGTATTGCTCGCTCAAGCGGCGCAGCACCTCGAGTCCGCCCAGCACGTTCAGGCAACCGTCCAGCCAGCCGCCGTTTGGTACGCTATCGAGGTGGCCACCTATCAGCAATTCTCGCTCAGATTCACCCTCGAGCGTGGCCCACAGGTTTCCGGCCTCGTCCTGATGAATTTTGACGGGCAGCTCCTCGAGCTTGGACTTAAACCAACGGCGCGCCTCGAGCCAGGTATCGGTCCAGGCCACGCGCTGAGCGCCGTTTTCGTCGCCGGTCAGGGTGCGGAGTTCCTCGAGTTCGGACAGGGTGCGGGAGGGTTGTAAGGGCATGGTTCAGTATAAGGACTTGGCTCGAGCGGGAAGGTTGCGCCTGTGCTCGAGCCAAAAAAATCCGCACCTCGTAGTGAAACTGAGGTGCGGAATTGACTGGCGGACCTAATTTGGCGGAGAGGATGAGATTCGAACTCACGATAGCTTGCACCATACACGCTTTCCAGGCGTGCTCCTTCAACCACTCGGACACCTCTCCAGGTGTGAAAACCTTTGCTCGAGCGCTCCGTCAAAGCGTTTGCTCAGCGCACAGGAGTGTAGCGTAACGAGGAGCTTTTATCAAGTGTAGTCTTGAGGGTGGAAGTGAGTCCCTTATACTGACCGAGTGTCCAAAACTCGAGGTTCAACCCTGATTAGCCGCCGTTCACTACTGTTGGCGGCAGTGATGGGGGCAATGGCTAAGTACCCAACCTCTCGAGCAAGTAAGCAAAACCCAGCACCGGGTCAACCTCAGCCTGTAAACGCCGTACAAGGCATTCTCGAGGCTTTCAAACGCTTTCCGGTGGTGGCTCTGGGTGAAGCCCACGGCTGGCAGGAGTTTCACGATTTTGTTCAGCAGTTGATTTGTCAGCCTGAGTTTGCGCTCGAGGTGGATTGCATTGTGGTCGAGTTCGGCAATGCCCGCTATCAAACGCTGATGGACCGATTCATCGCGGGTAGAGACCCTGTTTCGGTGTTCGAGCTACGCAAGGTTTGGCGCAACACCACTCAGGGCGCTTGGTACACCTGGGATAATCCGGTGTACGAACACTTCTTTCGGACTGTGAGGGCCGTAAATCGCAGCTTGCCGAGGGGTCAGCGTCAAATCCGTATTTTGCTGGGCGACCCTCCTATAGATTGGCAGGTGGTGCAACCCAGCACTTTCCTTCCGTTTTTGAATGGGCGCGACAGCCACTTTGCCGAGGTGGTGGAGCGTCATGTGCTCGAGAAGAATCGTAAAGCCCTGCTCATTGCAGGCTTTGGCCATACCCTACGAACTTCTGCTGCTTTTGATGGAAAAGAGCTGATTGACATTCTGGACCGCAAGCATCCTGGCGGTGTTTTCTCGGTTATGCCCCACGCCCCATTTCTACCCATGATGTCTCAACTCGAGTCCCGTCTGGCAAGCTGGCCTACTCCCAGTCTGGCTTTGCTGGGTCAGGATTGGCTGGGAGGCACATCTGCTGAAGCCATTTTACCCGGCACAGGTCAAAAAACCCTGGCTCAGATGGCGAATGCCTACCTGTATCTGGGTCCAGGTGGTGAAATGACCGCTTCCCAGACGGACCCGGCGGTTTTTCGGGACCCGGAATTCGCCCGAGAATTAGCTCGCAGACGCAAGCTGCTCGAGCCGATTTTCAACCCCAAACTCAAGAACTCGGACTTGCTCGAGCCGCCTGGAATTCGTTACTTTCCACCCAAAAAACCGTAGTTCTGTCCGTCTGCTAGCCTTAATCTCCGCTTCGCATCTCCTGGGTCATATCCGAAAAAGCCACCTGGTCTTCCAGATTCTGCTGCGCGGTGTTGCCCTCGAGCAGAGGTTTTACGTCTACATCGGTAAACAGCCCGAAGCCCTTGTTGCCGCTAATCAGGTTGTAACGGGCGGTTCCGCCGGAGGTCTCGAGGTACACTAAACCGCGCCCCTCGTTTTCGCGCAGGATGTTTTCCTCGAGCGTGGGCTGAGCCGCGCCCTCGAGCCGGATGCCGTCGCCTTCGTTGTACTCAAAGGTATTGGCCAGCGCCGCGCCGCCGCTCAGCTCAAAGTAGAGCAGGCCCGCCCCGGCGTTCTCGCGGCAGGTGTTGCGCTCGAGCGTGGGGTTGGCCTCACCGCCGACCCGGATGCCGTCGCCCCAGTTGCCCTCGAGCGTGTTGTAGCGCGCACTGCCGCCTGCTGCGCCCTCGTAGTGGAGGCCCGAAAGCTTGCTGGCCTTGACGGTGTTGCGCTCGAGCCGGGGCATCGAATCGCCGCGCACCACCAGCCCCGCGCCGCCACTGTGCTCAATCAGGTTGCCCTTGACCACGCCCCCCGCACTGCCGCCCAGGGTGATGCCGTTCTGCACGCTGGCCCGAACGGTGTTGTCTTCTAAAATGGGTTGAGCCTCACCACTCACTAAAATGCCGTTCTGGTTGCGCTCGAGCGTGTTGGCGCGGGCCACGCCGCCGGAGCGGTCAAAGTACGCGATGCCGTCTCCGAGGTTGCCGCGCACGGTATTGCTTTGTAGGGTGGGTCGAGCCTCGTTTTGCAGTGCAATCCCGATGGCGTTGTCCTCGAACTCGGACAGTTCCACCAAGCCGCCCCGCGCCCTGCGGTACAGGTAAAGCCCGGTGCCACGCCACTCTGGGGTTCTCGAGCCGCCGATGAAGCGGCACTCCTTGATGAACACTTCCCCGCTCGAGACCGTCATGACGTGCGCGTCCTCGCGGCTGCGGTGCTCGAAGGTGATGCGTCTGGCGTTGAAGTAGCCTGGAGCGCTGAACTGGAGCACGAAATACTTGTCGGTGCCTATAACGCGGGTGAGGTCGCGCCCCGCCCCCTCGAGCGTGAGCGACTTGGCCACCTCGAGACGGTGACTGAGAAAATACTCGCCAGGGGCGAGGCTAATCACCGCGTCCTCGGGGGCGTTCTTCATGATTTCGCGCAGGTTGTCTTGCGGTGTGACCCGGATGGTGGCCGCGCTCGAGCCTTTGAGCAACTCGCTCAGTTGGCCCACGTTCTGCGGACGGTCTTTGGGACTCAAGCTCAGGCAGCGCAACACGCTTTCTTGCAGCGCCTTGGGGATACCGGGAGGCAAGGGCGCGAGTTCCTTGCCGTCCTTGCGGTCGGTGGCACTGGGCGGTTTGATGCCAGAAAGTGCGTGGTAAAGTGTCGCACCCAGTGCGTAGAGGTCGGTGTACGGCCCGAATTCGGTGCGGGCGGTGTATTGTTCCGGCGGGGCGTAGCCGTGGGTCAGGGTGATGCGGGCCTCGAAGCGTCCCTGCGCCAGTTGGTAGCTGCGGGCCGCCCCGAAGTCAATCAGGACCGTGCGCCCATCCACGGTGAGAAAAATATTGTCCGGCTTGATGTCGCGGTGCAGCAGGCCCGCGCTGTGCAGGGTCTCGAGCGACTCGAGCAGTTGTTCAGTTAAGCCCATCACCTCGCTCGAGGACAGTTTGCCGTACTGCGCGAAGCGGCCCAGCAGGGTGTGACCCGACAGGTACTCCATCACCAGATACGCGGTGCCATTGTCCTCGAATACGTCCCACACCCGCACGATGCCGGGGTGACTGAACTTTTGCAGCGTAGCCGCTTCTTCGAGAAAGAGTCGCCTTGCAGCGATAAAGGCTTCGGTGCCCAGCGAGTCGGGTGGAACGAGTAAGGTGGTGCGCCGGGTGGACCCCTTGGGAAAGAGTTCCTTAATAGCCACGGCGCGCTTGAGAATGGTGTCCGCACCGTGGTAGGTAAGGCCAAAGCCACCCTTGCCCAGCACCCCCCCGATGGAGTAGCGACCCCCCGCGAGGCGCGTGCCGCGTGGCAGTTGCGGCACAGTGGCGTCCAAGGTCGGCATCCCACAGAATTCGCAGACCAGCAAGCCGTGCTCGAGCGGGTTTTTACAGTAGGGGCAGGGCTTCATAGCGGGGCCTCGAGCGCAGAGTTTGCCAGGGGTCTCGAGGGCTGTTCGGAGAAAATGAAGGTGAAAGGGCAAGCCGACTCGAGCACACCGTCCAGTTTAAAGGATTGACTGCGCCCACGCCATGAGGGAGTTCACCCTGTATGGGGGGTCGGGGCTTTAGGGGCAAGGCTGGAGCAGGGTTTGCACCCGCTCGAGCAGCGCGCCGAACATGTCCTCGGTCAGCCGCCCCGTTTGGGTGTTCTGCCTGGAGACGTGATAGCTCGAGATGAGCGTTGTGCCGTCTGGCAGTGTAAATTCGGCCCCGTGGGCAAAGGGATAGTCTCGAGGACTGAGTTTCAGAAACTTCAGAAACGCCTCGTGCCCGATGCGGCCTAGTGTAAGTGTCACCTTACGCTCGGTGAGCAGCTCGAGTTCGGCGCTAAACCAGCTCGAGCAGGTTTTAAGTTCGAGCTGGGTGGGCTTATTCTCGGGCGGCACGCATCTCACCGGAGTGGTGATGAAGCAGTCTAAAAGCTCGAGTCCGTCGTTTCTGGAAACACTTTCGGGCTGAGTGGCGAAACCTGCGCGGAACAGGGCCGGAAAGAGGAAATTCCCGCTCGAGTCTCCGGTGAACATGCGCCCGGTGCGGTTGGAACCGTGCGCTCCCGGTGCAAGCCCGACGATGATTAGTCTGGCCGCTGGGTCTCCGAAACCCGGAACGGGTTTTCCCCAGTAGTCCTCCTCAAAGTAGGCGGCTTTCTTGACCAGAGCGACTTCTTCGCGCCACGCGACCAGGCGCGGGCACTGGCGGCATGAGACGATTTGGGTTTGAAGCTGCTCGAGTGGGGAGTTTTGTGCCTGCGCTAGGTCATTGGTCATTGGTTTTTGGTTGGTGAGTTATCTAGAATTCCGCTCGAGCGAGTCTAAGCAAAGCTTCGTGCCAAACGATATTCTATCCCAGAAATTCTTTCAAACGATTGCGAAGTCCCCAGCCCATCGGCTAAACTCGAGCATGGACGTACAAACTGCCCTGCCCCTGCTCGAAGACGTGCTCTCGAGGGGCCTGAGCCTGTACTGGCCGCACCGACTGCGTTACGCGCTCGAGCAGGGTTACGACCCGCTTCCAGTGCTCCTCGGGACCCGCATTCACAGTGAACAACGGCTCAGCCTGCTTTCGGGCGGTCTTCTTTACCATCTCGAGGGTATTTTCGGGCGCGAAGCGGCGCTCAACCGTATGGACGAGGTGCTCGAGTTCGCAGGCGCGTGGCTGCGCTGGGAGCGGGCGGTTCAGGGAAGCGAGTTGCTGACCCGTCCGGCCTGGACCCAGGCGGTGGCCCGCATCGGGGATTACCTGCCGCGCGTGCTTCCGCTTAAACCGGGTCAGGCCACCCTCGAGCTACACGGGGTGTTGAGTTTACCTGCCAGGGCCACCTGGATAGAGGGAAGGCCAGCGGTACAGTACGACTGGGACAAGGCGCACTGGCTGCTCGAGCCACACCCGGTTCCCGAGGTGGTGGTGCGCGAACTGATGCGGCGGGCAGAGCGCCAGTTGATTGTGGGGGCTTGAAAAGTGCAAGCTTTGTTAGAGCGTTTACATGAAAGTAGTCAAGCTTTGGAAGATGAATATCTGTGGCTCGAACTAACAGGTGTTGAGGGTAATCAAGAAGAGTTGCGACTCACCCTTCAATTAAATGAAGGCCACTACTTTTCTCCCGCAGATGATACAGATATTGGGGAAATTTGGAGGGTTACAGCATCTCGAGTGCTTCAACATTCTGTGCAGCTCGGTTTGTGTAACCCGAAATTCCACATGAATAACGACCATCCACAGCTCAAAAGTCTGGTCAGTGAGTGGCAGGACCTGTATTTTGCGTCACCCTCAATAGATATAGCAAAACTCTACTACGAAGTATTCAATGTACAATCGAAGTATCCATTCTGGCCATTTGGCATTCATAGTAATCCCAATTTTGGTTACGGCTTACTATCGAGCGGACCTGAAGAGGTCATGGGTATTTATTTTGATATTGCAGAACGCTTACAGATGCGTCCCAGTATTCTGAAGGGTAGAAATCCACTGTGGAACTATTCAACCGGAAAACCGGAAGGATTTCAGCTTCTCAATCTCTCCGGCGAGGAGGGTTTTAAAATGGATTGTTTTGTGCTTGCTCAAAGCATTTCTGCGCTACGTATTTCCTGATTCACGCAGTCTTACGCGCCGTATTTCTGCAATTTCAGCGCGTTGGCCATCAGCAGTGGCATCAGGTCAGTGCCTTTCCGCAGTCCCAGACTGCCCTTCTGCGCTTCCTCCTCGGTGAATCTCGAGGCCAAATCCTTGCGCCCGTAATCACTGCGAATGAGCACCGGAACCGGGTGCCACGAGTGGGTCATCAGTTTGCTAGGGGTGCTGTGGTCGCCTGTAATGCACAGCACGTCCGGCCCCAGCTCGAGAATGGCGGGCAGAATCTCATCGAACAATTCGACCTTGTGGGCTTTCTCGGCAAAGTTACCGTCTTCACCCGTCGAGTCGGTCTTCTTGATGTGGAAAAAGAAGAAATCGTACTCGGCCCAGTGTTTTTGCAGCGTGGCAATCTTGCCCTCGAGCGCGTCTTCATGGCCCTCGACCTCGAGCACGTCCATGCCCACCAAACTCGCTAGGCCCTTGTACATTGGGTAGCTGGCGATGCAGGCGGCTTTGAGCTTGTAGGCGTCGTCAAAGCTGGGAAAGTGCGGCACGTCCGAGTAGCCCCGGAACAGCACGCCGTTGACCTGGGTTTCAGCCTTCAAAATCTCCTCGGCTCGGGTGACAAAAGCGTTGACCAGTCCGGCAGTTTTCTGGCTGGCCGAATCGTGTGCGGTGGCCTCGAGTGGACGCACGCCCACCTCCTGCGGGTCCACGTCGCTCAGATTCGCACCCAGCGAAGCTCCCTGCGAACGAAACACCACCACGAAACGGTGCTCGGATTCGGTGTAAATCTCGACTGGAATTCCCTCGAGCGTGGGAATGTTGGCTTTGAGCAGGGCCACGATTTCCACGTTCTTCTCGTCGGTGGGGCGTCCGGCGCGGCGGTCTACGATGTTGCGGTTCTCGTCCAAGGTGGCGAAATTGCCGCGCACCGCCACGTCTCCGGCGTTGAGTTTTACCCCGATGCCCACCGCCGAAAGCGCCCCGCGCCCCACGGTGTACTCGATGGGGTCGTAGCCGAACAAAGAGAGGTGGCCCGGACCGCTGCCGGGGGTGATGCCCGCGCCTACCAACTCGAGCTGGCCCAGTTGCGACTCGAGCGCCAGTTTGTCCAGATGGGGGGTGACGGCAGTGGCCAGTTCGGTTTCACCATTGAGAGTAAGTGGCAGTCCGCCCACACCGTCTAGCACGACCAGAACAATTTTGGATTCGGTTTTTTTGGACAGCTCTTTGATGACGTTTAACATGGTGGTTCTCCTTGATGTGCGGGTTTAAACCTGTGTTCGAGGGCAAACGGAAGGGCGACTAAAAGCATATGCTCCGACTAATTCAGAAGACCGTCCAGCACTTATAATCTGCTCTCTCCTCGCTAGCGGGTTCCAACCATTCCCGCAGGGACGGAGTTGGAGGGGGGTGAATTCCTGGTGGAACGTTACTCGAACGGGAAGGGCGCTGTGAAAAGCTTTTTGCTCAAGCTTTAAACCCCCTCCTAACCTCCCCCATTCACGGGGGAGGAACGGGGACTATGTTCGTTCAACTGTCTGGCACGCTGTTTGATTGAGTCGGAGTGTATGGACTAAAAGCCGCCCCGACCTGTATTTCTCACTTCTAAGATACACCGTTACCCGATGAAAGCCATTCAGAGTGTCTACCCCACCTCGGGTTCAGTAAGGTGAAGCGGAGTCTCGTCAAGCTCGAGTGCGGAAGCTTTGACCAACATCCCTTCCTCGTCGAGTTGCGGATAAACCTCGTTGCGCTCACGGTAAATAGCCGCCAAATCCGGGTAGAGCCACTCAAAAATCATCCGCTCGAGGGCGTCCCCCACAATCTGCGGCGTAGCGTACATCCCAGCCTCGAGGCGTTGGCGCTGCGCCTCGAACAAGATGGTGGCGGCGGCAACCGACACGTTGAGGCTCTGGACCATGCCCAGCATGGGAATTAAGATGTTGGCGTCAGCGGCTTCGGCAGCCGCGCTCGAGACGCCCCATTTTTCGGCACCCAGCAAAACCACGGTGGGGCGGGTGTAATCCGGGGTGCGGTAATCGGTGGAGCGCTCGGACAGGTGGGTGGCCAGCACCTGATAACCCTGGCTCTGAAAGTGTGAAATGGTCTCGAGCGCGTTCCGGTGGACGTTTAAGGGAACCCACTTTTCGGCGCTGCCGCTGGTGGCGTTGAAGGTGGGCAGGCCCCCTCGAGGCGCAACCGCGTGCGCCTCGAGCACACCCACCGCGTCACAGCTCCGCAAAATGGCGCTCAGGTTGTGCGGCTTGTGGACCTCCTCGAGCAGCACGGTGAGGGTGGGTTGCCGCTGGGAAAGCACTTTTTTAATTTTCTCGAGTCTATTTTTTTTCATTTTGAAAGGTGTGTTGGGGGCGTTCGGCTGCAACGGGCGAGCTGCTGTCTTGGACAAAGCGGCACCTATCGGGCCTGTCCGCCACTCGCCCCTACCACGTCGAAACCCCCGTAGGGGCGAGTGGCGGCCCAGCCCGTGAGGTGCTGAAGTTGGGCCAAGACAGCAGCTCGCCCAAGGTCCTGAAGCGCGTATAGAAAACGTTCCAGAGTTATCGACTAAAATTCAACCCTCGTTCCGCAGAACCTCGAGCATGGCCGCGCCGTACTTGGCTACCCTCTCTTTACCCATGCCCCTGGCCGTGACCAGTTCCTCGAGCGTGTGGGGTTCGCGCTTGGCAATCTCGGCCAAAGTGGCGTTGCTGGCGATGATAAAGCGCGATAGGCTCAGCTTCTTGGCTTCCTCGTTGCGCCAGTCTCGCAGGCGGTTGTAACGCCTCAGCTCGAGTTCACTGAGTCCTTCGGCGGGGTCTTGTTTAGCGGGTTCAAAGCCCTGCGGCGTACCGCTGGTCAGCTCCTCGACCTCGCTCGAGACCGGGGGTGCGGCAGGTTGAGAGCGCGCCGCTCGAGAGTTGCGTCCCCGGCCCTCGTCGCGGGGTTGCCTCACAGCGGTGGGCGCGGGTTCGGTGCGGGTCGCGCCGCGCAAGGGGCGCACATACGTGTTCTCCGGCTCGAGGTCCCCAGCTTGCTCGAGACCACCCGTTCCACCAATAGTGGGGCCGACGTGCAGCGGCTCGAGCGAGGGTTCAGGGTCGCCCTGAAGTTGGCTGGAGGGGACGTTCTCGAGTGCAGGGGGATTCACCGGAGCGTAAGCGGGTGCGGGTGCGTAAAACGGGGCGTCGTGCTCTGGCAGCGACCTATCGCGTTCTGGCTCGCTTCGCTTTGAGCTTGGGGTGACGATTCGACCGGGATGGTTCTCGGGCGGTCCACTCTCGAGCGGTGCAGCCGGGGGTTTAAAGGGTGCGCTGCCGTAGTTGGCCAGTGCGGCGATGAGGTCGCCCAGCAGCGCTTTGGGTTCCTCAATGCCCACCGAGAGCAGCGCGTGATTGTCGCGCAACTGATACGCTGATTCGGTAGCCCCTAGCTGCATTCCAGTGAACAAGGTGAGGTTATAAAGCGCGGCGTGGTCGCGCAACTCGAGGCGCAGCACCCCACTACCGACCTTGTGCATACTCAGAATGTTAGGGTGGCGCTCGAGGCTGACAAACAGCAAATCGGCGGTGGCCCGTGAGCGCTCGAGGCGCAGATTCAGGGTGCTCATGCCGCTGACCGCCAGCAGGCTCTCGATGGTTCCCGGTGGAATGCGGCCCACCGAAAGGGCCTCGTACAGCGACTGTGAGGCGGTGGCCAGCAAAGCTGGGGTCAGGTCGAAGTGTCCGCTGAGCGCCGCGCTGTGGCCGTAGTACACCAAATCTGCGCCGCAGGCTCCGCGTCCCGGCTCGAGGGTGCTGTCGAGCAATACCAGCGCTCCCTGAGCGCGCGCCCCCTCGAGCAACTTGGGGGTGACTCTCGAGGCCCACACCAGCTTGACCCCGTGCCACTGACGCGCTCTGAGGTCTAGCTCGAGCAGGTTTACGCGCTCTACCGTCAACCCCATCGCGTTCCAGGAATCCAGCAATGGTGGGGCTTGCTCGTCTATCAGCACCCGCTCACCTTTGAACAAAAGTTTGGATAAGGTGTGCAGCGCGGCACTGGCATTGGCGTAAGCCAGCGCGTAAGGGAGGCTCTCGAGCGTGGCGACTGCCGATTCCAGACTTTCACGCGGACCCTCGAGCACTCCGGCAATGTTGAGTGAATTCACGGCTCCAGTATAACGGTTTGTTAAGAAGGGGTCAGGGACGCTCGAGTTATAGCGTTTTCCAAAGTACCCTGTGCTTTCTGGGTACTTTGGTGAGCAGGCGGACAGGCCCGGTAGGTGCCGCTTTGTCCAAGAGGCGGACAGGCCCGGTAGGTGCCGCTTTGTCCAAGAGGCGGACAGGCCCGGTAGGTGCCGCTTTGTCCAAGAGGCGGACAGGCCCGGTAGGTGCCGCTTTGTCCAAGACAGCAAAGCGGAAAAGTCGGAGTGTTAGCGGGAAACACTATAGGGCCTGGAAATCTAAAAACCCCCGCTCGAGCCAGGGGTTTTTAGTGCGCTCGAGCAAAGAAATCTACTTGATGTTCTGAGCCGCCCAATCCATAATGGCTTTGTTCGAGGCTGCCGCACTCTCGGCGTTCACCGCATGGGCCGCACTTGGAACCACCACCAGCTTGCTGTTGGGTATGTTCTGGGCCATCTTGAGCGAGAACACCACCGGGTATACCGTGTCCTCCTGACCCACCACAATCAGGGTCGGCACCGCAATCGTCTTGAGCGTGGGTAAGCTGTCTGGGCGGTTGGCCAGCGCGTTGGTGCCCTGCTTGATGCCTTCGACTGAAGACGCTTTCATCAGACTCTCGAGAAACTTCTTCAGGTCGGGCCGCGCTGCCGTGTCCTTACCGGTAATCATATCTTTGATGAGTTCAGGCACGATGGACTTCACCCCGTAAGCTTGAGCTTGCAGCGAGATTCCTTTCCATAGGTTCTGCTCAGTGATGGAAGCGGGGTTAGCCAGGGTGGCGATGAGCACCATGCCGCTGAAGCGCTCGGGAGCCTTGCGATACAGCTCGAGCGCAATCTGTCCGCCCATGCTCATTCCACCGACCACCGCTTTTTGTACGCCGAGTTTGTCCATCACTGCCAGTGCGTCGTTCGCGTAAGTACCCACCGAGCCGGGGTCGGCTTTGTCGGTGGTGCTCTGACCGAAGCCGCGCAGATCTATAGTCACCACCCGGTAGTTCTTACTCAATGCCGAAGCGTTGTCCTTGAAGAAATCGCCGTTTAAAGGAAAGCCGTGAATCAGGAACATGGTAGGACCTTGACCCATGCTCTTGTAGTGAATGCGCGCTCCGTTGCTGTCCACAAAGCCCTCCTCCATGGCTTGGCCTAGAGCACTCGAGGCGGTGATAAGGGCGGTGGTAAGTGCGGCAGCCATAAAATGTTTTGACATCATTTTCTTTAACATGGTTTTCCTCGAGAAGGTGGAATTCGAATAGGAAGGCAAATGAGTCTGAGAAAGTCTGACTCCGCTCATTCAGCCCAATCGTGACCTTGAACATTCTCAGCATAAGAGATGAGTGCAGGTCCGCAAATGATGCTTGGCTGAGCCAATTTCGAGGCTATAGACTTAATGAAACCTGGTTAGCATCGGGTGAGTAAAACGATTTATCCATCCGCTCGAGGGTGGATAAAACTCAAGGTGGGGAGATGGGTCCTTTGGACTTGGAGAGACCGTTCTTTGCGGGAAGCTGCGCGACCTGCTTTTGAGCACTGTGCTGTCTTGGTCTAACTACAGCACGTCTTGGACAAAGTGGCACGTCTTGAGCAGAACGGCACCTAACGGGCCTCGCCGCGTCTTGAGCAGAACGGCACCTAACGGGCCTCGCCGCGTCTTGAGCAGAACGGCACGTCATGGGATAAGCGGCACCTATCGGGCCATCCTGCTCGTGTGAGGGCGCTTGACTGCGTGGCGAAAATGGCATCTAGCGGGCATCAAAGCACCTCTTAGACCAGACCGCCTGCGACTCTCCGAAAGGTTTATTCAACTTGGGCAAAGCTTCGCAACAGCCGATTGGGTTACACTGCGCTCATGGACCTAGACGATTTACAACAAAGCAGCAATGTCGAAGACCGTCGGGGCAGGGGAGGCGGCGGTGGGGTTGCTCTGGGCGGCGGCCTCGGTATTGGAGGCGTGATTTTGGTGGTGGTTTTCGGGCTGCTCACCGGACAGAACCCGCTGCAAATCCTGAGTTCGGTCACGGGTGGTGGCGGCTCGAGCGTGCAAAGTAACAATAACTCGAATCAGGTCCCCCGGAATGACCCGGCCAAGGTGGAGATTTCTAGGGTTCTGACGAGCACCGAACTGGTCTGGGGAAAGATATTTGCCGCCTCGAACCGCCAGTACAACCAACCCGTATTGGTCCTTTACGACGGAACGACGGGTACTTCTGGCTGCGGTGGCGCTCAGTCGGAGGTAGGGCCGTTTTACTGTCCTGGCGATAAAAAGGTTTACATAGATTTGAGTTTCTTCAACCAGTTGAGCAGCACGGGCGGAAGCAACAGCTTTGCTCGAGCTTACGTGTTGGCGCACGAGATTGGCCATCACGTTCAGGACGAGTTGGGTATTTTGTCGCAGGTCAACGCCCGCCGTCAGCAGTCCGATGAGCGCACCGCCAACGCGCTCTCGGTCCGCATCGAGCTTCAGGCGGACTGTCTGGCCGGAGTGTGGGCCAACAAAGCCAACGTAACCAGCAGTGTTCAGAAGTCTATCAAGCTCAGCCAGACCGACATTCGCCAGGGGCTAGCCGCCGCCTCGAGCGTGGGTGACGACACCCTCCAACGCGAAGCGGGTCGTCGGGTGGTTGCGGACAGCTTCACGCACGGCTCGAGCGCCCAACGCCAACGCTGGTTCACAGTGGGTTTTCAGGGTGGCTCGGTCAAAAGTTGCGACACCTTTGGCACCAATCAACTTTGAGCTGATTTGAAACAATTTAACTCTGGCCTGCTCGAGTGTGAACGGGCTTTTTTGGTTTTAAAACAGAATTGCAATTTTGAATATGGTGTGAAACAATTACGCCATGACCTTAAAATTGGATTTAATCGGTCTGGTGGTGCAGGATATGGCCTCGAGTCTGGCGTTTTACTGTCGCTTTGGCTTCTCCTTTCCAGAAGGCTCCGAACTTGAGGGCCACGTCGAGGCGGTTCTTCCCGGCGGTTTGCGCCTCGCCTGGGACACGGTGGAGGTCATTCATAGCTTTGACCCCGAATGGAGCGCTCCGCTGGGTGGCTCGAGGGTGGCGCTTTCCTTTCTACTCGAGTCCGCCGCCGAGGTGGACGCTAAATTTGCCGAACTCGAGTCCCTAGGCTGTGAGGTTCACAAAGCGCCATGGGACGCTTTCTGGGGTCAGCGTTACGCTATTTTTAAGGACCCCGACGGCAACACGGTAGATTTGTTTGCGCCGTTGGTTTGAAAGTGGCTTAAGCTTGGATTTCCCCCCTTTACTTCCCATACCAAGCGATTTATAGTTTTGAAATGATCAAGGGAATAATCAGTAGCAAAAATCAGGTGACCATCCCGCTCGAGGTTCGCTCTGCTCTGCGTCTCAAAGTAGGAGACCAACTTGAGTGGAATATTGTGGGACAAAGCGTAACCGTGGCTCGAGCCAAACCGGATATTGAAGCAGCACTGAGAGAGGCTCAAACGCCTCAAAATATTCAGGCACTTCAAGACTGGACGGGCGGCGATACCCTGCGTTTTCTGCGAGAAATGCGTGACGGCGACCCATTGGAACAAGACCAGTGATAAGCTTAGACACTAATATCGTGCTTCTGGTGGTCAATAGCTTTGACCCACAACACGCTCGAGCCGCTGCCGCCTGGAGAGCGGCTCTTTTATCAGACGAGGTGGTTATCGTCTCGCCGCCGGTTTTTACTGAACTGATGGCGAGTCCAGTCAAGGAAAGCTTGCGAAGACTTCTCGAACAATCTGGGATAGACGTGGTTTGGGAGATGCCTTCTCAGGTTTGGGAAAGGGCTGGGGATGCATACCGAGAATATGCCAATTTGAGAAGGGGTGGAACGTTGCCTCGACGGATATCCGCCGATTTTTTGATTGCCGCACATGCTGAGTATCACCAAGCCTCAATGCTCAGTTTCGATACCACGGTCTATCAGGCAGTATTTCCCCTACTTACGCTCAAAATTCCTTGAACTCAGGCCCTCGAGTGCTTTCGCCAGCGCTTGCGTCCCCGTTCTCCCTTTTGCACCACCTTGCTCTTCACCTCGGTCTGGTCAAAGCGCATCATCAGCGCAAGGCGTCCCCTCGAGACGATTTCGTGTGGGTGCTTGGGCACAAACGCCGTCACCACATCCACCCAGAAATCCCTGTCAAACACGTCCACCACCACATGCAGCGGCAGGCGCATCGGTTTCTCGATTTGGTAGTGTCCGTCTACACCGCGCCGTACGGTATCCACCTGGTAATAGCCAGAAATCAGCCAGCGCTGGTCTTGAGGGTAAACCGCCCGTACCTTGCCGCTGTAAAGCACCTGAATCACGTCCTGCTCGAGGAAACCCTCGGCCCTGGCGTGCCCGATGGCGTGGTCTTTGAGTGCGTAACGCCCCTCGGAGAGAATGTCGCGTAGTTTGATGAGTGCCCTATCGAGTACGAATTCACGGGTGTCCAGCTCGAGCGCGGGGTCGTGGCGGGGGATGAAAAAGTCAAGGGTCTCGCGCATATGGACGCCCTCCAAACAGAAAACACCCCCGGAGTGGCCTGGTAGCCAGCTCGAGAGGTGGGGAAGTCGTAACCCTTACCGGGTCATGGGCCGCATTCTAACAGATTTTGGGCGGGTAAAGGTCTGCTTTCGGTCAGTTTACGCCAGCGTTTTTAAGAAGTTTTCTCAAGCTCGGGGCGTATACTCGAGCCACCCAAATGGTCCGCTGATGTTCGTTTTCCAGCTCATTGCCCATTTTTTAATCAGGAGGAGACGATGTTACGCCCCTTACAAGCCGCCGACGCTCACGATGTGGTCACGCTACTCGAGTGGATGGACGCTCACCCCGAGCGCGAGGTGTTCGCCCCGGTGGCCCGCGAACTCGAGGATTTGCGCTGGGAGTGCGAGGACAAAAAATCGCTGGTCTACCTCGACGACCTGGGAACGGTGCGGGCCTACGCCGGACTCTCCCCGTACAAGGAAGGCTACGTGCTCGAGGGGCCGCTCTCGAGTCGAGGGCTGGTCGAGCCTGTGCTGCGCGGCATTCTCGAGCACGCGGGCAGTGACCCCATCTACGCTTTTGCCGCCAAAGCCAACCGGGGGGTCAGGGACGCGCTCGAGACGGCGGGGTTCGGAGCCACCCACGGCACAGATTTCTTCAAACTGGGTCGCCGCGAACTCTCGGGTAAGCAGGTGCGGGGGTGGCCTGAACTTCCGGGTGGGTTTCGTTTGCTTCCGGCCTTCAAGGTGCGCTTCGAGGATTATTTGGAACTCTACCGCTCGAGCGAGGACGTCTGGACCGAGCGTCTGCACTGGCGCGAGGACGACTACCGCCGTCACTTTGCCCGCCCCGAGATGAGCTTACTGGCGCTCGAGAATGGGGGAGACCTGCTTGGTTTTGCCGAACTCGAGACCGAGGGCCAGACTGGAACGCTGGCTTACTTGGCGGTTCATCCAGTTCATCGGGGCAAAGGTTACGGACGGGTGCTGCTCAATGGGGCCTTGCGCGAAGCCTTTGGCCAACCGGACACCATGGAGTTTCGCGCTCGGGCGCACGACTTTGAAGGCGCGGCCAGAGGTTTGTATGAGCGCAGTGGGTTTGCCCTTGAGCGCACCGTTATCACCTACCTGCTCGAAAATCATTGAACAGTTCGGTGTTGAGCCAGACAAAGCTGAGCCAATCAACGTTGAGCCAGACGAATAATCTCGTCTTTTTTGGACTCGAGGATTCGCTTTTGCTCTGGCCAGAACAGCTTGGGAATTTGCTCGAGCGAGGCCCACAGCAGGGTGTGTTTTGGGTCTGAAGGCTTCTCGTCGGCTTGGGTCGCGAGATACAAGAAGTAAGCAACCTCAATCCAGATGCCCTTACCCAAACCGTAGCGCTCTTCAGTCGTGTAAACACCGCTCTGCAAAGGCTCGAGCGAATGGATTCCGGTTTCTTCGAGAATTTCACGTTGGGCCGCATCCTCGAGACTTTCCCCAGATTCGACGCCCCCTTTGGGCAGCTCGAGCGCCTCAAATTCGACACCGTTGGGGTCTTGACTGCGCTCGAGGGTCAGCGCTACCTGCAATTCGTCGCCATTCCAGCGCACCACAATTCCGCCAGCCGCGATTCGGGTGGGTACGTCGGTGGTGCGGCAATACCAGCTCGAGTCAATGTTCATGGGTTTTGATTTTAGGGATAAAACAAAAAGCCCCTCTCTCGAGGGGACAATTTTGACGAACGCGTTCTTTACACAGCATATCTTAGCAAAACACTCTTAAAGGAGGTGATCCAACCGCACCTTCCGGTACAGTTACCTTGTTACGACT
>Ga0209100_1000731_pt1 | contig 25831 bp, 28 predicted proteins | sample lystaG_FD_185480 | JGI IMG/M metagenome (GOLD analysis project Ga0209100, IMG submission 185480) | Glacier valley bacterial and archeal communities from Borup Fiord, Nunavut, Canada, to study Microbial Dark Matter (Phase II) -... | ecosystem: Environmental > Aquatic > Freshwater > Ice > Glacier ... | reverse complement strand
CACCGGCTACATGCGGGCGGGAGTGGAAACCATGGATTCGCCCGAGGGCGACGCCAGTATCGTGGCTACCCTGATGGGCGAGATTCGCACCAATTTTGAAGAGTACACCCGTCAAAACAAGAACCTGCGACTCGACAACTACCAGCTCGAGAACATCCGCGCCCTGACCGAAGGCGGGGGCTTGGCCGACCAAGTGTCGCACTTTGCCACCTGGGCCAGCGAGGACAAGCAAGAGATTCTCGAGACCCCGGTTTTGAGTGAGCGCCTGACCAAAGTGCTCCAGTTTCTGACCCGCGACCTCGAGCGCTTCAACCTGGACAAGCAGATTGCGGGCCGGGTCAAGGAGCAGATGGACCAGAACCAGCGCGAATATTACCTGCGCGAGCAGATGAAGGCCATTGGTAAAGAACTGGGCGGCGGCGAGGAAGGCATTGCCGAGACCGACGAGCTGCGCCAAAAGATTGAGGCGGCAGGAATGCCGACTAAAGTCAAGGAAAAAGCGCTGAAGGAACTGGCCCGGCTCGAGCGCACCCCCGGCGGCAGCCCCGAGGGTACGGTGGTTCGCAACTACCTGGATTGGCTCACTGACGTGCCGTGGGACAAGCGCGACGAGGAGATTTTGGACATCGGGCGCACCCGGCAAATCTTGGACGAGGACCACTTCGGCCTGGACGACGTCAAAGACCGCATCCTCGAGTTCCTGGCGGTGCGTCAGCTCACCCAGGACATGCGCTTACTCATCGAAACCGAGCGCAAAGAGCGCGGCGAGGACGAGCGCGACGCCAAAGACCGCTCGGACGACGGCGACCTGCGCGCCCCCATCCTGTGCCTGGTGGGTCCTCCTGGAGTGGGTAAAACCTCGTTGGGCAAGAGCATCGCCCGCAGCCTAAACCGCAAGTTCGTTCGCATGGCCCTGGGCGGTATGCGTGACGAGGCCGAGATTCGCGGCCACCGCCGCACCTACATCGGCAGTATGCCGGGGCGCATCATTCAGGGGATGCGAAACGCTGGGGTGGTCAACCCCATCATGCTGCTCGACGAGATTGATAAATTAGCTAGTGACTGGCGCGGCGACCCCTCGAGTGCGCTCCTCGAGGTGCTCGACCCCGAGCAGAACCACACCTTCCAGGACCACTACATGGAGGTGAACTACGACCTCTCGCAGGTGATGTTCATCACCACGGCCAATAGTCTGCAAAGCATCCCGCGTCCGCTGCTGGACCGCATGGAAGTGATTCAGATTCCCGGCTACACTCTCAACGAGAAAGTGCAGATTGCCAAAGTGTACCGCTTGCCCCGCCAACTGCGGGCGCACGGACTCGAGGGCAGGCTCGAGCTGACCGACCCGGCCATCGAAAGAGTGGCCGAGGAGTTCACCCGCGAAGCCGGGGTTCGTAACCTGGACCGCCAACTGGCCAAGCTGGCCCGCAAGGCGGCACGTCAACTGCTCGAGAAGCCCTGGGAAGGCGTCAAGCTTATAGACGCCGAGCAGGTCCCCGATTATCTGGGCATTCCCCGTTACCGCCACGAGAACGCCGAGAAACTGCCTCAGGTAGGCGTGTCGCAGGGCTTGTTCTACTCGCCGGTGGGCGGGGGCATCCTGATGATTGAATCCTTAGCGGTTCCCGGCACCGGCAAAATCAACATCACCGGACAACTGGGCGACGTGATGAAGGAGTCGGCCCAGGCGGCGGTGGCCTACCTGCGGGCCAACGCCACCAAGTACGGGGCCGAGGCCGATTTTTACAAGAAGATGGACATTCACATCCACTTCCCAGACGGCGCGACCCCTAAAGACGGTCCCAGCGCGGGCATCGCCATCGCCACCAGTGTGATTTCGGCCATCACCAAGCGCCCGGTTCGCAGCGACATCGCCATGACCGGAGAAATCACCCTGCGCGGACGGGTGCTCATCATCGGCGGCGTCAAAGAAAAGCTGCTCGGTGCCTACCAAGCTGGAGTTCGCACGGTCATCATTCCCAAAGACGACGAGCCGTTCCTCAAAGAAGTGCCCGAAGCCATTTTGGGCGAGATGACGGTGATTACGGTGGACACCGTGTCCGAAGCGCTCGAGCAGGTGCTGTTGCCCATGCCCGAGAGCGAGAAACCGGCACCCTCGAGTGAACCGGAGATGGTTCCCCCGCCCGTGACCCCGGTCACGCCCGACCAACCCGGCGCTTAGATTCTCGAGCTGTGGTTTTTAGCCCTTCCCAGATTTTGGAAGGGCTTTTTGGTGGCTCGAGCAGGTAGTTCTAGAACTCGTGCGCTCAGGGTTGGGAGATTTCTGGCGGGGAAACCTTTTTCTCGCCCAAGCGCCGCTCGGTGCCGTTTTGCATCCTCGAGATATTTTCACGGTGCATCCACAGCATCAGAAGCGCCAGAAACAGGCAAGACAGCGAGACGTGGAGTGGATAACCCCCAAAAAAAGCGTACATCGTGGCTGCAATGGCTCCAGTCAAACTACCCCCGGAAACTATGCGGAGGAACACCATATTGCTCATGCCCGTCAGAACGCCTAGTATTCCCACCAGCGGCTCGATGAAAATCATGGTTCCCACCGAGGTGGCCACCCCTTTTCCACCCTTAAATTTCAGAAAAACGCTGTAGTTGTGGCCCAACACGGCGGCTGCGCCGCAGGCCACCACCCACGGTTCGGGCAATTTGAGCACAAAGCGGGCAAACAAGATGGCGATGCCGCCCTTGAGCGCGTCGAGCACGAGTACGGTGAGGGCCGGACCCCAGCCCAGTGCGCGCTGCACGTTGGTGGCCCCGATGTTGCCCGAACCGACCTTGCGGATGTCCACCCGGTACACTCGAGCGAAGAGCAAGCCGAAAGGAACGCTGCCGAACAGGTAGGCGACAAGAAGGGCGAAAAGGGCGATGATTTGCACAGTGTGCAGTATAGGGGAACAGGGTGAATTGGAAGAAACCAGCAACAATAAGGCGTCCGCTCGAGCGCTCACCCGAGCTTTGCCTGCGTTTGCTTCGCGGCTGCGGTATCCTGTACCCATGAACGCTTCCACACTGGCGCAATTCATTGACCACACGCTGCTCAAGGCCACCGCCACGAGCGACGAAATCGAAAAACTGTGCTCTGAGGCAAGGGAACACCACTTCAAGGCCGTGTGCGTCAACCCGTCGAATATTCGCACCGCCAAACGTGCGCTCGAGGGCAGCGGGGTTTTAATCGCCACGGTGTGCGGCTTTCCGCTGGGGGCGGTCACGCCGCAGCAAAAGGCGCTCGAAGCGAGAGAAAGTCTCAAGTTGGGAGCCGACGAAATCGATATGGTCATCAACATCGGGGCGGCCAAATCCGGCGACTGGACCTGCGTGCTCGAGGACATTTTGGCGGTGCGTGAAGCCACGCTGGGCGCGACCTTGAAGGTGATTGTCGAGACTTGCTACCTCAGCCGCGAGGAGAAGATTGCAGTGACAAACTACGTGCTCGAGAGCGACGCCGAGTTCATCAAAACTTCCACCGGCTTCGGCAGCGCTGGGGCCACACTCGAGGATGTGCGGCTGATGGCAGGTATTCTGCAAGGCCGCATCGGCATCAAAGCGGCGGGCGGGGTGCGGAACACCGAGGATGCGCACGCCTTCATCGAGGCGGGGGCGACCCGGCTGGGCACGAGTGGCGGGGTGGCGATTGTGCAGGGCGCGGTGAACGTCAGTGGCTACTGAGCCTAGTCAACCGGAACAATGGATTCTGGCCTCGAGCAGCCCACGGCGCAGGGAACTGCTCGAGCGCATCGGGGTCAGCTTCCGCGTTCTGACCGCGCACACCGAAGAAATCTCGAGCGCCACCCATCCTGCCGAGGTGGTGCAGGATTTGGCCATGCAGAAAGCAAAAGCGGTGCAAGTTCTCGAGCCGGACGGCTACATCATCGCCTCCGATACGGTGGTCGCGCTAGACGGTGAAATTCTGGGTAAACCGTCGGGTAAACTCGAGAACCGGGCCATGCTCGAGCGGCTGAGTGGGCGCATCCACACGGTGTACACCGGCATCGCCCTTCTCACTCCCAGTACGGAGAAGGTGGAATTCGACGCCACCACGGTGCAGTTTCGCCACCTCTCGAGCGCGGAACTCGACTGGTACGCCGGGTCCGGCGAGGGCTTGGACAAGGCCGGGGGTTACGGCATCCAGGAAAAGGGAATGCTGCTCATCGAGCGCATCGAGGGCGACTTTTTCAACGTGATGGGCCTACCTACGGTACGGCTGCTTCACATGACTCGAGCGCTGGGCCTGGAGCTGGTTCCGGGACTGTGAGGTTTCGTCGGCTGTTTCTGATTTATCTGGTTCTGCTGGCGCTCAGTTTGGCCTCCACCCGCTTTCTGCCGCCCGCGCCGCTGGCCCTGACCAGTGCGGTGACGCCCGTGACCCAACTGGGCCTGCGGGCGGGCCAGAACCTGAAGCGCTTTCTCGAGGCGGTCGCCTTCGAGCGCGATTTGTCACAGCGATACATCGAGCTTCGCAAAACCGCCCAGGACCTCGAAAATAAAAACCGAGTGATGGCACGCGAACTCGAGCGCCTGAAAAAAGCGGCTCAGATTCGGGCCTCGAGCGCACCCAACATTGTCACCGTGGCCCCGGTGGTGGGCCTGGACCCCAGTCCGCTGCTCTCGAGGCTCACGCTGGGCCAGGGTGCTAACGCCGGCATCACCCGCTTCATGACCGCCACCGTGCCCGAGGGCGTGGTAGGTCAGGTGGTCGAGGTGAACCGGGTCAGCAGCGTGGTCCTCACATTGGTGGACCCCGACTCGAGGGTGGGCGTTTCGCTCGAGGGTAAGCCGGGGCGGGGGCTGGCGGTGGGCACGCCCCCAGACCGTCTGCGGGCCGAGTTTCCTAAAAGTGTAGATGTGAAGGTAGGCGATACGGTGCTGACCGCCAATTACGGCGGGGTGTTCCCCTCGAGCCTCAAGGTGGGCGTGGTGGACTCGGTATTACCGCTGGGTCCGAATTCGGTTTCTCGAGTGGTATTTATTCGGCCTGCTGTAGATTTCGAGAATCTCGAGGACGTAGCGGTTTTACAGGCGCTGTGAGGGTCGCAGACGATGGGCAGCAGATTTCAGAGAGAAGACAGTTGACGTTGCACCTTGAAGATATACCCAACCCAGTACCGAGGAATGCAGGTCCACCGCCCGAGAACTCAACCCTCGAGTGCCGACTGTCGCACTTTCTCAGCCTCGAAAAACTCGAGCCAGTGGGGACTGCGCCCATCCACGTCAGTGAAACCGTACTCCCTCGAGAGGTGCCAGGTCGCCAGCGCCTGCCCGTGCTTGGCATGAACCTTTGGGTCACAGGCCAGCGCCACCACTGCCCGCCCGATGAAGTGCGGTGTTTCCGAACCGGCAAAGAAAGGGTCTTTCTTTGCACCCTCGAGCCAGTTTTCCTCAGCCACGCCGAAAGCCTCGAGCATTTCCTCACTTCGCAGAAAACCTGGTGTGAGCGCTACCACGGTAATTTTCGCGTCACTCGAGCCGCCCACCCCACCACCGCCTTGAGCCAGCGGTTGCCCGTCCAAATCAGCGGCCATGCCTCGAGCCAGTCGAATCACGCCATTTTTGATGAAGTCGTAAATCAGATTGCCCCGGTACACGTCGGTGTCGCCGTCGGTAATCTCGAGCACCAGTCCACCCTTCCCACCGTACTGCACGGTCTCGAGCATCAGGGGCACGGCGTGTCTGCTGGTGAGCATGTGAGTGAACAAGCTTTGCTGAATCAGCGCTAAACCCTGCGCCCAATCCAGTTCCCAAAACCTCTTTCCCCACTCAATGCGCTTTTCGCCGCCCCAGATGTCGTTGACCAGAAGGTGCAAGCGACCCTGCTCAGCCTTGATTTGCTCGAGCAAACTGTTCACCTGCTCCTCGCTCGAGTGGTCACACCGCACCGCGATGCCGACCCCGCCAGCTCGAGTCACGAGTTCCGCCGTTTCCTCAATGGTCTCGGGCCGATTCATGCTCGAGGGTGAGTTTCGCGTGCTGCGGCCCGTGCAGTACACCGTGGCCCCCACCGCACCCAGTTCCACGGCGATGCCGCGCCCCGCGCCCCTGGTGGCCCCAGCGACCAGAGCTACTTTCCCACTGAGCAGCAGAGTCATATCAGACACTCCATCCAGATTCTCCAGACAGCCCCACCAAACTTCACCCCAAGTACCCTAAAAACACTCTTAAGCATCGCACCGCGCAAATCCATAACCAACCTCCAAAAACTTGTTTCTTAAAGTCTAACTCACCCCCTCACCCCCTCACCCGCTCACCTTTTTCCTCCCCCCACTTGTTCAGACGACTTCCACGGGCTAGGCTGAAGATACCAAACTCGAGGACCTCACTCATGACCCACAACCTCACCCCCGACCCCTCGAGCACTTTGCCCCCGTGCGTCTCGAGCGAGGATTTGCGCGGCAAGTCGGAGCGCCTCATCTCGCATGTGGACCTCGAGGGAACCGCCGTGTTTGAAACCCGGCTCGAGGACCTGCGTGGTCACGCGGTCACGCCTACCGAACTGGTATTCATGCGAAATAGCTACGCGCTGCCGCCGCTCACCGATTTGCTCGACGACACGCTTGGCATCGTGGGACTCGTCGAATTTCCGCTCATGCTCGAGATTTCGGGGCTGGGTCAGGGCATCACGCTCGAGACGGTGGTGCAGTGCGCGGGCAATGGTCGGGCTTTTTTCCGCGACGCCCAGACCCTGGTCGGCTCGCCGTGGCAGCGCGGCGGCGTGGCCAACGTGCAGTTCTCCGGCGTATGGCTGCGCGATGTTCTGGGCCAGGACAATATCAAACCCGAGGCGCGGTTTCTGACTGCTCGAGGGCACGATGGGGATGGCAGTTTAAATTATGAAAAGAGTGTTCCGCTCGAGGACGCCCTGGCACACGGTTTTCTGGCGCGGGGCATGAACGGCGAGGCGCTGAGCCGCACCCACGGCGGCCCGCTGCGCTTAATCATGCCGGGATATTTTGCCACCGTGAACGTGAAGTGGCTCTCGAGCCTGATTCTGACCGAGTTCGAGAGCGAAAACGAGGCCCAGCAGGAGCGCTACCGAATGCCCGACGGAGGGGCGTGCTGGCGGATGCCGCTCAAGAGCGTGGTGTGGTCGCCCCTCGAGGGCGAGGTGATTCGTAGCCCGGTTTTGTTGTCCGGCGCGGCCTGGAACGACGGCGGCGTAGCTCTCGAGCGAGTCGAAATCTCACTCGATAAAGGCCACAGTTGGCTGGATACCCGGCTCGAGCGGTTTTCACAGCGTCCGCAGGCCGATTGGCCCCCAGTAGACCCCGAAAGCGAACGTTTCGGCTGGTTGCGCTGGAGCCTCGAGCTGGACTTGGACCCCGGTGCCTGTGAGGTATGGTCTCGAGCGGTGGACGCCGCCGGAAACGCGCAACTGCTCGAGGGCGACGAGCGCTGGAATATGGAAGGTTACGAGTGGAGCGGGGTGGATAAGGTGAGATTCAGAGTGGAGTGAGGTGGGGATGGCTCGAGTGGAAGGCCCTTTCCCGACCTCGAGAGGGTGTCTTGTGATTTCCTTCTTTCAAAATCGAGAGAAGAAGCTACGAGCGTCAAGGTACTTACTGCTCGAGCTATTTATACAGAGATTTATCCAGCCCTCTGCTCTTTACCCTCTGCGCTCTGCCCAATCTTCAATCGTCGCTGTACCGCTCTTCCTTGAACGGGTCGCCCCGGCGGTGGTAACCGTTGCGCTCCCAAAAGCCCAGTTGCTCGTGGTCCATGAACTCGAAGCCGCTGAGCCACTTGGCGCTCTTCCACAGGTACAGGTGCGGCACCAGCAAGCGCAGCGGCCCGCCGTGTTCGCGCTCGAGCGGCTGGCCTGCGAACGTGTAGGTGAGCAGGTTATCGGGCTTTAAGAAGTCGGCCAGCTCGAGGTTGGTGGTGTAGCCACCGTAGGAGTGAACCAGAACGTGCGTGGCGCGGGGGTCGAGTTCTACACCCGCCATAAAGTCAGGCACGCTCACGCCGCTCCACTCGGTCTCGAGCTTGCTCCAGTGGGTGACGCAGTGGATGTCGCGGGTGAGTGTGGTTTGGGGCAGGGCTTTAAGGTCGGCAAAGCTCACCTCTTTGGAAGTGGCCAAGCCGAAGACCCGCACGCTTACACTCTGGGCGTCTACATGCGGCACCGGGCCGTAGGTCAGCACCGGAAAGCGCTCGGTGAGGCTCTGACCGGGGGGAACTTTCTCGTTCTGGCTGGGTTTGCGAAATAATCGTCCTAGCATGGGGACTCCTATCTAAAGAAATGGCTCGAGAATAAGTGATAATACGGGATGCTCGAGAGTGAGTGGCGAATGGGTCAAAACTAGCACGCTCGAGGGATTGGTCCTGTGCGGGTTCTCACGGTTGACACGGGTCTCGAGCACGTTGAGTCCATTTGCAAGGGCGACACTAAAGCCGTCCGGGCTGATGAGACGTGAGAAAGTACCGGGTGAAGAGTTTGTGTTCTGTTGACACTTGACTGACCGGGCATATGTCAAACTACAGGCAGAAGGCGAGGTTTGCTGGGGGGCAGCTTTGCTCAAGCCAAAAAAGTGGGCAGGTCATCCAACGAACGAGGAGGAAGCCGTGGAACTCAAAGCACAAGCCAGAAACGATGTTGAGGGCGCACGGCGTCACGCCTTGTTCGGTCAACTGCTGGCTTTTTTGCGCGGTGAGGAAAACCACTTGATTCCCTTCGAGTGGGTGCGCCACCTACACCCCCGCTCCGAGCGTTACGGCGGTACCAAAGCCATCCCGCTCGAGGCCATCATCGGCAGCGTGGACCGCTACAGCGACTTCGACATGCAGTTTTTGCCGCTCGAGACCCACCTCGACGAACGTTGGATAAATGTGCGCTCAGCGCAGCTCGAGGGCCGTGAGCTGCCGCCTATCGAGGTCTACAAGGTCGGGGACGCCTACTTTGTCAAGGACGGCAACCACCGGGTCAGCGTGGCTCGCAAAAACCATCAAAAGTTCATTGACGCGCACATCATCGAACTCGAGGTCCGCATCTCACCGGAAGCTGGAGACTCGTTGTTCGACGTGATTCTCAAGGGTGAGTACGCGCAGTTTCTCGAGGAAACCCACCTCGACGAAGTGCGCCACGACCACCTCGAAATCTGCTTTTCGGCGCTGGGCCGCTTCGATTTCTTGCTCGAGCACATCCGCACCCGGCAATACTTTCTGGGCCTCAACCTGGGCCGTGAAGTGAGCTGGGAGGAAGCGGTGGGAAGCTGGTATGACCGCCTGTACCTGCGGGTGGTAGGTCAGATTCGCAAGTACCACGCGCTCGAGAAGTTTCCGGGCCGCACCGAGGCCGACCTCTACCTGTGGATTATGACCCACCGCTACTTCCTGACCGAGCAGTACGGCAAGGACGTGGGCAGTGAACAGGCCACCCGCGACTTTTTGGGTAAGTACGCCCCCAAGTGGTACAAGCGGCTGGGCCAGCGTTTGCGCCGTCTGCTTCCGCACACTCAGCCTCAAAAAGCCACCGAGGCGCTCGAGGAAGGCATAGTCGGTTAGGTCAGGGTTTCCTCGAGTTTGGACGTGTGGTCAAGCCTCTCACGCTCGAGGGGCTTTTTCATGTTTATCTCCGTGGCACACGTTTGCGGCTTGCGTCGGGGCATCGGCTAAACTCTCCTTCCATGACCCCCACCCTGCGAACCCGGCGGCTCAAGCTGCGCGCCTACACGCTCGAGGACGCCCCCGCGATGCAACACCTGCTCGACGACCCTCAGATTGCCGATTACACCCTGACCATTCCCCACCCGCTGCCCGAGGGTTTTGCCGAGGCCCGCATTCGCAGAGACCTCGAGCGGGCGGGCCAGAGTTTTCACGCCTGGGGGATGTTTTTGCTCGAAACAGGCACCCTCGAGCAGGGCGCTCTGGTCGGTCACATCGGCTTGAGCTGGGAGAATGTGCATCGTCGGGGTGGACTGGGGTACTGGATTGCTCGAGCCGCTCGTGGACGGGGTTTGATGACCGAGGCGGTGCGGGAGGTGGTGCGTTACGGATTCGAGGAACTGAGTCTTTATCGGCTCGAGGCCAACCACTTTCCCCGCAACCCCGCGTCGGGTCGGGTGCTCGAGAAAGCGGGCTTCATCCGCGAAGGTTTGCTGCGTGGCGCGGTTTGGAAAGGGGAAAAGCCCGAGGACGTGATTCAGTACGCGATTTTGAGCACGGATTTGAGCACGGACGCGCTCGAGGATTAGATTCCGCTCGAGGAGGAGTGGGCAGGCACTATCTCACACGAGGCCACACCCAAATCAAACCGAAAAAATGAAAAACCCTGTCTCGAGCGGGGCAGTTTTTGGGCGCTCGAGCGCAGGATGGTACACTTTGAATATGGGCGAAGCCGCAAAGAAGTTACCCGTCACGCTCGAGGAGTGGATTACGCTCGAGCAGAACACCGACGAGCGCCACGAGTTGGTAGACGGTGAGCTGTGGGCCATGAGCGGGAGCGGCCCGGCCCGTGAGGCGGACAGCCCCGATAGGTGGCGCTCTGTCCAAGACGTGCCGCGAGTAAAGGCCAAGACAGCAGCACGCCGCACAACAAAATCGTTCGCAACATCGAAAAAACGCTGTTGCCCGCCGAGAAGCGGGGATGTCGCATTCACGTCATTGATATCAAGGTCTGGGCCGAAAACAAAGGCTATTACCCCGATGTCATCCTGGCCTGCGAGGGTGAGGAAGACCTCTACCTCGAGCCTTATCCCTGCCTGCTGGTGGAGGTGTTGTCGCCCAGCACCGCCTACAAGGATTACAACCAGAAAAAGCAGGCCTATTTTACGCTGCCCACCCTCAAGCAATACATGATTGTCAGCGTGGAGCGGCGCTATGTCGAGGTGTTCACTCGAGGAATTCTGGGTTGGCACTTTGCCGAATACAGCCTCGAGAGCGACACCATTGCGCTCGAGTGCGTGGATTTAACGGTTCCACTCGAGGGCATCTACCGGAACGTGCGCGGTATGGAAGCATAAAAAAAGGGCGCACGCGAATGCACTCCTTTTGTTTTCTTCCGGCGTTCTTGAGCGTCGAGCAAATTCTATTTCACCCGCGTCAATTGACAGATACCGGCTTTCTCGAGGTTACTGCCGTCCAGCACGGGCGCAAGACCCTGAGCGTCGCCCTCGTAATACAGCCCGGACACGGGGTCCAGGTCTTGAAAGGCCACGCCGTCTGGCAGCACGCAAAATTTGCCTGCGTCCTTGCCTAGCTGTCCGTTGGCTGCATTGAAAAAGCCGAAGACAACCTGCTCACTTGCAGCAACATACTCAAAAAAGCGGTTGTCTTTATCGGCAACAGCACGCAGAGCAGCCCCTGCTTTTGCATCGGGATTGGCCTCGAGCACGAAGGTTCCGAGTTCTTTGAGCGCGCCGTTTTCATCCTGACTCTCGAGCTTCCAGGTTTGACCCGCTGCGTAGACTACCGGGCCGGAAGCGGTTGCGGTTGGAGCTGGAGCAGCAGGCGTGGCGGCAGGCTGAGGTTGGGCGGGTGTTGTGGGCGTCGTAGGGGCCATTTGAGCCAGGGCCGCGCTCGAGAGCAGCGCCCCCAAGCAAGAATTTTTTCATGGGCTCAAGCTAACCTTTGCGCTCATAGGAAGCGTGGCATCTTCGTGACCGCGCACAGGTCAGAAATTCATAATGCCCGCCAAATGGCTCAGGATTTACAAATGGCGCTTGAGGAGATTTTAAAAGAGTTCAGTCGCTCAACGCACGAAAAAGAGCGCATCATACAGTGTGCCCCTCAAACTTTGGCGTTCAGTCGGACAATACGAACTCTTGCCGTCCCTCGGCATCCTCGAGCGTGAGCACCCGCTTTTTATGCTTTGCACGGCTGGTCCGACTCAGGGCCTCGAGCACTTCCTGGGCCACGTTATCTTCTGCTGACTTGACCGAGATACAAAATGTAGCTACGATGCTGCTGTGGAACTCGAGTGGGATGAAGCCAAACGCGAGAGCAATTTACGAAAGCACGGCCTGGACTTTCGGGATGCAGCACAAGTGCTCGAGGGATACACGCTCGAACTGGAAGATGACCGCGAGGATTACGGCGAATTTCGGTACATAGCGGTGGGTTTACTGAGATTCATGGTGGTTGTGTTGGTCTACACTCCTCGAGAAAATATCTACCGCATCATCTCTATGCGAAAGGCGGACAGCGATGAAGAGAACTTCTACAGACAAAGTTTCTGAAACCGATTGGGAGCGCGTGGGAGCTATGCACGACGAGAACATCGATTTTTCAGACAGTCCCAAAATCACACCCAGCATGTTCGCTCGAGCGGTGGTCAAGCGCGGTCTTCAGACAGTACCGCCCAAAGAACTGGTCAGCTTACGGGTGGACAAGGACGTGCTCGAGTGGTTCCGGGCGCGGGGCAAGGGCTATCAAACCGAGATGAACGCCCTGCTGCGCGAGTATATGCAGGCCCACCTCGAGAAGACGGGTTGAGGCTCGAAGGAAATGAAAAAAGGGCGCACTTCCGAGCGCCCTTTTTTGATTCGTTATTTTCAGCTCGAGAGCACAAATTCTTGCTTACCATGAGCATCCTCGAGCGTCAAAGAAAGCTTTTTATGCTTTTCACGGCTGCTCTGAACCAACAGCTCGAGCACTTGTGGGGAAAGCTCGAGCGCATTAGCCAGAGCCTCGAGCGCTTCTTCATGCTCGAGTTCGCGCTCTGCCGCTTGCACTCGAGGGTCTTGACTAATTTCATCAAAGAAATCAAAAGCCGATTCAAAGTCGCTCGGTTTCATCCTCTTGCTCCTGTAACCGCCTTTGAAAGTCGTCAAAACACATCTTGGCGTAAGGGATAAGTTTTGGGTCTACTCGAGACTGCTTTTTAGTTTCAGCAGCGGCAGCTATAAAAAGTGTATCATCTTGATGCCAGTAGTAAATCCGTAGTGTGAGATTGGCGTATTGGGTGCGAAGTTCTCGAATCGGACTGTCCACCACATCCGCTTCTGGACGACGCAAATCAAGTCCTTCCTGACCCAGCCTCCATACAATCTGTTTTGCCTTAACCAACGCTTTCGGGTTGCTTTCACGGAGATTTAAGAACCAGTCCCGAATTTGCGAGTACCCTTTCTCATCGGTATAAAACCGTACCTCAAATCGAGGGCGCTCCCTCTTTTGCGGCTTGTCCGTCATAGCAACGCTCGAGCGACCTCCACTTTCTTCAACTCGAGCCGTCCCCCTTCCACATCCGCACCAAACCCACCCTCGAGAGTTCCAGCAAAACTCAGCTCGAGCGCCAGGGTTTCACTCTTAATGGTTTCAGCCCACTCCTGCGCGGCCTCGAGCGTTTGACCCTCGAGCGTCAACACCAGTTCAATGCGGTCCTGAACCTCGAGACCCGCACTTTTACGAGCGTCTTGCACCGCCCGCACCAGGTCGCGCATGATGCCCTCGCGCTCGAGTTCGGGGGTCAGCGCCGTGTCGAAGGCTACCAAGTAACCCGCGTCCTCAAGCGCCGCGTAACCCTCCGGCGATTGGGCGTCCACCAGCACCTCATTGGGTTGCAGCTCGAAGCGGAACCCATCAGCCTCAACCTCAAAAGCACGGTCCTCGCGCACCATGCGGGCCACATAAGAGGCGTCGGCCTGCTCGAGCGCCTTCTTGAGCTGCGGCACCTGCTTGCCCACCTTTTTGCCCACCACCGGAAGGTTGGGTTTGAGCGTGTAGCGCACCAGGTCCGCGTATTGCTCGAGCAGTTCGATGTTTTTCACGTTGAGTTCTTCGGAAATTTGCTCGAGGAAGCGCCCCAGACTCGCGGTTTGCTCGAGTGTACGCGCCCGCAGCAGCACTTTGGCCAGCGGCTGACGGGTTTTCAGTCCATTCTGGCCCCGGATAGCTCGCCCCAGGCCCACCACACGGATGACGGCTTCCATCTGCTCTACCAGCTCGAGGTTCTCGAGGGCGGCGTCCACAACCGGAAAACTCGAGAGGTGAACCGATTCTGGGGCGTTGGGATGGACGCTCAGCTCGAGGTTTTGATACAGGGTTTCTGAGAAGAACGGGGTGATGGGCGCGCTGAGTTTGGCCACCGTGACCAGCGCGGTGTGCAGCGTGGCGTAAGCGCTCAAATCTGGGTTCTCGGTCTTCCAGAACCTCTTACGATTCCGGCGCACGTACCAGTTGCTCACGTCCTCGACCACGAATTCCTGGATGGCTCGAGCGGCCCCCGTCGGGTCATAGTTCTCGAGCGCATTTGTCACCGTTTTAACCACCACTTGCAGCTTGGCCAGCAGCCAGCGGTCCACTTCCGGGCGCTCGAGCGGGGCGGGCACAGCGGCCAGATCGGGGTTGTCCAGATTGGCGTACATCACGAAGAAGCTGTAGGTGTTCCACAGGGTCATGAAGTAGGCCCGAAAACTTTCCTCGAGCAGCTTGGGACCGAAGCGCCTCGAGAGTTCCGGTGGCGCGCTTACGCACATATACCAACGGCAGGCGTCCGCGCCGTATTGCGCGAACATCTCCCAGGGGTCCACGATGTTCCCTTTGCTCTTGGACATCTTCAGGCCCCTGTCGTCCAGGATGTGTCCGTGACAAATTACGTTCTTGTAAGCTACGCGGTCAAAGACCATCGTGCCCAGTTGGTGCAGGCTGTTAAACCAGCCCCTGGTCTGGTCAATCGCCTCGCAGATGAAGTCGGCAGGGTGCGATTTCTCGAACACCTCGAGATTTTCAAACGGGTAGTGGTGCTGGGCAAACGGCATCGAGCCGGAGTCGTACCACACGTCCATCACGTAAGGCACTCGAGTGAGCGTCTCTCCGCTTTGCGGATGCCGAATCTGGATGTCGTCCACAAAGGGGCGGTGCGGGTCGAAGCCCTCTCCAATCAAGGATGGCTCGAGCGCCAGTTCCTTGAGTTCGGCAAAGCTGGTGATAACGTGATAAACGCTGCCGGACTCGTTTTCCCACACGGGTAGCGGAGTTCCCCAGAAGCGATTTCTCGAGAGGTTCCAATCCACCAGATTCTCGAGCCAGCCGCCGTAACGCCCGTTTTTGATGTGCTCGGGATGCCAGTTTACGGTCTGGTTGAGCGCGATGAGTTCATCCTTTCTCGAGGTGTTGCGGATGAACCACGACTCGGTGGCGTAGTACATCAGCGGCGTGCCACAGCGCCAGCAGTGCGGGTAGGAGTGCAGAAACTGGCTGTCTTTCCACATCACCCCCTTCTCTTTGAGGTCGCGGCGGATGTCGCCGTTGGCGTCGCGGAAAAAGGTTCCCTTCCAGGGGCCAAAACGGTGCCTGCCCTCGGCGTCTACACCCACAATGACCGGGAAACCGTAGGCTCGAGCGAGGCGCAAATCGTCTTCACCGAAGGCGGGTGCGGTGTGGACGATGCCGGTCCCGTCAGCGTCGGACACGTAAGCATCGAGTCCAGCAAAGTGGGCGTCTTTTCCGCTGCCCTCGAGTTCATACGGCTCGAGGTAAGGCGGCTGGTAATGAACCCTCTCGAGTTCCGGCGCGTGAAAACTCTTCACTATTTCCGCACCGTCTGGGAAGAGCTTTTCGCGCAGAGCCTCGGCCACGATGAAAGTCCATTCGCTCGAGGGGTCCTTCACCGCCACGTACTCGAAACCCGGATTCAGGGCCACGCCCACGTTGTAGGGAATGGTCCACGGGGTCGTGGTCCACACCAAAAAAGCGCTTTTCTCGGGCAGCTCGAGGGATTCCGGCTCGAGCAGCGGAAAAATCACGTAGATGCTCGGGTCCTGAATGTCTTTATATCCCTCGGATACCTCGGCGCTCGAGAGCGTGGTTCCATCCTTCGGGCAGTACGGGGCCACCCGGAAACCCTTTTGCAGCAAACCTTTTTCTTGCAGTTGGCCCACGCTCCACCAGATGCTCTCGATGTAGTTGGGGTCCAGAGTGCGGTAAGCGCTATCCAAATCCACCCAGTAGCCCATGCGCTCGGTGAAGCGCCGCCACTCGGCCTCGAACTCGAACACGCTGTTGCGGCACTCCTGATTAAATCTCTTGATGCTCTCGAACACGGTTGGCTCGAGAGCCAGAATCTCGCGCTTACTCGAGAGTCCCAGCTTTTTCTCGACGCCAATTTCCACCGGCAGGCCGTGTGTGTCCCAGCCCGCCTTGCGCGGCACATAGTAGCCCTGCATGGTCCGAAAACGCGGAAACAAATCCTTGTAGGTGCGGGCCTGAACGTGGTGGATGCCGGGGCGTCCGTTGGCGGTGGGTGGCCCCTCGTAAAAGGTGAACTGCAGCTTGCCGGATGAGTTCTCGAGCGACTTGTGAAACACCTGACGCTCGCGCCAGAAATCTAGAACACTCTGCTCGAGGGCGGGGAAGGAGGGGTTTGGTTCTACGGGTTTAAACATGATTTTATCCTCACTAAAGAGCAACGCAGATAGAAATTTGTGTTTCAGATTGCTTATTTTTGATATAATACTTCATTAAGCCAAATTTAGGATTTGAACCACTTGAATTCAAAAGGATATATCCCCTATAAGAAGCTTCTCCTCTAGCAGAAACTTTTTCGGTGCTTAAAGTCAGATGCTTCTTGCGAGAAGAAGGAACTTCTGATTCAAGAAAATCTTTTCCAATTCTCACAATTAAGTCGTTGAGCACCTGCCTCTCACTCCGACCTATGAACTTCCACGCGATTCTATAAACGTTAGAACAGTCAAAGGTGCGGTTGTAGTTTGCCATTTTAATCTTAATTGTTGACGGCAGATATATAGTTTGAAAACTCATGTACGGCTCTGGTTGAATAAGAATTGTGGACTGCGTTTTACTTTCATAAATGCTTTGAACACTGTCAAACATAGTGCCGAGAGGTTCTACCGTTGCCAAGCCATTTGAGGCAATGGAAAATATAAAAAAGAATGCAGCCTTTCTCATCACAATTCTCCCAAAACAAAAATCCCAACACGGCCTTAAGCCATGCTGGGACGCTAAAATCTCGAGCGTGATACCACCCAACTTCACCCGAGCCTGCGCTCGAGCCTTCATTCCTGTTCCACTCACGGGGGAGGTCCGTTCGGGTCTACTTGGGCTGCTAGCCCTTTCTCCCGCCTGCATTCCCAAGGGGATTTTCAACCTCACCGCACCCGTTCGGCTCTCACCGTCCCGAACTCGCTCCCGCGCCGCGTGGGGTTTACTCTTCTCGAGCGCACTTTTGATAGTGCTGCATTTGTTTTTCCTGCTCTCGAGGGCTGGCGCTTGTTCCACACACGCGCTCAACCTTCTTGCTCTTCAGTGTACGCTCGAGGGCCGCAAAGGTCAAAGGGCGCGCTCGAGGGACGCACCCGACCTCTCGAGTTGTGATTTTTTTAGGGACTTTTGTGCCGCTGCATCGTGTATACTCGCTTGTCCCGAACAATGCAGGTCTCGAGCACTTCGCTTTGATTTTCCAGCCTTGAACGCGGCGGCTTCACCATCCGGTTTCACACCCGTCACAACCCGTCACAAATTGAGAAGCACGTTTAGGTCGCACTTTTTCATGCTTTAACGCGGAGAGTGTGCCCTTGAGCCTCGAGCCGATTTTTCCGCTTCCGCTCTTTTGATGTCCTGCACGCTCCCTTTTCAATTGCACCCTTTTGCCACACTTGGAGAGTCACACCATGTCGTCCGTCAAACCGCATCAACAACGCCGCAAGGAAGAAGGTCTGCGCTTTCAGGATTTACAAAATAAAATCCTGCCCGAGCTGCACCTCATCGCCACCGAGATGGGCATTCATAACCCCAAAAAGCTCAAGAAGGACGAACTCGCCCTCGCCATCCTCGAGAAGCAGGCCGAGGCCGACGGCCTGAAGATGGCGTCCGGCTACCTCGAGATTTCGCAGGACGGGTACGGCTTTTTGCAGGACAACCTGCTCAGTATCGAGTCGCGCAGCGTGATTGTGTCAGCGGGCCTGATTAAGCAGTTTCAGCTTCGCACCGGAGACCGGATTGTGGGGCGCGGACGGCCCCCACGCGAAAACGAGCGCTACGGCACTTTAATGCGGGTGGACGCGGTGAACAACCTCGACCCTGCCGCCGCCTCGAGAAGACCCAAGTTCGACGACCTCACCCCAACCTTCCCGGATAAAAAACTGGTGCTCGAGGACCCCACGATGGAGGATAACCTCGCGTTGCGCGTGATTGACCTGCTTTCCCCCATCGGCATGGGCCAGCGCGGCCTGATAGTGGCCCCACCCAAAGCCGGTAAAACCACGCTGCTCAAGAAGATTGCCAACAGCATCGTGCGGAACTACCCCGACGTGACCGTGATGGTGCTCCTAGTGGACGAGCGCCCCGAGGAAGTGACCGATTTCCGTGAAAGCGTGAAGGGCGCGCAGGTCATCGCCTCCACCTTTGACGAGCCGCCGCAAAACCACGTTCGGGTGGCCGAGTTTGTCCACGAGCGCTCGAGACGAATCGTGGAAGAAGGCGGCCATGTGGTGATTTTGCTGGATTCCATCACCCGCTTGGCTCGAGCGAACAACTTAGTGACCCCACCCACTGGGCGCACGCTTTCGGGCGGCCTGGACTCCAACGCGCTGCACTGGCCCAAGCGCTTTTTGGGCGCGGCCCGCAACATTCGCGGTGGGGGTTCGCTCACCATTTTGGCCACCGCCCTGGTCGAAACCGGCTCGAGGATGGACGACGTGATTTTCGAGGAGTTCAAGGGAACCGGCAACATGGAACTTCAGCTCTCGAGGCGACTCGAGGAGAAGCGCATCTTTCCGGCCATTGACATTCTCAAGAGCGGCACCCGCAAGGAAGAATTGCTGCTCGACGAGACCACCCTGAAGAAGATGTGGCTGCTGCGTAAGGTGTTCTCTGACATGGACCCCGCCGAGGCGATGGACATGCTGCTGGGGCGAATGGGGAAAACCCGCAATAATGCGGAGTTTTTGAGCACTTTAGGGGCTTGACATATGCCTAGCCGTGTCGCTTCCACACTGGTGTATGGAGGTCTAGCACTACTAATGGCACTAATCATTTTCGTGCGTAATTACCCTTCGGATAGCGTATCTTACTGTCAAGATTCAACAATTGAGTTTAAAAGTATAAATGGTCTAGCACCCGAAAATATTGCAGTTAGTGAAATATTTTCTGCATCTCCTGGGTGTAGTGACTACTCAATCGTTTTGCAAAACCCCTTAAAATCACCTTATACAGTATTATGGTCGGAATCACGCATTACTTCGGGCGCTATAGATTATTTCGTCTTTGTAAATCCCCCTGATGTTAGTATGGGTTTACCAATAGAGGTGGAAAGCAATTCATTCTGTCAGAGGGAATTTGACCAATCTATTTGTGAAGTCAATAAAAAACTTAGACAACAATACTCTAGACCTACAAATGTTGAACCCAACTCTCGCTTTACAGCTCAAGTTTTAACATTCTATCCAATAGTATCTAGGGGTAAATATGGAAAAGGTCCAGCATGGACAGCGGGCACGGTATTCTCATCAAGAGAAAGTGTTTACAGCACTTTATCTATTATTATTTTGTATCTCAATAAGAGATACAAAATATCTTACACTTTCAGTTTAAATTACCACTTCGGCACAAATTTACCGATTCAGAATGAAACTTTGCTCCAACCTACCCAATCCCTTTATGATAAACCCCATGTTTGAAACCGCCCTAGCAACCGCCCAGAAGATTCGCTCGAGGGAACTATCGGCTCGAGAAACCGTGCAAAGCGCTCTGAACGACATCGAGGCTCGAGATGGGGAGATTGGGGCGTTCCTGAGTCTGGTGGATGCGGCGCTCGAGCAGGCGGACGGGATTGATGCTCAGATTGCTCGAGGCGAGGACGTAGGACCGCTGGCAGGCGTGCCCATCGCGCTCAAGGACAACCTCAACCTGACCGGAACAATAACCACCGCCGGAAGCCGGATGCTCGAGCACTACCGCAGCCCCTACAGCGCCACCGCCGTGAACAAGCTGCTGGGCGGCGGACTTATTCCCATCGGCAAGACCAATCTGGACGAGTTCGCGCAGGGCAGCTCCACCGAGAAAAGCGCTTTTCAGCTCACGCACAATCCACACGACCTCTCGAGGGTTCCCGGCGGCACCAGTGGAGGAAGCGCCGCCGCCGTGTCTGCGGGGTTTGTGCCGCTGGCGCTGGGCACCGACACCGGCGGCAGCGTGCGCCAACCAGCGGCCTTCTGCGGCACTCTGGGCTTCAAACCCACCTACGGACGCATCTCGAGGTATGGGGTCATTGCCACAGCCTCGAGCCTGGACCAAGTGGGCGCACTGGCCCGCTCGAGCGCTGACCTCGCTGCGCTGCTGGACCTGATTTCGGGACACGACCCGTTCGACGCGACCAGCCTGGAGGTTTTGCCCAGGTTCACTGCGGCGCTCTCGAGCGGCGTGAAGGGAATGCGATTTGGGTTCATCACCGAAAGTCTGGGAAGCGCCAACTCGAGCGGGGTTCAGCAGGCCCTCGAACGGGTGAGGACCGTGCTCGAGGGTCTGGGCGCGAGCTTTGGCGAAATCAGTTTGCCCGCGCTCGAGTACAACATCGCGGCCTACTACATCATCAACACCGCCGAAATCAGCAGCAATCTGGCGCGTTACGACGGCATGGTGTACAGCTCGAGGGTGCAGACCGGGGATTTCAACAGCTCGATGAGCGCGTCGCGTGGGCAGGGTTTCGGGCCAGAGGTCTTGAAACGCATTTTGATGGGAACTTACGCGCTCTCAAGCGGCTATTACGACGCGTTTTACTCCAAAGCGCTCAAGGTGCGCCGCTTGATTGCGAACGATTTCGCTCGAGCGTTCGAGCACTTCGATGTGCTGGTCACGCCCACTTCGCCGTTTCCGGCCTTCAAGTTTGGTGAGTTCTCGAGCGACCCACTCGCCATGTATTTAGCCGACGTGGACACGGTGAGCCTCAACCTGGCGGGCCTGCCAGGAATTTCGGTTCCGGCGGGGATGGAATCTCTTGGCGGTTCAAATTTGCCCATTGGCGTGCAGTTCATCGGACCGGTGCTAGGCGATGAAAGGCTGCTCAGCGTGTCTCAGGCGTTTGAGGAAGCGACCTTGAGCGAGTTCTTGAAGGTGGCCGCTCAAGCGTAGGTAGCCAACCCAAGTGAAGGCCCGCTCGAGCGGGCGGGTCTTTACTTGGTCAACTTTACTGAGCAACAACGTAAAGCGCAGTGGGTACCTTGTTCTGCGGGGTGCTCAGCGTGAAGGTCAGAGGCTGCACCTCGGAAGCTGGCTGGCTAGGCGCGGTAATGGCATAAACGACTTTAACCCGATTATAGAAATAGACGTTGGTCTCGACTGCGTAGGCCAAGTTGCTGTTGGTGGTGGTCTGGTTGATAGCACGCACCAATTTAGCCTCGCTCACCGCAATCTTCCAACCGATAGGCACGCTGACCGGTTGAAGGTTCATCCAGTCTACCTTGACTTCCTGCGAATTCACGTAGCCTGCGGAATTGCGGTTGGAGAAGTCGATAGGCACCGCTTTATCGAATAGGGCATTGTCAAGATAGAAGTACGACTGGGGATAGGTCTTGACCACATAGGTGGTCTTGCCTGCCGCAACCGTGACCCGTCCCGAGTCAGATACATTGACTGGGTTTTCGCTCGAGGTACCTACTGAAACAGGCACACAAGCCATTAAAGTCAATGCGCTAAAAGCCCCAAGAATCATCATTTTCATCTGCATAAGCATCTCCTGAGCTTGGCCTGAGAAGACCGAAACTCGAGCAGTGTAGCCGCATTCTCGAGCGGGTTCAATGCGGCAAATGGCCTAATGGATGTCCTATCCAGACACAGCCCTGACACGAGCGCGAAACACTTTTCTCGAGCACCCCGAAGCGAGCCTTCGCGCTCGAGGAGAGATTATGAAGAAAATAGCTGTTTTGAGCGCCTTTTTCGTAGTCAGTCTGACCCAGGCCCAGACCGCACCCGCCGCACCAAAGGTCGAACTGGTCGGTTTTGCCGCCATGCCCGCCGACACTTTCGCGGCTGGCCCCGTTTCCGGCGCATTTCGCGGTCCCGGCAACACCCGTATCGAGCCTGCTCCGTTCCCAAGTCAGCCGGTTCAGGGTCTCTCGGCCATTCAATTTGGCCCCACCAAAGGCACCTACTGGATGATGCCCGACAACGGCTACGGCGCGAAGTACAACAGCTTCGACGCGCTGCTGCGAATCTACCCCATTGAGACCGCGCCCAAACTGGCGTCGAGCGGGGCAGCAGGCACCATGAAACCCGGCACCAACTTCATCGGGCTACGCGACCCCGACAAGAAGGTGCCGTTTTTTATCACCAACGAGTTCACCCCTGAACGCTTGCTCACCGGCGCGGACTTCGACATCGAGAGCTTTGTGATTGCCAATGACGGCAACATCTGGCTGGGCGAGGAGTTCGGACCGTTCCTGCTACATGTGGACAGCACCGGCAAGCTGCTCGAGGCCCCCTACGCCACCCCAGATTTTGGTACGGGCAAGGACCCGGCCAAGGACGTGGTGCGCTCGCCCAACAACCCCAGCATCCTGGGCAGCAGCCCCGGCATCGGCGCGACCTCGAGTGCCACCCTGAATTCCTCCAAAGGCTACGAAGGTCTGGCCATCAATCCAGCCAAGACCAAGCTCTACGCACTGCTCGAGGGCTATGTGGCCGGAGACCCCAATGTGACTCTGCGAATTCACGAGTTCGATTTGGCCAGCAAGAGGTTTGTGGGCATTGTTGCGCGCTACAAGCTCGAGGACCCGGCCAACGCCATCGGTGACATGACCGTGGTGAATGACAACGAATACCTGGTCATTGAGCGCGACGGCGGCAGCGGCGACACCGCCAAATTCAAGCGAGTGTATAAAGTTGACCTGAGCAAGAAAGACGAGGGCGGCTACGCCCAAAAGGAGCTGGTTGCCGACCTGCTCAATATCGCCGACCCCAAAGGCCTGAGCGACGTGAGCGTGAACGGTGTGTACAAGATGCCGTATGTGACCATCGAAGACGTGTTGGTGATTGACGCTAATACCATCCTGGTCGCCAACGACAACAACTACCCCGGCACCGGCGGGCGCGGCGCAGACGTCAAAGATAGGAACGAGATGATTTGGCTGAAGCTCGAGAAGCCGCTCACCTTGGCAGCGGGTGTGGGACAGAAATAGGTTTTCGGGAATCGGGAATTTCGGCAACAGGTGGTAGGGAATCGGTTACAAGAAGGCGCTCGAGTGCGCCCTTTTTTCATTTTCCTCGAGCGGATAAACTTTCGTCATGACTTCCGACGAAGCACTCGAGAGCCTGCACACCTACTTTGCACCGCTGAGCGAACTCCAGTTCACCAGGGGCGGGGTGAAGGTGCTTTACACGCCTAAAAGCCCGGTGCTCGGCCTGAACGCGGCTTACGGCTACTCGCCCGAGGCCGACGCCTTTTTTGTGGGCAAGTACGCCCCTTCGCTGTTTTTGCTGCTGGAGAGCCAAGTGCTCGAGCTGTTCGGACCCGGTTCGAGGGGAAGTTTCACGCTCGAGCAGTCCATCAAGGTCGGTCTATACTCACCGACATCCGAACTCGAGCAGGCGTCTTACCACGTCGAGCCATATTACGTCGAGCAGGTGCCGTGGACGCGGGCCGGAACCGCCGCCGGGATTCTGGCAGCAGCGTGGCTAGATGCGTCCTGGAGCGAGATGCTGACTCACCATCTGAGCAAGTCTCTCGAGCGCAACCGGGAATACCTGCTGCTGCTGGCCTATCCGCGCAGGGGCGAAACTCCGGTCGGGACCGCTCTGGTCCAGGTCTCGAGTCGGCTCCGTGTCCATCTCTGGGGAACGCTCGAGGGTCACACACTGGCTCTAGGCGCGCTGCTGGACACCTCGAGCGCTTTGCTGGGCACCCTCGAGGCGGTGGAGACCTCGCTTCCCTCGAGCTGGCCTTTCACACTTGTGAATGAACTCGAGCTGGGCTACTGGCACGGCTGAATGCCTCTGGACACCTCACGCTCGAGGTTTAGACTGGTCGGCATGAAAGCTCTCGTGCTGGTCTGTGCCGCCGCAATGTGTTTCTCGAGCTGTAAAACGGCCCAACCCACGACCCAAAGGGGCGGCAAAGAAGACCTCAGCGGCACACTTTTACAGGCAGCGGTGGGCAGTTTGGACCCCAGTGCCAGTTCGAGGGTCAAACTTAATAGCCCCAGGAGGGTGCGTATGGCCATCTGGGACAAGGGTCTGGCATTACTGCACGCCTCGAGCCTGAAGGTTTATTTTGACACCGACCAGCGCCCCTCAAGCTGGCGGGTTGAGCTGGTGAGCACCACGCCGCTGAGCACTTACGCAGGCTCCTCGAGCGTGCAAACTCTGGGCGCGTGGCAGGGCCTCAAGGTGTCACGCCTCAAGGGTGGGCTGCTCGAGGGAACGCTGGTCACGCAAAAGGACTCGACGCTGGATTTCTACTCGAGCGCCTACGCCCTGCGCTATCAAAGCGACTTGAGCATCTGGGCAAGCAAAAAGTGAGCGGCGGCTCGAGCAAAAAGCACGATGGATGGTCCAGACAGATTGCTTGTGCAAGCTCCACTCGAGGGTCATACTGAATTTCATGCTGCCTCGAACCCATCCCCGTCCCCTCCTGCGCGAATTTGAAACAGACGCCGAGCAGGCGCTCGAGGTGCTGCTCTCGAGCCACAATTCAGGGGTGGTTTATCCGTCGTTCGCGTTGCCGCAACTGGCCATCGTCACCTGCATGGATTTCCGCATCAACCTACGGCTGCCGGACCGTTTTGCCTTCGTGTTGCGAACCGGCGGGGCCAACGTGCGCCCCATCGAGAGCTATCTGGCTTTCTCGGTGGCCCGCACCGGAATTCACGCCATTGCCATCATCGGACACACCGACTGCGCTATGGAAAAACCCGACCCCTACGTGGTGGATTCACTGCCCACAAGCGAAGAGATGCGGGCGCATTACCGCAGCCAGATTGCCAGCTTAGCCATCCGCGACGCCCGAACCTACACGCTCGAGCAGACCGAGCGCTTGGAAATGCACCTGGGCCTGCCGGTAATTCCCTTGCTCTACGACGTGGACACCCATCTGCTCGAGCGCCTGTGAAGTCAGGCTTTTTGCGTTCTCGAGTCCCGAGCGGAGTCCAACAGCGCAAACAAGAAAATACAGCCCAAGCCCCACAGAATCCAGGCCGCGCCGTAGACCCGATTCTCGAGCGGGAGGCCATACAGTCCGGTCCAGGTGAGGGCGATGCCGTCGAGCAGGGTTGCAGTCATGGTCATCACGACCACAGCGGGCAGAAAAGCCACTCCGCGCAGCCCGACCAGAGCGCCAATCAGTCTCAGCGAGAGAAATCCGAAGGGGAAGGTCAGCGCGAACAGCACCACCATGCTCCAGCTTCCGTCAAAGACGGCGGTGCCCATCACCCTAACCATCATGGCGGCGATGAACCAGAAGGCGACACCGATGGAAACCCACACTGCAACCCTCGAGACGGTCATCGGAACTTGAGAAACCTGCGTGAGTTGAGTCATAAAAATCCTCCTGCTCGAGCATTTTCTCGAGCCTTTCAGGGAATGGTTTTGGGTGCTCGAGGGCGGACGTTTTGCTCGAGGTTTACATGTGTCCTCCTGATGGGTTGGGGCTTACTGAGGCGGCTCTAGTTCGCGTTCGAGCCAGCGCACGAATTGCTCAAACGCCGCCCCAGCGCGGGCTTGCTGACCCACGGTGAGCCGCTGAAGCAAAAGGCCCTGCACGGTGGCAACCGTGAGCGCCGCCAGCGACTCGGCGCGCTCGAGCGTCAAACCCGCCTGCAAAAGCGCGCTCGAGAGCCGCACGACCCACGCTGTGACCAGAGATTCACTCAGATGCTCGAGTCTCTGCGGGTGAATCAGGGCGTAGCCCCACAGCTCGAACAGGGAGCGTGTCACCGGC
>Ga0209100_1000728_pt1 | contig 25854 bp, 18 predicted proteins | sample lystaG_FD_185480 | JGI IMG/M metagenome (GOLD analysis project Ga0209100, IMG submission 185480) | Glacier valley bacterial and archeal communities from Borup Fiord, Nunavut, Canada, to study Microbial Dark Matter (Phase II) -... | ecosystem: Environmental > Aquatic > Freshwater > Ice > Glacier ... | reverse complement strand
GACCTTGCGAAGCCAACTCGAGACGCGTCAGGAGGCGCGTAGGGTACAACGTCGCTTTCGCCGTGACCCTTCGGCCTACTTGGCCCAACTCGAGCATGACCTCCTCAGCCTAAATTTACTGCTGTAGTTTTTTTTGTGCTCTCGAGCTACGGAATGCCTAAAATCCGAGTTAAACTGTTCCCATGTCCCAGCTCGAGTCTTCTCCCGCTTCCCAATCCTTGGCCCACTCGCAAGGTGTCGGATGAACCTCTTTAAACACACAGGAATTCTGATGGCGATCCTTTTAGCGCTTGCGCCCAGTCTATCCTCGAGCGCCTCGGTTCCTACGCCCGACTCCAACGTGACCGCCAAGCGAAGTGTGCTCGAGCTGGACCTCACCGTGGACCCACAGGCCCGCCCGCTGCTGGCCTGGGTGGAAGAGGTGGACGCCAACACCCACCCTCTCTACGTACAGCGCCTCGAGAAAGGGGTTTGGAAACGCTTGGGCGGAGTGCTCAACCGCGACCCTAAAGCGGCAGCGCAGGGCGTTTTTTTGCGCCCCACACAGCAGGATAATTCGCTGTGGGCTGCCTGGAGTGAAAATGGCGGTCACGCCGACATCGTGCAGTTTGCCCGCTGGGACGGTGCAAAGTGGTTGTGGCAAGAGAAAATGCGCCAGAGCATAGACCTGACCTACGCGGCCCGCTCGAGAGACCTGCAACTGGAGTTGGACGGAACCCCGCTGTGGGCTTGGGCTGAAATTACCCAGACTGGCATTTTAGTGCAAACCCGGCGCTGGAGCGGCCTCGAGTGGGTTAAGAGTGAACTGTTAAGCTCAAATTCCAACACACTTTCCAGCCAGCCATCTCTTGCAGTAGACGCTCAGGATCACCGCGCCGTGGTCTGGCTTGAGGGCGATGGGGCGCGCTCCGACGTGCAGGTCAAAAGTTGGAGTGGCGCGGCGTGGCAAACCCTGGGTGGACCCCTCAACATTCGCCCCAACACCTTTACCTTTGCGCCCACCGTCAAACTCGACTCACAGGGCAATCCCGTGGTGGCGTGGCTCGAGGACCGTTCTGGGGTAGACACCCTGTTCGTCAAGCGCTGGAACGGCTCGAGCTGGACCCGGTTAGGCGACGCGCTCAACGTGAACGCGGGGCAATTCGCGGACCGTCCTAGCCTGACCGTTATGGACGATGGTCGGCCCTGCGTGGCCTGGGCCGAGGGGGGCGAAAATACCAAGGGGGTGTACCTCCAATGTTTTCTCGAGGGGCGCTGGCAGGGTGTGGGCGGGAAATTGCAGCACTCGAAATATGGTTCCGATGCCCGCAGTCCCAAGCTGGCCTCGAGCGCAAACACTCTTTACCTGGCGTGGCGTGAACGCAAAGCCGGACCTTACCGCCTCGAGTTCAGAGCGTTGTAGATGTGTACGCAAAAAGGGCGACCCATTCACGGGGTCGCCCTTTTTTTGAGCACTGCTCGAACGGAATAAGGGCGAGCTGCCACTCGCCCCTACTCTCCAGGCTCGAGGGAAATGGTGTGGTTTAACCCGCTACAGGTGCTTTACTTAGGGTCTCGAGCAGGGCGCGCAGCTTCACGCTGTCGGCGTTGAACTGACGGATGCCCTCGCTCAGCTTTTCTCCGGCCATGGTGTTTTCGGTCAGCGCCCAGCGGAAATCTTTTTCGCTGAGGGTCGCCTCGACTTGCTGACCCACTTCTGCCACCAGTGCGCGCTCGAGGGGGCCGTTGTCCGCCTCGAGTTCGCCCAGCAGCGCGGGGCTGACGGTCAGGCGGTCACATCCAGCCAGCGCTTCGACCTGAGCGGCACTGCGGAACGACGCGCCCATCACCACCGTCTTGTAGCCGTGCGCCTTGAAGTGGGCGTAGATTTCGCGCAGCGACTGCACGCCGGGGTCTTCGGGAATGGTAAAGCCGTCCACGCCCCTGGCCTTCTTGTACCAATCAGTGATGCGGCCCACAAAGGGTGAAATTAGGAACGCGCCCGCCTGAGCGCAGGCCACCGCCTGCTCGAGGCTGAACACCAGCGTCAAATTACAGCGCACCCCCTGAGCCTCGAGCACTCGAGCCGCCTGCACGCCCTCCCAGGTGGAGGCCAGCTTAATGAGGATGCGCTCCTTGCCCACACCTTCTTCCTTGTACAGCTCGAGCAGCTCGAGGGCCTTGTTCACCATCGCGTCACTGTCGAAGGAGAGGCGGGCGTCCACCTCGGTGGAGACGTCGCCGGGAACCAGGCGGGTCAGCTCGGCCCCGAAACGCACTGTGAGCTTGTCCAGTGCGGCCTCGAGCGGCTTACCCGCTTTGGTGGCCCACTCGAGCGATTCCTGCACGATGTGGGCGTACTGCGGCATGGACGCCGCCTGAAGAATGAGCGACGGGTTGGTGGTGCAGTCGCGCGGCTTGAAACGGGCGATGGCCTCGATGTTTCCTGAATCGGCCACCACGATGGAAAGGGTTTTGAGTTGCTCGAGCTTGCTGGTCATGACAGACCCTCCTGTGCGAAAAATGCGCTCTGATACGGTTTGGGGTAATTTGCGAAAAAGTATGGCTCGAGAAAGTACGGCTCGAGGGCCAGCGCTTTTCCTATCAATTTTAAACCTTCTTTGAAAACGAAGTTGCAGCGTTATATAGCCTTGCATGAGAATTGGGGGAGTTGGGCGTGCTCGAGAAGGGAAATACTCGAGCACGCCCCAAATTCAATCGCTCGAGCATTCCAGCAGGAGGCCGACTTTTTCTTTGTCCTTCACCATCGTCTATTCAGGTTTAAGGTCCCTCGAGCGCCAGGTCTACCTTCTGGGTCCCCACGCTGAGCACGAACTTTCGGTCCATTCCCTTGGCCGCTGGGTCGGTGCTGAGCGGCAGCAAATTGGAGGTAGGAAACTCGAGCGCCACACTCTGACTGACCCCCGGTTTGAGAAACACTCGAGCAAAGGCCGCCAGTTGCCGCTGTGTTCCGCCGTGGGAAGCGAAGACCTGCATCACCTCTGCGCCCTCGAGTGCCCCAGTATTTTTCACCTCGAGCGACACTTTTACCTTGGCCCCGCTCTGAACTGCCTCGAGCTTACCGTACCCAAAAGTGGTGTAACTCAGGCCCGCACCAAACGGGTAAAGGGGTGCGTAAGCGGCGTTCGAGGGTCGGTTGTAGTTGAGCGGAAGTTGCTCGAGCGCCTTGGGGTAACTGAACGGCAGCCGTCCACTGGGGTTAGATTTGCCCCACAGCGTCTGCACGATGGCTGACGCGCCCTCGCTCCCCGGAAGGTAAGCCAGCAGCAGAGCGTCGGGTTTTTGCGCCGGAAGAATCAGCGGACGGCCTGCCACCAAAACGACTACCACGGGCTTTTTGCTGGCTCGAGCAGCCTCGTACAAACCTGTCTGTTCAGCCGTGAGCGAGGGTCTGGGGTTGTCCCCTTTGCCCTCGGCGTAGGGCGGTTCGCCCAGAATCAGCAGCACCGCGTCGCTCGAGGCAGCCTCTTTTTTCAGGGCGCTCGAGTCTTCGGCGTAGGCCAGTTGGGTCGTTTTGGGCACCTGCGCCTTGAGCGCTTCCCACACTGTAGCCACCCCGCTCACCGACTCGCCCCCCAGGCCCTGCCAGCCGATGCTCCAACCGCCCAGCAGCCGCTCTACACTGTTTGCACTGTCTCCGGCCACGGTGAGTTTCTTGAGACTCGTTTTGAAGGGCAGGATGCTTTTGTTGTTCTCGAGCAGGGTGATGGACTCGAGCGCCGCCCGCCGCGCCAGCTCAGGGTTTTTCAGGTTCTCGAGCGAGGGGTTCGCTTTTTGTGGGCCAAACAGTCCCGCCTCGAGCTTGAGGCGCAGCATTCGGCCCGCCGCTTCGTCTATGCGCGACTTGCTGACCGCGCCCTCCCCCACCAGTTCGCTGAGCAGCTTGGCGTAGGTGGCCGCGTCGTGTGGAATCATGGCCACATCCACCCCCGCGTTCACTGCCGCCTTGATGGCTTCCTTGTAATTGGGCACGAAGTGATAGCCGTTCGAGAGTTTGAGCACGTCCTCCCAGTCTGAGATCACCAGTCCGCCAAAGCCCAGTTCCTGCCTGAGTAATTTGTTCAGGATGTCGCTCGAGGCGTGAACTGGAACGCCGCGCACCGAGCCGCTGTTGACCATCACCGTCTGCGCTCCAGCCTGAATCGCGGCGCGGTAGGCGGGCAAATCGTAGGTTCTGAGGGTTGCGTCCTCGAGCACAGTATCGGCTCGGTCCACCCCATTTTGTGAACTGCCGTAGCCGTAAAAGTGCTTCACCGTGGCAATACCGCCACCCTCGAGCTGACCCTTGACATGCGCGCTCACCAGGCTCGAGGTCAGGGTTGGGTCCTCGCCAAAAGTTTCATAAAAGCGTCCCCAGCGCGGGTCACGGCCCAAATCGGCCACCGGAGCAAAGTTCCACACGATGCCAGTGGAGCGCACCGCCAGCGCAGTCTGCTTGGCCAGTTCACCCACCAGCACCGGGTCGAAGGTTGCGCCCAGGCCAATCTGGTGCGGGTAAAAGGTCGCGCCCTGCACGTTGTTATGCCCGTGAACCGCGTCCACGCCGTACAACAGCGGAATTTTGAGCCTCGAGTGCTCGAGGGTGTAAGCCTCCAGCTTAGCGGTCATGGCGGCCCAGTTAGCCGGGGTGTTGGGCAGCGGGGCCGCGCCGCCGCCACTGAGGAGGGACCCAACCTGATAGGTGTCGAGCACCGTCTTGGTCCAGGTCGGCTCGAGCGGACCCCGGTCCCACTCGTTGTTGGGGTCGCCCATCAGGCGCAGCACGTCAATCTGAATCATCTGTCCTATTTTTTCCTCGAGCGTCATCTTGGATAGTAAATCCACGACTCGAGCCTCGATTGCGGGGTTTTGACCGGGCAGGGTTTGCGCCCCGGCGTGCAGCAAGGACGTGGCCAGCAAGAGAAGCGAAAGGGTAGTGAGACGTTTTTTCATGGAAGTCCTCGAGTCTGCTCGAGCCAGCCGGAACCAGCTTGAGCGGTAAAGTTGGGGTTGGATAGCAGTTTAGGCTACTCGAGGGTTAGAAGGTCGGGGGGTTCTCGAGCGAGCGGGAAGGACCCCCCCCTTGCGTAGTCACGCAAGACCCGTCCCTGCGGGAAGCTGCGCGAGCCTGTCTTACAGGTGGGTACTTTAAAAGCTCGAGTAGCACAGTCTTGAGTTCCGTGCTTCGCAATCCTTCGGGAACCCTGCAAGGTAGGGGGGATATTCTCGAGAGCGGGCAGGCCCCACGGGGCGGTCTGGCCCGATAGGCGAGCAGGCCCGATAGGTGCCGTTCTGCTCAAGACAGTGCCGCTTAGACCAAGACAGTGCCGTTTTGCCCAAGACAGCGAAGCGCTCGAGAGAAGGTTCCCGAAGGATTGCGAAGCACGGGTCTCTTCAGGCCAAAATGTCCTACATCAAGGGTGCGCGGACTTAGCCCTTCCCTGCTCTGCTCGAGGCCCCAAAAATCGCATTCTCGAGCGGGGGCGCGCAGCTTCCCCGCACCACCAACTGACCCGTAAACTCGAGGTAAACGTGCTCGGCTTGACTCAGGGGCGTGCTCTCGAGACTGCTCTCGAGGTCGCCACGCCGCTCGAGTTCCTCGACCACCAGCCTCGCCGCCGCCTCGCCCATCTGCTGCACCGGTTGTTTGATGGCGTCCACGGACGGGTCTACCAGCGACATCCAGGGGTAGTCGTCAAAAGTCAGCAGTGACACGTCTCTGGCCAGTTTGAGGCCGCGCTCACGCAGCGCGCGGTAGGTGCCCACCGCCTGGGTTCCGTTGAGCGCAAAAAGCGCGGTGGGAGGCGTCTCGAGCGACATCAGCTCGTGGGTCAGCGCGTAAGCGGTTTCCTCGTTGAGCAGCCCGATACGCTGATACTCCGGGTGCACGCTCAGACCCCGCTCGAGCATGGCCTGGGGAAAGGTCTTGGAGCGCGTTTCAGAGTGAATCAGCGGGTGATAGGTGCCGAGTGCGGCAATGCGGGTGTGTCCCAGCTCATGCAGGTAACGCACGCCCTGGCGCACGCATTCGGCGTTATTGAGCATCACCGCGTTAAACGGGGCCTCGGGCAGATGGTAGTCCACCTCCACGATGTACACGCCCCGCTCTCGCAACCGCATCAGGTACTCGCGGCTCTTTTCACCGTAACCGGGCCGCACGATGAGCGCCGAAACCCGCTGTCCATACAGGAGTTTGAGTTCCTCGAGGTCGCGTTCGCTCGAGTATTCGTTTTCGCTGATAATCAGGGTGTATCCGGCCCGCCGCAGGGTGCGCCCGGTGGTGCGGGCTAACTCGGCAAAAAAAGGTTCCACGATAGAGCCGACTAGTAACCCCACCGCGCGGCTTTGACCCCCGCGCAGTGCGCCTGCCCTCTGGTCGGGTTCGTAATGCAGGGTCGCCACCGCTCCCATCACCCGGCTCAGCGTATCGGGATGTAGCTGCTCAGGGTTACGCAGAGCGCGTTTGGCCGTGGTGGGAGAAACGCCCGCCAGCTTGGCGACATCGAGAATATTAGCCACCAGGTCAGTATAAGAACTTTACACTCACCTCAACAAGCGCGAAACCCCTGTTTTGCAAAAGACTCTATCTCTCAAGCTTCCAAGCTCGAGAAATTATCTACAAAAGCCCACTAGACAAACGTCGGTGGCTGTGCTTATACTGATGGCCACGAGACCATTACAGTTTGTCCACTGTGGTAGTAAAGAAGTGGGCTTCGCTCTGCAAAAATACACTTTTGCAAGAGAAGTGTGTTCTTGTGTCTGACAGACCTGTTCAACCCCGGAGGTTCTATGAAACGCTCTACCTTGGTTCTGCTCGCCCTCGCTGCCTTTGGTTCGGCCCGTGCGGCCACCGAACTCACCATTGCCACGGTCAACAACCCGGACATGGTGACCATGCAAAAGCTCACCCCTGAGTTCCAGAAGGCGTACCCGGACATCACCCTCAAGTGGGTGGTGCTCCCGGAAAACGAACTGCGTCAGAAAGTGACGCTCGATATTGCCAGCAATGCAGGTGGCTTTGATGTGGCCACCGTAGGTACTTACGAAGTGCCCATCTGGGCTAAAAATGGTTGGCTTGACCCGCTCAACCCCCAGTTTGCCAAGGATGCCGCCCTTGCCAAGAGCTACGACCTAAACGATGTGCTCACTCCGGTTCGTAAGGGCCTCTCGTACAACAACCAACTCTTCGCACTGCCGTTTTACGCCGAGAGCAGTATGACCTTTTACAACAAGGACCTGTTCAAGAAAGCGGGCCTGACCATGCCGATCAAGCCCACCTGGAGCCAGATCGAGGGCTTCGCGTCCAAGATTCACAACCCCTCGGGCGGCGTTTACGGCATCTGCCTGCGCGGTCTACCCGGTTGGGGCGAGAACATGGCCCTGTTCACCACTATGGTCAACACCTTCGGTGGGCGCTGGTATAACACCTCGTGGAAGGCGCAGATTGACAGTCCGGCCTGGAAGAGCGCCATGACCTTCTACGTGAACCTGCTCAAGAAGTACGGCCCCCCAGGTGCGACCAGCAACGGCTTCACCGAGAACCTGACCCTGATGAGCCAGGGCAAGTGCGGCATGTGGATGGACGCCACGGTGGCCGCAGGCTTTCTGAGCGACCCCTCCTCGAGCAAAATTGTGGACAGCGTGGGCTTTGCTAACGCACCAACCGGACCCGGCACCCCGCGCGGCAGCAACTGGCTGTGGTCGTGGAGTCTGGCCATTCCCAAGAGCACCAAGAAGGAGGACGCTGCCTTCAAATTCATCACCTGGGCGACCTCCAAGGACTACATCGCACTGGTGGCCAAGGAGAAGGGCACCTGGGCCAGCGTGCCCCCCGGCACTCGCAAGAGCACCTACGCCAACGCCGAGTACAAAAAGGCCGCTGGAGCTTTCGCGGGTATCGTCCTAGACAGCATCAACCGTGCTGACCCCACCAAGCCCACCAAGGACGCGGTGCCCTATGTGGGCGTGCAGTTCGTGGGCATCCCCGAGTTCCAGGCGCTGGGCACCCAGGTGGGCCAGTACCTCGCCGGGGCGCTGAGCGGTCAGCAGAGTATTGACCAAGCGCTGTCTCTGGCGCAGACCGCCGCCGAGAAGGTGGCTAAGGACGGGGGCTACCAGAAGTAGGGAATGGGGAATCGGGAATCGGTGGGCAGGCCCTTACGTGCCATCTTGCCCATGACAGGAATAGTTAGAACCCTGTGTCCATTTGATTTTTGATACCCTCCGCTCGAGCTGAACCCCGTTTACCCCACTCGAGCATCCCAAACCCACCCCTCCGCTTTCCACCTCACCCGCTCGAGCCGCGCCAGGTTTGTCTTTCTGGCGCGGTTTTCACTTCCATTTTTTCCCTCGAGCGCCCACCCGATTCCCGATTCCCGATTCCCGATTCCCGATTCCCGATTCCCGATTCCCGATTCCCGATTCCCGATTCCCGATTCCCGATTCCCCCGGAGGTATCCCAGTGACTGCTCGAGCACTCGAGACGCCCGCGCCCACGCAACGGCGGGGCTTTCGCTTCTCCCCCTCCATGCTGGTGTGGCCGGCGGTAATTTACCTGATTCTGACCACTCAGGCCCCGTTTTTCATGACGCTGTACTACAGCTTCATTCGCTGGAACATCCAGATTCCTGGTGAGCGCCCTTTCGTGGGCTTCGACAATTATGCGGGCCTGCTGACCGACCCGCAGAACCTCAGCGTGCTGTTTAATACCCTGGTCTTGACCGTGGGCACTCTGGTGGCCACCGTGGTGCTGGGCGCGATTCTGGCCCTGCTGCTGCACCGCCCTTTTCCGGGTCGGCCCCTGATGCGGACCCTGCTAATGAGCAGCTTTCTGGTGATGCCGGTGGTCACGGCGGTGGTGTGGAAGAACCTGCTGCTCAACCCGGTGTTCGGCTTTTTCAGTTGGATAAGTCAGGCGCTCAAGCTGGCTCCGGTAGATTACTTGGCCAATTACCCGATGGCCAGCGTCATTACCATGGTGGCCTGGGAGTGGACCCCCTTTGCCATGCTGATTCTGCTCACCAGCCTGCAATCGCTGCCCGACGACCAGATTGAGGCTGCCAGACTGGACGGTGTGACCCCCTTTCAGGAGTTCCGTTACATCGTGCTGCCCTTCTGGCGGCAAGCGCTCGAGGTGGTCATCTTGCTCGAAACCATCGCTTTTTTGCAGGTCTACGGCGAAATCTACGCCTCGACCAGCGGCGGTCCCGGCATCGCCACCACCAATTTGCCCTTTTTCATCTATCAAAAGGGTCTGGTCGAGTTTAACGTCGGCGTGGCCAGCGCTGCCGGGGTGATTGCCGTGGTGTTGACCAACATTCTGGCCGTTTTCCTGCTGCGGATGATTAGCAACAACACCGCCAGTGGAGGTCACTCATGACCGCTTCAATCTCGCAAAAAGCCCGTCCTAGAACCAAGCCACTCAACTGGCAGGGCGGGCTGCTCACCCTGCTCACCTACCTGCTGGCCTTCCTGTTTTTCTTCCCGCTGCTGTGGATGCTGATGACCGCCTTCAAGACCGAGGGTCAGGCCATCGAGATTCCGCCGCTGTTCACCTTCGCGCCCACGCTCGAGAACTTCGGCAAGTCTTTGAGCAGCTACTTTCCCCATCTGGTCAACAGTCTGCTGGTCGCCATCGGTAGCACCCTGCTGGCCTTCGTGCTGGGCCTACCCGCCGCTTTTGCCCTGGCGGTGTACCCCACAGCCCGCGCTCGAGGAACCCTCACCTGGATTTTATCCACCAAGATGATGCCCGCCGTGGGGGTTATCGTGCCGCTCTACCTGATTTTTAATCAGCTCAAACTGCTCGACACCCTACCTGGCCTGTTAATCATGTACACCACCATGAATTTGCCGCTGGTGGTGTGGATGATGCACTCGTATCTGGTAGACATTCCTTACGCCATCTTCGAGGCAGCCAAGGTGGACGGAGCCACGCTGGGACAGGAATTTTTCATCATCGCCCTGCCGCTGGCGGTTCCCGGCATGGCGGCCACCAGTTTGCTGGCCCTGATTTTTGCCTGGAACGAGGTATTCTTCGCGCTCAATCTCACCTCGAGCAACGCCGCACCGCTAAGCGTATTCATCGGGTCGCAAAAGAGCGGTGAGGGCCTGTACTACGCGCAGCTCTGCGCCGCCGCCACCCTAACCGTGCTTCCGGTGCTCATCTTTGGCTGGGTAGCCCAACGCCAACTGGTGCGCGGCCTGTCTTTTGGAGCGGTCAAGTAGTTCGCGTTGGGTCGCTTTGCTCCCACCGAAGGCAAAAGGCAAAAGGCTGAAGGCGCAAAGTACCCGCTCGAGCATTTCCCCCAACTTCGCAGAGAAGAGGCAGTGGTCAAAAAGCTTCTGCCCTAGCGGTTCCGGGCGCATTCGATGCGCCCCTACCATGCCCTATTTGCTTTGCACACTCGAGGGAAATGCTGTATTCCGATTCCCGATTCCCGACTCCCGATTCACCACCTAATGAGGTCTCCAATGTCGTCCGCATCCACACTCGCAACCATGCCCGCCGCAGTCATCACCGCTCCAGGGCGCGTGGAACTGCTCGAGCGGCCCATTCCCCACCCCGGTCCTGGCGAGGTGCGTATTAAGGTTCACGCCACCGGGGTGTGTGGCACCGACCTCCACCTGCTTCACGGCGCGTTCGGGGCGCAGTTTCCACTGGTTCCCGGTCACGAAATCAGCGGTATTGTGGACGAAATCGGGACCGGAGTGCTCGAGCTACGCGAGGGCGACCTCGTTGCGCCCGACCCCAACCTTTACTGCGGTCAGTGCTTTTATTGCCAGCAGAGTCTGTTTCAGCACTGCGTTCACCACCAGGCGCTGGGCGTCACAAGGTCAGGCGGTTTTACCCAGTACGTGATTGCGCCTGCACAGAACGTGTACGTGGCCCGTGGCCTCACCCCTGACCAGGCCGCTTTTGCCGAGCCGCTGGGATGCGTGGCCTGGGGAATGCGCCGCCTGAAACCGGAATCCGGCTCGAGCGCGCTGCTCTTCGGGGCTGGAGCGATTGGACTTTTGCTGATGCAGGGACTGCTGGCGAGCGGCTGCTCTAGCGTGACTGTGATAGACCCGGTGCTCGAGCGGCGCGAATTGGCGCTCGAGCTGGGCGCTTCTCGAGCGTTTGCACCGAGTGAAACCCTGCTCGAGGAGCTGACCGACCTCCAGCCTTATGGCTTTGATATCGTGACCGAGGCCACGGGCGTGGCTAAAGTGGTCGAAGCGTTGCCCGATTACGCAGCAGTGGGTGGTAAAATCCTGGTCTTCGGGGTGGCCGAGGAGTCCGCTCGAGTGAGTATCAGCCCTTACGAACTGTTCCGGCGTGACCTGACCTTGCTTGGCAGCTTTGCGCTCAATCAGAGTGTGCCCCTGGCGCTCGAGTGGTTGCGAACGGGCCGGGTGAAGGTCGAAAAACTCATCACCCACCGTCTGGGGCTTTCGGGTGTGGAGCAAGCGCTCAACCTCAAGGCGCACCCCGGCATGGCGGGCGCGCAGAAAGTGTTTATTCAGCCCTGGGAGGCTTAAGTATCTAGCGCTTACATTCCGAGGTTTCCGCTATCTGTCTTGGCCCAACTACAGCACGTCTTGGACAGAGCGGCACCTACCGGGCCTGTCCGCCTCACGGGCTGGGCCGCTTGGGCAAAACGGCACCTGAAAAGGGCCTGCCCGCTCTCGCTCCAACCTCACCATTTCAGCGCTAGATACGTTTTCCCTTCTCCTTTTAGTCGGTCTGATAAATGAAGTTTATTTATCAGACGGGAGGTACTTAATGTCGGTTTTAGATTTGTTCAAGCTCGAGGGCAAACTCGCGGTTGTAACCGGTGCCGCTCAGGGTATCGGCTTCGAGATGGCTAAAGCCCTGATGGAAGCGGGTGCAAAGGTCGTGATTGCCGACCTCAACCCCGAAGTAGGCGAACCAGCGGCTCGAGAGTTGGGCGCGTCCTTCGAGTCGGTCAATGTCAGCTCGTCCTCGAGCGTGGCTGAGTTGGCCGCTCGAGTGGAGGCGCAGTACGGCGCGGTGGATGTGCTGGTCAACAACGCGGGCATCGTTCGCAACACTCCCGCCGAGGACACCTCCGACGACGAGTGGCGTAGCATTTTGAGTGTAAACCTGGACGGCGTGTTCTGGTGCTGCCGCGAATTTGGCAAAAAGATGCTCGAGCGCCGCAAGGGAAGCATTGTCAATCAGGCCAGCATGTCCGGCATCATTTCCAACCATCCGCAGCCGCAAGCCGCTTACAACACCAGCAAGGCGGGTGTGATTCACCTCACGCGTTCGCTGGCCGGAGAGTGGGCCTCGCGGGGCGTGCGGGTCAACGCGATTGCACCCGGTTACACCGCCACCCCACTGACCAAGCGCGGCCTCGAGACGCCGGGGTGGAAGGAAACCTGGCTGGGAGAGACCCCAATGGGCCGCACCGCCGAGCCGTTCGAGATTGCGCCTGCGGCGGTGTATCTGGCCTCGGACGCCTCGAGCTTTGTGACCGGAAGTGTGCTGGTGGTGGATGGGGGGTATACGGTCTGGTAGGAGTGATGAGCGATGAGCTGTGAGTTTTGCGCCTCCGGCGGGTTTTTAGTATTTGGTATTTGGATGGTCTGCTCTCGAAGTTCGACCACAATCTAACCAAGAACCAAAAACCCGCGAGCAGGCCCGAAAGGCGGCGAGGCCCGATAGGTGCCGTTTCCGCCAAGACGTGCCGCTTTGCTCAAGACAGCCGGAGGCGTCTCTTTTCGCCCTCGAGCACCTATGGAAAACGAATAGACCTCTGGCGAAAGTCGCCTTCAGGCATGTTTCTCTTTTACACTTACTCGTTCCACTCGGACAAAAGCGGAACCGGGGCCGTCCCCGGTCCCACTTTCGCCGGAGGTCAAATGAACCCAACACTTCAAAGCAAAACATCCGTGATGCACGCTATCCGAGACCTGCGCTGGGAGTCCCGCCAAGTGCCCTCACCGGGTCCGCTCGAGGTGCGGGTCAAAATCGCCAGGGTGGGCGTGTGCGGCTCCGACCTGCACTACTACACCCACGGGCGCATCGGAAATTTTATCGTTGAGCGGCCTATTGTGCTGGGCCACGAGGTCAGTGGAACTGTCGAGGCCATCGGGGAGGGCGTGACTCGTCATAAGGTCGGAGACCGGGTGGCGCTCGAGCCGGGGGTTCCCTGCCGACGTTGCGAATACTGCAAGCGGGGCGAGTACAACCTGTGTCCTGCCATGCACTTCATGGCCACGCCTCCGGCAGATGGTGCGCTGAGCGAATACCTCAACTGGCCCGAGGATTTCGCTTGTGGCATTCCCGACCACATCAGTCTCGAGGCGGCGGCCCTGCTCGAGCCGCTGGCGGTGGGCGTTTGGGCGGCTAAGCGTGGCGAGGTGAAGATGGGCCACAGCGTGGTGGTGCTCGGCGCAGGTCCCATCGGCTGCACCACCTTGCAAGCCGCGAAGGCGGCGGGCGCAACCACACTCATTGCGGTGGACCTCGAGCCATTTCGACTCGAGATGGCCCGCAAGGTCGGCGCGACCCACGTCATCAACGCCCGCCAAGAAGACGTGCTCGAGCGGATTCGGGACATCACCACCCGCTCAGGTCTGCCGCGTTCACACGCTGGGGTGGATGTCGCCTTCGAGACAGCCGGTAGCGTGGCCACTTGCCGCATGGCGATTGCGGCCCCGCGTCCCGGCGGTGTCACCGTATTAGTGGGCCTGCCGCCCGACCCGCTGGTGCCCCTGGACATCGTGAGCGCGGCAAGTCGTGAAACTCAGATTCGCGGCCTGTTTCGCTACGCCAACTGCTATCCGGCGGCGCTGGCGCTGGTGGCCTCGGGCGCGGTGGACCTCGATGTGCTCATCACCCAGCGCTATAAATTTGCCGACACTCAAGCGGCGCTCGAGTTTGCAGACCGCGACAAAACGACCAGCGTGAAGGTGATGCTCGAGTTCGATTGAGTTGGGGGCGCTCGAAGGGTTATGAATTGTCCTCGAGCGTTTCACACAAATCCGAAACCCTGTAGGGGCGAGTGGCGTCTTGGGCAGAACGGCACTGTCTTGGGATGAGCGGCACCTATCGGGCCATCCCGCCCCGTGGGGCCTGCCCGCGTCTTGGGCAGAACGGCACCTAACGGGCCTGCCCGCCAGCTCGCCCGTTCCCGCTCGAGCGAGAACAACAAAAAGAGAAACCAAAATATGAACACCCAAAATCCAATCCAAACGCTCGAGGACCATAATCATGGCTGACTTACTGCTGGGTGTGGACGTGGGGACCTACAGCAGCAAAGGCGTGCTGACCACGCTCGAGGGCGTTATCATCAAAACCCTCACCGTGCCGCACGACATCTCCATGCCGCACCCCGGCCATGTCGAGCAGGACGCAGATTTGGTGTGGTGGAGCGACACCCTCGAAATTATTCGGGGTCTGCTCAGGGGTCTCGAGGGCACCACCTTCAAAGCCTCCGACGTGCGCGGGGTTGCGCTGAGTGCTATCGGACCGTGTTTGCTGCCGCTCGACGCTGCGGGGAGTCCCCTGCGTCCCGGAATCCTGTATGGGGTGGACACTCGAGCCGAACTCGAAATCGCTGAACTCGAGGCCCGTTACGGAGCTGCACGCATCTTTGAACACGCCAACATGGCGCTGACCAGTCAGGCCATCGGCCCCAAGTTGCGCTGGCTCGAGAAACATGAATCCGAGGTGTTCATGCGGGCCAGCATGTTTACCACTGCCAGCAGTTACCTGAGTTTCAAACTCACCAGGCGGCACATCATGGACCACCACACCGCCAGCCACTACATGCCGCTGTACGACCCTCGAGCGCACGCCTGGGACCCCGAGTTCTGCGCCGCGCTGGGGGTGCAAGGCCGCTTGCCCGAGCTGGGCTGGAGCGATGAAATCGCCGGATACCTTACGCTCGAGGCCGCACAGCTCAGCGGCCTTCCGGGGGGTATTCCGGTGGCGGTGGGCGCGGTGGACGCCCTCAGTGAAGCGCTGAGTGTGGGCGTTCAGAAAGCGGGTGATTTGATGGTGATGTACGGCAGCACCACTTTTTTCATTCTGGTGCAGGACCAACCGACCCCCGACCCTCGAGTGTGGTCGGTGGGCGGCGCGTTTTCGGGCCAGACCAACCTGGCTGCGGGCATGAGCACCACCGGCAGCCTGACCCGCTGGTTCCGTGACGAACTGGCCCCTGACCTGCCCGAGGAGACCGCCTACCGCACCCTGTTCGAGGGGGCCGCGCAGGTTCCCCCCGGCTCGAGGGGCCTGCTAGTGCTGCCGTATTTCAGTGGTGAACGCACCCCTATTCAGGACGCTCAGGCCAGAGGGGTCATCGCTGGACTCTCGCTGTCTCACACTCGAGCGGACCTGTACCGGGCCGTGCTCGAGGGGGTGGGCTACGGGGTGCGGCACAACCTCGAAACCTTTGCGGCGATGGGGTCCCAGATAAGGCGAGTCGTGGCGGTGGGCGGTGGAGCGCAGCACGCCTTCTGGCCGCAGATGATTAGCGACATCAGCGGGGTAGCACAGGTACTCCCGGAAACCACGCTGGGCGCGTGTTATGGCGACGCTTTTCTGGCCGGATTGGCGGCAGGATTGCTCGAGAAGAGCGACCTGAAGAACTGGGTGAGAGAAAAAACCGTGCTCGAGCCTAGAAGTGAGGTTCAGGCTCAGTACGAGCGCATCTACCCACTCTACAAAGAGCTTTATCCCAATACTCGAGCACTGGTTCACCAGTTGGGGGCGCTGGGTTGATGCTCGAGAAAGCGTGGCCTATTGCAGCTTTTTCTCGATTTGAGTCTGGGCCTCGAGCAGCAGTTTGGCGTAATCCTGATTCGGCTGAGCCGTGGCCGTGGCCAGCGCGTTGTTCAGGGGTTCCCACACCTCGGACATCTGGGGCACGTTGGGCATGGGGGTTCCCACGGTGATGGACTTGCTGAAGCCCGTCACCACCGGGTTGCCGCTGAGCAGGTTGATGGCTTTTTTGCTTACCGGAATGCGCCCTCCCGCTTTGTTGAAAGCCACCTGATTCTCGGGGCGGGCCAGAAACTGGGCAAACTCCACCGCATCCTTTTTGAACTGGCTTTTCTGACTGACCACCAGGGTCTGAATGCCCACAAAAGGACTCCAGGGATTGACCGCTCCAGGGGGCACTGGGAACGGGGCAATGCCGAAATCAATGCGCGCTTTTTTGATGTCGCCCATGTCCCACGGTCCGGTGAGGAACATGGCCGCCTTACCGTCCAGAAAGAGTTTACGGGTGGCACTGCCATCGAGTTGGTCGGGAACCAGTTTGTACTTGAAGCGCAGGTCTCCGAGCAGCGCCAGTGCCTGAGCCGTTCCCGGCTTGGCAATGCCCAGGTCTTTAACCTCGAGCCGCCCCTGTGTTTCGCGGAAGATATAGCCTCCAAAAGCGCTAATCATGCCGTACTGCTGGTAAGCATCTCCCAGATTGGCGATGTAGCCGTAATTGCCGCCTGTGGTGAGCCGCTGAGCCGTCTCGAGGAAATCGGCATAGTTTTTGGGAAACTTGGGCATCAGTGCTTTGTTGTAAAGCACTGCAATGGCCTCGGCGGCGATGGGAATGCCATAAATTTGTCCTTGAAGGGTCACGGCCCGCCCCGCCACTTTGAGAGTATCGTCAGGCAGCACCGCCAGCTTCCCCAGTGGTTCGATGGCTCCGGCCTCGACCAGCACACCCAACTGGTCGTGCGGCAGAGGCCCGACTAAATCTATCTCGTCGCCTGCCACTGGCTCGAGCAGTTTGATTCGCATGGCCTCGAAGCTGGTGAGCATCAGTTTGACTTGAGGATGCCCCTTGACCGCGCTGTACTGGTGGGCCATTTTGCTGAGCCACGCGTACTCGGCTCCTTGCAGGTGGGTGAGCAAACGCAATTCGGAGGCGTGAGCCGTACCTGCAAGCAGGCAAGCGGCCCACAGTGTGGCCTTTAATTTTTTCTTCATGTTTGCTACAGTAGTCCTTTCTCACCGGGTGTGTAAAGGCCCGTGCTTTTAATGAGCTTTGTCGCTTCTAGAGCAAAAAAGCGTACTGTACACACCAATTTGAAAACCTGCCCGATTGCCTGCTCGAGCAAAGACCCTTTGAGCAACTTCATCCTTATTCAGCTTTCTAACTTTTTGTTGGGTCTCAGTTCGAGTCCGGCAAATTCACGGGTGAGCTGAGCGGTTTGAGCTTGGACTCGATTTCGGCCCTGCGGCCCTCGAGAAAGGGTGGCAGCGACAGGCTCTCTCCCATTGTTGCGGAGTCCTCGTCGCTGGCAAAACCGGGTCCGTCGGTGGCCAGCTCAATCAGGATGCCGTTGGGTTCGCGGTAGTACAGGCTGCGAAAGTAAAAGCGGTCCACCTCGCCACTGGTAGGCAGGCCAAAGCCCTCGAGCCGCGAGGTCCAGGCGTGATAATCGGCGTCGGGAATGCGAAAGGCCAGATGGTGAACCCCGCCTGCACCGGCTCGAGCAGGCGTCAAATCAGGGTGCACCCGAATGTTAACCTCGGCGGACGGCCCGCCCGCCCCCATCTCGAAGACGTGGACGGTGTGTGTGGGAGATTCCGGGTCGGGATATTGCCTTGCAGCACGCATTCCGTACACCTTGGTCAGCAATTTGTCGGTGGGCGTCAGGCGCGGCAGGGTGAGCGTAACCGGACCCAAACCCAGAATTTGATGCTCGAGCGGAACCGGACTTCTGGGCCAGGGGTGCAAATGTGCTGGGTTCGGGTCGCCCACCAGAGCCAGCCTCTGACCCTCGAAATCGTCGAACTCGAGCACCTTGTATCCTCCCTGCTCGAGCAGGCCCCCGTGCTGAACACTCTTTTTGGTCAGGTGCGCGGCCCACCACTCGAGGCTGCTCTCCCCCACCCGCAAGGCGGTGCGGCTGACGCTGTTGTTTCCGCGAATCTCTCGAGCCGCCAGTGACCAATCGAAAAAGGTGAGGTCGCTGCCCGGACTGCCCGCGCCGTCGGCGTAGAACAGGTGGTAAGCCCGCACATCATCTTGATTCACGGTCTTTTTGACCAGTCTCATGCCCAGAATCTGGGTGTAAAAGTGCAGGTTTTGGGGTGCTTTTGCGGTGACGGCGGTAACGTGGTGAATTCCGCTGAGTTGCATTGAGCCTCCTTGCAAAAGAAAGAACTCGAGCGGTAGGGGTCCACTCGAGTTCGTATCTTCGACTATTTAAGTGTGCAGGACGGTGTGCGGTTTTGCACTCGAGTGAGTTTGTGCTCGAGTGCGAAAGAAGTCTAACCAAACAACCTCGAGCGCAGGTACTGCGGCAAATCCGCTATCGCCACGCGGTCTTGCAACATGGTGTCGCGGTCTCTAACGGTCACGGTGTCTTTGAGTTCGGCGTTTTCGGCCTCACCACCCAGCGTGCCGTAATCCACGGTCACACAAAAGGGCGTGCCCACCTCGTCGTGGCGGCGGTATGCCTTGCCCACGTTGCCGCTGTCCTCGAGCAGAATGCGTCCCCAGGCCAGTTTCTGCAAATCCTGCTTGATTTTGCGGGCGGTCTCGACCAGCTCAAGCTTGTTGCGGGCCAGCGGAATCACCGCCACCTTGATGGGTGCGAGGTGCGGACGCAGCTTGAGCACGATTCGCTCGTTGCCGTTCTCGAGCGTTTCCTGGGTGTACGCCTCGCTTAAGACCGCCAGCACCGCGCGGTCCACCCCCGCCGACGGCTCGATGACGAAGGGCACGATGTGTTTGTTGCTTTCCTGCTCGAGGATGGTGAGCTTCTGGGTGCTGTCCTCGTTGGGCAAAACCGTGGCGCTGAGGTTCATGTCCCCCTGGCTGCGGGTGTGGCTGCCCAAATCGTAGTCGGTGCGGTTGGCGATACCCTCGATTTCCTCGAAACCTAAGGAGGGGTAGTTATACATCAAATCATAGGTGCGCTTGGAGTAGTGCGCCAAATCTGCCTTGGGCACGTCCAGAATCTCGATTTGATGGCGCGGAATGCCCACGCTGTCCCACCAACTGAGCCGCGCCTCGAGCCATTTTTCGTGCCACAGTTCGTCCTCACCGGGCTTGACGAAGAACTCAATCTCCATCTGCTCGAACTCGCGCACCCGAAAGATGAAGTTGCGCGGGGTAATCTCGTTACGAAAAGCCTTACCAATCTGGGCGATGCCGAAGGGAAGCCGTCTCGAGGTGCTGTCCACCACGTTTTTGAAGTTCACGAAGATGCCCTGCGCCGTCTCGGGGCGCAGGTAAGCGTAGCTCTCAAGGTCGGCCACCGGACCCACCGTGGTCTTGAACATCATGTTGAACGGCCTTGGCGCGGTCCAGTCCGACCCAGTGTTGCCCTCCGGCTCGAGCACCTTTGCCGAAGATAAGGCTAGAGCGGCCTTCTCGCCGTCCTGCATCAGTACGCTCACCAACTCTGTGAGGTCATCGCCGCTCTCGAGGCCGATGCTCTGAGCCACCTTAAGACGCACCTCGGGGGTTTGGTCCTTGAGCAAATGGTCGAGCCTGTAGCGCTTTTTGCTGGTTTTATGGTCCACCATCGGGTCCGAAAAAGTGGATTCGTGGCCGCTGTGGCGCAGCACCATGCGGTGCATCAACACGCTAGCGTCTAGTCCCTCCATGTCGTCGCGCTCGTAGATGTTGGCCTTCCACCACGCTTCTTTCAGATTCTTCTTGAGTTCCACGCCCAGCGGACCGTAATCGTAGGTGCCTTGCAGGCCGCCGTAAATCTCGGACCCCTGAAAAATGAATCCACGGCGTTTACACAGGCTGACCAGTTCTTCCATCGTTTTTGCGGGCATGTGGGTTCCTTTGATGCGTTTCTCTACTCGAGGGTTGCGTTTGCGCTCGAAGGTTGAGGTATTTCGCCTCCGGCAGGTTATTGGTGGTTGGTTTTTAGTTGGTTTGATTTTGAGCGCTTGAGAACGTGCCGACCAAGAACCAAAAACTAAAGACCCGCCGGAGGCGCATTTTGTGAAGAACTTTTACCACCCAAAAAAACAAAAATCCCCAGATGGCCCGGTTGACGGTCTCCATCTGGGGACGAGTTTTGCGCTCGCGGTTCCACCCCAGTTCCTCGAGTCTTGAACTGCTCGAGGCCCTCAATCTTGTGTAATGTCTCGAACCCACCGCCTTTCTCGCGGGGCATTTCCCACTGGACTCACACCGTCTCCAGTTCGCTCGAGGTCGCCTGTTCGCGGTACTCCTGTGGGTTCGGCCAGTTTGGCTGGCACGCTCGAGTGTGGCAGAAATGCGCTCAAGTGTCAAGCAGCGGTTGCTTTTCAAGTCTTGACAACGTTTGCCAAATAAATTACTCTTCATATTATCCAATTCAGTGTTCCAGAAAGCATCTCGCTTGCTGTTGATGTGGTATTCGTGTTGTTTTTTTGGGCTAACGTGTGTTCAACTCTCCAGTAGCCAGTTTCTCCAGTTGTGGGTTTTTTTAGGTCGTGGTTCGTTTTTTTGCGAGGGGGTGAATTGTGAACCGGAGTCATTGCGTGAACAACTCATCATGACCCTGACCGATGTCGCCCGAGCCGCCGGGGTGTCCCCCAGTACCGTCTCGAGGATTCTCAGTGGCACCGCCCGCGTCACCCCCGAAACCCGGCAACGGGTGCTCGAGCAGATAAATCGGCTCAATTACCAGCCCAACGTGCTGGCTCAGGGCCTCAAGCGCGGACAATCTCATACCGTAGGCGTGCTAACCCAGGAACTCGACAGCCCTTTTTTCAGTGCCACCGTTCAGGGCATCGAATACGGCTTTGAAGACAGCGGTTATGACCCCCTGTTCTCGGGGGGACACAGCCGCAAAAGCGAGGAACGGCGGGCGCTCGAGGTGCTGAGTCGTCGCCGGGTGGACGCGCTCATCGTGGTGGGTAGCTCTCTGCCCGACTCGCTACTGCTCGAGCTTTCCAAGGAAACCGTGCTGGTGGTGGTGGGGCGTAAAGTGCCCGGACTCGAGTCGCAGTGCATCTTTCTGCAAAACGTTCTGGGGGGTCGGGAAGCCACTCAACACCTGACCCGTCTGGGCCACCGACGCATCGTTTACATCACCGGAAATTCTATTCACCCAGACAGCCTCGAGCGGCTTCAAGGCTACCGTGAGGCGCTCGAGGCCGCTGGAATCCCTTACGACCCCAACTTGGTGGTGGAGGGCGATTATAACGAACAATCCGGCTTACTGGCAGTGGATTCCCTGCTCACTCAGGGCGTGCGCTTTACCGCGCTGTTTGCGGCTAACGACCAGATGGCGTGTGGTGCACGTCTGGCGCTGTTCAGGCGCGGAATTCGGGTTCCTGACGACATCTCGCTCATCGGGTTTGACGACCTCAAACACGTTGTCTACGCCATTCCCCCGCTGACCACCATGCGTCAACCCATGCTCGAGATGGGTCAAAACGCGGCAAGGCTGACCCTGGATTTGCTTGAGGGCAAAAAACCGCCCACCCAGAACTTTAACGCCACCCTGGTGGTGCGCGAATCTACCGCGATGGCCCGCTAAGGTGCAGGTTGCAGGTGTTCTAGCTAGGCTCGAGCGGACCGTCCAACACAAGCAAAATGCGGCATCACAGCGTGGTATCAAATCAGAGTGGCATCAAAAGAGGAGTGGCTTTTATGTTTGTCCAAAACCGGGACCCATCCAAAAACTCGAGAACGCTGTTGAGTAAGGTGGCCATTTTGACGGCTTGCGTTCTGGGTGCGTGGGTCTCGAGCGCTCAAACGGTGGCCACTCCGCCCAAAACCGAGACGCCCAAAACCGAGCTGAGCCTGCGTCAACTCGCCGACGCTCGAGGGTTCTTGATTGGCGGGGCCATTTCGGCCACCGTTTTGGACCCCGATTCGCCGGAATACAGTGAAACGGTGGCTAAAGAGTACAACGTGGTCGTCACCGAAAACGCCATGAAGTGGGCACCTATCAACAACGCGCCGGGGCAGTTCAACTTCACTCTGGCCGACCTGATGCTCAAATACGCCGACGCCCACAAGCAGGTGCTTCGAGGCCACACCCTGGTCTGGCACGAGCAATTGCCCCGCTACGTCGGTGAAATCACCGATAAAGCTGCCCTGCTTGCCGCTATCAAAGAGCACGTTCAGGGCGTGGTGACGCAGTACAAGGGCCGAATCAAGATGTGGGATGTGGTCAACGAAACCATCTCGGACGGCCCTGGAAACCCGCTGCGTGAAAACTCTCCCTTTGTCAAAATCATCGGGCCAGAGTTTATCGAGATGGCCTTCCGCTGGGCGCACGAAGCCGACCCAGACGCCAAGCTTTACTACAACGACTACAACACTGAAGGTCTGAACGGTAAAAGCGACGCGGTGTATGAGCTGGTCAAGGGACTGCTGGCCAAAGGGGTTTCCATCCACGGGGTAGGCTTCCAGACCCACGTAGACATGAACTTTTCGGTTGAGACCTCAAAAATGCGCGAAAACCTCGAGCGCTTCCGTAAGCTGGGCCTCGCGGTGCAGCTCACCGAGGTGGACGTTCAGCTCAAGGGAGACGCGCCCAAAGCTGAAAAACTTCAGCAGCAAGCCAAGGTGTATTCCGACCTGCTCACCACCTGTCTGGCCGTCAAGTGCGAGGCGTTTCTGGTCTGGGGCGTGACCGACCAGTTTTCCTGGCGCTCGAGCTTCAAACCGCTGCTCTTTGACGAGGATTACCTGCCCAAACCCGCTTACTTTGCCCTGCGTGACGTGCTGTTGGGCACCCCCAAATAATTCATCCTTCCTTCGCTCGAGCACTACAAATCCACACCTCACGCTTTTCTCGCCCTATCTTTGAGCTGTAACCAGGAGCACAAGTGACCGTCCTTTTTTCCACCCTTCAAGACGCACAGCTCGAGAAACCGACTGTCGCCATGATAGAAAACCCTATTCTGCCGGGGTTCAATCCCGACCCCAGCATCCTGCGGGTGGGTGAGGACTACTTCGTTGCCACCTCCACCTTCGAGTGGTTTCCGGGCGTGCAAATTCACCACTCGAGAGATTTGGTGAACTGGCGGCTGCTGACCCGTCCCCTGGACCGCCTCTCGCAGCTCGATATGCGTGGCAACAGCAACTCCGGCGGCATCTGGGCACCGTGCCTGACCCACGACGACACCCAGTTTTACCTGATTTATACCGACGTCAAGGGCTGGGGACCGAACGAAGTGTTCAAGGACACCCACAACTATCTGGTGACAGCGCCTAGCATCGAGGGTCCCTGGTCCGACCCTATCTATCTCAACTCGAGCGGCTTTGACCCCTCGCTGTTTCACGACGCTGACGGGCGCAAGTATCTGATTAACATGCTGTGGGACCACCGCGCTCGGCACAATCCTTTCGCGGGCATCGTGCTTCAGGAACTGGGTACCACCACCTACGCGCTCAAGGGCCAAGTTCACAACATCTTTGCCGGAACCGAGCTGGGCGTGGTCGAAGGCGCGCACCTGTACCAGAAAGATGGCTGGTACTACCTGCTCACCGCCGAGGGCGGAACCTCGTACCAGCACGCGGTCAGTCTGGCCCGCTCGAGGGACCTGCTGGGGCCTTACGAAGTGCATCCCCAAAACCCCCTGCTCACCAGCCTGGGGCATCCCGAAGTGCTGTTGCAAAAAGCGGGCCACGGCAGCTTGGTCGAGACCCAGAGCGGTGAGTGGTATCTGGCTCACCTGTGCGGACGTCCGCTCGAGCCGGGACATCTGGATTCGGGGTTTTGCAACCTGGGACGCGAAACCGCCCTGCAACGCCTGGAGTGGCCCGAGGGGGAATGGCCCGCACTTTCCGGTGGGGGAAACCTTCCCCGGAGCCACGTCGCTGCGCCTCAGCTCGCACCACACCCCTGGCCCAAAGTTTCGGCTCGAGATGATTTCAACGCTCCGACCCTGAGCCTCGAGTGGCAAAGCCTGCGGGTTCCGGTCCAGGAAAGCTGGCTCACGCTCAAAGATAGGCCAGGATTTTTGCGGCTGAGAGGACGCGAATCTCCGCTTTCAAAACACCAGCAGAGCTTGGTGGCCCGCCGCCTGCAAGCCTTTGAGGCCCAGGCGACCACCTGCCTCGAGTTTGCCCCAGTGCACTTTCAACAGATGGCCGGACTCATGGCTTACTACGACACCCGCCACTGGACCTACCTGCGGGTCAGCCGCGACGAAACGCTGGGCAAAACCTTGACCCTGCTGGCCTGCGACGCCGGGGGGTACTCCGAGCCGCTCGAGCGCGAAATTTCGATTGAGGGCTGGGAGCGGGTTTACCTGCGGGTCCACTTTCAGCGCCAAACGTACCGTTTTGCTTATTCCCGCGACGGTCAAGCCTGGAACTGGCTCGAGCCAGAGTTCGAGTCTTACAAGCTCTCGGACGACTACTGCGGTGGGCTGGCTTTTACTGGAACCTTTATCGGGTTGTGCGCCCAGGATTTGGCGGGAACCCGCCTGCACGCGGACTTCGATTTCTTCGAGTATCTCGAGTTCACGAGTCCCCAGGGGGTGAGGGAATAAGCTCATATAGATTCCCGATTTTCAATGGTTCGCTCGAGCAGGGCGTGGGGTACATCCCTTTCAGTCCGCTCGAGCCGTCCTCAAAGCGCTTCAAATTCAGCCTCACCCAAAATCTCGAGTCCACGTTCACCCTTCTAGGAGAAACACCATGCAAAAACGTCAACTGCTCACCCTCGCCCTGCTGGCCCTGGTTATCGCTCCCACCGCTTCGGCGCAGGCGGCCAAAACCCTCACCATCAACTGCTTTACCAACCTCGACGAAGCGGTGTCGGCTTCGATTCCCAACTACAAAAAGCTGCACCCCGAAGTAACCGTCAAGCTCAACATTTTGTCGTACGGCGACCACCACACCGCGCTGCAAACCGCACTGGCCACTGGCTCGGGCGCGGGCGACGTGGCCTGTATCGAGGTCGGCTACGTGGGCCGTTTCATGGAAGGCGGCGGTCTGGTCAACCTGGACGACGCTCCCTACAACGCTAAGCAGTATCAGAGCCAGATTACCGCCTACGCCTGGGCGCAAGCCACCGCCACCGATGGGCATAACTACGCTATGCCCACCGACGTAGCTTCCGGCACCATGTTTTACCGCAAAGACGTGCTGGACCGTCTGGGCGTTAAAGTGACCGACCTTAACAAGTCCTGGGACAGCTTCATTGCCACCGGTAAAAAGATGAAGGCCAAGGACCCCAGCGTTTCGTTGATGGGCGACGCGGCCCAATTGGCCTTCTTGTACTGGAAAGCCAATGTAGGCGACGGTGAGTACGAGTTCTTCGACAAGAGCGGTAAGGTGCTCGTCGATTCCCCCCGTTTTGTCAAGGCTTTTGAACTCGCTAAAGCGGTGCGCGATGCCAAGCTCGACGCCAAAATCGGCAACTGGTCCCCCGAGTGGACCGACGGTCTGAACAAAGGCACCCTGGCGGTTCAGTTCTTCGGTGCCTGGTTTGAAGGCACCATGCGTGGAATGGTGCCCACCACCGCAGGCAAGTGGCGCAGCGCCGACCTGCCCGACAAGACCTTTGGTTCGTGGGGTGGTTCTTACTACGCCATTCCTAAGGAGTCCAAGCAAAAGGACGCCGCCTGGGATTTCATCAAGTTCATGACCCTCACCAAAGAGGCTCAGCTCAGCTCACTCAAGGCCATCAGCGCCTTGCCCTCACTCAAGAGCGCCCAGAACCTGCCCGAACTGCGCCAGCCGCTGGCCTTCCTGGGCGGTCAAGTGGCCCGCACCACCTGGGTCAAAAACGCCAACAAGGTTAAACCCGTAGACGTGAACAAACTCGACGCGGTGGCCACCGAAGAAGTGGGCAAAGCGCTGACCAGCGTGCTCGAGGAAGGTAAGGACATCAAGGCCGCTCTTGCCGAGGCCAAAGCCGCCATCGAGAAACGCCAGAAGCGCTAATTCTCGGCGCTCGAGAACTGCTGCTCGAGCTTGACCCCTTCAC